>Ga0228702_1001521_pt1 | contig 14480 bp, 12 predicted proteins | sample McNCre217_Aug_MG_2_FD_178018 | JGI IMG/M metagenome (GOLD analysis project Ga0228702, IMG submission 178018) | Freshwater microbial communities from McNutts Creek, Athens, Georgia, United States - 20-17_Aug_MG | ecosystem: Environmental > Aquatic > Freshwater > Creek | place: USA: Georgia... | reverse complement strand
TTCAACGCGACGGACTTGCCCGAGCCAGACATGCCAGTGATCAGCACCAGTTCTTGTTTCATTTCTTGCTTGCCTTTGCCGACGTTTGCAGCATTTCACGCGCGTGGGCGAGGGTGGTGTCGGACACCTTCTCGCCACCCAACATGCGCGCAATTTCGTTCACACGTGCATCGGCACTCAGTGCGGTGACTTGACTGGACGTGCCCTGTGCATCGCTGTGCTTGGACACCACCAAGTGGTGGTCGGCACACGCCGCCACTTGCGGCAAGTGGGTCACGGCCAGCACTTGGCGGTCTGCGCCGAGTTGCTTCATCAAGCGGCCTACGGTTTCGGCCACGGCGCCGCCCACGCCTGAATCCACCTCGTCAAAGATGAGCGTCTGCGCTGTGCCCAGCTCGCTGGTGGTCACGGCAATGGCCAAGGCAATGCGCGACAGCTCCCCGCCCGAGGCCACTTTGCCCACGGGGCGCGGCGTGCTGCCGGGGTGGCCTGCCACCAAAAAGGTGATGTTTTCTAGACCGCTGGCGGTGGGTTGTTCGGTTTTGTCGAGCTGCACCTCAAAGCGACCGCCTTGCATGCCCAAGCCTTGCATGGCTTGGGTGATGGCGGTGGCCAGCTTGGGCGCCGCTTGTGTGCGGGCTTGCGAAATTTTTCGGGCTTCGACTTGGTAGGCGGCTGCGGCTTTGCTTTCGGTAGCCTCAAGTGCTTGCAGGTCTGTGGCCGCGTCGAGCTGCGTCAAACGGTTTCTCCATTCTTGGTAGAGCACAGGCAGCTCTTGCGGCGTGCGTTTGAAGCGGCGCGCCAAAGACATCCACAACGACATGCGGTCGTCTAGCGTTTGTAAGCGTGCAGGATCAAGCTCGGTGCGGCCCAAGTAGGCGTTGAGCGAGTGGGCCACATCGCCCGCTTGCGCGAGGCTGGAGGCCAGCACGTCAACCAACGATGTGAACTCAGGCTCGACATCGGTTTGGTCTTGCAGCGCGTCTTGGGCTTTGGCCAACAGGCGCAGTGCGCCGCTGTCGTCGTCTTCCAGCGCTTGAATGGCGACTTGCGCGGCATCCATCAAGGCTTGCGCGTTCGAGAGGCGGGTGTGTTGGCTGTTGAGCTCATCCCACTCGTCTTCGGCGGGACTCAGTTTGTCGACTTCGGCGATTTGCCATAGCAAACGCTCTCGCTCTTCTTGCAACGTCGCTTGTGCCGTGCGTGCCTCATGCAAGGCTTGGGTGGCTTGACGCCATTGCGTCCAGGTTTGCGTGAGGCCTTGCAGGTTCACGCCCGCATAGGCGTCGAGCAAGCCGCGTACAGCCTCGGGGCGGGTCAGGCTTTGCCAGGCGTGCTGGCCGTGGATGTCGAGCACCATGTCGCCCAAGGCGCGCAGTTGGGTGGCGGTGGCAGGGCTGCCGTTGATCCATGCCCGGCTTTTGCCTTGTGCGTCAATCGTGCGCTTGAGCAGCAGGTGGTCGTCAGCTGCGATGTCCGCAAAGCCTTCGTCGTCGAGCCATTTCAGAATCTCAGAGGTGGTGTCGAACTCGGCACAAATTTCGGCACGTGCCGCGCCTTCGCGTACCACTGTGCTTTCAGCACGTGCGCCCAAGACCAGTTGGAGGGCGTCTATCAATATCGATTTGCCAGCACCGGTCTCGCCGGTGAGCGCAGAAAAGCCGCTCGACAGATCGAGGTCCAATTCGCGCACGATCACGAAGTCGCGCAAAACGATGTGCTGCAAACTCATGCCACGCCCTCGTTCCAGTGCAGTTTTTGACGCAAGGTGTCGTAATAACTCCAGCCACGTGGGTGCAAAAAGGTGGCGTGGTAATTGGAGCGCTTCACCGTGATGCGGTCGCCAATCAAAAGCGAGGCGAGCGACTGCATGTCAAAGTTGGCGCTGGCATCGCGGCCAGACACCAAATCAATCGTGACTTCGCCGGTATCGGCCAGCACGATGGGGCGGTTGGACAGGGTGTGCGGCGCAATCGGGGCCAAGACCCAAGCAGGCAAAGAGGTGTGCAACAAGGGGCCGCCGACCGACAGCGAGTAAGCGGTGGAGCCTGTGGGGGTGGCGATGATCAAACCATCGGCGCGTTGGTTCGCCACAAAGCGGCCATCTACCGCGACGCGCACTTCCAACATGCCGCTGGTGGCACCACGGTTGACCACCACGTCGTTCAAGGCCAATGCGTTGAACACGCAATGGCCATCGCGCCATACTTTGGCACGCATCAAGGCGCGGCGGTCTTCCTCGTAGGCGCCCCCCAACATGGCGGCCAGCGCGTTTTGAACTTCGCTGAGGGGAATGTCGGTGATGAAGCCCAAGCGACCTTGGTTGACGCCAATCAAGGGCACGTTGTGGCGGGCCAGTTGGCGTGCATAACCTAGCATGGTGCCGTCGCCGCCTAAGACGATGGCGAGGTCGCACGCATGGCCAATCTCGTCCATGCTCATCACGGTGTGGCCGCTTAAGCCCGCACCAGACGCGGTGGCTTGCTCAACGACGACCTCACACCCGAGCGTATGTAAAAACTGTGCAATGCCCTCTAGGGTCTCGCGTGAGGAGGTGTTGGCAATGCCCACGGACTGGTGGTATTTGCCAAGCAATGCGATCTGACGAAACTTGGATTTCATGGGTAAATTACATCATTAAAATTCGCCAAAGATTCATCATGCTAGACGATCGCGCCAAGTTATTGCTCAAAGCGCTGGTAGAGCGCTACATCGCCGACGGGCAACCCGTCGGCTCGCGCACGCTGTCTCGCGCCACAGGCATTGAACTCTCGCCCGCCACCATCCGCAATGTGATGTCCGATTTGGAGGAGCTGGGCCTCATCGCCAGCCCGCACACCTCGGCAGGGCGCATCCCCACCGCGCTGGGCTACCGCTTGTTTGTGGACACCATGCTCACTGCCGAACGTAGCCAGCTTCAAACGCCGACCTTGGCCCCAGATCAGCCGCAAAAAGTCATTGCCAATGCGGCGCATTTGTTGTCGGACTTGTCGCAATTTGTGGGGGTGGTCATTGCGCCACGCCGTAGCTCGGTGTTTCGCCATATTGAGTTTTTGCGTTTGTCGGACCGTCGTTTGCTGGTGATCATCGTTTCGCCCGAGGGGGATGTGCAAAACCGTGTGCTGTTTACCGAGACTGACTACACCGCCTCTCAGTTGGTCGAGGCATCCAACTATTTGAACCAACATTTCGCAGGCATGGCCATTGAGCAGGTGCGCGAAAAACTCTTGGCCGAGGTGGAAAGCTTACGCGGTGAAATCGCCTCGCTCATGCAGGCGGCGGTGCAAGTGAGCACCGAGGCGCTGACCCAGGCGCAAGACGATGTGGTCATCAGCGGCGAACGCAACCTGCTGTCGGTGAGTGACTTTTCTAGCGACATGGGCAACCTGCGCCGCGCCTTTGATTTGTTTGAGCAAAAAGCGCAACTCGTGCGCTTGCTCGACAGCTCGGCCCAAGCCGAAGGGGTGCGCATTTACATCGGTGGCGAAAGCAAGATCGTGCCGATGGAAGAGCTATCGGTGGTGAGCGCACCCTACGAAGTGGACGGCCATGTGGTGGGCACACTCGGCGTGATTGGCCCTACGCGCATGGCTTATGACCGGATGATTCAAATTGTGGACATCACGTCCAAGTTGGTGAGCAACGCGCTCAGCCATAAGTAAACGACTTCAAGGTTTTGGCAAGCGCACGCCAAACAAAATACCGCAGGTCACCAAGGCCAAGCCGCCCAAGAGGTTGAGGCTCATCGGTTCATTTAAAAACACCACAGCACCCAAGGCTGACAGGCCCGGCACCAATGCCGTGATCATGGTGGAGCGCACAGGGCCAAAGTGGCGAATCATCACATTGAAGGTGATGCCCGAAATGACGACCGAGCCTACGCCTTGATAAATGGCTTGAAACAGCATTTCCTCGATGGGTGCCGTGCCTAGATGCGTAGGCACCCAGCCTGCATAAGCGGCCATGCCGTACAGCGGCACAAAGCTGACGCAGGCAAACGCCGTGATGGCGATGGTGGCACGCACAGGCTCTAGTGCGTGGCGGCGCACCAGCACGGTGTAGCAGGCCCAGCAAAAAGCGGCGCTCATGAAAAGCAAATCGCCTTTCCACACCTCGCCGCCATCAAAGGCTTTGAGCAGGCTTACACCGCCCACCAGCATGTCGCCCAACACAATGCAGGCCAAGCCCATCACGCGGGCACGGGTCAGGTGATCGTGCAGCACGACCATCGCGAGAATCGATGTCCACAACGGTAAGCTGCCCGGCATTAGCACGGATGCGTGTGCAGCAGGAGCAAAGAAAAAGCCTGAGTAAGCCAGCATGGCGTACAGCACGCTGCCAAACAACCCCGCCAAAGCGGTGATGCGCAGGGGAAGAGGGGAGAGGCCTAAGAGCGAGCCTGTTGAATGGCTGGCAGAGTCACTGCTGGTGTGTTGTGCCCGCATGAGCCACCAGCCCCAAGGCAGCAACACGCTGCCCGCGCCGATGACGCGCAGAAAACCAATATCGAGGGGGAGTAAGTTGTGCCCGGCAGAAGCACGGGCCACCACGATGAACGATGACCAAATCAGCACCGTGATCGCAGCAGCAGCAAGCCCGAGGGCTTTAGGTGAGAGTTTCATGCGAGGGATGATAAATCCCTCGCAGTCTCAAGCCTGAGGAGGCTTAGAAGTTGAAGCCGACCAAGACAGCCGCTGAGGTTTGCTTGAACTTGATGCCAGCCAAACCAGCACCGTTGTCATCGGCTTTGCGTTGTGTCCACTCCGCTTGAATGAAGTTTTGGCCGTACACATAGTGCTTGATGCCGACACCAATGCTGGTGCCTGTGAGGTTACGTGTTGGGTTGCCACCTGATTCATAACGGCTGCTGTAAGTGCCGAGCTTGCCGTACAGCAAAGAATTGCTCAGCAACAAAACACCTGGTTCAATCGTGATTTCAGTTGGACCATTGGCCGCGAGATTTTCGTTGTCGCTTGCTTTTGAGCTTTTCAAATCCATGGTAGCGGTAACACCGAGTTTGGCTGGGTAAGCTAAAGCAAACGTGTAGTTGAGCTTGGCCAGTCCGACGCTGGTGTTGACGCTGGTTGTGGAGGAGTTGGCCGTGGTTTCGGTGCTGTTTTGCGCCGCGCCCATGCTCAAATTAAAACCTTCGTAATAGGCGTAGGTCGGTTTTTGAGGTTGCGCCAAAACCAATGATGCTGTCAGAAAGAGTCCTGTGGAAATCAGAAGTTTTTTCATGTGTAGCCCTTTGTTTGTTGAATGAAAATGTGAATGAAATGTAGTGTTTGTGGTGGTGGCTTAAGGTGACCAAATTTCTGTCGTGTTCGACACCGTACCGCTTGTTCCGTAGTACGTGCCTACAACCAACACATTGCCATTGCTCAACAAGACGCTGGCGTGCATGGCTCGTCCCAAAGCGAGTTCTTTATTGCCTGTGGTTGACCATGTGTTTGCGGTTGGTGTGAACAACTCGGTGCTGGTCAATATACCGCTCGTGTTGTAGCCACCTATCGTCAATACTTTGTCAATTGATGGAACGTAAGTACTGGTATGTAAGGCGCGTGAGGTGGACATCGTGGCGGTAGTTAGCCATGTGCTGCTGCTGGTGGGAACAGTCGCAACGTCCAAAATTTCGACTTTGTTGGTGCCGTAATCGTATCCACCCGTGACGAGGAGTTGATTGGCGTTGCCAATCAATGTCGCTGTATGCGAATAGCGACCATATGTCAGTACTGGGCCGTCGCTCCAAGCTGCTGTTCCCGTAGGGGTGTAAATTTCTGTTGTGCGAGAAGATTCCACACTGATTGAATTAACAGACAGATTAGTGTTATCACTGTTGTTTCTGCCAACGACGAGCACATGGCCTGTGGGCAAAAGCGTAGCGGTGTGACCTTGGCGCGGAATGCGCATAGACGCTGTGGCTGTGAATGAGCCTGTTGCTGGGTCAAACAATTCCACCACCGTGCTGCTGCCAGAGCTCACGGATCCGCCCACAATCAAAACCTTGTCGCTGTTTAAGAGCGTGCTGGTATGCCAGCGACGCGCTTGAATCAATGTACCTGTTGTGTTCGTCCAGACTCCTGTGGCGGGGTCGTAGGTTTCGGCCTTGTTGAGGGCTGATGTCGCTGCCGTACCGTCGTATCCGCCGGTGATCAGAACCCGTCCATCGCGCAACAAGGTGGCAGCGTGTCCTCGGCGAGCGGTTTTCATATCGCCTGTTTTGGTCCATTTGTTGTAAACGGGGTCGTAGAGCTCAACAGACTTCTCCACCGCACCTGCAGCATTGATGCCGCCAGCGACCATGATCATCCCGTTTTGAAGTGCAGTGGTGGTGAAGTCACTGCGTGCAACGTTTAGCAATCCCCCTGTGCTGAGCTTGGTCGGGCCAGGCGTAACCTGAACGGCTGTGCCTACGCCTGTTGTCGACTCACAGTTAGATACCGCAGGAATAACTCGCGTGTCCGAATAACAAACCTTCAACTTGTAAGTGGTGTTGATGAGTGGCGTGTGCACGATCGGTGTGCCTGAGGTGGCTGCAATCGGCGAGGTGGTGTCGTCGTTGACCAAAATCACGCTAGAAGTCATGCTTAGCCCAGTCGGCACGGAAAAGGTGGGCGTCACTTGGATAGCCGTGCCCGTGGTGACGGTCCCGCTTGGAGAAATGACCAAGTTCAAACTTGTTGCTAGGCTGGGTGGGGGGACTACGGTGACTGTTTGCGTAGCTGTACCCGTGAGCATTGAGGTGCGTACGGTGGTTGGGTCTTGGTAAGTGACCAACAGGGTGTAAGTGGTCGTTTGCGATGGATTCACGGCAACCGCAGTGCCTGCTACCACAGGCTGTGTGTGGGAGGTGTTGGAGCTGTCTATCCAGTTCAAAGTAGCTGTGCCGTAATTAAACTGCGGGAGCAAAAGTGCAGTGTTGCCTGGGTAGACGGAGCTTCCGCCATCAGAACGTGTCAATGTGAATGTGGGCGTTGCGGTAGATATGCCTGGACTGCTGCCGCTACCCCCACCCCCGCCGCCACACGCAACGAGCAAGCAAAGGCTGCCCGCCATCAGCAAATGGCGTGGCCAGCGAATGATGTGGCTCTTGAAAGAGCTAAAGAACTCGTAGGTCATGGGGCGTTCGTTCAAACAATCTGGGCGCCAGAAAACAGCGCCGTCACAGATGTTTCGACGCCAAGGCCGAATACTTGAGTGGGAGGCTTTGCCGCGCAAACTACAATACGAGCTGTGTTTGGGGCGTTAGCTCAGTTGGTTAGAGCAGAGGACTCATAATCCTTTGGTCGACAGTTCAAGTCTGTCACGCCCTACCATTTCAACAAGCCACTTTGCATAGATGTGCAAGGTGGCTTTGTTTTTTATGAGTCAAAAAGTTAACAGACAAAAATCAGATGCCTTCCGGCTTGATTTGCGCACGTGCAATCACTGGTTTCCAGCGTGCTTGTTCAACTTTGATGAAGGCTTCAAACTCTGCACGCGTGTTGCCCACGGCCAGGGCGGTGTCTTGGCTGAGTTTGTCGTGAACGACTTTGCCACGTGCGGCGGCTGTGGCTTCTTTTTCGAGCTTGTCGATTTGAGATTTCGACATTTTGCTGGGGGCTAACAAGCCGTACCACTGCGTCATCTCAAACCCTTTAAAGCCTTGCTCGGCCACGGTGGGCACATCGGGGAGCTGAGGCAAGCGTGTGCTTGTGCCTGTGGCAATACAGCGCAGCTTGCCTGCTTTGATGAATTGCAGCAAGGCGGGAGCACCCACCGCGGCTGCATCCAATCGGCCCGCCATCAGATCGGTCAGCATGGGGCCTGTGCCACGGTAGGGGACGTGCAAGATGAAAGTGTCAGACACCATCTTGAGGTATTCAAATGCCAAGTGCCCGGCGCTGCCGTTGCCCGCGGATCCGTAGTTCAGTCGACCAGGGTTGGCTTTGGCGTACGCCACAAACTCTTTGAGGTTCTTCACGGGCAAGTCGGGGTGCACCACATAAAGGCTGGGCACCTTAGAAATCAGCGTGATGGGCGTGAAATCTTTGTTGGCGTCGTAAGACAGTTTGGGAAAGATATAGGGATTGACGGCCAAGGTGCCGATGTGGCCCAAGACGAGGGTGTGTTCGTCGGTGGCGTGAGCCACCTCTTGCATGGCAATGTTGCCTGCGCCGCCGGGCTTGTTGTCGACAAACACGTTTTGCCCCAGCGTTTTAGACATTTCGCCAGCCAACGCACGCGCCACAATTTCAGAGCTGCCACCGGGGGCAAAGGGCACAACCAAACGCAAAGGCTTGGTGGGCCAAGCGGCTTCGGCACGCGCAAGGGTGGGTGACAAAGCCAGTGCCGAGGCAGCAGTGCTGGCTAAGAGTTGGCGACGGGTGAGGTGGCGATTGTGTGTGTGTGACATATGCTGGCTTATTCGGTGGTGATGCCACGTTCTTTGATGACGCGGCTCCATTGGTTGAGTTGTTGTTCGATGAATTTTTTCGCATCATCGGGAGCGCCTTTTTGAATCTCACCGCCAAGCTGTGCCACACGCGCTTTCACCTCGGGAGATTCAAGCGCATGCTGGAACGCCGCGGCCAGTTTGGCGACAACTGGCTCGGGTGTGTTGGCGGGTGCGAACACGGCATTCCATTCATAAATCTCAGCGCCTTTGAGACCTGCTTCTACCAAGGTGGGTACATCAGGCAAGATGGATGAACGCTTAGCCGATGTGACCGCCAATGCTTTGAGCTTGCCCGATTGCACATGCTGAAGAGTCGAGGCGAGGTTGCCAAAGAATAAAGGCACTTGCCCGCCAATCACATCATTCAGTGCAGGGCCACCGCCTTTGTAGGGCACATGGACCATGTCGACCTTGGCCACTGATTCAAACAATGCGCCTGCCAAATGTTGAGCCGAACCGTTACCTGAAGATGCATAAGACACGGCATCTTTGGTTTTGCGTGCTGCGGCCGTCAGCTCATGGATGTTTTTGGCGGGAAAGTTGGCGTTGACCAACACGACGTTCGGGAACAAGGCCACCACACCAATCGGCTTGAAGGCTTTGAGACTGTCGTACGGCAACTTGGGATACAGCGCTGGGTTGGCCGCAAACGAGGACGCATCCAACATCAAGGTGTAGCCATCCGGTGTCGCTTTGGCCACTGCCGCTGCACCAATTTGCCCGCTAGCGCCTGGTTTGTTTTCGATGATGACGGCTTGTCCGAGCGCCTCACCCATCTTTGGGGCGATCAAACGCGCCATGGCATCTGCGCCTCCGCCGGGTGGGTAAGTGACGACCAAGGTAATTGGTTTGTTTGGAAAAGTGCCTTGTGCCATCACCACGGGTGACGCCGTGCATAAAGCAAAGGACGCCAAGGCCAGTGCCTTCAGGACCTGTCGACGAATTTGGTGTGTGTGATGTGTCATAGGTGGTTCCTTGTTTATTGCAACTGTGCGGTGTATTTGAATGAAAAGGCATCGCCACGCGTGGTGCGCAGCTCGACGCAGCGACCGGCCATGTCAAACGCGTGTCGCTCGACTAAAACACAGGGATGTCCGGCTGCCAGCTTGAGGCGTTTGGCTTGTGTGGCATTGAGTTGAGAGAAGCTCAAGCTGTCTTGGGTTTTTTGAATCACCACGCCACAACGTTGTTGAAGCATGGGGTAGAGCAAGTCGTCCCATGTGTCTGTATCTGAATCGACCAACTTACCAAACATGGGCAGTGGCAACACGATGGTTTCTAACAAGCAGGGTTCGTTGCCAAGGCTACGCAAACGTTCGAGTTGGAGGACTTGTGCTGTTTTCGTGAGACCCAATGCATTGGCTTCTGCTGCGGTTGCTGCGCGTAGACGACTCGACAGGATGCGTGATTGAGGTGTTTCGCTGCTGGCGTTGTCGGCACCTCTGAAGCGAAAAAATCGCATCATCGACGCCCCATCTACGCCCTTTGTCACGAACGTCCCTTTGCCGTGGCGGCGTTGAAGCACGCCATCTTCCACCAGTAAAGCCAATGCTTGGCGAATGGTGCCCAACGCGACACCATAACTTTGCGCCAAGCTGGATTCGGACGGAATCACGTCACCTGGCGTCCATTCACCTTGCAAGATGCGGTCGCGTAAGGCAAGTGCCAATTTGCCGTAACGGCTTTGTCCTATGGTTTGGCTGATGAGTGCAGTATTCATATGTCAACTAGACATCTAGAGGACTAGAATGTACACCATGAATTCAAAACCGTCAAAAAATTGGGTGGACACCCACTTTCATGTGTTCAATGCGGGCGTGGCAACAAAGACAGCGCGCTACATTCCGAAGTACACGGCGGCGTTGCAAGACTGGATGGCTCTTGCGCAGAGCGTCGGTGTGGCGCGTGGCGTGTGGGTGCAGCCTAGTTTTTTGGGAACAGATAACAGTTTGATGGTGTCAGCTTTAGAGGCGCATCCGCAAACATTACGAGGTGTGGCGGTGATCGCGCCTGATACCAGCTTGAATGAACTGAAGGTCTTGCATAGGGCGGGCGTACGTGGCTTACGTTTAAATTTGTCGGGTGTGTCGCATGAGATTCCTGAGTGGACCAAGGCCGAAACTGTATGGTCTGCGTTGCACGAACTGGGTTGGCATTTGGAAGTGCATACCGATCAAGGTGGACTGTCAAAGGTATTGATGCAATTGCCTTCAGACATTCCTTTGGTGGTGGATCACATGGGTAAGCCCCACCAAGCACATGCCAAAGATGCCAGTCTTTCCGTTTTGATTGCCCGATCTCAACGTGTACCAACCTACGTCAAACTCAGTGGCGCCTATCGTTTGGGTGAAGTTGACCCAACAACTCTGGCGCCTATGTGGCTGCACGAATTAGGGGCTGGTGCACTCCTATGGGGAAGCGATTGGCCTTGTACCAATCATGAACACTTGGCAAGTTATCAAGACCTGTTTTGTGCCCTTCAAAGTTGGGTAGGTGATGAACATTTGAACCAAGTGCTGTCTCTTAACCCTCAGCGTTTGTATTGGTCTCATAACGCCTCGTTGTAGCATCTGTGCGCATAGTCCTTGGAGTTTGATGATGAGACGCTCAGTATTTTTAATGGCGCTTGGCGCGTGGGTCGCTTCACCGGTGTTCGCTGATCCGACCTACCCCAGTAAACCGATTCGCATCATCGTCCCGTTCACGCCCGGGGGCAGCCCCGATGTGTTGGCGCGCAGCTTGGGCCAAAAAATCACAGAAGCATTGGCAGTGCCTGTGGTGATTGAAAACGTCGCTGGTGCCGGCGGGACGATTGGTGCTGACCGCGTGGCCAAGGCGCCTGCCGACGGGTACACCTTGCTGATGGGCCATGTAGGCACTTTGGCGGTGGCGCCTTCTGTGTATCCCAATTTGCCGTATGACCCTGTGAAGTCGTTTGCACCTGTGGCATGGGTGGCCAAAGTCCCCAATGTGTTGGTGGTCCATCCGTCGGTGCCCGCGCACAACGTGGCTGAATTGGTCAAGTACCTCAAAGCCAACCCAGGCAAAGTCAACTATGGCTCGGGGGGCAACGGCAGTGCCGCCCATTTGGCCATGGAGTATTTCAAGCTGGCGACGCAAACCTTTGTGGTCCACGTGCCTTACCGCGGCACCGCGCCATCAGTGAGTGATGCGGTGGCTGGACAAATCCAAATGGTGTTTACTGGTGCGCCCGCCTTGGTGCCGATGGTCAAGGCCGGTAAGTTGAAAGCCATTGCGGTGTCGAGCCCCAAACGGTTGGATTTGCTCCCTGACGTGCCCACGTTGGCCGAGTCGGGGGTGAAAGGCTTAGAAGGTTTTGAGGCAGACCAGTGGTATGGCCTGGTGGCGCCCGCAGGCACACCCGCTGCCATCGTGCAAAAACTCAACCAAGTGGTGAATGCCAATTTGACGGCACCTGAAATGGCTGCCCGACTCAAAACCGAAGGCGCCACCGCAACGCCCACCACGCCTGAGGCGTTTGGGCAACTCATTCAACGCGAGATCAAACGCTGGCGCCCCGTGGTGCTGAATGCCAAAATCTCGGCCGATTAAAAGTGAAAGGACACACCATGCTTGCTCAAGCCATTCCAGATTTCATTCGCACCCTCAACGCGTTGAGCGGCTTTCTTGAAAAAGGTGCGGCCTCAGCTCAAGCCCGCAAGATTGACCCGCTGGTGCTGACCAGCGCACGCCTGGCACCCGACATGTTTGCCTTGGCACGTCAAGTGCAAATTGCGTGTGATGCATCCAAACTGGGCTTTGCACGCTTGAGTGGCATGGAGGCCCCCAAGTTTGAGGACACCGAAACCACGTTTGAAGAGCTGCAGGCACGCATCGTGAAAACGATTGATTTCTTGCACACGGTCACAGCCGAGAGCTTGGCTGGCGGAGAAGACAAAGTGGTGTCTTTCCCCGCTGGCCCTGAGCGTGTGCTTAAGCTCAAAGGCCGTGACTTTTTGTACCAGTGGATGTTGCCGAACCTGTATTTCCACACGGTCACGGCCTACAACATCTTGCGCCACAACGGGGTCGATGTGGGCAAGATGGATTACCTCAAAGGCGCAGACCTATTGCCTTGACGCTCAGTGTGGCTTCGCAGGTTTGGGTGAGCCTGAAAACCAAGACACATACAAAGCAGGCAACACCACCAAGGTGAGCAAGGTGGCCGTGACCAAGCCACCAATCACCACGATGGCGAGTGGGCGTTGGGTCTCTGACCCAATGTCATGGCTCAAGGCCATGGGCAACAAGCCCAAGGCTGCGAGCATGGCCGTCATCAGCACGGTGCGCAGACGTTGCAGGGCACCTTCTTTCACAGCATCGAGCACGGTATAGCCCGCGTTGCGCAATTGTTGGAAGACCGACAACATCACCACGCCGTTGAGCACCGCTTGGCCCGACAAGGCGATGAAGCCGATGGCCGCGGACACCGACAGCGGAATGCTGAAGATCCACAGCGCCACAAAGCCGCCAATCAACGCCAAAGGCACGTTGATGAGAATCAAGCCTGCGGTCTTGAAAGAGCCAAACGCATCAAACAGCAACACAAAGATGAGCAAGAGCGAAATCGGCACCACCACGCCCAAGCGTTGCATGGCGCGTTCTTGGTTTTCAAATTCGCCCGACCACGTCACGGCGTAGCTGTCAGCGATCTTCACGTTTTTGGCGACACGTGCTTTCATGTCGGCCACGACCGAGCCCATGTCGCGACCCTTCACAAAAATACCAATCGCCATGGTGCGGCGGCCCGCTTCGCGTGCGATGTTCATCGCGCCGCTGCCTTGGCGAATGGTGGCCACGTTTTCCAGCGTGGCATAGCCGCCGCCGGGCAACGCAATGGGGGTCGCGGGCAAGTTGATGACCGAGCGACGGTCGCCCGACAAACGCAGTACCACCGAGAACTTGCGTTCACCTTCCCAAATCTGGGTGGTGGCGCGGCCCGCCAAAGCCGACTCGATCACGTCTTGAATGTCACCCACGTTCAGCCCTAAGCGCGCGGCACGGTCACGGTCGATGTCGATGATGAGTTGCGGCACTTCGCCCAAGCGGTCAATCTCGGCACGTTGCACGCCCACCACTTGTTTGAATTCGCGCTGCATGGCTTCGGTGGTGGTACGCAGCACATCGAGGTCGTCGCCCGAGACTTTCACCACAATTTGGCCTTTGATTTGCGAGATGGATTCGAGCACGTTGTCACGAATCGGCATCGAGAACGCGGGGTCAACGCCGGGGATGATGGCCAGCTTTTGGTCCATCTCTTCAATCAGCAAATCGCGCGTCATGCCCTTGCGCCATTCTTCGACGGGCTTCACGTCCACAAACACCTCGGCCATGCTGAGTGTTTTGGGGTCGGTGCCGTCTTCGGGCTGACCGGCTTTCGAAACGACAGTGCGCACTTCAGGGATGCTGAGCAGTTGCAAGCGTGCTTTGCGCAGCACCTTGGCCGCTTCTTCTTGCGACACGCTGGCAGGCATGTCCCAGTTGACCCAGAACGTGCCTTCGTTCAGCTCAGGCAAAAACTCAGAACCCAAACTCGCCGCGGCCAAGATGGAGGCGGCAAAACACGCGAGTGCAATCTTCACCACTTTGCGCGGTTGATCGAGCGCCCAGTTGAGCACGGGCTCGTACACGCGCTTGGCCCACGACACCAAGTTGTTGTCGCCGTGGGGCACGCCTTTGCGCAGCATCCAATAGGCCAACAGTGGCACGAGGGTGAGCGAGAAGATGAGCGAGCCAATCAGCGCGGTGGTGACCGACAACGCCATCGGCTGGAAGATGCGGCCTTCGTGGCGTTGCAAGGCAAAAATCGGAATGTGCGCCGCAATGATGATGAGCATCGAGAACAACGTGGGGCGACCCACTTCGTTGGCGGCGTTGGTGATGAGCGTGCGACGTTCTTTGTCGTTCATGCCTTCGCCGCGTTCGGCCAAGCGGTGCATGATGTTTTCAATCACGATCACCGCGCCGTCCACGATGATGCCGAAGTCCATCGCGCCCAAGCTCAGCAAGTTGGCGGGCACGC
>Ga0228702_1001512_pt1 | contig 14548 bp, 13 predicted proteins | sample McNCre217_Aug_MG_2_FD_178018 | JGI IMG/M metagenome (GOLD analysis project Ga0228702, IMG submission 178018) | Freshwater microbial communities from McNutts Creek, Athens, Georgia, United States - 20-17_Aug_MG | ecosystem: Environmental > Aquatic > Freshwater > Creek | place: USA: Georgia... | reverse complement strand
TTTGCGGTCACCACGTCCACGCGTTTGACCTCGCCTGTGCTCAAGGACCTGCCCACCATGCAGGAAGCTGGGCTCAAGGATTTCAGCATCACGATCTGGCAAGGCTTGTATGCGCCCAAGGGCACGCCCGCTGCGGTGCTCAAGAAGCTCAACGACGCCCTCAAGGTTGCGGTCAAAGACCCGGAGTTCATCCGCAAACAAGACGCGGGTGGTGCCTCGGTCATCAACGATGCGCGCAACGACCCGGCCGGGCACAAGGCTTTTGTGATGTCTGAGCTGACCAAGTGGGCGCCGATCATCAAGGCAGCGGGTGTGTACGCTGATTGAGGCTTTGCCTTTATGCTCAAGGGTTGACAAATCGCTTGAGACAACTCCGCCATGACCGACGCTCAAACCGCACTGCGCCACCTCTATGACGTGGCCGTGCAGCGTGCCTTGCCCCTGCACAACACCGCCGCCCATTTGCCACCGCCACCTAAAGGCCGCACCTTGGTGCTGGGGGCGGGCAAGGCTGGTGGTGCGATGGCGCAAGCGGTCGAAGCGCTTTGGCCGCAAGACGCGCCGCTGTCGGGTTTGGTGGTGACGCGCTACGGCCACACGCCACCGCGCCCTGCGGGCTTGCCCGAGCGGATCGAGGTGGTCGAGGCTTCGCACCCGGTGCCCGATGCAGCGGGCCTGCGGGCAGCTGAGCGCATCCTTGAATTGACCCAAGGCCTCACGGCCGATGACTTGGTGCTGTGTCTGATTTCGGGTGGCGGTTCTGCATTGCTGACCTTGCCCGCAGAGGGCATCAGCCTGGAAGACAAGCAAGCCATCAACCGCCAACTGCTGGCCAGCGGGGCGAACATTGCCGAGATGAACTGCGTGCGCAAGCACCTCTCGCGCATCAAGGGCGGTCGCTTGGCGGCGGCCTGTGCGCCTGCGCGGGTGGTCACCCTCACCATCAGCGATGTGCCGGGCGATGACCCGTCCATCATCGCCAGCGGCCCCACCGTGGCCGATGCCAGCACCTGTGCTGACGCGCTGGCCATCTTGCAGCGCTATGCCATCGACGTACCGTCTTTGGCGCTGCAGGCTTTGCAGGCAGGCACTTGGGAAACCCCCAAGCCCGGCTCGCCGGTTTTTGACGGGCACAGCCTGCACATGACGGCCACGCCGCAGCAGTCGCTGGAAGCGGCGGCCGAGGCTGCCCGCGCCATGGGCGTGAATGCCTACATTTTGAGCGACGAGATCGAAGGTGAATCGCGCGAAGTGGGCAAGGTGCATGCCGCCCTGGCCCGCGCTGTGGCCAAGGGCTTGGGGCCTTTCCAAAAGCCCTGCGTGATCTTGAGCGGTGGCGAGACCACCGTGACCATCAAGCCCCAGCCCGCTGGCACAGCGCGTGGGCGTGGTGGCCGGGCGGGTGAGTTCTGCATGGGTTTGGCCCAGGCCCTGCAAGGCCAAAGCGGCGTGTGGGCGCTGGCCGCCGACACCGATGGCATCGATGGCATCGAAGACAACGCCGGTGCCCGTGTGAGCCCTGACACACTGGCACGCGCCGTGGCGCTGGGCCACAAGATCGACGCCTACTTGCAACGCAACGATGCCTACGGCTACTTTGAAGCGCTGAGCGATCTGGTCATCACCGGCCCCACGCACACCAATGTGAACGACTTCAGGGCGATTTGGGTGGAATAAGTACGGGGCGAAATGGGCTTTCGTGTCCGTTGATTTGCGTCAAAGCGATGGGGGCTGAGCTCTGGCACATTCATGCCTATCATGCTTACCCCCGTTGTGTCCTCTACACCTGAGTCCTCCGTTTTCCTGAAAGCTGGAGCGGTCTTGCTGCGCCGAGGAGATGCATCAGATCCCGTCTTACACCTCTTGCAAGGGCGGGTTGTGCTGGGGTTCTTGCAGCAAGGCGAAATGCTGCACCAGTTGGGAGAAGTTGAAGGGCCTTGTTGGTTGGAAGCGTCTTCAGGTTTGTTGGGTTTGGCCCATGTAGTCGATGCTGTGGCCCTGACACCTGTGCATTTGCACCAGGTGGCGGTGTCCGAGTTTATGGCTCAAGTCGAGGGCATGCCCGATCCCTCGCAAGCCCTGTTGATGGACATGGCCAAACAGCAGCGGCAGCAATCCGAGTTGGCTGTCAGTCGCTTGGCCAAAGATGCTGATGCGCGATGTGCCGAATGGCTGCTGCGCCATGCCGAGCCCGATGTGCATGTGGGCGGTTTGGCGGTCACTTTGCGTGAACGTAAACGCACCATCGCAGCGCAACTGGGCATCGCACCTGAAACTTTCTCGCGGGTGCTGCGGCACTTGCGTGATCGTCAGCTCATCAGTGGCGCAGGTCGTGTGCTGGGTTTGCCCAATCCGCAGGCCTTGCGAGACCTCGCCGGGGTCTGAGCATCCCATTAAAAAGGGCGATGCCGCTTGTGCAGCATCGCCCTTTGTTCCGGGACGACAGAGGCTTCAACCCATCTTGGACGGCAGCCACAGCGCAATGGCCGGGAAGCTGATCAGAATCACCAGTCGGAACAAATCGGTCACAACAAAGGGGATGACCCCTTTGAAGATGGTGGTGAAGCTCACGTCTTTGACCACGCTTTTGATGACGAAGACGTTCATGCCGACAGGTGGGTGGATCAGGCCCAGCTCGACGGTCATCACGATGATCACGCCAAACCAGATCGGGTCAAAGCCCAGCTGGACGATCACCGGATAGATGATGGGCACCGTGAGGATGATCATGGCCATGGCATCCATCAAGCAGCCCAGAACCAGGTACATGACCATGATGAGCGCCAGAATGCCGTAACGGCCTACGCCCAGGCCTGTGAGCATTTCGGTCAGTTTTTGGGGTACTTGCGTGATGGTCAAAAAGTAACCAAACAACAAGGCACCAATCAGCACCGTGAACACCGCTGCCGATGTACGCGTGGCCGACAGCAAGGCTTCGCGGATGCCTGCGCGATCGAGCTTGCCACGCAATACACCCAAGAGGAAGGCACCACTGGCGCCGACGCCACCTGCCTCGGTGGGTGTGAAGAAGCCACCATACAAACCGCCGATCACGAACATGAACAGCACCAGAGGTGCCCAAACATCTTTGAGGCCGCTGAAGCGTTCAGCCCATGACTTTTGTTCGCCGCGAGGCAGCAAGTCCGGCTTGACGCGCACGATGATCATGATGGTGACCACGTACAGCAGCATCGCCAGCAGGCCTGGCACGATGCCGGCCATGAAGAGCTTGCCGATGTCTTGTTGCGTCAAGATGGCGTACACCGCCAGCACAGTCGATGGCGGCAGCATGGCACCCAAGGTGCCGCCTGCGGCGATCACACCGGTGGAGAACGACTGCGGATAACCAAAGCGGCGCATCTCAGGGTAGGCCACCGATGAGAAGGTGGCCGCTGTGGCCACTGACGAGCCGCAAATGGCCGCAAAGCCACCGCAAGCAAGCACCGTGGCCACACCCAGTCCGCCGCGCATGTGCCCGATGAAGGCATTGGCCGCGCGGAACAGCTCCTTGCTCACGCCCGAGACAGACACAAAAGCGCCCATCAGCATGAACATGGGAATCACCCCGAAGGTGTAATCGGTCACCGTGCGCATGGACGACTGTCCAATCAGCTTGAGCGCAGGGCCTGGCCCTGCGATGTAGGCGTATCCGCTCACCCCCACCAGACCCATCGCCATGCCCACGGGCACACGCAAAAGCATCAGGCCAAACAGCACCAGAAAGCCAATGATGGCTACGGCATCAGGACTCAGATCCATGCCTTACTCCACGTCTTTAAGTTCAGGATGTTCTTCCAGCGTTTCGGGCTGGAAGATCAAGCGCCAGGTGCGTATGGCAATCAACAACACGGCGCACACGTCGCCCATCCACGCGATGGCAAAAAACGGCCAGGTGGGCAGGTTCAGGTCGTAGGTCAGCACGTTGTCGTTGTAGGTGCCGCGCACCTTGTCAAACAGCATGATGGTTTGCACCGTGACGACAAACAACAGCACCAGGGTCGCAAAGACATCGATGAAGCGTTTGAGGCGTGCATTCGACAAACTCCAGATCAGGTCCACCGTGATGTGGCTGCCCCGGTAGCTGGTGGCTGCAATGCCCCAAAAGATCAGGATGCCCAGCATCAAACGACCGAAGTCGTAAGCGTCCGGGATCGAGGTGCTGAAAAATTTGCGCAACATCACCGAGATGAAGATGTTGGCCGCCACCAGTCCGACGAACATGGCGGCCATCCACTCGATGGAATCAATGATGCGGTCAAAGACATTTTTTTTGACCACGGTCGAGCTGTGCATGCCGCGTCCTTACATGGCTGATTTGTACTTGGCCAGGGTTTGGCGCAAAGCGTTCATCACGGCAGTGGGGTCTTCTCCGCGTTTTTTCACGTCTTCACCCCACTGCTTTTCAGCTGGGGCGACGGCGTCTTTCCAAGTTTTGATCTGGTCGGGTGTGAGTTTGTACACCTCACGGCTGCTGTCTGCGGCCAGTTTGGTGTGTCCGGAAATTTCAAAGTCAGCCCAGGCACTGCCGACTTTTTCAGCCCATTCGCTGGTGCAGTGGCTGTCCACAGCAGCTTTTTGTGTGGCCGACAGGGCGGTGTATTTGTCCTTGTTCATGACCCACACAAAAGGCGTCACGTAGAACGGTACATCCATGTGGTACTTGACCACTTTGTCGATGCCAAACAAGGTCAAGGAGCCCCATGGGAAGGTGATCGCATCGGCCACGCCGCGCTCAAGCATGTCGCGTGATTCAGGTGCCGAGGCTTGCACGTTGGTGCCGCCCAGCATGGTGATGACCTGGCCCACGGTGGCCGTGGCGGGGCGCACTTTCATGCCTTTGATGTCGGTGGGCAAGACGATTTTCTTGCGTGAGTGGAACGCGCCTGGATCGTGCACAAAGGCAAAGCAGAAATGCACTTCTTTCATCTCCTTGGCAGCGTAGTTGCGGTACCAGGCGTCCACCGCGGCCGAACCGGCTTTGGCGTTGTTGATCATGAAGGGCAGCGAAGTGGCCGCAAAGATGGGGAAGCGGCCGGGCTGGTAGCCGGGGTTCACATACGAGAAGTCGGCAATGCCGTCGCGTGCCATGTCGTAATGGTCAAAGGCTTTGCCCAGTTGTTCGGAGGGGAACAAGGTGGTGTTGAGTGTGCCTCCCGAGGCTTTCTTGAGACTCTCGCCCCAAGCTTGCAAGGCCGGGTTGAGCGCATGCTGCGCGGGCACCCAGCTGGACATCTTGATCATCATGCTTTTGTCTTGTGCTTGGGCCGCGGTGCCCAAGGCCAGGGCGGCCAGCGATGCGCTCAAGGTGAGCAATCGTTTGGTTTGCTGAAAGTTCATCGAGTGTCTCCGGTTTGTTGTTGAACGTGATGGGGGTGATGAAAACGTGGGCTCATCCTAGACCCTTTTGAGAGGGTGAGGTACTGGGGTTGTACCCAAGATGACAGGGCCAGTTCATGCGGTGGTCCGTGGGTTTTTCATCCAGCGGATAGGCTGCGGCACCACAGGGCGTGCAGGCGCACCACTTTGGATCAGTGCCGCATCCAGGGATTTGCCTGCCTCGTCTTGCAAGGCGGCTTGCCGTATGCGTGCGATGTGCTGGATTTGCTCGGCGCTGCTTTGGCCTTCGCGGGGCAGGGCAGCGTGGGCGATGATGTGCATCAGATTGTCTTTGCCGCGCTCGTTGGTGCTGCCGTAGCCCTTGATGAGTTGGCCGCAGCGGGCCACCTCGTGCCCCAGTGCATGGTCGCGTTGGGTCGCCTGGATCACGGCTTGCGTCCATTGAGCGATGGCTTGCTGTTCGGCCTTGAATCGGCTGCCCCACGGCCTTGCGACTTTGAGGCTGGCCATCAGGCGCAGGGCCAGCATGCCCATGACCGAGTGGGTGCCAATCTTCAAAGGCAGGGCCCATGGGCCTTGGCCTTTGGCCATGCGCGCACGGTCCCACCGCATCAAACCTTGCGCCCAGCGGGTAGGCAAGAGCCCTGCCAATTCAGGAACACCTGGTTTGAAGTGGTCGTAGATTTTCAACAGGTCGGTGTCTTGCGCCTTGACCTCGCCGCGCACCCTGTCCAGACGCGATATGCGGCTCTTGAGATCGGCCACGCGGATCACGTCGTCAAACGCCATCCACAAGGCCAACCAGCGCGCACACTCTTCGGTCACCGGCCAAGTGCTGCTGTCAGGTGCCACCTTTTTTTCTGTGTCCCAAATGGCATTCAGTTGCTGCAGGTAGCTTTGAGCGTAGGCCAGGTTCTGGTATTCCAGCACACGGGCATAGCCCAGCGATACCATGGGCTGCAAGGGGGCTGGAAAGGCCTGTGAAACGGCTGCAGGCACGGCGGGTGCACGCGATGGGACTGGCGTCATCACCGCTTCAATGAAATTTTGCTGCGCGCGCTGCGCAGCGATGGCGTCATAGCCCATGCCAAAACCGCGCAGGCTGGCCTTGGCGGCTTTGCCGGTGTGACCAATCACGGCCTCGTAATCGGTGCGTGCAAAGGGCAGCAAGCCGCTGGCGGCAATGCAGCCCAGCATCACGGCGCTGACCACGGTGCCTGCTTCTTGGGTCATCCGTGCCATGTTCACCAAATGGTGCGTTTTGCTGTGGGTACGCACCAGCTTGATCAGCGCGGCATCGTCCTGGCGGCCATCGCCCATGCTCATTTTTTCGAGCGTGGTCAGAATGCGCGAAGAGGAGGTGATCACGCAGCTGTGCTCTGCCGAAGTCAGGCCGTTGCCGATCTGCCTTGCGGTCTCCAGCAATTCGGAAGACACCAGGGCATCGAGTCGGCCGGGCAGGGGGTTCAGACCCAGCACGGGCCGCCTGCCCCCCAGTGCACTGTGGGGCAATGGGAAGATTTCGAGGTAGTACGTGGTCGCTCCGGTGCGCTGAGCCACGCCCGGTATCGAGGTGGCTTGTGCAGGGTGGTCGGCCTGGCGGGCCACGTTCACCAGCCAGTCGGCCAGCACACCGCCGCCTTCGCCACCGAGGGCGCACAGCAAAATGGAAATCGCTTGGGTCATAGGGGGTCTCGGTGTGGTGTGTCAGGCCGGTTGCAGCAGGCGCACGATGCGGCTTTGCACGCTGTGCCACAACCGTTCGTGCCATTTGGCGTTTTGCACCACTTCGGCGCGGTAAAAAGACGGGCACAGCGTGGCCGCGTGCGCGTTCTCACCGCACAGTCCGCAGCCCACGCAGCCGTCGATCACGGTGGCCACCGGGTCCACTTTGAGCGGGTCGGGGTTGTCTTTCAATGTGAGGGTGGGACAGCCCGACAGGCGAATGCAGGCGTGGTCGCCGTTGCACACGTCTTCGTCCACACCGTATTTCACGCGTTCCACGCGCTCGCCTTTGGACAGCAGCGAAGCCAGCCAGGGCTTGATGCGGCGCTGGCGCTCGAGCTGGCATTCACCTTCGGCCACGATCACCTTCAGGCCCTGAAACTCGGTGGTGAAGGCTTCGGTCAGCGTGGCCTGCATGTGGCTGACTTCGTAGGTGTGCACCGTGCGCAGCCACTGCACGCCGAGGCCCTTGAGGGTGGACTCGATGGTCTGGTTGGTGTGCACTATGCTCTGGCGCTTGTCGCCCGCCAGTTCTTTGGCGATGTCGGTGGGCGTGTTGATGATGTCTTGCGTGCCGGTGGCCGAGGTGTAGCCGTTTTTGAAGATCAGCAGCACCGCGTCGTCGCCGTTGAACAAGGCACTTTGCACACCCGTCAGCAAGCCGTTGTGCCAAAAACCGCCATCGCCCATGACCGACAACACGCGCCGCTTCATGAGGGGCGAGACGCCAGCTCGGCTGGCCAGGCTCATGCCGTAACCCAGGATGGAGTGGCCCACCGAAAACGGCTCAAAGGTGGCCAGCGCGTGGCAGCCGATGTCACCTGAGATGTGCACCGGGCCCACGTCTTGTTGGGCCAATTTGAGGGCCGAAAACACAGGGCGTTCTGGGCAGCCTATGCACATGCCTGGGGGTCTGGGCGGCAAGGCAGAGCCGAGTTCCGCTTGCACTTGCTGACGGCGCGCCGCATTCGTTTGCAACCAATGAGGCGTGCGCTCCGGAATCAACTCGGGCTGGTGCTTTTGCAGAAACTTGAGCAAGCCTTGCGCCATGACTTCGGCGGTGTACTCCCCGCCTTGCGGCAACATGTCCTTGCCATGCAAAGGCGTTTGCAGGTCCTGGCGGCGCAGGGTCAGGGCCAGTTCTTGCTCGATGTACTCGGGCTGGCCTTCCTCAAGCAGCAGCACAGCCGATTTGTTGGCACAAAAGTGTGTCAGTTCTTCGGGGACCAGTGGGTAAGTCACATTCAGAACCAGAATCGACAACTTGCAATCACCAAAGGCATCGGCCAGCTCGAATTGCTGCAAGGCGCGGATCAATGTGTTGTACAAACCGCCTTGAACGATCAGACCCAAGTTCTTGTGGGTCGAGCCCTCGAAGTGTTCGTTGAGTTGGTGCTCGGTGATGAAGCGGCGTGCTGCAGGCAGTCGTTCTTCAGTCTTGCGCTTTTCGTGCACAAAGGTCACTGGCGGATGCGCCAAGCGCATGTAATCAAAGCCGGCAGGGTTGTCCAGCAGGTGGCGTTTGGAGATTTTTGGTGCCAGGTTATCGCGTGTTTCAAAGCTGCCGCGCACATGGCAGGCGCGGATGCGCAGCTCCATCATCACCGGCATGTTGGACGCTTCGGACAGCCTGAAACCGTGCTCGACCATGTTGACCATTTGGCCCAGTTCGGGCCGGGGGTCGAGCAGGCACATGCCCGACTTGAGCGCATAAGCGTGTGTGCGCTCTTGAATGACGCTGGCACCCTCGCCATAGTCTTCGCCCACCACGATCAACACGCCACCGGTCACACCGGGCGAGGATAAATTGGACAGTGCATCGGCCGCCACGTTGGTGCCCACAATCGACTTCCAGGTCACCGCGCCGCGAATCGGGTAATGGATGGACGCGCCCAGCATCGCCGCCGCTGAAGCCTCGTTGGAGCAGGCCTCTACATGCACACCCAACTCGTCCATGTAGGGTTTGGCCTGCACCATCACATCGAGCAGGTGCGAGACCGGTGCGCCTTGGTAGCCGCCCACATAGCTCACGCCCGACTGCAGCAGTCCCTTGGTGATGGCCAGAATGCCTTCGCCGTGAAAGACCTCGCCTGAGCCCATGCGCAGGGCCTTGATTTCTTCGTGAAATGAAACTTCCAAAACACGCTCCTTGCGTTGTGGGCTGTGGTTGACACAGCGTCTGGGTCCATCTTACGTATAAGTGCATAAAATATTCAGAATAAACGGTATGCATTGAATGAATATCAAAGACTTGGACCTGAACCTGCTGAGGCTGTTCGACGCGGTGTGGCGCACGCGCAGCGTGAGCCTGGCTGCGCAGCAGCTGGGCATGTCGCAACCGGCCGCCAGTCAGGGGCTGGGACGATTGCGTGCCATGCTGGGCGATGCGCTGTTTGAGCGGCATGGCGCAGGCGTTCGGCCCACGCCGCTTGCCGACCGCCTGGCGCAGTCGGTGCAATTGGCGCTGGGCACGATCGAAGAAGCCCTGAACGCATCCCAAGTCTTTGACCCGCAACGATCGGGGCGTGTGTTGCGTGTGCATTTGAGCGACATCGGGGAAGCGCGGTTTCTGCCCGAGTTGGTCCTGGCGCTGCAGCAGCAGGCCCCGGGCATGAGGCTTGAAGCCTTGCCCATGCCCCATGAGCAGATCGGGGCCGCGCTGGACAGTGGGCAGCTGGATCTGGCCATCGGGTTTTTACCCGAGTTGAGCGATACCTTGCAGCAGCCGTTGCTCAGCGACCGGTATGTCTTGCTCATGCGCAAGGGGCATCCCATGCTCAAGCACTGGCGACAGTTGCAGAAAAAGACCGGCACCTCTGCCGAGGCCTTGCAGGCGGCTTTGGGTGAGCTGGACTTTGCGGCGGTGCGCACCCATGCGGACACTTTGCGGATATTGGAGTTGATGCGCTGGCAACATCGTTTGCGTTTGACGGTCAGCCATTTTTTGTCTTTGCCGGCCATCGTGCGCAGCAGCGATTTGGCAGTGTTGATGCCGCGCAACTTTGCGCACAGCTTTGCGGCGCAAAGCGCACTCGACATCATGGAGCCCGAGCTGCCACTGCGCGATTTTGTGGTCTCCATGCACTGGAGCCGTCGTTTTGACAAAGACCCCTGTTCGCAGTGGTTCCGTGCGACGGTCTCACAGTTGTTCCATTCCTCATCACCCTCAACACCATGAAACCCTATCTCAGTGAAACCGAAGCGCCCAGCCGTGCCGATGTGGATGCCTTGCCCGGCTTGACCCTGCTGGAATTTGGCACCGACTGGTGCGGGCATTGCCGTGCGGCGCAAGGCCCGGTGGCCGAGGCTTTGGCGCAGCAGCCGCAGTGGCAACACCTCAAGGTCGAAGACGGGCCCGGTCGTGCCTTGGGGCGCAGTTACCGCGTCAAGCTCTGGCCGACGTTGCTGGTTTTGCGCGATGGCCAAGAGGTGGCCCGCGTGGTGCGGCCCACGGCTGGGCAGGATGTGTTGACCGCTTTGTTGGGCTGAGCAAGCTCGGGCATGGCCATGGGTTGATGCCGATGGTAAGATTCCGCAAGTACTGTATAAAAAAACAGTTATGCGAGACCCCGACATCACCCAACCCATCCACCTGATCAAAGGCCGTGGCAGCGCCACGCGCCTGGCGCATCGGTTTGAAAAAGACGAGCGTGAACCTTTTGACGACGGTTGGGCTGTGGAAGCGGAGGAGGCGACGCGCATGGCCACCACCTGGCGCTGGGAAGACGCCAAAAGCGCCATCAGCCGCAACCACTCGCCTGACATCGGATTTGATTTGTCCATCAATCCGTATCGGGGTTGTGAGCATGGTTGCAGCTATTGCTATGCCCGCCCTTCGCACAGCTACCTGGGCTTGTCGCCAGGGCTGGATTTTGAAACCCGCCTGATCGCCAAGCGGGGTCTGGCAGACCGACTGGTGCATGAGCTGGCCAGCCCGCGCTACAAACCGGGGCTGATGGCGTTGGGCACCATCACCGACGCTTACCAACCGCTGGACCGCGAACTGCGCCTGACGCGCGAAGTCTTGCAGGTGCTGCACGACTGCCACCACCCCATGGCGGTGGTCACCAAGGGCAGTGGCATCGAGCGCGACATTGACTTGTTTGCGCCCATGGCCGCACGCCGGCAGGCGGGCGTGTACGTGAGTGTGACCACGCTCGACGCCGACTTGGCACGCCGCATGGAGCCGCGAGCCGCCGCCCCTTGGCGCAGGCTGCGCACCATCCGCACTTTGGTGGATGCGGGTATTCCGGTGGGCGTGAGCGTGTCGCCGCAAATCCCATTCATCAACGATGACATGGAGCAGGTGCTCGAAGCCGCAAGGGACGTCGGTGCCAGCAGCGCGTTTTATGTGGTGCTGCGCCTGCCCTGGGAGCTGTCGCCACTCTTCAGGCAATGGCTGGACCTGCATTACCCCGACCGCGCCGCCCGCGTGATGGCCCGCATGCACGACCTGCGCGGCGGCAAAGACTACGACGCCAGCTTTGCCATGCGCCGCAGTGGCCAAGGCATCTGGGCTGACTTGATTGCCCAGCGCTTTGACAAAGCTTGCAGAAGGTTGGGGCTGAACCGCCAGCGGCTTGAGTGGAACGTACAGGATTTCAGGCCACCTTCGCCGATGGGCCAAATGGGCTTGTTTTGAGGGGTGCAGGTAACGCGATTGCAGCGCAATTGTGGTTTACTTGGCAGGCCATTGCCCACCCTTGAGCCCCATGAACACCTTTCAAAACAGCCGATATTTTCCGCATTCAGCACAAGCCGTTTTTGCTGCCATTCAGAGCCCTGAGCGCCTGGCCCGCTGGTGGGGGCCCAAGGGGTTCAGCAATCAGTTCGAAGTGTTCGAGTTTCGCAAAGGCGGGCGCTGGGTGTTCGACATGATTGGGCCAGACGGCATACGCTATGCGAACGAGTCGGTGTTCGCCCAGATCGACGCTGACCGTCAGGTGGTGATCGACCACACTTGCGTGCCCCTGTTCAGGCTGACCATCACCCTGGAGCCAGAAGGCGAAGGCACGCGGGTGCATTGGCTGCAGGTGTTTGAAGATGCATCGTTTGCGCAGGCCATGAAGCACATTCTGGAGCCAGCCAATGAACAGAACCTGGACCGCTTGGGCGCTGAGTTGGGGTCGATTTAGCCCGCCAGCAATGCGCCCGCGTCTTCGTACCAATACATCAGCGCTGCCTCGTAACTCTCCCACACGCAGCCATTGCAGCCGCGCCCGCAGCACGAGGTGGGCTCGGGTGGCGGTTCCCGGAAGTCGTGGCCTGCAGCCTGCAGGCGTTCCTGAAATTGCGCAATGCCTCGGCGCACGGACTCGCGCTGAGCTTGGTTGGGGTCGATGATGGGGTCTTCGTTCGCAGTCATGCCGTATTGTCGGTCAGCGTTTGAAGGTCGCCCCGTAGGTCGGTACCTTCAGGTCCGACGATGTTCGTTTTGGCAGAGGTCCATGTCGGGGCTGAAGCCGCCGACCTACCGATCGATATGCACGGGCTGCCCTTGCACCACCGAGTACGCGATCAGTCGCTCGTCGCCCAGCACGATCAGTGCGAACAGCCATTCGGCCAGGGTCTCGGTTTGTGCTGTGCGCCGGGCCAGCAAGGGCGTGGCCTTGGGGTTGAGCACCACAAAGTCGGCTTCGCAGCCGGGCAGCAGGTTGCCCACTTTTCCGCCCAGGTCGAGAGCATCGGCCGCGCCTGCTGTGTGTTGCCACCACAGGTGCTCCGGCGCGAGGCTGATGCCAGGGCACCCCACACTCTGCCGGGCCACGGTGTAGGCCGCGTGCATGGTGTGAAAAGGGCTGAAGCTGGTGCCCCCGCCCACATCGCTGGCGAGACCATAGTGCAGACCAGCCGCATCGGACGCGGCATAGTCAAAAAAGCCACTGCCCAAAAACAGATTGCTGGTGGGGCTCACGGCGGCGGTGGCGCCGACTTCGGCCATGCGGCGGCGGTCGGTTTCGTCCAGATGAATGCAGTGGGCGTAGACCGAGCGTTGGCGCAGGAGCCCAGCGCGGTCGTACACGTCCAGATAACTGCGTGCTTGCGGAAACAGCTCATGCACCCAGCGGATTTCGTCGAGGTTTTCAGCCACATGCGACTGGACCCACACATCGGGGTACTGCTGTGCGATCTCGCCCGCGCCATGCAACTGCGCGTCGGTGCTGGTGGGCGCAAAGCGCGGTGTGATGGCGTAGCCCAGGCGGTCCACACCGTGCCAGCGGCGGATCAGGTCTTCGGTTTGGCGCAGGCTGAGTTGCGTGTCGGTGTCGCGCAGGCCGTCGGGGCTGTGGCGGTCTTGCAGCACCTTCCCGGTGACCACGCGCAGGCGGCGCTTTTGTGCCTCGGCCATGAACACATCCACCGATTCGGGGTGGGCAGTGGCAAAGCACAGCGCCGTGGTCACACCGTGGCGCATCAACTCGTCCAAAAAGAAGCGGGTCACTTCTTGCGCGTGAGCGGGGTCTGAAAACTGCTTTTCGTGCGGAAAGGTGTAGTGCTCCAGCCAAGGCAGCAGGCCGTCGGCGGGCGAGCCGATCACATCGGTTTGCGGGTAATGGATGTGCAAGTCGACAAAACCCGGCGCGATGCACAGGCCGGGCCAGTGGGTCACGGGCAGGTCGGGGTACTGGGGGGCCAGGTCGCGGTAAGGGCCGATGGCCTGGATGCGCACCACACCATCCGCGTCGCGGGCGGTCACCAACAGGCCGTCTTGTTCATGGCGGGCTTGTGGCAGATCGGCGTGCTCGAACCACAGCAGGCTGGCACGCCAGCCTTTGTGCTCGGTGGGGGAGGGGGTGTGGTTCATGCGCAGCTCAGGGGCAAATACGGGGGCATCTGGGGGTACGACGGTGTTACATTGTGCGTCAATCTCTTCGCTTGCAAGGCTTGGGCCAACACTCTAGGCACGGACTTTGCAAGTGGCCTATTCAGATCCATTTCGCGCAGACATGACCACACCCCTTTTGTCTTTGCAAGGCATCACCAAACGCTACCCCGGCGTGGTGGCCAACCAGGACGTGTCGCTGACCGTGATGCCCGGGCAGGCCCATGCCGTGCTGGGCGAAAACGGCGCGGGCAAGTCCACGCTGATGAAAATCATCTACGGCTCGGTCAAGCCCGACGAGGGTCAGGTTCTCTTCAATGGTCAGCCGGTTCACATCCGCAACCCGCAAGAAGCCCGCAAGCTGGGCATCAGCATGGTGTTCCAGCACTTCAGCTTGTTTGACACGCTCACCGTGGCTGAAAACGTCTGGTTGGGCCTGGACAAGTCTTTGAGCCTGGCCGAAGTGACCGAGCGCATCGTGGCCAAAGCCAGCGAGTACGGTCTGGACCTGGAGCCCGACCGCCCGGTGCACACCTTGAGCGTGGGCGAGATGCAGCGCGTCGAGATCATCCGTGCCTTGCTCACCGAGCCCAAGCTTTTGATCCTGGACGAGCCCACGTCGGTGCTCACGCCGCAGGCCGTCGAGAAGCTTTTTGTGGTGCT
>Ga0228702_1001510_pt1 | contig 14553 bp, 23 predicted proteins | sample McNCre217_Aug_MG_2_FD_178018 | JGI IMG/M metagenome (GOLD analysis project Ga0228702, IMG submission 178018) | Freshwater microbial communities from McNutts Creek, Athens, Georgia, United States - 20-17_Aug_MG | ecosystem: Environmental > Aquatic > Freshwater > Creek | place: USA: Georgia... | reverse complement strand
TGCAATCAAAGATGGATCCGTAGCCGGCAATGATTCTTAAGTATGAAGCATTATTAAGATTGCCAGTGGGTTCATCTTTAATAAGATCTTCGGGCCACAGGTAGAGGACAGCTTTTTCGCAGATGAGACATGGAGTCAGTTCTTTTCTCATTGCTAGTCTTTTTCCCATGAAGCGAAGTATTCAGGGTTACCGACCCAGAAAGCACCAGTGCCCTTGGACTTGTCCAACCACTCGTTCAAGCAGTTGTGCAGGAATTCACGGTAGGTATCCGTGATGATCCTGCTATCGTTGCTGGGGTTGCAGTTGAAGCAGATGTCGGAATGGACATTGCCTTCGGGAGTTTCGTATTGGATTTCTCCGCAGAACTTCATTGTGCTTTCTCCTTGGGTGTAAAGATGGATGAGAATGTTGCTTCAAATTGATTGAGGCCGGCTTCGGTAAGATCGTTGTCTTCGTGCCAATGGTCATAGACTTGACGGGCAGACTGAAGAAGATCGTCTTGCCAGCGGTCAAAGTCAGTGAGATCGATATTTGGGAATGCAGTAGCATTAACATCAGATTTAAGAATAATGTTAGTGATTGAGACCAGAATCTCGTTGAGTGGACCAATAGACATGACAAATGCCTCCTAAAGTTTTATTGAATTAGTTAAAAAAGAGATCTTTGGTATACAGATAGAACATTCATTGTGGGTATACCAGCCACTCAATATTACGCCTGTCTTCTATCAATCCGGACACGTCGCTTCAACTACGGCTATAACAATAGCCCGGACACGTGCAGCCCGCAGACTTTCCCTATGGTTATCCGCCTCACGGATAGACTAAGAGCAGTGAGGCTACTCTTATTCAACGAAAGTTAGCATATTCCAGGTTCCTGTAGACTCGTAAATTAAACTAGATGTCTACCTTTTTCCGATTCTTGCCATAGGTACTCGGTGGGTGTGAAGGGATTCGAACCCTATCATGTGGTCTCTACTATGGGGGAGGCGTAGAGCACGTTACCTTCCAGGCACCCGTGGGCATACTCGGTTAGATTATTCTCAGTATGCTAGTGAGAGGGTTTTTCCCGCTAACCGTGCGGGTGGTAACTATTATATTGATAAACTTTCTTTAGGTTACCGTTGTTTATCTCAACTTCTACTGCCCGTAGAGGTGTGGGGAAGATATGACAGCCTTCTACTGCCTCGTTCATTTTACCAGGGTTTACGAGCATCCCTGTAACCTTTTTTGGAAGGATTGGAAAGATAGGGCACACCACAGTGTCGTTTAAGCCGAGCTAGACGCTAACGGACCCCTATTTTTTCCTAATATCAGAATGGCTTCTGGGTGGTGTCCACGACAGGAGCGTTGAGGATCTGCTCAACAGCAACGGTCGGAACCTTGGCACTGTCGCGCCACACGTCGAAGTCAACAACGTCTCCATTGTTTTCAACGATCCAACGACCACAGCCGATGTTCAAGGCGTTGTACTTGTTCATCTCAACCTTGGTGATCTTGTCACGCTGACGGGCAGAACCTGACCACGATGAGCCATAGTTACCGATCATCTTTTCGATCTCAGAGATTTCTCCCTCGATCTTCTTGATGTCAGCCTGCGACAGACCAGCCTGTTCCTTGCGGATGTTGAGACCACGAAGTTCCTTCTTGTGCTCCCACATACGGAGGAAGTTAGACATCACTGCATCAACGAGGTCAATGAAGCCTTGACCATTGGCAGACTGCTTACGGTCCTGAGGAGTCATCTCGAACTGGACGACCTTCAAGCCAGCAGTACCCTTAGGAAGAGCATATGCCGTGTGGAACATTGGGTTGTTAGAGACAGACTTCATGTCGTCAATACCACCGTTAGTCTTGAAGAACTCAACAGCGTGTGCAAAGCCATTTTCGCTTGCACCCATCTGCTGGAGGAACATGGGCATTCCCTCAAAGTTCAGACCACAGTCTTTGATGACCTTGTCGATTTCTTCCTGCGTAGGTGTGCCATTGATGAGGCTACCTGCAACTGCACGAGCGAAATCCTGCAATGACATAACGGTGCCATCGGGCATCTGCAACTCAATGTCAATGACGACATTCTTGAACGAGAAGCCAACGGTCTGGCTCATGCGGGGATCTTCACCTGCACGCACGACTTCGTGATCACGGCCAGTGATACGGTGCCATTCTGCATTACGGAGCGTACCCCATGCAGTGAGCGCCTTACCATTGAACGAGGCCGGAATACGGACACGCTGGTTGAGGATGAGTGTGGTAGTGTTGGACTTCTTAGCGAAGGCCTCAAGGTCGTCTGTTTCGACCTTATACTTGTCGGCTTCAATGCCGAACGTACTGAGGAGTGACATTTGAGTGTTCCTTATTGTGTAATAGTGTTGTTGTTGGTGGATGGTTCGGTAGAGGTTTCATTCTCTACTTCCCCTATTTTTGTGTTAGCAGAAGCGGGTACCTCTGACCTGAAGCCGGCGATAAACTCTTCCTTCTTGTTAGAAAGAGTAGTGCTGGTCTTTTTAGGTGTGGTTTTTGCCACTTCTACTGTTTTCTTACCGGCAGTTTTGATGCCAGTGAGAGTTTTACCTGTGAGCTTCCCGAGGGAGCTTGCTAGGTCTGCCATGTTATTGGTCCTTTCAGTTACCAAATAATGAATCGATGAGTTCTGCGATTAGATCGAATAACCAGTCAAACAAACCGTCTCCTTTCCCCTATTTTCATCCGGTAAGGATTAGTTTGTTACGATGCTCGTGAAATTGGTCCCGAGTGATCTTCCCAGTTATACAGTTCAGCCTTAGGAGGTTGTGGCCGGCGATTTAGAATCTTAACCCATCCACGTGCGAGTCCTACGTTTAACAGTAGAGACTGTACGAGAATTGTGGTTACGATGCCTGAGATGTACCAATACCACATCATTACACCACCACCATATGTTCGGGGTAGTTGGTAGTAAACCAAGTAACCATAGAGCCATACTCACGAAGACGCTTGCTGTGTTCCAAGTTGTAATTTGGATAAGCAGCAAAATATTGTGTTCCATCGTAAAGTTCAATGGTAGGGTTACTTACTAGGCTGTGATCAATAATCATGAGAACATTAGAGTTCATACTGACACGAATGTAAGCTTGACCACCGTTGTGATGGTAAAGCCTGTTTTCGTTGGCAGCGATGTCAATAAGTTCAAGATACTGAATGTATGACATGTTGTTCATTAGATACCTTCCTTTGAGTGATTGTGTTTGTAGTTAGCAAACACTTCGTTGACTTGGTCGCGAAGAGTGTTTTCGCTTTCCTTCTTTGCTATTTTTTCGGCAAAGCTGATTACGAATCCGCAGACAGCAAGAATTCCGTATACAATGAGAATTCCTTTGACCCAGATTTTCAATCCCTTGCCGTACTTTCCTTGAGCAAACCAGTAGACCGGTGAGTTGTTCAAGTTCCATTGCCAAAGCTTACGCATGACGATACTTCCTTGTGGTGTAGAGTCCGATGACGAAGGCAACTGTGGTTACAATTACCCCTATTTTTGTTTTCATTTTTTTACCTTTCGGTTGATGTTGTAGATAAAAGCGAGACCAACGAGGTTGATGAGAACTAGGGCGTAAATCATCATATTACAATTTACCTTTCTCAATCATTGCGTTGTAATACCGATTGTGCTTGGGGGAAGCTGGCATCAAGTGTTTAGCACTCAAGAAGACGCGTTCTTCCGGAACGATGTCTTCATAGATAAGCAACTGAGGTTCTGCTGCAGGTCCCATGTGTGCATGAACAAGGTCAACGAAATCTTGGACTGCCTCTTTCGAGATGGCCGCAAGGAATCGAAGTCCGTTTTCCAATGGAATCATTTTCTAGCTCCTGAGAGAATGGCTACAAGAAGTAGCATGATGAGTACGTAGAGGATGGTTCCCATGATTACTCCGGGAACATTTCGTTCCAGCAAGCAACATGAGTACCAGTCATGATGATTTCACGATCATCAATAGACAGATAGGGAAATGCATCCTGAATGAGGAGCTTTTTGTTGCTCCACTGTGTGAATGCATCCATGTCCAGGATGATTGAGTTGATCTCGTTACAGTGCCGGCACTTGTTCGTGTGAACATAAGTGTTGTGGCTCTCGTTACTGAAGTTAAACAGTGCCATGGGTATCTCCTTTGTTTTCCCCTATTTTTTCTTTACAACGATGATTATTTGCTGTGCAACCATGTTCTTCACAGTTTGGGCAATAATCATACTTGTGTTCGTTTTCAGAACCGCAGTGTTTGCATGTCCAATACATGGTTACCAACGATCTTGAACGAAGTCCGAAACGACCTGGGTGATACGTTCCTTGTAGAAAGGATCGAGCATTGAGCCACGCAGAAGTTCTGCGATAGCGGGACGGATTTCGCACAGTTCGTTGAAAAAGATCTGACCAAGCCGGAAATCCATAGAAGGTTCCTGAGCCATGTAGAGCTTGTGAACATGTGCAAGAAATTCATCGTAGGTCATGGGTTACTCCTTGTTAAAGTTGGTTGCGACTTCCTGACACCACTTGCAGGTGGGAGGTTCGTCTGAGTTGATGATGGTGGAAGATCCGGGGAACTGACGGCTGGGCACATCTTCATGGTTGGATGTGAGCCATGAGCCGGGTGCGATGTCATCGTGCAAGACGCACAAGATCAAAGCACTAGTCATGCCAGTGCCGGCGTGATAGTGGGTATAGTTGCCCCACTGAACAAGTTCGTACATGATGGTAATACTCCAGTTCCGAGGAAACAATTCCCCTATTTTTAGAATAAGTTCCCGATATGGAAACTATTTCAAATTTTTTTTTACCAGCGTCAGTGAGAGTGACCAGTCAGAAAGGGGTAAAGAACTGATCACTCCCACTTCAGCCGGGAGGTGCCATGCAACGATTTGAGAAGTAAGATATCAGAGTTCTACATGGCGAAGGAACTACGGATATTTTTTAGAAGGAGTGCCGAATCCATATTTCAGGATCCGACACCCCTTCTGGGATGGATGGGATGGGTGCGTTGGCCTAGAACGGCTGAACGCTGGTGTCCACGACGACGCTGGTGGCCTCGATGCGAGGTGCACGTGCGGGCAGACCGGCCTTGGCGCGAGCCTCAGCGAGGTTGCCACGGTCGTTGGAGACGGGCTTCGCGATGAAGTCCCAGGTCGCGTCACCGACGATCCAGATGGACCGCTGGAGCTGTTCGCGGGTTTCGCCGGCGTTGGGGCCGTTCTTCACCTTGAACTGAACCGTCTTGAGTCCGTTGTCACCGAGCTTGGTGCGGGATGCGTCGAGGCAGAGGACCTGTCCGGTCTGGTTCTGATCGTTCCAACCGGAGACGGTGGCCTCTGCGATGATCTCGGCATCGCTGGTCCAGAGGGTGTGCTTGATGCCGGTCCAGTCGACGGTGATGAAACCGGTGACAGGATCGACGTCGAACCCGTGGAACTCGATGGGCGTGGACTCTGAGGTGAACGCAGTCCCGTCCTTGCGGGTGTGCGTGTTGATGGTCGGGGTTCCGACCTTCGTGGCGAGCAGCATGGTTACTCCTTGTAGTAGATGCTCTGGGTGATGGAGGGCGTCCATCGGCGCAGGGGAATACCCCTATTTTTCGGTGACACAGTACGCATTACCACCTCTGCAGGCAGGCCTTCGCGGCGTAGGGAGTGTCCCCTATTTTTCCCCCACAAGTGGAGGAGGGCATATGAGCCCCTATTTTTCTTGAGTTCGCTCCGAAACATGGCCCGAGGCAAACTTTAGAAGTTGAGTGAGACCTGAGAACTACCCAAGCCCCGCAGGGGAGTTTAGAATAACTAATCAGACATATGAGACTAATCAGATACTAAAATCCTACGGAAACTAAGTACACCGAAATGACTTAGGTCTTACCCATAAAAGGAAAGCCCCAGGAGATCTCTCTCCCAGGGCTACCTTTTCAGGTTGTTGTAACCTTAATCAGTCAAACAAAGTTGGCTGACGCTTGATGTAGGCAGCCTTCTTGACTGCCTTGTTCTTGTTCGCCTGACGTGCAATTCCACACTTGGTGCAGAATGTACGCCACGTACCGTCTGCCCACAAACGGATGCTTGAATCTGGGCCTTTGTACACATAGGTACGATTGCCGTGTTCATCTTTGCATTCCGTGTTGTAGCAAAGGGCATCTTGGTATGCATAAGCCATTTCTGGCTCCTTTCTTGTTGTGACGTGGTGGGAGTGGACCTCTCACTCCCACCTATGTCAGATTTGAACTTTTAGCGGTGCTCGGGGCACGACTTGTGTTCGATGGCTTCTGCCTTGGTGGTTTCCCACTTGTGGGCAGTGTTGCCCCAGCCGCAGGTCACGATGACGATGCGGTCGGGATCTGTGATGACAGCCTTCTTTGTGACGGGCTTACCCATCTCGTTGGCTTCGATGAGCAGACCGTGGATGCGGTAGCATTCGATCTGCTCGTTGTGGTTGGTGTGCACACCCTTGCAGGCGTAGCACTTCTTTGCTGGTGTCATGGCTCCTCCTAGAGACATGTTGGTGAATGATATTTTAATAACTGCATCATTCTTTAACAGTTGGGTTGACTTGAGGTCTAAAATCTACCCATAAAGGAAATGCCCCAGGTTTCCCCAGGGCATCTCCTCATTGTTTGATCTCGCTAGATCAGGACCAGTTGCTGTCAGCCTTCTGGAACTTCTTCTGCGTCTCGATGACGAGTGAGATGTCCTTCGTTTCGGTTGCCGTGTTCAACATGTGAACCGAATCCATCACGATACGGTGAGAGATGGTGTCGCTGATGCACAGTGCCTTGCCGAACTTGCCGTTGGATGACTTGGTCCACAGGCCGTTCTCCAACATGGTTTCGCTTGCCCAGTAGCCAACCCACTTACCGTGGAACTGGAACTTCTTGGTGCGAGCCAAGATCGGAGTCTGCACGTGCAGGCGGATGAGGTATCCACCACGCTTTCCGGATGCACGAAGCACGTTCATCTGGATCATTGCAGGCTTGACCCGGAGGTTGTTCTTCACCTTGTTGGTGTCGATTGCCCAGGAACACACGTTCTCGAACTTGCGAGCGACGAAGAGGCGACCCTTCTTGTCGATACGGTAGTAACGATCCGTGTTCTCACCACGGGTCCACTGGATGATGTGGGTGGTGCCCTTCTGGTAGACGAGTCCACCACGGGTGTTGACGGCGAAGAAGGCGAATGCCTCCTCCATGGACTGGTTGTTGTGCAGAACGACCGCGAGGATCGCCTGCAGGATTGTGAGTGCCATTTCTGGCCCCTTTCTTTGTTTCACATGATTGAGGATCCACGTGTTTCCTAATACCCTGTTTTACACGCCAGTATTATTGCGTGGTTCTTACTATCACGTAAGCATCCGGCTTACAGTTTATTTAAAGTCCTCGATAGCTCGGACTAGTAAGGTCATAGACCTACCCATAAAAGGAATGCCCCCAGGTTTCCCCAGGAGCACTCCAGTCTCAGGATCCCGTAGGATCGTTAGCTTTCCACCTCAGTGTGGTTGGTGTTGAGGTCGAGGACTCCTTGGATGAAGAGGTCCATGACCGTGGTCTGTCCGGGCTTGCCACCCTGGAAGATGATGCGGTCCGACATACCCCACTTGTTTCCGTTGAGGGAACCGTCCACGATGTAGCGGTACAGAGCCACTGCATACATGTTCGGGAAGGATGTCGTCATCAACTCATCGACCATCTCCTGGACGATGTTGGCGACTGCGTCTGAACGATCAGCTGCCAGCATCATCTTGATGAAGCGGTCTTTGGTGTTGACATTTCCGTAACGCATGTCTGTTGCACGCAACTTCTTCTCGTACTTGACGACGAAGTCCTTGCAGAACTGACGAGTGTTCGGATTGACCACAGGGATCTGCTCCATGATGAACGGAACAAACCAACTGGTCTGTCGGATCTTGAATGAACCCTCAGACACCGTTGCACGAAGCTCCTTGATGGTTTCAAGGTACTTGCGGTGCATGCGGGTCCAGGATCCTTCAATGATGGTCCATGCGGTTGCATCAGCATCTTCCACGTACTTCTTCGGAGCACGAGTGCGGAACACGTAAGCGTCCACCTCCATGTCGGTTGAAGCCATGTCCTCCCACATTCCATCGACGAGCTCCTTGATCATGACGAAGGCATCCAGATCAGCGGACTGCTGGACGATGTCAATGATGTCGTTGCCCTGCGCGGGAAGCGAGGAAGGATAGGAAGGTCCGTTTGCAGACACCCAGAGCATGTTCGCATTTGCAAACGAACCAACACCAGGGTTGGACATTTGCGCAGTGATCATGGACTTGGCATCATCGCGGGTCATTGGCAGACCAGAATGGACCTGTGCACCAGAGATGGGCTGAGCACCCACAACTGCAAGCAGATCATCCAGCGACTCCGGCGAATCAGCAAGGTCAATGACCTGCAGATCCGTAGAAGTATGCATGAATGGCATGTTCTCCCAGTTGATGAGCTCGATGGAGTAACCACCTGCACCGTTGGGGCTGCGCAAGACGACGCCTGCGTGGATTGCCTGTTCGGGTGAGTTGGGAACATCCATCCACTCTGGGATGATGAACTGCTGCCTGCGACGCTCAGTGACCTCTTCATCAGAGGACCAGAGCATGATGTGAATGACCTTGGCCTTGTCACCGTCAGAGTCCCAGGTGTCGTGCAGTGAAGCTGTGTCCACGAAACGACGACCAGGAATGACGATGCCAACACCCGGCTGGTACCACACGTAGTAGTCCATCCACTCTTCGTAAGCGTTGCCCAGCATCTGGGTGTAAGCCTCCGTAGAGATGATGGTGTCTGCAAACGCATGGGACACCGGTACCCACATGGCGTTGCGGTCTTCCGCTGATGCCATCTGGTTGACCACAGAGCCAAAGGCCATGTGGATGATGTTGGCTGATGCAGTGACGGGGAAACCGTTCTGCTGAAGGCGGATGTGGCTCATCTTCTTGGCCTGTTCCGTCCAGTATGCGGTTGCATGGTCGACAACGGGAGTACCGTCATCATCATGCTTTTCCTCATGCTGGTGAATGATCCAAGAAGGGAGTTCACCGTTCTCCAGTGCTGCCTTGATCTCCGGAATGATTGTGCCCAGGTCCTCGTAGAAACGATTCTCCGTGAACAACCAATCGTGATTGTTGACAGCTGTCTGCATGTCCCACAGGACCTTGCTTGCACCGTTGCCAAGACGGAATGCCGTGAAGTGCCAATAGCCATCGTCCATGACGAGCTCCTTCTTGAGAGCTGTCTTGTGGAAAACGACATCGGCAACCAGGTTTTCGTCCGGAACGATGTGAACTGCGCCCTTGACCAGTCCGTCCGCAAATTCGAGACGACCAATCATTGCACCCATTTCGCCTGACTTGATCAGACGGATTGTGTGCTTGCGGGTACGCTCGTCACGGATACGGAATGCTGCCTTCAGCATGAAGCTCTCACGCACTGCGATTGGACCGTCAAACGGAAGTTCCTCTTGCTGACCGGAGTCAAACTCCATGTAGCTGAGGTCCTCCATCTTGCCGGATGCACGCATCTGGGTGATTCGGGTGAGCTCCTGCAAACGCTTCGGCGTCTTTGCACGGTCAATTGCGGTCATGCCCAGCTTCTGCAAGCCGAACTCTGACAACACTGCCTCTGCGTCCTTGATGCTCTTGTCCTGAATGTTCAGGAAGAAAGCGTAGGATGCATTAGCCCATGCAAACGTTGCCTTGTCAACGAGATTGTCGACTGAAAGCTGCTTGTTAGCAACTGCATTCGACAGGTCGTTGATGCTGATCATGCCCAGGCGAAACTTGATGCCTCGCTTGTTGAGCTTGTTCTCGAGCAGCGAGTACATGTACTCACCGGTCTGGACGCCCATCAGGGTGTTGCCGTTGAACTGCTGAGGACGATGGGTCACGAGTGACTCGTCATACGCAGTCTGTTCTTCGGCCGTCACCTGATTGGTGATGACGCGGAACTTGTTCCGCAGGAATGTGATGACTGACATCTCATTCCCCTTTCTGTTGGGAGGGTTGTTACCCTCTGGGTTGCCCGGTGGCTGATTTGCCCCGGGATGGTCTGAGGCTCGGTTGAGCTTCATTTTGCACCTCCATGATGCATTGTTGATGGTGGCCGACCATCGGCGGTTGGGTTGACCAGACCTAGGGCCTGGGATCTACCCACAAAAAAGAACTAAAATAACTAATCATACTTATCTGGCTTGAGAGCTATACTCATCATTTGCCTATGCAATTTGTCAATACGTCTCAAACACACGTGTGCTCCTTATGTAGTTTGGGTCCTACCCATAAAAGAGAAACCCCAGGAACTTACCCTGGGGTTCTCCTTTATCTTTGAGCTTTAGCTCAGTTCGGCGCGAAATGCCCTGCGCATGACCTTGATGGTCATGAACATGACTGCGTAGAACACGATGAACGTCTCTACCACGGCCTCTCCTTTCTTTTGGGCCCAGGTTTACCTACCTGGGATCTACCCATAAAAGAAAAACCTCGGTTCTGTACAACCGAGGTAATCCTTTTTGCTTGTTAGGCGTCGACCTTGTCGGTCAACCACGTAGCTGCGCCCATGACGCCACACGTGATCAACGTGCCAAAGAAGACGACCGATGCCGGCCACCACAGGGAGGTAGAGTCCTCCGACAGGTAGACCGCCAGCGTGACGAATCCGAACAAGGCGGGCAGGAACATGAAGAACCCGATGAACCCGACCACCTTGGCCCGGATGGTGTTTGTGCCGATTGTCCCGTGCAGGGCAAACAGGCAGTTGATGATGATCGCGTAAGCGATCAGGAAGGTGTTTGACATGATTCCTCCTCAGGAACATGTTAATGCATACACAGGATGTGCATGTCTAACTTAGCTTACAAGTTGCCCCGGGTCAGGTAAATGCATAGCTGGTGTGCGTACAGTACAGTGTACGTCTTAAGGATTTTAATCCTACCCATAAAAGAACAACCCCGAGTTTCCCCGGGGCTGTTCAGTTGTAGTGGGTGGCCCGTCAAAACGGTTTGTTTTTGCTCGAAAGCTTTGGCTACTTGGTGGCCTTGGGCTTGGAGTTGTTGAAGTGCCTCCAGTGGTGGCGGGTGCACGACGGATCGCGCAACACCCTGGTCCAGCTGGTGGACTCGAAGAGCGGGCCGAAGTCCTCGTCCTGCTCGTCGCTGGTGGCGTTGTCGAGGTCGTTCTGGTAGGTGATCTTCGAGGCGAGCTCGAGGACCTCCAGCCAGAGGGTGTACTTGGTGTCGTGTCCGTTGGGACCGACCGAGTACACCTCCTCGTTGGTGGTGAACGTGTTCATTTCTGAACCCTTTCGTTATGCGCACGGAAGTCCCGTACGACTAAGCAGCCTGAGTGCTACCCATAAAAGAAGAACCCCAGTGCAGCGGGGGGTACTGCACCGGGGCTCTATCTTTATTTGGTTGTTCTAGACGAAGTCTCCTCCGTCTTCCTCGTCTGTCATGAAGTCGAGGATTGCATCCAAAGCCTCTCGCATCGCTTTACCGATGTTCATGGCTTCTGATACGAATGGCATTGGCTCATCTTCAAGTCCCTCGCATGCAGTGCACTTGAGGTTGAATCCCTGGCTGAACTTGCGTCCATTTGACCAGTATCCAATGTGTTCAAACACAGGGAAAATTCCGCACTCATTACAAGTGGGAATGTTCTTTGGCCTGATGTTGAACGTGAAGATGTCTTGAGCAGCAATCTTAAAATTGCCACCAATGTTCCAATGGAATTCGCTGAAGGGCAGAAACGGACCGTCAGCAATGCCTCCATCGATCATGATCTTTGGGTTGATCAGTTCGAGGCGACGTGCAGATGTGCCTGGTTGGAACCAGAACATCTTGACGATGTCTCCGTCTTCGTTCACCGTAAGGGTGATGAATGCAAATTGGTACGTGAAGAAAACTAGCTTCTTCATGACACCACCTTTCTTGTTGTTGTCTGATGACGACATGGGTATATTCCTTTCGTTAAGGGACCGTAGTCCTACCCATAAAAAGAAAACCCCAGGGGACCGAAGCCCCCCAGGGAAAGAATTTCTTTTTTAGTCAACGACTAGCGGTACAGGTCCCAGTTGTCGTCGTCTTGTTCATCATCTTCATCTTGATCCTGGTTTATAAACCAGCGATAAATCCAACGTGCACCAACAACCAAGATAACAAACAATGTTGCCCCCCAATTGATGTTGCGAACGATGAAACTACTCACATCCCATGCGCCGAAGAAAAGACCGATAACGATCTCATCCAGGACGAAGATGAATGTTGCCAGGATCATGATGATCTGAATGCTCCGTGGAAGTCCTCGGAACCAGTTGATGAATGCGTCCATTTGGACACCTCCTTTTGACACATATGTTAAGGCTCATGTGTTTCCTAATACGTGTTGATTTACATGCCAGTATCATATGCATGGTTCTTCCTGTAGTTTCGGCTCAGGCCCCTAGAGTAAGATTTTAAATCTACCCATAAAAGAAAAACCTCCAAGGATTGCTCCTCAGAGGTGTTTCTTTTGTGCACTTGTGAGTAATGGAGGTGTGCAACTCCTCCAGATGGGGTATTAGCCCCACGCGACACGACTAGTGGTTGAGCATCTGGATGCTCCAGCGGTACGTGAGGGGCGTCTTCTCGTTGAGAGCGAGGATCCGTCCCTGTCCGTGCTGCTGACACGCGTCGTTCCAGCCATCCCGGCAGGTGCAAGCGTCATAGTTGACGCCATCGCATTCTGCACAGCAAGTGGCCGAATCGCAGTGGATCTTGGTCATATCACCTCCTTTCTTTTATTGTAGGTGAATGAATGATCCCTTCTTGATAGATGACCTACGTAGTCTACAATCTACCCATAAAAGAAGAACCCGACTCTGTACAGCCGGGCGCTTCTCTTTATTTACTTGTTGTTCCAGCTGATAACTGGACGGATGTTTCCGTTGAAATTAGCGTGTTGCTGCACACCTGACCAACGCCAGATGTCACCTTTGCCACCGTGTCCCATCTCTGGATCACCGCCCGTTTGAGCAATGATCTGCATGATGAATGCAGGGTTGAACATCATTGGTCCAACAATTTCTGCAAGTGTGGGCTCACCGTTTTCTGCATGGACGTACATGCTACGAATGACGGTATTGACGTAGTGGCTCTCACCCTTGACGAAGACGTCGTAGAACATCGGGCGATGGACTCGCTTGATGAATTCTTCGTTGTCTCCTGCAATAGCAAGAATGGTGAGGATGAAGGGATAAATACCCTTCGGGGTTTGTGGTGCCATGACTCCTCCTAGAGTATGGTATTTGATGAGTTCCGCTCATCGACGGTTTGCTTACAAGTTGCCCTTGGGTAAGGTAAATGCATAGCTGATTTGCACACTGTACAGAGTGTGACTTTAAGGACCGTAGTCCTACCCATAAAAGAAGAACCCCCGATTTCTCGAGGGTTCTCCTTTATTTGGTTTTACTTGTTACAGAAAATCTGCTGAAACCCAGCAATGTCTCCTGCAAGGTACCCTTCACGAGTCCAGATACCCTCATATGACATAATACTGTCATGCTGTTCAATACCATCATTATCGATGTGTGTATGATCAAGGCCAAACAAATGGCCAAGTTCATGTAACACAATGATGTGGTGGTAATTGTTCCATTTATCGATGTTCTCGAAAACGGAAGGGTTGAATGCAAAGGTGGCTTCTGTACCAAAGAAGAAGTTGCTTTGCCACAAAATGTATGCTGAATAGCTTGCGTTGCCCATGTCCTTGTTGTTGAATACAACAGGCACAACAAACTCATCATCTTGTGCTACGTATCCAGGCAATTCAATTCGCATTTCTTTGCCTACATAACGACCAACTTCTTCTATATCTTGCTGGAAAGTATCCATTACTTCCTGCACCTGATCAATGTGCCATTCAAACACAATCTTAGTAGCAGTAATTGATGGAAAGTCCAGGTATGCATACTTGCCAGTATTCCACTGCATGAGCTTATACTCAGTGCTGTATGAGGTGGGCATGTCACAGACATACTGTCCACGTACAGGTACAGTGGTAGTTGTAGTTGTTTCCTCAACATACTCATTCACAACAGTAGTAGCTGTGGTGTATGCATCTGTTGATTGTGCATTGGATTGTGATCCCATGATTGTCAGTACAGCTGTAGTAACAAGGCCCAACATAACAATGCCAGCAAGTACTGATACAAGGACAACACGTGTGGTGTCAACAACAGATACTGTTTGGTAGCGTATGCCTGACCGCGTCCAATCGTATGGATCGCTGTAGAAGTAACTCTTCTGTACTTCTTTCATGAATGGATTCTTCATTTTGTTTTCCCCTTTCAAAGGAATGATAAGACCCCATACCCGGGTGGGCTCGTTAAAGGTCTTGAGTACGTTCTATACTCACTATTACCCACTTATAAATTTTTCCCCTATTTCATAGGTATAAGATTTTATATAGGTCTATACAGGTGTATATAGACTTGGCCTCAAAAATTTTTCCCTACCTTCTCAAGGTATAAGAATTTATATAACTCTATACAGCTATATACA
>Ga0228702_1001508_pt1 | contig 14584 bp, 16 predicted proteins | sample McNCre217_Aug_MG_2_FD_178018 | JGI IMG/M metagenome (GOLD analysis project Ga0228702, IMG submission 178018) | Freshwater microbial communities from McNutts Creek, Athens, Georgia, United States - 20-17_Aug_MG | ecosystem: Environmental > Aquatic > Freshwater > Creek | place: USA: Georgia... | reverse complement strand
TCGACAAAGGCATCGCCAACTCGATCCTGATCAAGATCAACCAGATCGGCACCCTGACCGAGACCTTTGAAGCCATCGAAATGGCCAAGCGCGCCGGTTACACCGCCGTCATCAGCCACCGCTCGGGCGAGACCGAAGACAGCACCATTGCCGACATCGCCGTGGGCCTGAACGCCGGCCAGATCAAGACCGGCTCGATGAGCCGCTCGGACCGCATGGCCAAGTACAACCAGCTGCTGCGCATCGAAGAAGACCTGGGTGACGTGGCCGTGTACCCTGGCCGCAGCGCTTTCTACAACCTGCGCTGAGTCTGAAAAACATGAGCAACCGCCTCGTCCCCATCGTGCTGATCACCTTGCTGGTGATCGTGAATGCTCAATTGTGGTTCGGACGGGGCGGCTTGCCCAATGTCACCAAGCTGGAGCAGACACTCCTGCAGCAAAAAGCCTCCAACGAGGAGGCCCGCCGCACCAACGAGCAGCTCAATGCCGAGGTCAATGACCTGAAAGAAGGCCTGAACATGGTCGAAGAGCGTGCCCGTCAGGAACTGGGCATGGTCAAGGCCAACGAAATTTTCGTTCAGATCGCCAAATGATGTCGCCCACCGAGATCGCTGGCTTTGTGCTGGGCTTGGTGATGGTGGTGTGCAGCATCCGCGAGCTGCACTGGAGCTGGCCCCTGGCCATCATCAGCTCCCTGCTCTACTTTTTCGTCTTCAAAAACAGCCTGTTGTACGGTGAAGCGGCTTTGCAACTCGTGTTTGCGACCCTCGCCCTGTGGGGCTGGTGGCAATGGCTGCGCAAGGGCGACGATGCCCAACCGAGCTTGCTGATTCAGCGCTTATCTCGCCCGGGATGGATCAAGGTGGCCGTGGCCACTGCCGTGCTGTGGCCTGCGCTGGCCGTGCTGCTGCAAACCTTCACCGACAGCGATGTGGCCTGGTGGGATGCACTGCCCACCGCCTTGAGCCTGGTCGGTCAAGCCCTGCTGGGACGCAAATACATTGAGAACTGGCTGATCTGGCTGGTGGTCAATGTCATCAGCGTGGCACTGTTTGCCCACAAGGGGCTGTGGCTGACCTGTGTTTTGTACGTGTTGTTCACGCTCATGAGCGTATGGGGCTGGCGGGCCTGGCAGGCACGCATGAAACATCCCGCATGAAGACGCGCCGCATTGCCATTGTGGGGGCCGAAAGCACAGGCAAATCCTGGCTGGCACAAGCATTGACCGACACGCTGATCCGCAGAGGTGAAACGGTTCAATGGATACCTGAAGTCCTGCGTGACTGGTGTGAACGCGAAGGCCGCACCCCACAAGCCCACGAACAAATGGCCGTTGCACAAGCACAAGCCGGTGCGGTGCTGTCAGTGCAGCAAGGCCTGGTGATTTCCGACACCACCCCCTTGATGACGGCCGTCTACAGCCATCTGTTCTTCCAGGACGAAAGCCTGTACCCGATGGCGCTGGAACACCAGCGTCTTTATGACTTGACTTTGGTCGCAGGGCTGGACATCGCCTGGGAAGCGCATTGGCTGCGCGACAGCCCGCAAGGGCGGATACCGGTGGATGCGCTGGTGCGTGATGCACTCACCCGCCATGGTATTGATTTCCGGGTGATCTACGGTCAAGGCCAGGCACGTCTGAACAACGCCTTGCTGGCCCTGGGCCTGCCCAGTGAAGATGGCACCCAAGAGATCAGGGAGAAATCCCAATTTGCGATCAACCAGGGCCGCACCGCCTGGCAATGCAACGAATGCAGTGACCCCGATTGCGAACACAAGCTGTTCACCGGCCTGCTGGCGCAACGCTCAAGCTGACCCTGCAGGTCGGAACTTCAGCGCCGACACGGGCCTGGGTCAAGCCTAGAAATGTCGGCGCTGAAGCGGCCGACCTACTACCGCCCCATCAGTGAACCGAGCCACCTGACACATCCGGCACCAAGCCGGTGAACAGCCCTGCAGCATCCACCGGATCAAAGCGGTACTCGGCACCGCAAAAATCGCAGCCCACATCCACCTGCCCGCGCTCGGCGATGATGCTTTCCACCTCTTCGGTGCCCAGACTGCGGATCATGTTGCCCACGCGCTCACGGCTGCAACGACAGGCAAAACGAGGGCCCGTCTCACCCACGAAGGGCTCAAAACGGGCCAGCGGCTCTTCCCAATACAGGCGGTGCAAGATGGTTTCAGCGTCCAGCGTCAGCAACTCTTCACGCTTGAGGCTCTTGCTCAAGATGGCAATGCGGCTGAAGTCCTCGCTTTGGCCCAGCGCCGCTTCGCGCTCCACAGAATCGGCCTTGCCCGCCAGATTGCCCTCGCCTTCGATGGGCAAACGCTGGATCAGCAAGCCTGCGGCCACTTTGTCATCTGCCGCCAGCACCAGCACGGTGTCCAGCTGCTCGGACTGCAGCATGTAGTGCTCCAGCACTTCGCTGATGTTCTCCAGTTTCTCGCCCTGGTCGCCAAACAGCGGCACCACCCCTTGGTAAGGCTGCTGGCCGGGCAAACGGTCTTGCGGGTCCAGCGTGATGGCGCAGCGGCCCTGGTTGTTCACGTTGACCATCTGGCTCAAGGTGGCGTCTTCGGCCACATCGCCCACCTGGGTGCAGGTGGCCCGCAAGCTGAAGTCGGGCTGCACCTCAACCACACCCAACTTGACCGGACCGTCGCCAAAAATTTGCAAGACCAAGGCCCCGTTGAACTTGATGTTGCCCTGCATCAGCACACCGGCAGCGGCCATCTCACCCAGCAACTGGCGCACCGGCGCAGGATAGGCGCCGGTTTCGGAGTTGGCGGCGCGGCGGGCCAGGATGTCTTGCCAGGCATCGGTCAGCCGCACGAGCATGCCGCGCACCGGCAGGCCTTCAAAAATGAATTTATGGAGTTCGGACAAAGTCAGTTCACCGGCCTGTCGGCCAATCCTCAAAAGATGGTGTTCAAAAAAATTCAGCCGATTTTCTTCAAACCGGCTTTGAAACGCTGCGCGTTTTCAACGTAATGGCGAGCGCTTTGGCGCAAGCCTTCGATCTGCTCGGCGCTCAACTCGCGCACCACCTTGGCGGGCGTGCCCATGATCATGGAACCATCGGGAAACTCTTTGCCCTCGGTCACCAAAGAACCCGCGCCCACCAGACAGTTCTTGCCGATTTTGACGCCATTGAGCACCACCGCACCAATGCCGATCAGGGACTCATCGCCAATGGTGCAACCGTGCAACATGACCATGTGGCCCACCGTCACATTCTTGCCCACGATCACGGGTTTGCCGTGGTCGGCATGCACCACGCAACCATCCTGAACATTGCTTCCCTCGCCAATGTGGATGGTTTCGGTGTCGCCCCGGATCGTGGCGCCAAACCAGACACTGCCATGGGCCGCGATCTTGACCGCGCCCATGACCTGCGCAGAGTCGGCGATCCAGGCGGAATCGGCCACTTCGGGGGTGTGTGCGTCGAGTTGGTAAATGGCCATGGGTGTCTCCTCGGGGGTGTCGGGTGATGGAATCGGCGAAACCTACAATTGTAGGGAGGCTCAAGGCTGGTCTTGAGTCAGCGCCCGTCATTTCCCCTGTGCTTTGGGCTTTCTGACGGAAAACCCATTTTGCCGTTCTGTTGTTGCCGAGCATGTCTTCTTTGCGAATTGCCGCCCTGGGGCCTTGGGCCGAAGCCAACCCCGTTTTGAAAGCCCAAGCCACTTTGGCGTTGGACCTGAACACGCCCGTGCACGCTGAAGAGCAGCTGCAAGCCCCCTGCCCCCTGCCTGGCAGACCTGCCAAACCCGAGCTGCTGCCGCACACGCACATCAAGGCCAAGTCCCTCACCACCACCGAGGGCCGCGCCATCTTGCTGCACTCGATCACCCACATCGAACTCAACGCCATCGATCTGGCGCTGGATGTGGTCTGGCGCTTTGCAGGCATGCCCGATGACTTCTACACCGACTGGGTGCGCATTGCCCAGGAAGAAGCCAAACACTTCACCCTGCTGCGCAACCACCTGGTGGACATGGGCTATGACTACGGCGACTTCCCGGCCCACAACTCGCTGTGGGACATGGCCGAGCGCACCCAGGGTGATCTGCTGGCGCGCATCGGCATCGTGCCCCGCACCATGGAAGCCCGTGGCTTGGACGCGTCTCCTGGCGTGAAAAACAAGCTGGTCAGTGCCGGTGACCATGCAGCAGGCAAGATACTGGACATCATCCTGGAAGAAGAAATCGGCCATGTGGCCGCTGGCAACCGCTGGTACCGCTACCTGTGCGAGCAACGCGGCCTGGACCCCATCAGCACCTATGCCGAGCTGGTCACGCAATACGACGCCCCCAAATTGAGACCGCCCTTCAACATGCCCGCACGGCGCCTGGCCGGATTTGACGAAGCGGAATTGGCAGCGCTGAGCTGAAATACCCGCCCCCGGTAAGTAGACACCTTCAGGTCCAACATTTTTCCGCTGGGCAAAAGCCCGGTGTCGGAGCTGAAGCTCCGACCTACAAAGTATTCTCCCCCTTGGGTGGTGCTGCGCGTGCAAGCACCTGTGCCGAGCTGATCGCGCCATACGACGCCCCCAAACTGAGACCGCCCTTCAACATGCCCGCACGGCGCATGGCCGGATTTGACGAAGTGGAATTGGCCGCGCTGAGCTGAAATACCCGCCCCCGGTAGGTCTGCACCTTCAGGTCCGACATGTTTCCGCTGGACAAAAGCCCGGTGTCGGAGCTGAAGCTCCAACCTACAAAATATTCACCCCCTTGGGTGGTGCTGCGCGTGCAAGCTTTTGAGCCGCTCGCGCGCCACATGGGTGTAGATGGTAGTGGTGGAAATGTCGGCATGTCCCAGGAGCATCTGCACCGCGCGCAAATCGGCACCGTGGTTGAGTAAATGCGTGGCAAATGCGTGACGCAAAGTGTGGGGCGACAGTGGCGAGGTGATGCCCGCTTGCACCGCATAGCGCTTGACCAGGTTCCAGAACATGACGCGCGACATGGCGGTGCCCGGCTTGGGGCCGCTGGAGGTGATGAACAGGTCTTCGGTCTGCCTGGGCCCCAGCAAGGCCGGACGGGCATGCCCCATGTAGCGCTGCAGCCATTGCTGCGCTTCCTGGCCAAACGGCACCAGCCGCTCTTTGCTGCCCTTGCCCATGATGCGCAGCACACCTTCGTTGAGTGAGACATGCAAGGTTTTGAGCTGCACCAGCTCGCTCACGCGCAAGCCACTGGCGTACATGAGCTCCAGCATGGCGCGGTCACGCACCCCCAGATCGGTGGCCACATCAGGGGCGCGGAGCAAGGCATCGACCTGGGCTTCACCCAAAGTCTTGGGCACACGCAAAGCCTGCTTGGCCGCCAGCATGCGCAGCGTGGGGTCTTGTGGCACCAGGCGCTCGCGCAAGGCCCAGCGAAAGTAACGTTTGAAAACCGTCAGACGCCGATTGGCCGATGTGGCCTTGGTCTGGCCATGGCGCTCGGCAAAGTAAGCCTGCAGATGGTGTTCTTGCGTGGCATCCAGCGCCAGCCGATGCTGCAAAAACAACCAGGTGGCGAACAGTTCCAGGTCACGGCGGTAGGCCGCCAGGGTGTTGGCGGCCAGTCCGTCTTCGAGCCAGAGGGCATCGGCAAAGCGGTCGACGGACGCCTGACTGGCTTGGTGCATGGACCCGCGATCAGTCCAGCTTGAGTTTTTGCGTGTCCACGACCTTTTTGTACACCTCGTACTCGGCCTTCATTTGGGCTGCAAATTCTTCCGGCGTGTTGGCCACCACCAAAGAACCCGTGTCCTGAATGCGCTTGACCACTGCCGGGTCTTGCAAAGCCTTCTTCACGCCCGCGCTGACCTTCTCGACCACGTCCTTGGGCAGTCCCTTGGGGCCATAGATGCCGTAATACGCCATGCGGTTGACAGGCTCCAGGCCCACCTCCTTGAAGGTGGGCACATTGGGCAACTGCGGCAAGCGCTGGGGCGCAGCCACCACGATGGGGATCAGCTTGCCCGTCTGGATGAAGGGCATGGCCGAAGGCATGTTGTCAAAAATGATGGGCACCTGACCGGCCACCGTGTCGTTGAGCGCGGGGCCTGCACCGCGGTAAGGGATGTGCGTGATGAACACACCCGCCAAGCCCTTCCAGAGTTCGGTCTGCAAGTGGCCAATGCCGCCCGTGCCCGACGAGGAATACGAGTATTTGCCGGGGTTTTTCTTCAGTTCGGCCAAAAAGCCCTTGTAGTCATGGGCCGGAAAGCTGGGGTGCACCGCGATCACATTGGGCGTGGCCGCAATGTTGATGATGGGGGTGAAGTCGGTGACCGGGTTGTACGGGATCTTGGGGTTGATGGCGGGGTTGGCCGCCGTGGTTGACACCGTGGCCATGCCCAGGGAATAACCATCGGGGCTGGCTTTGGCGGTTTCATTGGCACCGACCACGCCGCCGCCGCCAGCCTTGTTTTCGACGATGACACTTTGCCCCAGCGCTTTGCCCAAGGGCTCGGAAATCACACGCGCCACGATGTCGGTGGTGCCGCCCGGTGCAAAAGGCACCTGCAATTTGACCGTGCGGTTGGGATAAGCCTGAGCCCAAACCGAACCACTGACCCAGGCCAAGGCGGCCAACGAAATCCAACTGCGACGCATCATGTCAAAACTCCTTGAGACAAGCCCCATCATAAGCACAAAAAATGGCCCATCCCTCAAGGGGAAACCCATGAAAAAGCCCTCGCCTTCACCGAGGCGACACCGCCGATTCGGGGCCTTGCCCGGCAAGGTTATGCTCAAGCCGTGAACTTCGCCCAACTGCTCTTTCCTGATTTCTCGCTCATCCTGTGCGGCTACCTGATTTGTCGCTACACGGCTTTGAACCGGCCCGTCTGGCAATCGGTCGAAACACTGGTGTATTTCTTCCTGTTTCCGGTGCTGCTGTTTCACTCGATCATCAAAAGCCCGATCAACCTGAGCACCGCCTCCAGCCTGATTGGTGCGGGCCTGAGTCTGGGCCTGTGCGCGATTGCCCTGTCCTACAGCCTGCCCTACTGGCCCCTGCTGGGCAAGCGGCTGGACAAACGTGACCACGCCGCCAGCGCGCAAATAGGCTTTCGCTTCAACTCCTTCATTGCCCTGGCGCTGGCCGACCGGCTGGCGGGCCCCGAAGGCTTGGTGATGATTTCCATGCTCATTGGCGTGTGCGTGCCCCTGTTCAACATCGGCGCAGTCTGGCCCATGGCCCGGCACGCCAACAAAGGCTTCATGGGCGAGCTCATCCGCAACCCGCTGATCGTGGCCACCGGCACGGGCCTGATCGCCAACCTCATGGGCTTTCGGATTCCGCCGTGGCTGGAGCCCAGCATCAGCCGCATCGGTGCCGCATCTTTGGCCCTGGGCCTCATGGCTGCAGGTGCAGGCATGCAGCTGGGCACGCTGCGCCAGGGCAAGTTACTAGGCCTGAGCGTGCTGTCCGTCAAGCATTTCTTCCTGCCCCTCATGGCACTGGGCATGTCGCGACTTTTTCAACTCAACCCTGCGCAAACCACCGTCTTGCTGGCCTTCTCGGCATTGCCCACGGCATCCACCTGTTACGTGCTGGCTGCCCGCATGGGTTACAACGGGCCTTATGTGGCGGGCCTGGTCACGCTGTCCACCCTGTCGGGCATGTGGAGCCTGCCCTTTGCACTGGGCGTGTTGCGCTGACCCGCATCCCATGTCATACCGGCCTTGATCCGGTATCCGATTTCGCGGTACTTGATCTTGGACCCTGGATCAAGTCCGGGGTGACATGACTGAGGCTAGGGTGACATGCCCTGAGCACGGGAGGCTGCTCGCAAGGACCAAGCCACCTGCTCTTGCACCACCGGATCAGCATGACCGGTGAGGCTTTGCAAAGCCTGAAGCAGGTGCGCACGCGCCGAAACGTCCAGCGCATCAGACGCCAAAGCGTTGCCCGCCGCCAGCGCCAGGTTGCGCAGCCAGCGGGCGTGGCCAATGCGGCGGATCGCGCTGCCTTCGGTGCGGCGCAAAAATTCGGCCTCGCTCCAGCCCATCAGCGTCGCAATGCTGGACGCACCCAGACCTTCACGCGGCAACCAATCAGGCTCTGGGCTGACCTGCGCGAACTTGTTCCAGGGACAAGCCAGCTGGCAATCGTCACAGCCGTAAATCCGGTTGCCGATCAAGGGGCGCAGGGCCTCGTCGATGGGCCCCTCGTGTTCGATCGTCAAATAGGAAATGCAACGCCGCGCATCCAGCCGGTAAGGCCCGACGATGGCCTGTGTGGGGCACAAATCCATGCAGGCCGTGCATTGGCCACAATGGCTGCTCACGGCGGCGGTCTCGGGCAAGGCGAAGTCCACAAACAGCTCGCCCAGAAAAAACATGGACCCGGCTTCGCGGTTCAGCATCAGGGTGTGCTTGCCGCGCCAGCCCAGGCCACTGCGGGTGGCCAGCTCGGCCTCCAGCACGGGCGCCGAGTCGGTGAAGACACGGTGACCAAAGGGACCAATCGCATCGGCAATGCGGTCTTGCAGTTTTTGCAGTCGGCTGCGCAAGACCTTGTGGTAGTCGCGGCCCCGGGCATAGAGCGACACCACCGCCTCGCCTGGCTGCACACTGCGGGCCATCTCACGCGCCACCCAGTCGGGCGGTGTGCTTTGCGGCAGATAATCCATGCGGGCGGTGATCACGCTCACGGTGCCCGGCACCAGCTCGGCCGGGCGTGCACGCTTCATGCCGTGAGCGGCCATGTAGCCCATGCTGCCGTGAAATCCGGCATGAAGCCAGGCCTGCAATCCGGGCTCGGCGGTGGTTAAATCGATCCCTGTCACACCAATTTGGGACAATCCCAATTCACGCGCCCAGATTTGGATCTGGGACAGCCATTCACGAGGTTCGATCTGAGTACGTTGAGCAGTCACACGCCGATTGTAGAAAGCCCCACCGCCGCCCCGTCCTTGCCCCCGGTCTGGGCGGGCTTGTGGCCCGATGAATCGGCCACCCAAAGCTTTGCCGCCCAACTGGCCCAGGCCCTGCAAACCTGGCCCGGCGGGCGCGATGCCCGCATCGAGCTGCGCGGCAATCTGGGAGCGGGCAAAACCACCTTGGTGCGCCACCTGCTGCGCGCCGCCGGTGTGCAAGGCCGCATCAAAAGCCCCACCTATGCCGTGGTCGAACCCCACCAGGCGGGCACGGGCGAGAAGGCCTGGCCCATCTGGCATTTCGACTTCTACCGCTTCAGCGACCCGCAGGAGTGGGAAGACGCGGGCTTTCGCGACATCTTTGCCGGCCCTGGCCTCAAGCTCATGGAATGGCCCGACAAGGTGGCGGGCCAATTGCCCCCCGCCGATCTGGTGATCGAGCTGCACGCACTCGACGAAGACCAGCGCCAGGTGCGCATGAGCGCCCACACCCCCGCAGGCCACCAATGGCTGACCGCCTGGATGGAAGGCGAGCATGCGCGCTGACCGCCGACGCCTCGTCAAGGCCGGTTTTCTGGCGCTCAGCCTGGGTGCCTCGCACATGACGCGCGGCGCCACCATGATGGCCGTGCGCATCTGGCCGGCCGCCGATTACAGCCGCGTCACGCTCGAGTCGGACAAGCCCCTGCAAACCCGGCAGACCTTCATCGCCTCGCCGCCACGGCTGGCGGTGGACATCGAAGGCATGGAGCTCAACCCCGCGCTGCGCGAGCTGGTGGGCAAGGTGCAGGCCACAGACCCCAACATTGCCGGCATCCGGGTGGGCCAGTTCAGCCCAAACGTAGTGCGCCTGGTGATTGACCTGAAACGCCCCATCGCACCGCAAGTGTTCACCCTGCCCCCGGTGGCGTCTTACGCCAACCGCCTGGTGCTGGACCTGTACCCTACACAGGCCGTGGACCCGCTGGAGCAATTGATCCAGGAGCGCACCGCCACCACCCCAGCGGCAAGCGCCTTGCCCGCCCCGACCGCGCCCAGCGCAGACCCCTTGGGCGAATTGATCGCCAAGCAAGGCCAAAAGTTGCCCTTGCCCGTGCCATCGACTCGCAAACAAGATTTCGAGCCAGCGCCCACGGCGTCGATGGACAGGCCCGACCACCCACCACGCCCCAGCACAACCACGGCCACAGACCGTTTGATCGTGATCGCCATCGACCCCGGTCACGGCGGTGAAGATCCTGGCGCCATCGGCCCCGGCGGCACGCAAGAAAAAGACGTGGTGCTCAAGATCGCCCACCTGCTGCGCGAGCGCATCAACGCGGCCAGCGTGGGCGGCAGCCCCATGCGCGCCTACCTGACGCGCGATGCCGACTTTTTTGTTCCCCTGCAGGTGCGCGTGCAAAAAGCCCGCCGCGTGCAGGCCGACCTGTTTGTGAGCCTGCATGCCGATGCATTTTTCACGCCCGAAGCCAGCGGCGCCAGCGTGTTCGCGCTCAGCCAGGGCGCGGCCTCCAGCACGGCAGCGCGCTGGATCGCGCAAAAAGAAAACAAGGCCGATCTGATCGGCGGCATCAACCTGGGCTCACAAGATGCCCAGGTCCAGCACGCCCTGCTGGACATGAGCACCACCGCCCAAATCAAGGACAGCCTTCAGCTGGGCGGCCACTTGCTGCGCCAGATTGGTGGTGTCGGGCGCCTGCACAAACCCCGCGTGGAACAAGCCGGTTTCGCTGTGCTCAAGGCCCCCGACATTCCCAGCGTGCTGGTCGAAACCGCCTTCATCAGCAACCCGCAAGAAGAAGAAAAACTGCGCAGCGAGGCTTACCAAAAGCAACTCACCGACGCCTTGATGCGCGGCATCCTGCAATATTTCTCACGCAACCCGCCGCTGGCGCGCAACCGCAGCATCTGAGTCGCGCCTGAAGTAGGTCGGCGGCTTCAGCCCCGACAAAGTATTCAGCTTGACGCAGGTCGGTGGCTTTAGCCCCGGTGATTGGTGCTTGTGCGGAAATGTCGGGGCTAAAGCCACCGACCTACAAGCCATCGACCTACGAGACCGCTTTGTGGCTGGTCTCCACGTCCCGGTCAAACTGCGCCATCGCCGTGAGCGTCAGCGGGTCGGTGGCCAGAGCGGCGGCGAAATCGGGGCGCACCGTCACGGCATGCGCGCCCACGGCGATCAGGCGTGACAGCACATCGGCGGACTTGATGCTGGCGGCCAGCAGCTGCAGGCCATCGGCCTGGACCGCCACGCAGGCCTCGATCAACGCCCACACATCGCGCCCGTCGGCCTGCAAGCGGCCCACATAAGGGGCCACGTAGTTGGCCCCTTGCGCCCGCGCCCACAGCAATTGCACCGGGTTGGACAAGCCGGTCAGCAGCGTGGGCACGCCCCAGGCTTGCACCTCGCGCAGCACCGGCTGCCAGTCGGGGTGGCAAGGCAGTTTGATGGTCAGGCGCACACGGGCCTGCACGGCGGCGGGCAGCAGCACTTCGAGCCACTGGGCGGCTTCGCCCACATCGGCGCGGGGCAGTTGCAGCATCAGCTCGGGGATGCGGGCCTCACCGGCTTGCGCCACCAGTTGCAAATAACCGGCCAAGCTGACCGGCAAACCGGCTTGCATGACCAGCGTGGGGTTGGTCGTCACGCCCTGCACGGGCGGGCAGCCTGCGGGCAGTGCCCATTGGCGGGCATCGGCGGAATCGAGGTAAAACTTCATGCAGCGTCCTGTTTCAGGAAAATGTCTTTGTCAGGGAAAAACTGGCTGTGCAGTGGCAGCAAAGCACCACCCAAAGCGCGGGCATGCGCGCCCACCTGGCCCGCCAGCAGTTGCGGCTGGTGCATGCCATCAAAACGGTACTGGGCCAGCGCCTCTTGCGTAGCGGCCATCAAGGCGGTCATGAGCGGTGCGCCCAGCGAGCCGTCCATCACCACCGCGTCCAGATCGAGCAAGGCGGCAGAACTCGCCACCGTCATGGCCAGCGCCTGGCTGGCCTGGGCGATCCAAGGCGTGGTGAATTCTGCATACGCCGCGTCCATGATGCCGCCCTGGTGGATCAGCAAGGGGTCGTGACCGGCGGCCAGCAGGGCCTGTTCGAGCTGCCAGCCCGAGGCTTTTTGCAGCAGTTGCGGCGGCATGCCGGAACCATGCGATGCCAGGCCGACGGGCAAGGAGCCAATCGCCCCGGCGTTGCCGCGCTCGCCGTTCATGATGTGGCCCGAGAGCACCAGGCCACCACCAATGAAGGTGCCCACAAACACATACAAAAAGCTGCGCACGCTTCGGCCATGGCCCTGCAGCAGCTCGGCCACGCAGGCGGCGGTGGTGTCTTTGGCAAACACCACCGGCAGATCGGTCAAGCGCTGCACCTGTGCGGGCAGATCGATGGTCTCCCAACGGGCCAGGGCCTGCGCGGCCTGGCCGCCCAGCAAGTCGGCCCATTTGTGCAACGACAAAGGGGCTGTGAGGCCCACGCCCACGGTGCGCAGCCACAAATCGCCCATGCGGGTCTGCAAAGTCTGCAGCCCCTCGGCCATCGAGGCGAACAACTGGTCGGGGTCGGGGTAGTCGTAGAGCACTTCGACGCGCTCGACCGGCTGGCCCGTGAAATCGGCCACCAGCAGCTCCAGATTGCGCCGCCCCACCTGGATGCCCACGCTGAAGGCGCCCTGCGGGTTGAGCGACAGCGGCACCGAGGGTTGGCCAATCTTGCCGCGCACGCGCTCTTGCTTGAGCAGCAAGCCGTCATCGAGCAGCCGCCCCACGATGATGGCCACCGTCTGGGTGGACAGCTGGGTCAGCCGCGCCAGATCGGCCTTGGGGATGGCCCCGTGGTGGCGAATGGCCTGCAGCACGATGCGCTCGTTGAACTGGCGCATCCCGACGTGGTTGGAACCACGCATGGCGGGCGATGTGGGCGCAGAGTTCATGGCAAAGGCAGGCGGTGTGCAGGCGTTAAAAAAATCAGACGAGGATGACGCCCTTGCAAAACAGGGCATTGCCATAGGCCGTGCCTTCACCGCTTTGCACGATCAGGCTGGCCCCTTTGATTTTCTCGTAAAACGCATAGCGTTCCACCGGCTCGACCTGCTCGGGCTTGAAGCCTTCGGCCACCACCAGATCGACCACCGCCTGCTGGGCCACTGTGCGGTGCCCGTCGGCGCTGTGGCACACGCGCATGAAGGCCGCCGGCCGCGCCACATCGGTGGCCAGCGGAAACACCGACAGCACGGCGCGGCTCACCCGCTCCAGGCTGTGGCCGGGGACGCGCACCACAGGCTTGCCCTGGCTCAAAAAGTCGGCGGTGAAGTTCGCGTCCACCACGGCCACCCACTCACCGTGGCCCATGGCGCACAGGTGCATCAGCAGCTCGGGCGTGAGCAGCGGGTCGATCCCTTTCAGCATGTGGCGGCCTCATTCACGTCCGCAGAGCGCAGGCTGGCCGGGTCGATGGCACCGGTGATCAGGCCCACGATTTCTTCGGGGCTGGTCTCGCGGGTCAGGCGGCTGCAAATGATGCGGCCCTGGCGGAACACCCAAATGCGGTCTACCAGGTCAAACACCTGGCGCAGGTTGTGGCTGATGATGATCAGCGGGATGCCCTGCTTTTTGAGGCCCTTGATGATCTCTTCCACCCGGGCCGTTTCTTGCACGCCCAGGGCGGCGGTGGGTTCGTCCAGGATGATCAGTTTTTTGGCGAAACCGGCGGCGCGGGCAATCGCCACGCACTGGCGCTGACCGCCCGACATGCCGCGCAGACTTTCGGACATGTCCTGGATCTTCACGCCCGTGGTCGACAGCATGCTGGCGGACTTTTCACGCATGGCTTTGTGGTTGAGGATGGACAGCGGCCCCAGGTTCAGGCGGGTGATCTCGCGGCCCAGAAAGATGTTGGCGGGCACATCCAGGTCTTCGGCCAGCGCCAGCGTCTGGTACACCGTCTCGATGCCCTGCTCGCGGGCGTCCAGCGGCGACTCGAAACGCACTTTTTGGCCGTCCAGCAGGATGTCGCCGGTGTTGGGCTGCTCCACCCCGGTGATCAGGCGCACAAAGGTGCTTTTTCCCGCGCCGTTGTCACCCACGATGGCGGCGTGCTCGCCCGGCAGCAGGCGAAATTGGGCATCGGTCAGGGCTTTGACGCCGCCGTAATGCTTGGTCAATTGGCTGATTTCAAGAACGGGTGTCGAGGTGGTCATGAGGCTCTTTCACAAGGAATGGGCCAGAGCATCGCTGATCCTCGATCTTTTTGCATTAGTAAAACTACTAGGTTTACTTAGTCGCTTTTTTCGATTCCAATCCGTTCGCGGTTTGGAAAACCCAACCGAACACCCTCAACAACGGAGATGAGACCCATGATCACCAAACGCACATTCGGCCGCCTGGCCATCGCTGCAGCAGCGGCCACCCTGTTCACCTCGGCCATGGCGGCTGACGTGACCGTGGCCTACATCACCAACGGCAACACCAACGAAGGCTGGACGCTGATCAACGGCGGCGCCAAAAAAGCCGGTCAAGCCAAAGGCGTCAAGTTCATCGAACTGGCTGCAGAAAAAGGCGAGCTGTCCAAGCAGCTGGCCATCGTTGAAGACATGATCACCCGCAAGGTCAATGCGATTGCCATCGCACCCGTGGACTCGGCCGGCATCGCCCCCGCCATCAACAAGGCCCTGAAAGCCGGTATCGCCGTGGTGGCT
>Ga0228702_1001507_pt1 | contig 14586 bp, 14 predicted proteins | sample McNCre217_Aug_MG_2_FD_178018 | JGI IMG/M metagenome (GOLD analysis project Ga0228702, IMG submission 178018) | Freshwater microbial communities from McNutts Creek, Athens, Georgia, United States - 20-17_Aug_MG | ecosystem: Environmental > Aquatic > Freshwater > Creek | place: USA: Georgia... | reverse complement strand
CATTGAATCTGTGAGCGTTGCAGATTTACATGTGCCAACGTTGCCCGACGGCAGCATCCCATTGCACTTTGCAAGTCACAAGAGCATGGCATCTCGCTATGTTTCGGCCAGTGATGTGATCGATGGCCATGTTGACCCCAAGCTGTTGTCAGGGAAATTGGTGCTTCTGGGCTTGACTGGCTCCGGTTTAAGCGACATGCGCACCACCGCGATTGGCGAAACGGTGCCGGGTATTGAAATCCAGGCGCAAATCATTGAATCTTTGTATGACGGCCGTATTCTGCAACGTCCTTACTGGTTCAAATGGTTGGAAACACTGGCCTTGCTGTGCGTGGGAGGTGTGCTGATTTGGTATGTGCCACGGCCCAACTCTTGGCTAGCGGCTTATTTGCGCAAAGTACCCAAATCGAGCCTGTGGCTGACACTGGTGAGCAACAGCTTGATCGTTTGGCTCGGGTACAGAATTTTTGTCAGCTCAGGCTATCTGTTTGACGCGGCATCCTTCTTTCTGATCATCAGTGCGGTCATGGGCAGCTTGGTTTCGACTGCATTGGCAGAAATTGACAATCTGAAAAAATCGCATGAGCAAGATCGACACGAGGACGCCTAGGTGTGCTCAACCAAGAACCGCATGCGCAACTCTGAACGCCACGCCGTTGGAAGCTCTCATCAAATCATGAAAAAAATATTTTTCTTACTCAGCGCCAGCATGATCGCACTGATCAACCATGCAGGTGAGATCGCCGGCACCGTTAAATCTGTCAAAGGTTCGGTGCGGATTGAACGGGACACTCAACGCATCGAAGTGATGGTGGGCACGAAACTGCACGCACAGGACCGATTGTTCAGCGGTCCTGCCAGCAATGTCAGCATCACGCTACGTGACAGCACCATGCTGACTGCGGGAGCCAATTCAACCATTGAGCTGAGTAAATATTCTTTCGACCGTCATCTGAACCAAGGTCACATGGACACATTGATCCAGAAAGGGACCTTGGCGGTGGTCTCAGGTCAGATGGCCAAAACAAATCCAGATCAAGTCGTCTACCGGACCAACACAGTCACACTGGGTGTAAGAGGCACTGAGTTCATCGTCCATGTCGAAGAACCATCTGAGTAAACACCAGTAGGAGTGTCCATGCAAGAATTTAAACACGCGAACACCGGGCGAACAAATTGTTGGTCAATCATGTTGGCCGTCTGCCTGATCATGCTTCCGTCCATCCCGCAAGCGCTGACCTTGGGTGACTTGACAACATCGTCAATTACCGCATCCAAATTCAATGCCAGCATGCCATTTTCAGATGACAAAACTGTTCGTCTGGATCAATTGCAAGCCCGAATTGCTACGGAAAGTGAATACAGACAATGGGGGATACCTTCGAGCAAGGTGCTTGAACAATTGCAACTGCGCGTGACGCCAGTATCTGCAACTGTGGGCTATGTCGAATTCATGGCTCCATCAGCTTTGTCACAGAACGAATTTGATTTGCTTGTTTGGACACGCTATGGGCAACATAGCGCTTTGAAACTTTTCAAAGTCAAACTCAACAACGTGCCATCATTGATCAAAGGCACAGTTCTCAGCATGTCAGAAGTGCGAACCTCTTCTCCAATAGCTTCGGGAAAATGGATTCAGAAACGCGAAGAAAAAAGCCAAGGATCTACGAGCAACAACATTGATGCGGCGCGAATTGCAACTGAAACTACAAATGTTTCACGCAAAACTCTGCCTCCACAATTCTCATCATCAGCGCTGAAACTGTCTGAAGCCATTGAGCCAACGCGGATCAACAACAGCACGCCCCCATCAACTGAGGAACCGCCTCAATTGCACCAAATTGAGCCCACCTGGATCGAAAAAAACATGCCCCATTTAAGCTGGGCAGGTGCTTCTGGACTGCTTGTTTTTGCAATCGGCTTGGTGATCGGCAGGTTGAGTCATCGAAAAAACAAACATTCTCTCCAAGGCAATGAGACCGCGGCAAGTTCAGCGCACAAAAAAGATCCGTCACAAGCCGTTATGAGCGCCTCAATCAGTACCTCTATTCACAACACAAGTTCTCCAAGAGGCTCCGCTACATTGTCAACCTTTGATAACTTGTACCCCAATAACCGACTCACTAAAAATCATTCAGAAAAAACAAGAGGACAAACCAACATTGATTTGGCAAAAATATATCTAAGTATGGGCGATCCCAGTACAGCTCAAATGTTGTTATCGGAAGTGATAGCCCAAGGTGACGAAGATGAAAAAAAGATTGCCAATCAGCTTCTGAAAAGCATTGCTTAACGCTCATTTGCTTCAGGAGGTAAAGTTAGTCGACCTGACCACTCACCCCCTGACTGTCTCTGATCGACCCATTGCTGTCATATGACGGAACACCGTAGATGACAGCAATCCACAAGAAGCCGGGAAGCTGCTCAGGTTGCTATGGGTGAGCAAATTTCGACAAGAGTTCCGTCAGGACAACGGACGTATGAAACTGTTTGTCCCCAAGGTTTCACAAGAGGCTCTTTGACAGAGATCGCTCCTTCGGATAACGCCTTGGCATGCGCTTGATCTACGTTTTCTGTCACCAGCGCGATCTCTATTCCTAGCGGTTGTTCGGACTGACTTGCTTTAACGAAACCATTTGGCAAATTTGATTCACCAAGGTCATGAGTCGCAAATGCAAGTGCTGTAGCACCGGTTTCCATTTCGCCATAACCCGATTCATGAACGAATCGTCGCTTTAAGCCAAATGCTCTTTCAAAAAATTCCACCGATGCCAGAACGTCCGGTACATAAACAATGGTGTAGCCAAATTTCATCATGTCTCACTTACTCAATGCCAAATCTGACTTGCCTTTTGCTGTGAACTTCCACCAGGGCAGCGATTGCCCAGTTTGCATGAAGTGCTTCACAGACAAAAGCGTGTAATAGACGCAGGGGTCATGCCGGTGTCCCATGACGGACTTCAATTCGTTGAAAATTTTCAAAGAATTTTGACCATCTAAATCGGCGGGCGAACAAATCCCAATGGCTATCAGGTCAGCAGCAATGGCCTTCCCAATATTCGGTAAATCTGTCAGCTTTGTCAGCATTGTGGTGCCTGGCCCCGTTCTATTTGACCGTCATTTTCGTCGAACTTGAACAACCGAAGTCACGCTTGTTGCACGACCACCCTTTATTTGACAGACAAGCCCCGCGCTGCAGCCATCGCTGCCTGCAGTTGAGGCAACAGGTTTTTGGCCGCTTGCTCGCCCGTCTGCCGGGCATGGTCAAAGAACGCAGGCGTGGGCCATGTGTTGAAACCCAAATCAGGATGAATCACAAAGTCAGCGTCCTCCAGTTCCGGGTCGATTCTGGCGCGGCGCTTGGCCTCTCGGGCCAGCCTGGCCGCTGAGGTGTCCGCCGGGGCTGTGCCAGGCACAGCCGTCACATCGACGGCAATGACAAATTGGGCACCGGCCTGCCTTGCGGCGCGCACGGCCACGGGCAAGGACTCATCGCCGTCTTCGTATTCGACACCCTGGATGCCCACGGGCGAAATGATTTGGCTGACGGCGCTCGATGCCCTGACGGCCACGCCCGCATTGCCGGACTGGAAAAAGACCGGTTGCTTGTCATTCAAGCGCGTGGCCACTGCGATGAATTTCCGGGGCATGGCTTCGATGCGGGGACTTTGCAAACGGTCATTCACAAAGTCCTGCAGCCTTTGGCCATGGATCCATCCACGGTCCGCAAAGACCGAAAAATCAAACACGGTCAAAGGGCCGCCTTGCTTGGAGAGTTCGTCGATTTCCGATGCCTTGTAGCCATGCGCCCAGAATGCACCGATCAAGGAGCCCACACTGGAGCCCACCACCAAGTCGTAATCGATGTCCGCTTGCTCCAGCACTTTCATGACGCCGATGTGCGCATAGCCACGCGGGCCACCGCTGCCCAACACCAAGGCCACTTGTGGCCTCGGGTTCATGGCCGGCACCGATGCCAAGGGCACGGGGCTGTCCGCTTGCGTGTAGTTGAAGCTGCTGCACCCTGCGATCTGAGCCCATGCAATGGCCACAGCAGCCCACTTCACGATGAACCGCCAAGACTCATTTCGCATGATGCACGGACTCCGCTGAATGGCTGGACGCGAGCGCCGACTGAATCATGGACATCATGAAATCCTTGGATTGCGCTTGCACGCCTTTGGACAAGACCAGGTGCTGCATGACGTTCGACTGCTCGATGGTCGCCAGCCCATGCAAGGCAGACCAGATGAAAAGAGCTTCCAGTTCAGCCTGTTTTTTGGCATTCTTATTGGAGCCGTGCTTGCTCAGCAAGTTGTGCCTGAGCACATCAAAAGCATGCACCGCGTGCTTGACCAAGTCCGGGTGTGCTGCGGGCTCTGGCCAGGGCGTGCCAAACATCAAGCGGTATTCCAGTGGCTTGAGCGCGGCGTAACGCATGTAGGCCTCACCCATGCCGCGAAGCGCATCGTCCGAATGGGCTTGGGCGTTTTGGTCCAGATATTGGGCAAAGTCTTCAAAACACCGGCGCATGATTTCAGCCAGCAGATGGTCCCGACTGGGAAAGTGCCGGTAAGGCGCTTGGTGCGAAATATCCAGCCGCCGGGACACGTCCCGCATGCTCAGGCCCTCGACGCCCTGCTCGGCAATGACGTCTCGGGCCGCCTGAATGCAGGCCTCTTTCAGTTCCAGATCGTTGATGGTTTTGGCCATGCGAGGCTCCTTGGATACCGCAAGTGGGAATGAATCGAAACCTTGCGCACCATTTTTGTTGACAGTGTCTACATGCTAAATCAAAATAGTTGACACCGTCAACATGAAAGACTGATGTGCAAGAAAATGACTTTGTGGCTTCGATCGTTCGATCCCTTGGAGATCTGACAACACTGTCCTTCGCCTCCAGGGCTTTGTTGATCTATGGCGGCTTGATGGGGCTCGCCTGTGCGCTCACTTACTTCATGTCGTTCAGCGATGCACGCACCTTGCGCGAGGTCGGCATCTGGGTCAAGCCCATGAAATTCATGGCTGCCACCGCCCTGTTTGTCTGGACCACCGTGTGGCTCAGCGAATGGGCCAATCCGGCTGTGGCGCAAGGCCATGCCTACCAAAGCATCTGCCTGTTGATCTTCCTCACCTCTTTGTTTGAAGTGGTGTACATCAGTTACCAGGCCTCGCAAGGGGCGGCGTCGCACTACAACACCAGCGACCCGTTACACGCTTTCATGTTTGGCCTGATGGGCCTGGCCGCGGTCGGGCTCACCGCCTCACAAGGCTGGCTGGCCTGGGAACTGTGGACAGCGCGTGGGCCCCAAGGCCTGTCGGTCACAGCTTGGAGCATCGTCGTGGGCTTGGCGCTGACCTTTGTCTTGTCCACAGTGAGTGGCTTCATGCTGGGCGGCCACCAGCCACCGGCAGGCCTTGGCCTGCCCCTGGTCGGCTGGCACCTGCACCAAGACATTCGCCCATCGCATTTTTTGGGCGTGCACGCCCAGCAACTCATCCCTTTGTGGGGACTGATCGCCGAACGGTGTTTTGGCAGTCACGCCACGCAAGCCTTGGGTGCTGGGTCTGCGCTGTATGTGCTGGCTTGGGGCGTTCTGACGGGGTTCGCGCTCCAAAGGTAAATCACTCCACCGTGATCTTCTCATCCTTCACGATCTTGGCCATGGCCGGGATCTCGGCCTTGAGCCAGTTGCCAAACTCCACCGGGCTCATGGCCGAGGGCTCTGCGCCCAGCGTGTTCAGGCGTTCGCGCACATCGGGCAGAGCCGCGATGCGCTGCACTTCGGCGTGCAGTTTGTCGATGACGGCTTTGGGTGTGCCCGCGGGGGCCAGCAGGCCTTGAAAACTCCCCGTCAAAAAGCCCGGCAGACTTTCGGCCACGGTGGGGGTGTCGGGCAGTTGTGCATTGCGCTTGGCGCTCGATATGGCGATCAGTTTGATCTTGCCCGCCTTCACATGCGGATAGGTCGCCACCATGCCGTTGAACATGACGTCCACCTGGCCGCCAATCAAATCGGTGATGGCTTGTGCGCCGCCTTTGTAGGGCACATAACCCCACTCGATGCCGCTGCGCTGCGCGTACATGACGCCTGCCAAGTGCGAGGCGCTGCCCATGCCTGCGGCCACCGCGTAATTGAGCTTGCCCTTTTGCGCTTTGGCGTAGGCCACCAGCTCAGCCGGTGTGTTGGCGGGCACCTTGGTGCTCACGGCCAGCAGGTGCGGCGAATACGCCACCATGGCCACCGGGGCAAAGTCGTTGGCCACATTGAAAGGCAGCTTGAACAAAGCCGGGCTGATGACCAGATTGCCCACATCCATCAGCACCAGGGTGTAGCCGTCCGCTGCCGACTTGGCCACCGCGTCGGCCCCCAGGTTGCCGCTCGACCCTGGCTTGTTCTCGACCACCACGGGCTGGCCCCAGCTTTCGGTCATTTTCTGGCCCAGCATGCGGGCCAGCACATCAGACGTGCCGCCAGCCGGGAACGGCACCACAATTTTGATGGGCTTGGCGGGGTATGCCGCCGGGGTCTGGGCCTGAGTCCCGACGCACAGCATCAGCGCAAGACCCGTGGCTATGAGGTTTTTGATCATGGTGACCACCGTCAGTCGAGTTTGATGTTCGCCGCCTTGATGACCTGCGCCCATTTCTCTATCTCGGCCTTCTGGAAAGCCTGCACCTGTTCAGGTGTCAGGGTGGAAGGTTGCATACCCAGGCCTTTGATGCGTTCTTGCATCTCGGGGGTCTGGATGATCTTCAAAATCTCGGTGTGCAGTTTGTCCACGATGGGCTTGGGCGTGCCTGCGGGCGCAAACAGTGCCTGCCAGGAGACGACTTCAAAACCCTGGGTGCCGGGCCAGCCCGATTCGGCCACCGTGGGCACATCGGGCAAGGCATCGGTCAGGCGTTTGGCCGAGGTCACGGCCAGTGCGCGCAACTTGCCACTCTGGATATGGGCACCGGCGACCACCGTGGTGTCAAACATGAAATCGACCTGACCGCTCATCACATCCTGAATGGCGGGTGCACTGCCCTTGTAGGGCACATGTGTGAATTTGACCCCCGCCTTGAAGGCCAGCAACTCTTGCGCCAGATGCTGAGAAGTGCCGTTGCCCGCAGAGGCCCCCGACAACTTACCGGGGTTGGCTTTGGCTGCGGTCAACAGATCTTTGAGCGTTTTGTAAGGGCTGTTGGCCGCCACCACCAGCACCACCGGGTTGGTGCCATACAGATACACCGGTGTGAACGACTTGAGCGGGTCATAGCCCAGCTTCGGGTACAGGCTCACGTTGATGGCGTGCGAGCTGATCGTGCCACCCAGCAGGCTGTAGCCATCGGCCGGGGCTCGGGCTGCGATCTCGGAGCCCACACTGCCACCCGCGCCGCCTTTGTTTTCAATGACCAGCGTGGTGCCCAAAGCCGTGCCCAGCTTTTGCGAAACGACACGGGCCAGGATGTCGGTGGTGCCGCCCGCCGGAAAGGCGACCAGGTAGTTGATGGGTTTGGAAGGCCACGGTGCAGCCTGGGCGAAGGCTGAAGGGACCAGCACAGCAGTGGCGCAGGCCACGGCGGACTGAATGAATTGACGGCGTTGTGTCATGAAGGTCTCCTTGTTGTACTCAGGTGATCGGAGCAGGATTGAACAGCACCAGCGCATTGTGCAGCTTCCACTGCTCGGCCCAGGTCTTGCGGCCACTGGCCACGTCCAGCAACAGGCGAAACAGTTCCCAGCCTGCTTCTTCGATGCTGATCTCGCCATCGGCAATGCGCCCGGCGTTCATGTCCATCAGGTCGTGCCAGCGGCGGGCCAGATCCGTGCGGGTGGCCACCTTGACCACGGGGCAGGCTTGCAGGCCATACGGCGTGCCACGACCGGTGGTGAAAACATGCAGGTTCATGCCGGCGGCCAGTTGCAGCGTGCCGCAAATGAAATCGCTGGCAGGCGTGGCCGCAAAGACCAGGCCTTTTTGATCCGGGGCCAGTTTGTTGCCGGGGGCCAGCACGCTGCCAATGGCGGCCGAACCGCTCTTGATGATGGAGCCCATGGCTTTTTCAGCAATGTTGGACAAGCCACCCGCCTTGTTGCCCGGTGTGGTGTTGGCGGTGCGGTCGGCGCGGCCGCGCTCCAGGTACTGGTCGTACCAGGCCAGCTCACGCACGATGTCTTGCGCCACTTGCGGGGTGGCGGCGCGGCTGGTGAGTTGCTCCACCGCGTCGCGCACCTCGGTGTTTTCAGAGAACATCACCGTGGCCCCGGCGCGCACCAGCAGATCGCTCATGAAACCCACCGCCGGGTTGGCGGTCACGCCCGAAAACGCATCGCTGCCGCCGCACTGCACCCCAACCACCAGCGCGCTCGCGGGCACCGTCTGGCGGCGTCGGGCGTTCAGGCGCTCCAGATGCGGTCGGGCGCTTTGCACAATGTGCTCCATCATGGACATGAAACCCACATGTGCATCGTCTTGCAGGCACACCACATCAGGTCCCTGCCCGGCCTCTCGGGCGTCGTGGATCGGAAAGCTCCCCGCAGGCAATAAGCGGTCGGGCTGCAATTTTTCACAGCCCAGGCTGACCACCATCACTTCCCCGCCAAAGTTGGGGTTCAGGCTGATGTTGCGCAAGGTGCGGATCGGGATCTCTGCCCCCGGCGCATCGATCGCAACACCACAGCCATAACTGTGCTCCAGGCCCACCACGCCGTCGACATTCGGAAACAGGGGCAGCAGTTCGCGCTCGATGCGTTCCACCGCCATCCTGACCACACCGGCCACGCACTGCACCGTGGTGGTGATGGCCAGCAAATTGCGTGTGCCCACCGAGCCATCGGCGTTGACATAGCCTTCAAAAGTGTGGCCTTGCAGGGCCTCCAGTGCTGCGGGTCGGACTGTCGCCATAGGCAAGTCCTGCAACTGGCGGGCTGCAGGAATGTCGAGCAGGCGCTCATGCACCCAACTGCCCGCCGGTATGGCCTGACGGGCAAAACCCACGGGCACGTTGTAGCGCAGCACTGCATCACCAGGCGCCATATCGGTGAGCGCCACTTTGTGGCCCTGAGGCACCTTGTCGCGCAGAACCAGACCTTCGGCAACCCCGGCAGGCATGACAGTGCCTGCGGGCAAACCGCCGTCATTGGCGATGATGGCCACGTTGTCTGCCGGGTGCATGCGGATCGCCAGAGGCGGACGGCTCATGCTCATGATGCGGGGTCCTGTCTCTTCACTTGAGCAAATTGGGCAGCCACAGCGTGAACTGCGGCACGTAAGTCACCAGCAGCATGGCCACGGTCAGTGCCCCATAAAAAGGTGCAATGGTGCGCATGACCTGCCCGACCGAGATGCCGCCAATTGCGCAACCCACGAACTGGACCGACCCGACAGGTGGCGTGTTCAGGCCCAGGGCACAGTTGATCAGCAGCATGATGCCGAACTGCATCGGGTCCATGCCAAAGTGCATGGCAATCGGCATGAAGATCGGCGTGCAGATCAGGATGGTGGCCGCCATGTCGAGAAAGGTGCCCAGGATGAACAACAGGATGTTGATCATCAGGAAGATCACCCACGGTTCGCTGCTGACTTTTTGCATCAGCTCACCGGTCATTTGCGGCACCTCGTACAAGGCCATGAAATAGCCAAAGGCGTTTGATATGCCGATCAGGAGCAACACCACGCCGGTGGTCTTGCAAGCTTTTGCGCAGGCTTTGAAAAAGTTCTTCACTGTCAGCGTGCGGTAGACGATCACCGTGACGAACAATGCCCAGGCCACCGCGATCGAAGCCGATTCTGTCGCCGTAAAGGCCCCCGACAAAATACCGCCCAAAATGATGACCACCACAAACAGCCCGGGCAGCGCAGCCCCAAAGGCCTTGAGCACTTCAAGCCAACCGGGAAAGTTGCCGTGGATCGGGTAACCCCGCCGCACCGCCACCCAATAGGCCGCGCCCAGGTTGCACAGCGTCAGGATGATGGCTGGCACCAGGCCCGCCAGAATCAAACCCAGCACGCTCACCGAAGCCAGGCCAGAAGCCGCGAGGGTGAAAATGATCATGTTGTGCGAGGTGGGCATGATGGCCCCGACCAGCGCGGCATGGGTGGTCACGTTCACCGCATAGTCGGCGTCGTAGCCTTCCTTTTTCATGAGCGGAATCATGACCGAGCCCATGGCCGACACATCGGCCAGGGGTGATCCGGCCACACCGCCAAAAATGGTGCAGCCAATCACGTTGCTCATGCCCAGGCCGCCACGCACATGGCCCACGAGGCTGTTGGCAAAACGCACAATGCGGTCGGCAATGCCACCGTAGAGCATCAGCTCACCCGCAAACACAAAAAACGGGATGGCCAGAAAGGAAAACACCTGCATGCCTCCGACCATTTTCTGAAACACCATGGCTACTGGCAGACCGGCTGCCACGATGGTGGCCACCGATGAAAGACCAATGGCAAAGGCCACCGGCACACCCAGGATCAGCAACAGCGTGAAGCTGAGGGCAAGAACAGTCAATTCCATGGTTTTTATTCCCAAACTGGCTCAACCACTTCACCGCGCAACAGCGCAACGATGTGTTCAAGCGAAAACAGCACGATCAAAGCACCCGCGATGATCACCGGCACATAGTCGATCCCGTCCGGCACGGGCAACATGGGCTTTTTCTCGTCCCACTTGGCTGAGGCCCACAGCCATCCACCCTGCACCATCAACACACCGAAAACACCGACCAGGGCGTGAATCAGTATTTCAATCCGGTGCTGCCATTTTTCGGGCAGCAAGACCACAAGCGACTCCAGACCGATGTGGCCAGCATCGCGTACCCCCACGGCCAGGCCGAAGGCGGTCACAAAGAGAACGATCAGCATGGCCAGGGCTTCAGCCCAGGTCGGCGTGTCGTTGAGTACATAGCGACCGATGACCTGCCACTGCACGCACAGGATCACGGTGATCAGTCCGATCACAGCAAGGACCAGACAGAGCCTGGAGACGGTCGCACAAAATTTGGTGAACATGAAAAAACTCCAGCCCCTGGCTCTGCGCCAGGGGCATCAGGGATGCACAAAAAGCTTCAGCCGATCACTTGGTGTCCTGAATGGCTTTGATGGCGCGCTTCATTTCGGGTGTGGTCATGAACTTGTCGTAGACCGGGCCCATCACGGCCTGGAAAGACTTCTTGTCCACTTCCACAATCTCGGCACCTGCAGCCTTCACGTTGGCCAGTGATTTGTTTTCAGCCTCGTCCCAGGCCTTGCGCTCCACCGCCACCGACTCTTTGGCGGCCTGGCGGATCATGGCTTGCTCATTGGCAGGCAGCTTGTCCCACACCACTTTGGACATCACCAGAATTTCAGGCGCCATCGAGTGCTCAGTCTTGGAATAAACCTTGACGGCTTCCACGTGCTTGGCGGTGTCAAACGAGGGAATGTTGTTTTCTGCCGCATCGATCAGGCCCGTTTTCAGGCCGGTGTAGACCTCGCCATAAGGCATGGGTGTGGCATTGGCACCCATGGCACTGACCAGAGCCACCCACAGGTCAGACTGCTGCACGCGGATCTTCAGGCCCTTGGCATCGGCAACGGTTTTGATGGGCTTTTTCGCATAAATGGAGCGTGCGCCGCTGTCATAGAAAGCCAGGCCCACATAGCCTGCCGACTCGCAGCTCTTGAGGATTTCGGCACCCACAGGACCGTCCAGAGAATGGCGCATGTGCTCGACCGAGCGGAACAAGAAGGGCATGGTCGGCACCATGGTCATGGGGCAGATGCCATTCATGGGGGCCACGTTCACACGTACCAGATCCAGCGCACCGATCTTGACCTGGTCGATGGTTTCTTTTTCAGAACCCAGCGCGCCTTTGTTGAAAACCTTGATCTTGTGCTTGCCGCCTGACAACTTCTCCAGCACGGTGCTCATGTGCCTGACCGCGACCACCGTGGGGTAGTCGTCTGAGTTGTGGATGTCGGCCGAGCGGAATTCGGTGGCTTGCGCAGACAAGGCCAGCACTGCGGCGATGGCCAACGAGATTTGTTTCAGTTTCATCATGAAAGTCTCCGGGGTTAAAACAAAAAATACGCCTTCAGGCGCTTGCGGGAAAACGGGAAAAAACAGGCTCAGGCAGACCACGCACACCCGGCTGCAAGGCGATGACTGCACCACTGCGGCCACGCGTGGCGTCTGTGGTCTGCCCGGGTATGATGGAGGTCACCAACAATTGGTCGAGACCGGCTCCGCCAAAGGCACACATCGATGGCTTGGGCATAGGCACCACCAGAGACTGGCACCAGTGGCCCTGCGCATCGAAGGCATGGATCTGACCGGCATCGTTGCCGCAAATCCAGTAATGGCCTTGCGCGTCGACCGCTGCGCCATCGGGGCGGCCGGGCCAATCATTCATGTCGACAAACAGACGTTGATGCGTCAAAGCGCCGCTGCCCGCGTCCAGATCAAAGGCCCAGATTTTTTGCACCTGCGGATGCGAGTCTGACAAATACAGCGCGCGGCCATCAGGGCTCATGCCCAGGCCATTGGGTGTGAGCAAGCCAGTGACATGCGGGCCTGTGAGGCCCCGCTCATCCAGGCAATACAAACCGCCTTGCGGGGAAGCCAGCGACATGTCCATCACCATGGTGCCGACCCACAAACGCCCTGTGGCATCGCAGCGACCATCATTGAAGCGCATGCCTGCCGCGGGATGGCTGATTTGTGCGAGCCAATGCCAGTCCAGAGCACCACCCGGGTGCAGTGTGACCTGTGCAATACCGCTCTCCATCGCTGCGATCAACTGGCCGGCCACGGCCGTCAGGGCGATGCAGCCCACGCGCTCGGGCATGTGCCAGGACTGGACAGGCTCGGCTGAGCCAGGCTGAACGCTGCGAATGCACTGGCCCTCGATGTCCACCCACCACAAACGGCGGGTTCGCCCATCCCACACAGGGGACTCACCCACGCGGTCCGGAACATCGGCAATGGTTTGATAAGGATTCATGAAAAAGTGGCCGTTGACTGGCGGGTTCTGATACATTGCCCACCACAAGCCCGCGTGATCTGTTGTCGTACAAGTTGATTATGCAAGCTTGCGCACAAACCGGAATGAGTGTTTACCCGATGAACAGCCAATCAGCCAACCCCGAAAAACGCAAAGCGCGCAGCCTGACCTTTGAATTGGTCGATCAGCTCAGCGCCGAAATTCAAAAAGGCACCCTCTGCAGCGGACAAAAACTGCCCACCGAAGCCGCCATCATGGACCGCTTCGGGGTCAGCCGCACCGTGGTCAGGGAGGCGATTTCCAAACTGCAAGCCGCCGGTCTGGTGGAAACGCGCCACGGCATCGGCACCTTCGTGCTGGCGCAAACAGACACCCCGGCCTTTCGCGTCAATCAGAACCAGTTGAGCACCCTGCACGACGTGATCGCCTTGCTGGAATTGCGCATCAGCATTGAGACCGAAGCCGCGGCCCTGGCGGCCGTCAGGCGAACAGACAGCAATTTGCAGGTCATGCAAGAGGCCATGATCGCGTTTTCCAGCGCAATCGAAGAAGGGCGCGATGCGGTCGCTGCCGACTTTCAGTTTCACCATGAAATTGCCCGCGCCACACAAAACAACCACTTCGCGGACATGATGAATTCACTCGGGGCGCAATCCATCCCCCGCGCACGGCTGGAGACCACCCCGGCGCTGGCCGCCATCCGGCTGGCCTACCTGCGGCGCGTCCACAATGAGCACGAAAACATCCTCAACGCCATCGTGGCGCAAGACGCCGAATCGGCCCGCGCAGCCATGCGCACCCACCTGGCTAACAGCCGCGATCGCCACAAAAAAGGCACCTCCAGCCACCTTTGAGATCCGGAACAAGGGTTAACACGCATCCGAAAATTGGGTTTAAGTTGTACGATGTCTGTTCAACAAACTGCCATCAGCCCCATGTCCCAACCCTTCTCCACCCCCGCGATCACCCGCATGCAGGTGATCCCTGTGGCCGGTCACGACGGCATGCTGCTCAACCTCAGCGGCGCGCACGGCCCCTTTTTCACACGCAACCTCGTCATCCTCACCGACTCCGCTGGCCACACGGGCCTGGGCGAAGTGCCCGGCGGCGAAAAAATCCGCCAGACACTGGAAGATGCCCGCCCCCTGATCGAAGGCCAGCCCATTGGCCAGTACAACCGTGTGCTCAACGCCATGCGCCAGCAGTTTGCCGACCGCGACAGCGGCGGCCGGGGCAACCAGACCTTTGACCTGCGCACGACCATCCACGCCGTCACGGCCGTTGAATCGGCTTTGCTCGATTTGCTGGGCCAGCACCTGAACGTGCCCGTTTGCGCCCTGCTGGGCGAGGGTCAGCAGCGCAGCCGTGTGCAGATGTTGGGCTACTTGTTTTATGTGGGCGACCGCCAGCAAACCGATCTGCCCTACCGCAGCGAACCCGATCAGGCCGACGACTGGCTGCGTCTGCGCCATGAAAAAGCGATGACGGCCGAGGCCGTGGTGCGCCTGGCCGAAGCCGCACAGGCCCGCTACGGCTTTCAGGACTTCAAGCTCAAAGGCGGCGTGCTGCGCGGCGAAGAAGAAGTCGAAGCCGTGGTGGCCTTGCATGAGCT
>Ga0228702_1001503_pt1 | contig 14613 bp, 8 predicted proteins | sample McNCre217_Aug_MG_2_FD_178018 | JGI IMG/M metagenome (GOLD analysis project Ga0228702, IMG submission 178018) | Freshwater microbial communities from McNutts Creek, Athens, Georgia, United States - 20-17_Aug_MG | ecosystem: Environmental > Aquatic > Freshwater > Creek | place: USA: Georgia... | reverse complement strand
GCACATGAAAACGGTGATCAAAACGAGGGGACTGCCTTTGCGCCTCTTTGAGCGCATCCAGCACCGCTTCCATGCCGCCATCGCCGTTGACATGAACGTGCACAGTCCAGTCGCGCTTAAAGGCTTCGAGCACGCCCGCTTTGAGTATTTCAGGCGTCATCAGCCATTCGCCCTCGTGGCCATCGAGATAGCCAGGCCAGCGCATTTTCATCAATTGCGAAAAGATAGCACCGTCTGCAAAGAGCTTGATGCCACGTGCAAACCAGACATGGCCCTGAGGGCCTTGTGCCCACATTCTTTCGATGGCTTCGATGCCGCGATCAAATGCAATCGGTTGATCCGGCGGGCCCAGCTCTGCACCGCTGGCGCGGTTTGAAAAACTGCGCAAATCAAACACATTAACAACCCTCAAGGGCGACTCACCTTTGGGCAGCGCTTTGTGAAGCGCTGCCAATTCGTATTCCGGTGAGATGGCGCCGAACAACATGTCACCTGCGGTTGTGATGCCGCCCATGCGCATCAAGGCCACCATCTGCCGGAGACCCTCGCCATACCACTGAGGTTGCAGAAAGTAAGGCAACAGCCCCATCAGGACGGGCTTGAAACCGGTCTCGAAAAAATGTCCCCGTGCCCAATCAATCTGTGGATGGTCCTGACAATCTTCCGCCTTCAGTCCCAGCTGCCGGATGGCCGCTGTATTCAAATAAGTTTCATGGAATGAGCGCTGCCAGAGAATCACAGGCGTGTCGGGGAACAAGGCGTCAAGCATCTCGCGGTCGTAGCGCCCATGCAAATCAGGCTGGTACCCCCATGTGATGAACCAGGGTTTGGATGGGTCACGCGTCTTGAACTCTTCAAGCAAGCGCTCTTTGTAGCTCTGAGGATCACGAACCTCGGGCCGAAGTTGGCCATCCGCACCACGCCATGCCTCGGGAGCCAATATGACCATGGGCAGCAAAAGGGCCCCCAGAAATGGGTGGATGTGGTTGTCAATCAAGCCAGGCATCAGGACCTGATCTTCAAAGCTGCGATCAATCCGCACCTCGCGGCCACGGGTCCATACCGCCATGTCATCCAGGGTGCCGACAGCCAGGACCTTCCCTTCACTGACCGCTACGGCCGTGGCCTCCGGCAAGGTGTCATCCATGGTGATGATCTTTTTCGCGGTAAAGATCACCAGTTCACGCGGAGATGCATTGCTCATTTGTGGCTGCTTTCTGACTGAAAGTGATGAGGTGGACCGAACAGCATTGTTTCACAACTGTGAAAAATTCCGCAAATTATTCATATTTTAAATTGAATATTTCATTGTCCAGACTCAACAGCATGAGGGACCAACGCATAAAGATGGCCCTGCGGAACACAAGCCAGGAAAGGGGCAAGTGCATGCGTCTGCTGAAGCCTTACAGGGCTGTCTTGCCACGCTTGCCAGGCACTTTGATCGCGCCAGAGCACCGAAATCTGGACCTCATCTGCATTTGCAAGCGAAATCAGCACCTCAGCACTGACAAACCCAGGAATGGTTGCTTTGCACTCCTCAAGGACCCTGCGCCTGAAAAAGGCTGCGATCAATTGTTCTCGTTGTCCGGGAACGCTTTTGGCTGTCAGTGTGGACCGCATGAATGCTGGCTTGGAGGGGTTCATGTCTGTTGATCAGGGTTAATGCTGATTTCAGTTTAATTCATTGAAGTGAAAAATTGCTTAAATTTTTCATTTACCAACGTTGCCATCGTCGAATCCCACCTGACTGTTGTCACCACGCCAAGAAAGAAGATCTCACCATGAACGCTCGAAAAGTCTTATCCAGTCTGGCATTGCCGTTGTTGCTGAGTTTTTCCGCCTACGCGCAAGACTTCCCGAACAAAACGGTGACGATTCAGGTGCCATGGCCTGCAGGTGGCTCGGTGGACGTGGCCGTGCGGGCACTTGCCGCAGAGCTCAAAAACCAGTGGCCGCAGCAATCCGTGGTGGTCGAGAACACAGTGGGTGCAGGTGGCTCCATCGGCACGGTCAAAGCGCTGTCTGCGCCGCCCGATGGCCACACCCTGATTGGCAGCTCGCAAATGGAGATGATCTTCGCACCGCTGGTGTACCAATCGGCCACCTACAAACCGCAGGACGCCAAGACCGTGTCCTTGCTCGGGTACGCCTCGATGATGATGGTCGTTCGCAAAGACTTGCCTGTGCAAAATCTGTCGGACCTGGCCAAACGCTTGCAGAGCACCACCGAAAAACCGCTGTCGTTTTGCACACCAGGCGCCGGAACCATTTACCACTTTGTCATGGAGCAAATCGCTTCCAACCTCAAGGGCCAGGCCCTGCATGTGCCTTACGCCGGTTTTGGCCAGTGCCTGAACGACATGGCCGGTGGCGTTGTCGATGTGTCCTTGATGCCGATCGCAGGCCCCATTCCGGGCTTCGTGGACAAAGGGGTCATCCGTGCCCTGGCCGTTTTCAACGACAAGCCCAGCCCACGCCTGCCAAACGTGCCCTTGGCAAATGCCACCAAAGGCTTTGAGAACTACAACCATGTGCTTTGGTCCGCATTGCACGTCAGCAACAAGGTGCCCGACGCCGTGGTGGCCAAACTGCACGCAGCGGTTCAGACCGCACTGAGCAAGCCTGAATTGCGCAAAGCCATCGAGGCACCCGGTGCGACCGTGTTTGAGCCCATGTCGCCCCAGCAGGCACATGCGTTTTATCTGAAAGACGCCGAGAACATGGAAAAGATGGCCAAGATGGTGGGCGTGAGCAAAAAGTAATTTGTTGAAGTCCTCACCATGAACCAATTCCCCTCTGCAGCAGAAACAGATCCCGTCAAAATGGGTTGGATGGTGGGCTCACCCCCACCTCCAGAAAAGCTCGTGGCTTTTCAAGATGGCGGGGTTTACCAGTTCCCAAAAACCCGGTGGAGTTTTTGTAACTTCAGGCGCATGGGTCCAACCACAGCGGTGTCCAGAGGTTTGGGCCCGGCATCGCCGCTGCTGCGCGCAGAGTTAGCCGAACTCGACGACGTTGAGTTCACACCTCTGGGTTCAGACGAGACCATGACATGGGGTCAGGCCTACGATGCCAACTACAGCGACGGCGTGGTGGTGTTGCACAAGGGAAAAATCGTCTACGAACGCTACAGCGGCGTGATGAAGCCAGAAGGTCAGCACATCGCCATGTCGGTCACGAAATCATTTTTTGGACTGATTGGTCAAATGCTGGTGGCAGACGGTGCCCTCGACGAGTCTGCACCCGTCACACGCTATGTGCCCGAACTGAAAAACAGTGCTTTCGCCGATGCCACGATCCGGCAAGTTCTGGACATGCGCACGGGGCTCAAGTACAGCGAAAACTACGCAGACCCGCAGGCCGAAATCTGGATGCATGCACGCGCTGGCGGTGTGCTGCCAAGACCACCCCATTACCAAGGCCCCCAGACCTTCTACGAATTTCTCCAGACCGTTCAAAAAGAAGGCCAGCACGGAGGCAACTTCGCTTACAAAACCGTCAACACCGACGTCATCGGCTGGGTGATTCGCCGTGTGACCGGCCAGTCGATTGGTGAAGTCCTGTCGCAGCGCATTTGGTCCAAACTGGGCATGGAGCAAGACGCCTACTTCACGGTGGACAGTGCGGGCAACGAGTTTGCGGGCGGCGGTCTCAGCGCAGGCCTGAGGGACATGGCCAGATTTGGTGAATTGCTGCGCAACCACGGCGTTTGGGCAGGGCAACAGATCATCCCTCCAGCGGTCATCGATGACATTCGATTCAATGGCGATACTTCGGCGTTTCCTGTCGAAAACTTTCCGACATTAAATGGATGGTGTTATCGCAATATGTGGTGGGTTTCGAACAACACACATGGCGCCTATGCTGCGCGCGGAATTCATGGCCAGGCCATTTACATTGATCCCAAGGCAGAGATGGTGATTGCCCGATTTGGATCGCATCCCTTAGCAGCCAACACCCACTTTGATCCCACATCTTTGCCCGCATACCACGCCGTCGCTCAGTTTCTTCTAAACAAATCCAGCTGAAGTCTCAGGCTGTATCAAAAAATTTTCTTCACCTGCTTCGCTTTATCGCAAGTGAATGCTTTGGGGCGGCTATTGCCTGTCACAGGTTTGCAACGATGGTCCGTCACCAGCTTAATACCGACCAACCACATAAGTTTTTGAAAAACTTCGCTTGACGCGAAGCAGCCACAACCGCCTTCACAACAATATCCATAAAAACGCAGCGACCTGGACAGTCCTGCGTTTCGGGTCATCACGCTATGACCAGCCTGATGAATTCAATCCACCGGCTGATGCTGCTTCAAACTCGCAATCACTTCCGCCGTCAGCGCAAATCCAGCGCCATACTTAGCCACCAGTTCACCACAACGCTTGGCAAATGCATCGACGCCCCGGCCATAAATGAACTACAGCGCGTCGCACGCCCAAGCCGGAAAGCCAAAGCAAGCCTTACTTCTTAGCTAGTGTTTCTTCCACTCTATTGGCCCTGGCAAACGTCAGAATCACCTCACGGATGATCTTGCGCTGGGCAGCAGGGAGCTGCAAAAAGGCGTCGAAAGTTTCACGCTCCAGATAACCCACGCCTTCGTCCCAACGCTTTTCGCGTTGCTGGATGGACTCGCGCACAGCACTACCAAAGCGCAGGACTTCAGGCTCCACATTCAGAGCAGAGGCCAACACCAACAACTTGTCTTGCGCGGGGATGGATTCGCCCTTCAACCAGCGAGATACAGCCTGAAAAGTCACTGAACGTCCCCAGTAGTTGGTGTTGAACAAATTCAACAACACCGCAGGGCGCGGCTCCAGTCCTGCGGACCGCATAGCGGCCTGCAAGCGCTCTGAGAATTCAAGCTTTTGATCCATACAGGAACACTAAATTTCTGTTCCATATTTATTTAACTTTGTGTTGTACTATTGGTTGAATTTTCTATTCAACTTTTGATTGAACAGGCATTTAAGGATGCTTTGCCTGTGCTGACAACATGCCCAAGTCCCTCCTCGAACAACTCCCTGAAATCGTGGCCAACGGCCGCAAACAAGCCGAAAAAATCCTGGAGGGCATCGAAAGCCGCCACCGCGTGGGCCTGCAAACCCGTGAAGTCGTGCTGCCCGCACGCGACACCGCTGCACAAGACTGGATCGCCCAACAAAACCAGGCCAGCCAACGCGAAGTGTTTGCACCGGGGCAAGCCAGCTTGCTAGACAACCCGCAAGCCACACTGGGCGCTGCGCCCGAAGCGCCTTGGGCCAACCGACTGATTTATGGCGACAACCTGCTGGCCATGGCGGCCTTGCTGGCGGGAGACGAAAACACACCCAGCTTGCGCGGCAAAGTCGATTTGATTTACATCGACCCGCCTTTTGACTCCAAGGCCGACTACCGCACCAAGGTCACTTTGCCGGGGGTGGAGATCGAGCAGAAGCCCACCGTCATCGAGCAGTTTGCCTATTCAGACACCTGGAGCGACGGCACCGCGTCTTATCTGGCCATGATCACGCCACGCTTGATCTTGATGCGCGAACTGCTGGCCGATACTGGCTCCATCTATGTCCACCTAGATTGGCATGTGGGGCATTACGTGAAGTTGGTGATGGATGAAGTATTCGGAAAACACAACTTCATCAATGAAATAGTTTGGAAACGGAAATTTGGTAACGCCGCGGAAAGCCAGCGGTTAGGTGCAGCCTATGACACGCTATTTTTATACGGGAAAACCGATTTTTATTACTTTAATCAGCTCCGGGACAAAACATCAGAGCATGTACAAGAGTACATAAAAAATCGATTCACACGCATCGACAGTTCTGGGAAACACGCAGGCAAGCGATGGATGCCATATCCATTAGCCAACCCAGGGTCTCCTACACCAAACTTGAGCTATGTCTATAAAGGTTACTCTGCGCCACCCAAAGGATGGCGAATGGTTCAAAGCAAACTGGAAGAATTAGACAAAGATGACCGCTTGTACTTTCCAGAAGAAAAAACCCAGCGACTCCAAGAGAAAAAATTTCTCGATGAATATGAAGGCCAGCCAATCAATAGCCTGTGGCAAGACATCTTCGTCATTAACTCACAGGCAAAAGAAGCTCTTGACTACGGAACACAAAAACCAGAGCAGCTGCTTGACCGGGTTTTGAAGCTATCAAGTCCCGAAAATGGTTTGGTGCTTGATATTTTTGGAGGATCAGGCACCACAGCCGCCGTCGCCGAAAAACTGGGCCGGCGCTGGATCACCACTGACCTCGGCAAACCCGCCTGCATGATCATGCGCAAGCGCCTGATCGATCAAGAGGCCAAGCCCTTCCTCTACCAAGCCATTGGCGATTACCAAGTTGAAGCCGCCAAGGCCACGCTGGGCCGCGATTTCCGCATCGGTGATTTGTCGCAGATCGTGTTGTCGCTCTACGGTGCCCTACCATTGCCCCCGGATGTGAACCCACAGCGCAACCTAGGACAAATCGCAGGCCTGGCCCTCGGCGCAGGCCGTGGCAGCAAAACCCTGGTGCTGGCCGATTCGCCCAACAAACTCACCGGCATGGCCACGCTCAAAAAGGCCATCGCCCAGCGCGACAACCTCATGGGCGGTTGGGACCGTGTGGTGGTGCTGGGCTGGAACTTTGAGCCGTCGATTGGCGAGACCATCACGGCGCTCAACGACAGCCGACTGGAAGTGCTGGTCATCCCACCCGACCTCATGGACCGCCTCAAGAAAAAAGGCGGCATCGACAAGCTGCGCGGTCAAGTGCGCTTCTCGTCGCTGCAATACCTGACCATCGAGCCGATCACGCGCAAAGCTTCATCCAACGCAGCCGAAGAAACACCGACCGAAACCTTGACGGTCAAGCTCAAAAACTACGTGCTGCTTTCACCCGAGGCCATCAACCTGGACGACGCCAACCGCCAAGCCTTGCAGCAAGTGGCCAACAAGGAACCTCTGGCCTTGATCGAATATTGGGCGGTGGACCCGGACTACGACGGCAAGGTGTTCCGCTCGGTCTGGCAAGACTACCGGGGCAACACAGCCAACGATGCTGATGTGTTACGCGTGGTCACGCAAGCGCAGGTGACAGTCCCTGCAAAGCAGGGCCCCCGCAAGGTGTGCGTGCGCGTGGTCGATGTGTTTGGATTTGAAGCCGAAGTGGTCTCCACCGTGGAGGCCGCATGAGCAATGCCAACGCAAAAGCCGACGATCAACTGGCCCTGGCCGCAGGCCTGACCGCCAAGACAAACCAACTTTGCCTGGGGCTTGAATCAGGCGCGGCAGACATTCTGGAAATGGTCACGCCAACCACCGCTGATTTGCTGGCCTGGTGGTTTGGCGAAGACATGGTGATGGCCCGAGGCAGCCTGAACTTTCACGCTGGGCAAAAGCAGGCCATTTTGAACGCCATCGTGGCGCACGAGGTGCTGGGCGCAGGTCTTGAAAGCTGGACTTTGCTGGACCTGTACCACGCCGCCGCGCCCGACGCGCTGCTGACGGGCACACGCTTAAACGAAGTGTCTGCCGACAAACACGGCCATCCCAAGTACTGCCTGAAGATGGCCACGGGCACAGGCAAGACCTGGGTGCTGCAAGCGCTGATGATCTGGCAGCTGCTGAACAAAACCGCCGCACTTGCCGAAGGCATGGACGACCCGCGCTTTACCCGCCAGTTCATGGTGGTGGCCCCGGGTCTGATCGTTTATGAACGCCTGCTCGATGCGTTTTGCGGGAAGCCCGTTCCGGGTGGAAACGGCTCGCGCAACTTCGCCAGCTCCGACATGGCCAAGTTTGCCGACCTGTTCATCCCCGAGGCGCACCGCGAATCGGTGTTTGCCTTTGTGCGCGGCAACGTGTGCAGCAAGAACGAGATTGGCCTCAAAGCCACAGGCAACGGCATGATCGCCATCACCAACTGGCACCTGTTGGCCGAAGGCGATGTGGCGGAGGACATTGAAGAAGTCGAAACGCTTGGCGCACCCATGGACCCGCAAGATGTGGTGGCCCAAGTGCTGCCGCTCACCCCGGGCCGCGCCACGGGCAACAGCCTGGATGTATTGGACCGCCGCTATGCACGCGGCAATGTGCTGGAGTTTTTGGCGCAACTGCCCGAGCTGATGGTGTTCAACGACGAGGCCCACCATATTCACGAGTTCAAACGCGAAGGCGAAACGACCGAAGTGGAATGGCAAAAAAGCCTAAGCCGTATTGCCCAGACCAAGGGCCGCCGCTTTGTGCAGGTGGACTTTTCGGCCACGCCCTACAACGATGTGGGCTCGGGCAAGAACAAGCGCAAGGTGTACTTCCCGCACATCGTGACCGACTTTGACCTGAAAAGCGCCATGCGTGCTGGGCTGGTCAAGTCGCTGGTGCTGGACCGCCGCAAGGAAATCGGTGCTCTGCCGCTGGAGTTCAAGGCTGAGCGGGACGAATCGGGCAACCCGGCGCTGAGTGAAGGCCAGCGCGTCATGTTGCGGGCGGGCCTGGCCAAACTGCGCAAGCTGGAAAAAGACTTTGCCACCATCGACCCGCACAGCCACCCCAAGATGCTGGTGGTTTGCGAAGACACCACCGTGTCGCCGCTGGTGGCTGAATTTTTGCGCGACCAGGAAGGCCTGCACGAAGACGAGGTGATGACCATCGACTCGGGCAAGAAAGCCGAGCTGGGCCCCAAGGATTGGGAGCCAGTGCGCGAACGCCTGTTCAGCGTGGACCACCACGCCACACCGCGTGTGATCGTGAGTGTGCTCATGCTGCGCGAAGGCTTTGACGTGAACAACATTTGTGTCATCGTGCCGCTGCGCTCCAGCCAGGCGCAAATTCTGCTGGAGCAAACCATCGGGCGCGGCTTGCGCCTGATGTGGCGCGACGGGGAATACAACGACATCAAACGTGAAAACCGCGAACTGATCGAGGCCAGCAAAGAACCCGGCAGCTTGCTGGATGTGTTGTCCATCGTGGAGCACCCGGCGTTTCAGTCGTTCTATGACGATCTGATCAACGAAGGCCTCGCAGGCACAACAGGCGATGACGACGGTGACGACACCTCGGCCACGGGTGACGTGATCGCAGCCGAGCTGCGCGAAGACTTTGAAGCCTTTGACTTCGGCATCCCGTTCATCTTGCAAGAAGCCGACGAACTGCGCGATCACAACCAAATCGACGTGACCACCCTGCCCGCCTTCACGGCCATGACGGCGGACCAGCTCAAGGGCATGCTGGGCAAAGGCGACACCTTTGTCTCGCAAGACCTGCAAAGCGCCACGCTGTTTGGCGACTACCGGGTGGACGGCGCGGTGATGAACGTGAGCGGGTACAACGATTACCTGTCGCGCCTGACACGGCGCATCAGCCAGGCCCTGAGCGAACCGCTGCCCAAGGGCAACAAAATCGCCACACACCTGGCCAAGCCCTATCTGCAAGTGAACACCGCCGAGCTGACGGGATGGATTGACGACTACGTCTGGACGCAATTGTTTGCAGGCACCTTCAACCCGCTGGAGGATGAAAACTGGCGCTTGCTGCTGTTGCAGCCCGTGGTGGACCACATCACCAAAGTGTTTGCGGTGGGCCTGCTCGAATCAGAGGAAAAGCACACCACAGGCCAGACTGAAGTGCATCTGCGATTCTTGAGCGAAGTGCCCAAGCTCACGGTGCGTGAAAGTGCATCGCTGGAAGTGTCCAAATGCATCTACACCCGCCTGGGCTGGCCCAGCCGCAACGGCGGACTGGAACGCGCCTTCATCCACTGGGCACAAGCCGACACGCAAGTGCTGGCCTTTTGCAAGATCAGCGAGAACCGCCACACCTTTGCGCGCCTGCGCTACGTGAAAGACGACGGCCTGCCCGCTTTCTATTCACCCGACTTTCTGGTGCGCACCGCAGGCGCGGTGTACCTGGTCGAAACCAAAGGCCAAGAACAAACCATCCACCCCAACGTGCAACGCAAACTGAAAGCGGCGCTGGCGTGGTGCGAACGCATCAACAACCTGACCGAAGAACAACGCGGCGGACCGCCGTGGCATTACGTGCTTTTGGGTGAGGCGGTGGTGTATGAATGGCAGGGCAAAGGTGCGCGGTTGGCGGAGCTATTGGACTATGCAAGGCTGCGGCCACTGGGAGAGGCTTCGTTGCAGCAGCGGTTGATTTGAAGTGGGTTACTGTACGAATGGGTTCAGTTCAACAGATCTAAGGTCAGCTATGCAGCGGGTGTAGTTGAAAAAAGCGGTAGTCGAACCAATTTACATGCGACTCGAATATCGAAAATTCCAAAGTCATAATGCCCCAAACTTTTAGTAGAGGGAGATATGTCTGATCGGATCTTTTTTGTATTTTTTGGAGCGCTTTGTGGGGTAATTGTTGCAATGACTCTGATGTCATTGGCCATGGCTCCAGGCTTGACAACGGACCAAAAGTCCCTGGGAGACATATCCAATTTAGTGATGGCAGTAGGAGCAGTTTTCACGCTTGGATTTACCCTCTGGCAGCATCAGCAATCAATTGAGAGAGACCTCAAGAGCTCGCAACCACGGATTCGCTTGGTTGGCGCGCCTGTTCACCAAGTTGACTCCTTGAACAAGGAAATGATAGGGATTGCCTTGGAGTTTCAGTTTCTAAATGACAGCAAAAATCCTGCATCAAACCTACGTATTCGAATCTTAATAGGACCCGTTGATAACACTGAGCTCATGGCCGTAGTTAAGGACGAAACAATGGTGAATCCAGTCTTTGGCGGACAAGGATTTCACTGGGTCTTGAAGGCGGATTTCGCCAAAGCAATTGACCCCAAAGAAAACGAATATTTTGTCTATGTTCGCCTTGATTACAAAGATACTGATATGGATGGCGAAGCACTTTTCACTGAATATTTTCTTAAGCTAAATCGTAGCGAGGCCGCTATTGCCAACGCAACTATGCGTGAAGTTGAGCCCTGCAAATCAAAAATTAATCGCTTGCTTTGATAGGCGGATTACCAACATTGCTTAGACATGCTCGGTAGAGGTAACATTTTTCGAACGCAAATTTTTATTTCAGATCAAACGTCCGCTGATTTTGTAGTCTTGGCTAAGTTCGCTTCCAGCCTTGATGCGAGATCAAGATGCGAAGGCATAGAGTGCAACGATTGCTGACGTTCACTAAGTGAAACTAGGCAGCCGGTTTGGATCATCTGCCGATGTGTACAGGTCCGCTTTGGAGTAGTACACACCTCGCGATCCACACGCGGTCACATCGTCTTTGATCCAAGGGCAACGCATCCGCGGAACACACCACACAATCGGGTGCTAGGCCTCGATACATCAAAGTAAGAGGGGAGAAGAAATGGCTAGCCAAGTGAACAAATATGGACTGCCTAGACGCATTCCTAGCCGCATAAAACGAGAAATACGTCAGCGATGTGGGTTTGGTTGCGTGATCTGTGGGGTCGGATTTTATGACTATGAGCATTTTGACCCAGACTTTGTAGACGCCAAAGCTCACTCTCCTGAAGGCATGACCTTGCTTTGTTCACAGTGCAATCAGAAACGCGCGAGAAAGCGACTTTCAGCAGCCACCGTGGCCGTTGCCAACGCCAACCCCAAGTGCTTACAACAAGGGTTCACAAGCGAACTATTTGATTTTGGCTTGAACCCAATCGAAGTGAACTTTGCAGGCAACCAGTTCATTGACTGCAAACACATTATTGAGATCAACGGAACCTCAATTCTGTCGTTGACGCCACCTAAACAAGAAGGTCAATCATTCTTGATTTCAGGTATCTTCACTGATGAGCTTGGCCGGGTCGCACTCACCATCAAAGACAATGTTTGGCAAGCGCAAGCATCTAATTGGGACATTGATTGCGAGGGGCCAAGAATCACTGTCAGGACAGCATCTCGGAATGTGGCATTGCAGCTATACCTCGAGCCAGAATCCAGCCGTTTAACCATCGAAAGAATTGATATGGAGTTCGAGCGTGTCCGCTTAAAAGGAACTCTCGACTCACTCCAAATATCGATTCATGGACAAGACTGGAACACTATTTCGGGCTGCAGCATGCAATCTGGCTTCTGCGGTATCAGCATTCAGTCCGGACCAAGAGTTGCAAACGACCCTATCTTCGACATTGAAGATCCTGACTAACATGCCAGTCGGTAAGTGAGATTTATCCATATTTGGATGTCTGCTGCGGGCCCGCCACCCCCGACTACATGGACGTTGTTATCGTCCGCTCCCAGCCTAAACCCGACGAACCACATCGCTTTTTTGAAAGCTGCTCTTAGCCCGAGGCAACCACAACCGCCTTCACAGCACCCCCATCAAAAAACGCAGCCGCCCAGTCCCCCAAGCGCTGCGTTTTTTGGCAACCCCCTTCGGGCCTGCCCCTCAATAAACCGGCTGATGCTGCTTCAAACTGTCAATCACCTCACTGGCAAGCACAAACCCCGCCCCATACAACGCCGCCAGCTCAGCGCAGCGCTTGGCAAATACATCCACACCCTGGCCATAGATGAACTGCAGCGCACCACCTGTCCAGGCCGGAAAGCCGATGCCGAAGATCGAGCCGATGTTCCCGTCATGCACCGAGGTCAGCACGCCTTCCTGCAGGCAGCGTGCCGTCTCCACCGCCTGGCGGTACAGCAGGCGGTCTTTGATGTCTTGCAGATTGAGCGCCACATCAGCTTTTTCAAAGCGGGTTTTGAGTTCGGGCCACAGCACTTTCTTTTGACCAGCGGGGTAGTCGTAAAAACCTCCGCCTGCGGCACGACCGGGGCGCTTGAGTTCTTTGACCATGCGCTCAACCAACAGCTCACCGGTTGTGGCGGTGTAGGTCTTGCCTTCTTTGGCAAAGTCTTCACGGGTTTGGTCCAGCACATGCACCGACAACGACAGCGCCGTTTCGTCCAGCACCGCCAGCGGGCCGACGGGCATGCCCACTTGCATGGCCAGGTTTTCGATCACGGGGGCGGGGATGCCCTCGCCCAGCATGGCCGCGCCTTCCATCACAAAGGTGCCAAAGGTGCGGCTGGTGTAAAAGCCGCGCGAGTCGTTCACCACAATCGGCAGCTTGCCCAGCGCCTGCACGTAGTCATACGCACGGGCGATGGTTTTGTCGTCGGTCTGCGCGCCGCGAATGATCTCCACCAGCTGCATCTTGTCGACGGGGCTGAAGAAATGGATGCCGACAAATTTGTTCGCGTTGGCGCTGGCCGTGGCCAAGCCGCTGATGGGCAAGGTGGATGTATTGCTGGCAAAGAAACCGCCTTCGGCCAGCATCGGCTCGGCCTCTTGCGTGACCTTGGCTTTGAGCTCGCGGTTTTCAAACACGGCTTCGATGATCAGGTCGCAACCCTTCAGGTCAGCGGCGCTGGCCGTGGGCTGGATCAGTGACAACAAGGCTGCCTGCTTCTCCGCCGCCATGCGGCCTTTGTCCACGCGCTTTTGCGTGAGCTTGTGGCTGTAGGCCTTGCCTTTTTCTGCGGCTTCAACGCTCACGTCTTTGAGCACGGTGGCGATGCCCCGGCTGGCTTGTGCATACGCAATGCCCGAGCCCATCATGCCCGCGCCCAAAATGCCCACCTTTTGCGGCTTGTAGCGCGGCGCAGCCTTGGGGCGGCTTTGGCCGCCCTTGATGCTGTTCATGTTGAAGAAGAAGGTGTTGATCATGTTGCGCGCCACCTGGCTGGTCATGAGACCAGCCAGATATCGGCTTTCGATGCGCATCGCGGTGTCAAAGTCCACCATTGCGCCTTCGACCATGGCGGCCAGCGCCGCTTCGGGCGCGGGGTACAGGCCGCGTGTTTTTTGCTTGAGCACGGCCGGGGCCACGCTCAACATGCCCGCGATCTTGGGGTCGCTCGGCGTGCCGCCGGGCATTTTGTAGTCCTTGCGGTCCCACAGGTGCTGGGCGGCTTCGGGCTGGCCCTGGCTTGCAGCGATGTGCGCCAGAGCGCGAGGGCGCAGTTGCTCATCGTTGGCCACGATCTCGTGCACCAGACCCAGCTTTTGCGCTTCTTCGGGGCCAAAGAGTTTGCTCTCCAGCACATAGGGCTGCGCGGCCAACAGGCCCAGTTGGCGCGTCATCTTGGTGATGCCGCCGCCACCGGGAATCAAGCCCAACGTGACTTCGGGCAGGCCAAACTGCGTTTTGGGGTTGGCCGTGGCGATGCGGTAATGGCCGATCAGCGCCACTTCCCAGCCGCCGCCCAGCGCCGAGCCGTTGAGGCAGCTGACCACTGGCACGCCCAGTGTCTCGATGGTGCGGAAAGCTTTCTTGATGCCTTCGATCTCGACAAAGACACGCGGGCCGTCCGAGGCTTGCGAGCGCATCACGCCCTTGAGGTCGGCCCCTGCAAAAAAGGTGGACTTGGCCGAAGCCAGAATGATCCCTTTTAGCGATGCCTTGTCTTTGGCCACCTGCTCAGCCGCCTGAGTCAGGTCGGCCTGCCATTGCAGGCACATGGTGTTGACCGGCGAGCCCTGCTCGTCAAAGGTGATGGTGGCGATGCCGTCCGCCAGTTCGTAGCGCAGTGTTTTCAAAATCATGTTGCTCATGGTGCTCTTTCCCCGATCAAACGCGTTCAACGATGGTGGCGATGCCCATGCCGCCGCCCACGCACAAAGTGGCCAGGCCGTAGCGCAGCTTG
>Ga0228702_1001500_pt1 | contig 14641 bp, 14 predicted proteins | sample McNCre217_Aug_MG_2_FD_178018 | JGI IMG/M metagenome (GOLD analysis project Ga0228702, IMG submission 178018) | Freshwater microbial communities from McNutts Creek, Athens, Georgia, United States - 20-17_Aug_MG | ecosystem: Environmental > Aquatic > Freshwater > Creek | place: USA: Georgia... | reverse complement strand
CCCCACGTCAAAAAAATAATCATCTTGATACATAATCTTCACAACGTCCCCGGTACACAAGCCAACAGCTTGGTTTGTATTTGCTGCCGCACCACTTACGTCAACTAATTTGAAAATCACTTTGAATCGTTCGCCTGCAGCACACTCAAGTTCGTGTAGGTATGGCAGCTGATGATTGGCAGTCAAAACAACTTCTAAAGGAGGCTCACTTTGCGAGTGAGCTGATTCAATCAACTCACGAAGGTGAGCGGAATACTTGCCATCGGGATCGTGGACAGGGACTGCAATTGAAACCTTCAATTTTGCTCTTTCGCAAACTGCGCCCGGAGGACTTTGTCACGGATCACGTTTCTAACGCCACGAATCTTTTTATGGTAACCAAAGACCTTTCTAGGAAAGCAAAATTCGATTGACTTTTCACGTGAGAACGAGAGTGCCACCTCGATAGGCGCCCATTCGCAATTCTCACCTTCATAAATGTGCCTGTTGTGAACACATATGTTTCCATCTTCGGAGAACAGCCCCGCATTCATGTGTTTATAGAAATCATTTGAATTCACGTCCCAAGGTACGTGGACTTTTAACGGGATTTCGAGCAATTTTTTCGATCGAAGACTGAAACCCCCGTTCCCAACACGCACATGCCTACCCCAAGGATCTAAGTAGGCGTTTTCAGAAACTCTCCAGGGCGCACCAATGTAGTCATAACGCAGAAAATCGTATGACCAGGCAGACTCATCGAGCACGTAACCATCGGCTTGAACAACTAGGCAATGATCTGTGTCGACATGACGCCACAGATCGTAAATCATATAGTGACTATACGAGTCAATTGAATCAAGCTTGGATTCGTGAGGGACTTCGTGCAGAAACCCTTCGGGAAGGTAAGAGGGCCGGTGAGGAGAAATTATTTTAACCGCCCCGAACTTTATTGATCTACTACTTCGCCACAGAGCGTAAACAGAATCCTCGATATTGACGCCTGAAACGCAAATTAGAGTGACAGTTGGCAGCAAGACATCAGGGACACCCTGTCGTTTCGCCTTTTGATTCATGATCTCAATATTAAACTAAGTAATGTGATTGCTTCTTTCACGCGCCACTATGAGAATCGAGTTGAAGAATGTCCAAAATTTACGATGTTTTTCCTTTTTTCAACGAACTAGATTTGCTCGAAATCCGACTTAATCACCTAGCTGAGACTGTGGACTATTTTGTTATAACTGAGGCCACCATTACCCACGCCGGCAATCCCAAACCGCTTTTTTTTCAAGAGAATCGCCATTTATTCGCTGAATTCGATCACAAGATCATCCACCATGTCGTGGACACATTTCCGCCGGAATTATCAACCTTCGAGCGGGACTGGTTTCAAAGAAATACAGTAAAACCACTGTTAGACGCGCATTTGAACCTGGACGACATACTTATATACGGAGATGTCGACGAATTCCCGAGCGTCCCCGCAATTCTGGAGTCAATTCGAAACCTTGGCGAAGGTGCCGTTATCAATCATCTTGCACAAGATCTTTTTTATTATTTTGTAAATCTGGAAGAAACAAGCGGAACCCTCTTGTCGAACATGGGAGAGTTTCCGGGCGTGAGCAATAAGAAATGGCTCGGCACAACCGTCTCAAGTTGGACATACTCTAAAAACTTCGCGCCAACAGACTTGAGAAATCGCGAACATGTTGATAACTCAACACGAATTGCCGACGGGGGCTTCCACTTCTCCTATGTTGGAGGGCCAGTTTCCACGGCAGCGGAAGTTCGCGTTCGAGCCAAGTTAAAAGAATCGGCGCATCAGGAACTCAACGTGTGGCGAACGAACTCTTTTCTCAAGGCGAGACTTTCCCGGGGTAAGGATATCTTTGGGCGACGGGGAGCCCACTTCAAGAAGCGCAACGACTTGAGTTACCTGCCGAAATATTTGCTTGAAAATCTCGCCAAGTTTGAAAGTCTGGTTCAAAAGTGATTGGCACTAGGTTTTTAAAGGGACAGGGCCTAGGAAACCAGTTTTGGGTTTACGCCGTTACCCGGGTAATTGCGGCCAGCAAGGGTTACGGCTTTTCATTTCTCGATTCAAAGCAGTTCAAGGGCTCCGGTTTCTTGAATTTGCAATTTGAATCAGACGCAAAATTCGCTGGCGGCACCGATGAAAGTAAGTTTTCAAACATTTATACCGAGCGTGTCGTGCGGCATCCTAAAACAGGCGCTGACATATCCCCGTGGGATCCGGTACTGCAAAATATTTCTGACGGGACACTAATTTCTGGGACTATGCAGTCTGAAAAATACTTGGAAGGCTACCGGGATGATGTCATAAATTGGTTTGCCACGGAGGGCGAGTATTTTGAGGGGTGTGTAATAAGCCTCCGCGGTGGCGAGTACAGGAATCTGCCAGACGTATTTTTACCTAAGAGTTACTATGACGATGCAATTTCGCGTGTACGAGAATTAAATCCGGACGTTGAGTTTGTCGTTGTGACCGATGACAGAAAGCTTGCAAAGGTGTATTTTCCGAACTTTGCAATAGTCTCAAGCGGTGGAGTTAAACGTTTCTGGAGATTCTATCGACACCCTAAATCAGAGCGGGTGGGCAGGGATTTTTCTTCAATCCAGCACGCGAAATACCTAATCTTGAGTAATTCTTCATTTTCGTGGTGGGGTGCCTACACGAACAAAGTTGCAGAGCTGATAATTGCTCCAAAATACTGGGCAAGATTCAACGTGTCGAATGGTTACTGGTCTAATGGAGATTCCCTGACCAAGGGTTGGCAATGGCTCAGTAAAGAAGGCATCTTCTTCTCTTTTGACCAATGCGCCCAAGAATACGATCTATATCGGAAGAATACCAGTTTTCATTAGTTCCTGAAGTGAAGGGGCATTCTCATCCTTAGGACTGAAACTTAGAATTTGGTTTGCAACATTCCCCGCGAAGTCACCAAAGGGTATGCCGATGTTTGGATCTAGAGGATTCAGTGTCCGTTCCGTAGCGGGGCTGTACTCCTCACTGCATAAGTAGGTCACAATGGTGTCATCTTGTAGGGACAAGAAAGCGTGGCCGATGCCATTTCCGATGACCACTACATTTGCATTTTGCGCACTGAGTGGAATTGCCTGCCATTCCCGAAATGTTGGGGAGTTAGTCCTGAGGTCAATGATGAAATCGACAATTTCACCGCTCGCAACGGAAACGTACTTTGCTTGACCAGGCGGCACATCTGCCCAATGAATTCCCCGCACAACGCCTGCCTCCGAGAGGGACTGGTTCGCTTGCTTGACTTCAAAATCTATGCCGGTGGCGTCCACCAGGGCAGAATGTTTAAAAGTCTCCTGAAAGTACCCTCTCGAGTCTGTGTGGCGAGTGGGCTTAAAAAGCCAGCAACCGCTGATGGACAATGGAGTGAAGCTCATAAAGTGCCGTTCTGATAGGTTGAAATACTAAACGTACTAGACGGGACAAGACTTGAAAATCGCACTGCTTGGAAACAAAGGCATGCTTGGCTCGGAATTCGCCAACTCTTTTGAACATCTAGGAACTCGATTCCAAGCCTTCAATCGTGACAACTTTGACCTGTCGGGGTCTACGGGAACTATAGCCAAACAGTTGATGGGCTTTGACTTAGTCTTAAACTGTATTGCCTACACGGCCGTTGACCGTGCTGAATCAGAATGGGAACTAGCTGAGGCCGTCAATGCCACTTTCCCTTCCAAGCTTGCAACTGCAAGCTCGCTCAACGGATTCAAGTTAATTCACTTTTCCACTGACTATGTTTTCGATGGCGAATCTTCAACACCGTATAGAACTAGTGACAAACGAAGTCCCCAGAATGCATACGGCCGTAGCAAATTACTTGGTGAAAACCTGATTCAAGAGTCTGAAGCAAATTATGCTATTTTCCGAACATCTTGGCTCTACGGACAATTTGGCAGTTGCTTTCCCAAAACAATTTCTCGACTTGCCCAAACCAAAAATGAAGTTACCGTGGTCAACGATCAGCATGGGCAACCGACCTGGACTCGAGATGTTGTGGATCTGGTGGCGACCTACTTCCAAACAAGCTGCCAGGAGCGAGTTGTTCACGCTACCTCGAGTGGAAGCGCAACTTGGTTTGATTTTGCTCGGGAAGTTACCCGGTCAATGGGGGCTGAACACGAGAGAAAAGTTGTTGCCACGACATCTGATAGGTTCCCCTTAAAAGCGCAGAGGCCTAAGTACAGCGTCCTATCCCATGAAGATTCCCAACTTCCGCCCATTGGGGAATGGGCTGCACGTTGGCAAATAGCTAGCAACCGTGTACTAGCCTGAATCAGTCGTCTAAGAGCCCGAGAAGGTAAGTGCCGTAACCAGACTTTAAGTACTTATTGGCTTCACGTTCTAACTCATCATCGGAAATATACCCCATGCGCCAACTGACTTCCTCGGGGGAACAAATTTTCGTGCCCTGACGTCGCTCAAGAACTCTCACAAACTCGGCTGCTTCCAAAAGCGAATCTAGACTCCCGGTATCCAACCAAACAGTTCCGCGCTCCAACTTTTGGACCTTCAATCTGCCGGCTTCCAGGTAAATTCTATTAAGGTCAGTAATCTCTAGCTCACCTCGTGGAGAAGGTTTTAGTGCTTTGGCAAATTTGATGACTTCGTTGTCATAGAAATAAAGACCGGGCACCACATACTTACTCTTTGGCATTGATGGTTTCTCTTCGAGACTTACAGCCACGCCACTCTCGCTGAACTCAATGACACCATAGTCCTGAGGGTTAGAAACCATGTATGCGAACACAGTTGCGCCAGGTTGACCCACAAGACCCTGGGTCACTTTGGCTAAGCCAGCCGAATGAAAAATGTTGTCGCCCAAAATGAGCGCAACTGGATCATTTCCTATGAACTCCTCGCCGATTACAAAAGCCTCTGCAAGACCATTCGGCTCTAGTTGAGTAGCGTACGAAATACTTATGCCAAACTGGGCACCATCACCAAGTAAACGTAAAAACGCTCCTGCTTCGTGCGGGCTGGTAATCACGAGAATATCTGTAATGCCGGCCAACATAAGGGTTGAGAGCGGATAGTAAATCATCGGTTTGTCATAAACAGGCATCAATTGCTTTGACGTTGCAATCGTGATTGGATGCAGTCGAGTGCCCGAGCCCCCAGCAAGAATTATCCCCTTCATAACTGTTAGCATATCTCACATTGAAGGGGCTGAGCGATGCACATTTTGGTAACAGGGGGCGCCGGGTTCATCGGGTCGAATTTCGTACACCGAACTCTGCTTACGAGACCGGATTACTCGATTACGGTTTTCGATTCTCTAACCTACGCAGGTCGACTTTCAAATCTTGAAGGGGCTTCCGAGTACGGTGATCGGTTTCACTTTATCAAGGGTGACATACGCGACTCTATGGCGGTACACCAGGCGATGGCAGACGTTGATGCTGTTGTGCATTTTGCAGCTGAAAGCCACAATGACAATTCCCTGAGGGATCCCGCTCTATTCATCGATACCAATATCAACGGCACCTTCAACTTGATCCAAGCGGCTGTCAAATTTGGAGTCAGATTCCACCACGTTTCCACGGATGAGGTTTTCGGTGACTTGCCTCTGGAAGGGACCCAAAGGTTCACCGTAAATACGCCATACGCGCCTTCGAGCCCATATTCGTCATCAAAAGCCGCTTCGGATCATTTGGTTCGCGCATGGCACCGGTCCTTTGGACTTAAAGCCACGATATCTAATTGCTCCAACAACTATGGGCCTAGGCAGCACGAAGAGAAATTTATTCCGCGAAGCATCCTCTTATTGGCATCGGGGGCTAAGCCGAAGGTTTATGGGAATGGGTTGCACATTCGAGACTGGATCCACGTCGATGATCACACTGATGGGGTCCTTCTTGCCCTGGAGCATGGAAGACTCGGTTCGACCTATCTTCTGGGGGCGGACAGTCAAAGGACAAATTTGCAAGTCTTGAGCGCGATTCTTGAGATATTGGGCAAACCCGCGGATTACTTTGACTTTGTCCAAGACCGCAGCGGTCACGATTTGCGTTATGCAATCGACGCATCGGAGACGTCCAAGGAATTGGGCTGGTTTCCAGCACACAAAGACTTCGAAAGCAGTTTGGTTGACATCGTTGAGCACTACACGAACCTAGAGCTCAGTAAAATTCGCATTACTTTCACCGACCACTCTAGTGATCACTAGCCAAGAGTTTTGAATGAATACATCTAGCGCCTTTTTTGTCATTTCGAATTTTAATACAGACCCATATCAGCTTGTTGGCTATTGCGACAGTTACCGAATTATCGACCAAAGTGACAATCAAGACATTGCGAGCTTCTTAACGGGTAGAAACGACGAGAATCTGAGCTTCACTAAAAACACAGGCACGAGTTTGATTAATTACTTGGATTACATAATTCAAGAATATGAAAATTTACCGCCTCTTATAGCCTTCCTAAAAGGCAACGTAATTGGCCGACATATAAACAAAACAGAATTTGAAAAGCGTATAACCAATAATTGGTATACGTATCTGTGGGATGAAAAACTTCCAAGGGAAGTGAACGGGCGCAACTACAAGCCGCAGAATAATAGCTTCCTCGAGTACAACAACTCGTGGTACGTTCCTCTGAGCCATCACCGTTACTTCATTAGTTTTGACCATTTTATGGAGTTCTTTTTTCAAAACTATGAGCGGTCGAAGTTGATTGATTTTTGCCCTGGAGCCTGCTTTTTGGTTGAAAGTGGCCGAATTACACAGCATCCTCGGGCACTGTATGTGGCGCTCAGAGAAGCAATCTCTTATGAATTCTTTCCAAGTGAAGCATGGATGGTCGAACGAAGTCTGAACATGATTTTTACCGGTGATTTGATTACGAATTCCTGGATTCAAAATGATTCAGAAGCTAGGAGTGCTCTAAACTCACTGTCGGATAAGACAGGCCTATATATTTCTCCACCTGGCCCATTAAAGGCGATTAGAGAAGCCCTCCGGAGTTTGTTGACTGGCTAAGCGGACGTCTGGCTGAAGTTCTGCTGACCTGCGTTTTTCTTTGGCAGATATCGCCAAAAAAGCATAGGCGCGTGAAGGCAACCGGCCAATGAGCGAGGCCAGCAATTCCAGTGCGACTGCTCCAATAAAGTTGTTGGTGAACATAGATCGCGCTATGCCGTATGGGCCAAATGCCCACTTTGGCCCGTGATGACCCGAAACAATCCAACCGCCTCGCCTTTGGAATTCTTTGGGCCGCCATCCAGAAACATGCGCATTAAATGGATTATTTGTGCTTGGGGGCTGCCAGACCCACCCATTTGGGGTGAAAACGATTGCTAGGCTACAGCTAAGTCTCTCCATTTCATACATCAGAAGATACCCCTGATCCTTTGGGAGATGCTCAATGACGTCGAAAGCCATAACAACATGGAATGAACCTTCGTCGAACTGCTTTAGGTCGTTAGGTGCGAATCCCGCTATCCGATTAACTCTTAGTTCTTTTTGAATTCCATCCTCGCTTGCTGGTTCAAGTATCGAAAGTTCAATCTTCCCAGAGTTGACTAACCTACCCAGGATCCCCGAACGCCAGTACCAAGCACTTCCAGCACCAATATCTAAAACTCGAACAGGTGCCGCTAACTCCGCGGCTAACAGCTCCAGCCGCTTGCCAACCACTTCAAAGTGAGTTGGAGCTATACATCGTCGAAATGAAAGGAATCCTCTTTTTAGAAACCCTTCCATGGTTATTTCAAAACCCTTATTCCAGCCCATTCATGGTGACGGCTAGCAGTGGAGAGAACGAATCTGACAACCCGTTCGGAGAAGTTCTGAACCTCGTAACCCTCTGGCAAAGTTCTATCCGCCTTTGGGGGGTTGGCAATGACTTCTTTTAGGCCGGCTATCACGTTGTCGCGCTTCAGGCCGGTCATAACCACACCTGCAACTTCAAGAGCCTCTGGGCGTTCCATCGAGTCACGGATAGTGATTGCGGGAATACCCAGAATTGAAGACTCCTCGCTGATAGTGCCACTATCCGAAATAACGGCAAGGGCGTTTAGCTGGAGCTTGTTGTAAGCCATGAAACCGAATGGCTCATGAAAAATAACACCTGGGGCTTCGACGTAACCAGGTAGGTTCTCGAGCTGCTTACGGGTGCGAGGGTGGGTGGAAACCATAACCGGAATCTTCCACTCGTCGTGAATTGCCTTGAGCGTGTCAAGCAAATCGGCAAGACGAGTAGGGTTGTCGACGTTTTCCTGGCGGTGGGCGCTAACCAAGAAGTAACCACTGTTGGTTAAACCTAGGTCATTGAGCACATTGCTGGCATCAATGTCGGCGCGATAGTGCTCGAGAATCTCACGCATCGGCGAACCTGTCTTTAGCAGGCGTCGGGGGTGAATGCCCTCGTTGCGAAGGTTCTCATAGGAGTATGAATTGTAAGGCAGGTTGAAGTCAGAAACGTGGTCAACCATGCGGCGGTTTGACTCTTCAGGTACGTTCTCATCGAACGAACGGTTGCCAGCCTCCATGTGATACACCGGAATGTGCATGCGTTTGGCGAGTAATGCCGCAACTGCCGAGTTGGTGTCACCAAGGATTGCAACACCATCCGGCTTGTGTTTGATGAAGATCTCTTCGATCTTCTTGATGGTGTCACCCATCACCGCACCGAGGCTTGAGGTGTCAACATCCAAGAAGTAGTCCGGCTTTCGCACCTTCAACTCTTCGAAGAAGATGTCATTTAGCTTTGGGTCATAGTTCTGACCGGTGTGAACGAAGATGTGATTCACGGTTTCGTCTAGCTTGGCGATGACGCGTGACAGACGAATGATCTCTGGGCGGGTTCCAACGACGGTGACGATGGTTAATTTATTCATAGTTGGTCCCGCACTTCAGGAAGGGTCAGTAGAAGCTTTTTGACACCTTCGACGTCTAGACGCGCGGTATTGTGCGAGGTGTAGGCCTCGAGTTCAGTCGGGCGCTTTTCGCCTTCGTCGAAGTAAAGAGAATAGTCCAGCGATCGAGTGTCGAGTGGCACTTGGAAGTAACCCTCGTGTTCAATAGCAGTTGCACGTTCCTCAGTGCTGAGAAGAGATTCAAAGAGCTTCTCGCCATGGCGAACACCGATTGCCTGCACGGGGTGATCATCTGCCCCGAAGAGTTCCTTGATTGCCTGAACCAATGTTTCAACAGTTGAGGCGGGTGCTTTTCGAACGAACAAATCACCTGAATTAGCGTGTTCGAAGGCATATTTCACGAGGTCAACTGAATCAGTGAGGCTCATCAAGAAACGAGTCATCTGGGGTTCAGTCACTGTGATTGGCTTGCCCATTTTGATCTGATTGATGAAGAGTGGAATCACTGAACCGCGCGAAGCCATGACATTTCCATAACGTGTAACCGCGATGACTGTGTCTCCAGCTTGACCGTTGCGCGCGAACGACAAAGCCGTCTTCTCCATCAAAGCCTTCGACATGCCCATTGCATTGATCGGGTATACAGCCTTGTCGGTGCTTAGACAAACTACTGACTTAACCTTTGCTTCGATAGCGGCACGAACCACGTTGGCGCTGCCCTGGATGTTGGTGTTGACCACTTCGAGGGGAAAGAACTCTCCCGATGGCACCTGCTTTAGTGCAGCCGCGTGAAATAGAAGGTCGGTGCCTTTGATTGCGGACTTAACGCTCAAAGGGTCGCGGACATCGCCGATATAAAAACGGACTCGGTCATCGCCTAGTTCGTGACGCATGGCATCTTGTTTTGCCTCATCGCGACTGAAGATGCGAAGTTCGGCGGCTCCGTTTTCGAGAACGTGCTTTGCCATGGTGCTGCCGAATGAGCCGGTGCCCCCCGTGATAGTGACAACCGAACCGGCAATTTTACGTTCAGACACTTAAACCCCTTTGCTGAGCCAAGTTTAGCCCGCCAAAGGCTAAATCTCCGCTACCAGCTCAGCCACAGTTGGCAAAGTCGCTCGGCCGGCTGCAACCCAAAGTCTGGCATTGAAGACGGGATTGTTGGTTATCAAAGTTCGGTTAACTGCCTTGACTGAATTAGTTGGCTTAATCTGAAGGTCAACTCGCCCAGCATTATTTGCAATCAGGTTGACGAGTTCGTTCTTGTTGACCGACCCTTCTGGCACAAGATGGTGTACTCCGGCGGTAAACAAATTCTCGCGAACAATTCCAGCGATGATGCGGCCATATTCACCACTTGTGATCCCGTTCCACTGATGATCGAGATAGCCGCTGATGGTTGCGCCTGAAGGTTGGCTTACGACCCAGTGGTAGAGGCCCTGACCGCCCTTACCGATAACCGAAACACGAATATTCATGACAGCCGCAGATGGAACCTCGCCGAGGCTCTTGGTTTTGCCATAAACGTCCAAGGCGTCGTGGGGCGAAGCCTCTGAATAGTTGCCGGTGGCGCCCGAGAAAACACAGTCGGTGGCCATCTGAATGACTCTGAGTTGGCGTGGTTCGGCTACGGCTGCGAGTTTGCTCGGGAAACTGGAGTTCAAGAAAACAGCCGCATCACGAGATAAGCGATTGTCATCTTGAATGATGCCCTTGACCATTCCGATGCAGTTGATGACGTAATCGCCTGGCGCTAGGTCATTCAGCTTCGCTTCTAGGGAGTCGGTCGCCGCTTCGAACTGATGCACAACTACGCCGGGAATTCGCTCGATTGGCAAACCACCTCTGCTAGTGACTGAGACGTCGATGTTAGCGCCCTGGAGTGACTCAGCGAGACCGGCGCCGATCATGCCCGAGCCGCCAAGAATCAATACTTTTGCCATGTATAGAGCCTATTTGGTCACGGTGCGGATGGTTGCCTCGAAAGCATCGACCGCCGAATCTACGGCGAACTTATTCGAAACTGTTTGAAGTTGAAGCCTGGAGTTCTCACCCAGCTTGGTGCCATCGTCGGCGAGCGCTAAGGCCTTCTCGATGAGCCCTTCAGGGCCCGTTGACCAAGTGAGACCAGAATTGTCACCGAAGGTTTTGTAGAGACCATCGAGTTTGGTGCTCACCACAGGTAATCCCGAAGCCATGTATTGAATGACCTTGTGTGGAAAAGCTGTGTGCGAAACCACCCCAGGCAGCATCGGGTTGATGGCAACAGTGGTCAAACCCAAGTAGCCAGATAGCTTTGCATAGGGGACGAAGCCCGTGAAAATAACTCGATCGCCCAGTTTGAGCTCATTGACCAAATCTCGAAGGTATTTGTCTTGTTCGCCGCCGCCAACGAGCAATAGTTTTGCCCTCTGATTCTTTGCTTTTAATCCAGCAAATTCTCGAATCACAACATCTAGGCCTGAAAAATGGAAGAAGGTCCCGAGGTAGGTAATGACTGAATCTGTTGGCTTGAGACCCAAGGAAATTTGCAGCTCTGAGTCTGGGATTACTTTTGCAAAGTGTGAAATGTCTAGGGGCGGCAGGTTTACAAACGTTCTCTCCGTGCGGCCTCCGAGCTTGGAGCAATACTCGGCCATAGCCGGGTTATTGGCTGAAAGTACATCTGCATTTTGGTAGACATACCTCTCAGCTGATTTGATCAGTGGGCTAAAGACCGACTTGCGAATCAGGTGAGACACATCGAGCGCCCTAAAAATTACTGGAACTCCATATTTCTTTGCAAGTTGCATCACCTGATGGCCATAGGTTGGCACTGCATAAAGGACTATGGCATCGAACTTCTGGGTGTTTAGGAGTCGATCGAGAACTGGCCAAACCGAAACGGTTGCCCAGAGGCGATCAAGCCCTGGAATGCCAAATTGGTGCGGAGTGATTAACCTTATCGATGTCTCCGGCAAGACTCGACCAGAGACCTTCTTCTCAGCCGGTTGGCGCTTGCCTTTCCAGAACCTGAAGCCTTCATCGAATTGCAGGAAGGTAACTTTGTGCCCTTTGGCTGCCAGGTGCTCAGGAAACTCGTGCATCTCAAAAATCGGCTTCTTTTCATAGCTCACTTCGTGAACGAAAAGAAGGTTTAGAGAAGCCATGCCAACAATCTAGCCTGTGCGAGAATGCTCTTAGGGATTTTCGCGGTTAAGAGGGGTAGGCGTCCATGCAAATTGGAGTTGTGATTCCGAGTTATAAGGTAACTCGACACATCCTTGACGTGGTTGCCGGCATTGGCCCAGATGTCTCGAAGATTTATGTTGTTGATGACGCCTGCCCTGATGGTTCGGGGAAGCTGGTTTCTTCTAAGAACAAAGACAAACGTGTGACCGTTTTGACCCACGAGGTCAACCAAGGTGTTGGTGGAGCAGTTTTGACCGGCTATTCCAAGGCGCTTGAAGATGGCGTGGACATTGTTGTCAAGATCGATGGTGACGGGCAGATGGATCCTGCGTTGTTGCCAAACATCATTGCTCCGATTGTGTCTGGGCGCGCAGACTACTCAAAGGGAAACCGCTTTGACACCCTCGAGAGCCTCGAGCAAATGCCAAAGATTCGTATTTTTGGAAATGCCGTTTTGTCGCTCATGAGCAAACTTTCAACTGGCTACTGGAACATCACCGACCCGACCAATGGCTACACGGCCATTCATCGGAGCATTTTGAGCCAGCTTCCGATGGCCAAAGTGAATCGCAGATTCTTCTTTGAATCAGACATGCTTTATCGTTTGGCCGTGATGCGCGCTGTGGTTTGGGATGTGCCAATCAACTCAAGCTATGGCGATGAGACCAGCAATCTAAACATTGGCAAAGTTCTCTGGGAGTTCCCGCGTCGCCACCTAGCAAATCACCTGAAGCGCATTTTCTACGCCTATTACCTGCGCGAACTAAACATTGCTTCTTTTGAGCTTCCGTTAGGAATTATCCTGATGGGCTTTGGAATCATCACCGGCTTGGTGCGCTATTCGGAATCCTTGATGGGTGCCGGGGCTGCCTCTGCCGGAACCGTGATGCTTTCGGCAGTGCCAATCATCCTGGGTTTCCAGCTATTTCTTGCATTTCTTTCATATGACATTGCTTCAACACCAAAGCGCGCCCGGCACGGGCTTGAGAGGGACTAATGACCACTGCTAAGGACATCGCAACCAAGAACCCGCCGGTTAACTGGGGTTTGATTAAGTCTGACCCTAGCAAGTTCTGGCGAACCTTTAGTTGGGTGCTTCCAACGGTTGCACTTGGTGTCATCTGGGTGATGACCCGCATCATGACAGTGCTGCCAAAGATTCTTGGCGATGAGCTGATTTATAGCACCAACGCTCGTCATACAGCACTGGCAGACAGCTCAGTGCCAAACTATCTCTTCAACATTATTTACAGCACCACTTCTAGCTTTGGTTACAACTTCTATACAGCCGCCAAGTTCTATAACCTTGTGTTCTTGATCGGCTTTGCCGCAGTTGTTTACTTGGCTGCGCGCTTAATTGCAAAACCTGACGTCTCATTCGTCGTTGCTTTGTTGGCCTTGGTTGGGCCAATCTCTGCCTACACCTCGTATTTCACGCCTGAATCGATGTTTTATTTTGGTTCGGCTTTGGTCATCTACTTCTCAATGCGATTCCACGCTCGCACAGGCGCTGGCAAGTGGGCGCTCCTTGGCGTTGGTCTCGGCTTAGTCACCTTGGTGAAGCCGCACGCTTTGTTCCTTCTGGCTCCGGTAGTTGTTTATGTCATTTACCTGGCGTTCAAGGGTGAAGGCAACGGCTGGTTGAAGTCGATTGCGAGAGTTGTTTCGTTTGTCGGTGCCACCGCCGTGACAAAGTTTGCAATTGGTTACTTGATCGCTGGCCAAAAGGGCTTGGCAATCTTCGGTGGTTCATATGACGCTTCGGCTAACGCAGCCGTAAAGAGCGGTGGTGCCGCTGTTGGTGGTGCCATCACTGACCCTCAGGTGACCGCAATTGCATCTGGTGGTGCCGCCGGAACTGTCATTTGGCAGGTACTGTTTCACGTTTCATACCTGTTGATGTTCTTTGCTGTTCCCCTGATTCTCACTGGCATTCAGACCGTTCGCGCACTGCGCTTGAAGGGTGAGCCATCTGAGACCACCAAGATTTCGTTCTTCTTATTTGTTGCACTGATTGTGCTGGTTTTGGTTTCTGTTGTCTTCGTGGCCTACTCAAGCGCCTTTGGTGAGACCCTCCAGAACCGCGTGATGATTCGTTACTACGAGTACCTAATCCCGTTCCTGCCATTGACCTTACTGCCGCTTGGAAACCACATTCCAAAGTTGGGCAAGGGCGCAAAGTGGGCGATTCTTGCCGGCGCTGCAATTTGGTTGACTGTTGCGCTGCCAAACATGAGCACCATTGTGCCGGCACTATTCACCGACTCATCAATGATTGCCTCGGCAATAAAGTCAGGCATTCCACTGGTTGTCTTTGCAGTTCTTGGTTTGGGAATGTTGGCCTATTGGCTATTCAAGCCAGAGCTTGGCTCACAGGTGTCGCTATACGGTTTTGCGCCGTTAATCCTTTTGGTTTATGCAATCAGTTGCTACACCAACATGACCGTGCCTTCATCACATGTTGGTATGTATACCGGCTCCTCTCGCTGGGTGCACGATAACTTCACTGCCAAGCAGCGCGAGAACATCATTGTGATTGGTAACAACATGCAGAATGTTCAGGCTGCTGAACTCTGGCTTGACACACCATCAGCCACCGGTGAAATGGTTGCCCC
>Ga0228702_1001493_pt1 | contig 14687 bp, 5 predicted proteins | sample McNCre217_Aug_MG_2_FD_178018 | JGI IMG/M metagenome (GOLD analysis project Ga0228702, IMG submission 178018) | Freshwater microbial communities from McNutts Creek, Athens, Georgia, United States - 20-17_Aug_MG | ecosystem: Environmental > Aquatic > Freshwater > Creek | place: USA: Georgia... | reverse complement strand
CGAGCGGAGCGCAAGATTTTGGGACATTGCAGCGCGAATATCCATATTCCATTGTCAATGATTGGAGTACTTATTTCATTGATTTGGATATGGATGGAACGTTGGAATTAATCACAGAAGAATGGGGGAATAATAAAGGGACGGATAATCGCCCGAATAAAATTGGGATCTATAATCTGAAAGGGGAGGAGATATCCGCTCAGTGGTTTGATAATCGATTGAATTATGATAATACGAACTCGCATGGGAATGGTATTCACTTGGTCGATGTGAACAATGATGGCTTGGTCGATATCGTTCCGCAGAACGGATGGTATGAAAAGAAAAACGATCAATGGGGCTATTTTATTTTTATCAATAATGGAAAGAAAATGGTGAAACGTTCGGTGGTTTTCCCAACCAACGATCATTCGAGTGAATTTTTTGATCAAAGTGGAAATTGGAAAGGTTTCAAGATTCCCATCGATTTCAATAGCGATGGCATTTACGAAATCATGCAAATTCGGATGGATTATAACATCGATATTGTTGAGTTGAATTTAACTGATGTTGATAAAGATGGCATTTTGGATGATGTGGATAATTGCCCCAAATCCTATAATCCAGACCAGTTGGATGCCGACAAAGATGGCATCGGGGATGTGTGTGATGTGGTGAATTCTTATTTGGTCAATCCAATCAAATTGAAAAGCACAGAAACCGTAGACATCTATGCGATTAAAAATCCTTTTGCCTATGAGAATGATAATGGGCGAATTGTGAATGGCTTGGAGGAGTTTCATCCCCCATTTGACCGGGGAAGTATTCCAATGGATTATAATCAAGATGGCAAAATGGACATCATTCATTCGAGTACTTACATTGATGGTATCAATTCTCCCATAGAGATGGGGCATACCTCAGCACCGCTTTATTTTAAAAATAAGGGCAATTTTAGTTTCGAGGTGTATCGAAATCCCAATTACCTAGATTACAGTATTTTCCATGGCATTCAAAATTATGACCTCGTGGATGTCAATAAAGATGGCAAAATGGAAATCTTCCCAGGAGGGGAACATTATCACTGGGAAATGGGTGGAGCTGTTAATTATCCCAAATTGTTGTTTTGGATGGATAAAAATAACAATCACCGCGTAGGAATCGATTACAGCAAGTCCGAGTTTAAATTAAACCGCTACTATTCTTTTAAAGACCAAAATTACCTGATTGATGAAGTAGCTAAAATTGATATTTCCACAGAAAAAGCGAAGGATCCTAGTAATATTTTTGACTCGATTCAGTCGATTGGATCTGGGGACATTGACAATGATGGCGATGTGGATTTGGTCCAAATGGCACACAGCACGAGTGGACGATACTTTTCCGTGATGCTGAATGATGGCAAGGGTAACTTTACGTTGACAAAAACGAAGACCGACATTACTTTTCCGGAAGGCCGACTGATCTTAGACGATTTGAATCAAGACGGGAAATTGGAATTGTTGGGCGTCGGAAAGAAGGGCGAATCCAAGCAATTGTATTTATACCAGTATGATAATTTGGGAGGAACGAGTTTTGATTTTCAGAATCCCAAACAACTTGATTTGGTGTACAATGCAACGGATCCGATCAACCCGGGGAATCAAAGTTTGCGTTCCTTTAAAAAGCAGGATTTGGATGGGGATGGGAACCCGGAATTCATTTGTTATTTGACAAATCAATATTCAGGATTGGGTAGTTTGGATTTTCAGCCAACGAAATTGGCCTTGATTGAACCGCACAATCAGGTGCTTGTTTATACGAATACCAAAGGTGTTTTGAGCAATACGACGACCAAATTCATTCCGGATCAAAAGAATTTAGGCAAATGGTTTAGTAATGAAAGTGGCATGTATTTCATGGATCTGGATTTGGATGGAAATTTAGATTTAGTGCCGTTTGTTAATACGCTGGAACCCGTTTATTTGTGGAATGGAACGTCAGATTTTCAATATTTCAGTTTTAACCCTACAACGAAGAAGTTTGAGTACAAAAGCAAACCCAATTACATTTCATTATTCCCAACGTCAGATAAAAATTATGGTTATGTGGCTAAAAATTTAGGGCGCTACGCTTATGATTATGCGGATTTAGATGGCGATGGGGCAATGGAAGTGATTCAGCCATCGGTTAATCTAGATTTAGATCCCAATGTGAAGGGGAGGGAAAATTATCTGTTGATCATAAAAGATAAAGCCTTAGATAAGCGTCCAGATGATGATGGCGATGGTGTGAAAAATGTTGTGGACAAGTGTCCCAATACTGTCGCAGGTGCAAAGATTGATGCAACTGGTTGTGAGATTGTGCTCGCCACAGAAAAGGAAGATATCGGTCTTTTGGTTTCACCAAATCCATTCGATCAGGTTGTGAAAATTACGTACCCCACTAGCTTTGGTTCCTTTGTGTCTGCTGAATTAACGGACATCAAAGGTGCATTGGTTTGGAGGAAAAATCAAGTGACGAATGATGAGCAAATTGATTTGTCATTCTTGTCGGCGGGCAATTATTTCATGAAAGTGTTGTCGTTGACGACGGGGCAGTCGCAGGTTTTGAAATTAAGTAAATCAACACATTAATGAAACGATTACACATTGCAATTGTTTGTTTGGGTTTAGTTGCCTGCTCCAAAGAAGTTTTAACCCACAAATTAAGTACGGACGCAAGTCCCATGAACGGCGGAACCGTTACGCCTCCAGGGAATTCCTATGAGCATGGGCAACAGGTCTCTTTGGCCGCAACACCTTCCGGAGAATACATTTTCAAGGAGTGGAAAGGAAGTTTAACGGGAACAACGAATCCGGCGAGTTTGGTGATGGATGCCGACAAGCAAGTTACGGGTGTTTTTGAGAAGCGTCAATATCCGTTGACGTTGACAATTGAGGGGAATGGAACGGTGAAAGAGGAAGTAATTGCGATGGCGTCGCAGGCACAATACCCTTCGGGGACAACGGTGAAGTTGACCGCAATAGCGAGCGAGGGTTGGAAATTTGATCGATGGACTGGAGATCAGGCTAGTACAAATAATCCTATAAATTTGCTGATTACAAAAAATATCTCCTTACATGCAGATTTTAAACCAATACCATTTGATTATTTGAAATCATCTTTTGAATTGAGGAGTAATACCAAGTGGCTTGATTATTATGATATCCCTAAGCAAAATCAAGTTGATGTTTTAAGCCCAGCTGGAAAGTCATACTTAGGTGGAGTTGCAATGGCTGATTTTAATTTAGATGGTTATCTAGATGTTGTCATGGCCCCAGGTATAAATCGAAATATTCGCATTCCAGTGGAAATGTATTTTTATAACCCAAGCAACGGGAATTATGTATTAAATACGGGTTCAATTTCAGGTAATTTAGGGACGAATTCAATTATAAAATCGCTTGTTGGTGATTTTAATGGCGATCAAATTCCTGATGTATTTTTTGCCGATTCAGGATCTGAATATGGCCCAATGCCCAGTACAGGCTGGCCAGGAGAAAATCTCAGTATACTTTTAAGTGAATCCAAGGAGAAATTTAAGTTTTCTGTACTTACCCAACTACCGATTAATTTTTATCATGGAGCATGCTCTGGCGATTTTGACCGAGATGGAGATTTAGATATTTTCTTGCCTGCGGATTGTTCATTTTTATTGAATGATGGGAAAGCGAATTTTACGAGATCTTTGGATGTTTTTGGAAATCCTGTAAAAGGAATTGTGACTTGTGAGCTGGTTGATATTAATCAAGATGGTTATTTGGATTTAATTGTTGGAGGACAAAATACATTCGCAGATTTACCTGGCTTTATTGACGCCAATAGAATTTATTGGGGTAATGGGAAAAAATATGAACTTAACCGTTCCTTGGCATTGCCTGAGCTTAGTGGATGGGACTTGACCTTGGATTTTGGCTTTACAGATTTAAATTCTGATGGTCAAAAAGAATTAATTGTGTTGCGTACCGGCGATAGTTCAGGAAAAGGTACACAGTTTTATATGGGTTATAATTTTCAAATTTTAGCTGGGGATAAAAGTGGTTTTCAAGATCAGACAGCTATTTATTTTAAGGAGAACTATAATTTATCTGGGCGAAACATACCAAGTTTTTTGGTGGGAGATTTTAATCAAAATGGCTTAATTGATATAGTTCATCCGGATAAAGGTTCATCTTATGGTTCTCCTAACAATAAGAATCCCTCAATCATTTGGGAAATTGATGCATCAGGAAAATTTGTAAAGAAATAGCAATTCATTTCAATTTTGTTTTTTTTTGAAACATGAACAAACGCCAATTTCTTAAATCCACCCTCGGCCTCAGCCTTGCGCCTTCGTTGGCAAAATTACTCGCACAACCCGCCGCGGCTGATGATGAGTTATATTGGGCGCAAATACGAAAAGCCTATCGCATCAAGCCCGACTACATTAATTTAGAAAATGGCTATTACAATATCCTGCCGGAAGCTACGCTCGAAAAACACATTCAGCATATTCGAGATGTGAATTACCAGGGGGCTTATTACATGCGGACGACGCAGTTCCCCGACCGCAAAGCGATGAGTAAATTGGTCGCGGAAGTCGTGCATTGTTCCCCGGATGATTTGATTTTAACCCGGAATACGACGGAATCCTTGGACATGATTATCGGAGGTTTTCCCTGGCAAGCAGGTGAAGAAGCCGTGTTCGCTATCCAGGATTATGGTGCGATGCAGGATATGTTTGAGCAGGTTGCTCGCCGACAAGGCATCGTACTCAAAAAAGTATCGTTGCCTCTGCATCCCGCGAATGATGATGAAATCGTGGAGCTTTATGCGAATGCGATTACGCATAAAACCAAATTGCTTATGGTTTGTCACATGGTCAATGTGACTGGCCAAATTCTTCCCATCCGCAAAATTTGTGACATGGCTCATGCGAAAGGCGTAGAAGTTATGGTCGATGGAGCGCATGCCGTCGCACATATTGAATTCAATCTCCCTGATTTAGCCTGCGATTATTATGGAGCAAGTTTACATAAATGGCTAGCCGTACCTTTGGGTGTAGGGATGCTATATGTGAAACCTGAACATGTCAAAAAGATTTGGCCGGTATTTGCTGAAAATGAAAGTGCGGCCAAAGGCATCGAACGCCTAAATCACCTAGGGACAAATCCCGTGCATGCACATTTGGCGATTCAGGATTCGGTGGAGTTTTATCGCCAACTAGGCCCCGCGCGGAAGGAAGCGCGTTTGCGATATCTCCAGCAATATTGGACGAAACAAGTGAGAAACCATCCGGGAATTTTGTTGAACACACCGGAAGATCCTAATCGCCACGGGGCAATTGCGAATGTAGGCGTCGCCAAACTGAAACCTGCCGAACTAGCCAAGCGCCTTTTGGATGAATTTAAAATCTACACGGTGGCCATTGATGGCAATGGCGTTCATGGTTGTCGGATTACCCCAAATGTCTTCACGAGTACCGTGGAACTCGACCAATTGGTTCGGGCATTGAAAGCTTTGGCCTAAAAAAAAGCAGCTCTTAGAAAGCTGCCTTATATGTTAAAATGTTCGTAGAATCTATTTTCGAATTAAGTATTAATTTACATTTGTTAAATTTTTATGAATAAAAAGCTACATATTTGTAGATTAAAATTTGCTAGGTAGTAAGCATTTGTTTGTACTCCTTGTTCTAATAATATATGAAATTAAAGAATTGCACTAGTAAAATAGCTGTTCATGCTATTTTGTATTTAATACTATCGTATTCAAATTGCTTTGCTCAACGCGGTTGGAAAATCGGTATCGGGAATAATCTGACCGAATACAAATTTGTGTCGAGCCAAGGGTTAAAAGCCGATTATTTTAAAATGGGCGCTGGTAGTTCAGCTTTTTTGTCAAGCGAAAAATCCTTACTCGATACAAGTAAATTTTTGGGAGGAACGGATCGGAAATCGATTTATTTTCAAAATAATCGCACACTCGCTAAGCTATTAAGCAGACTGGAGTATGAAATAGGTTTAAGCTACAACCAATATAATGCTAATGGGGATGTTCAAGCCTATGGATTTCGATATCAAACGAACTATTTAGGGTTTTTGCTGGGTTTTGGTACGCATATTGGCATCGGTCGAGGATTTAGTATGGGTCTAAAAGCAAAAATGTATGCGCAGCAACTCCTTCAAGGTACGCAGGAACTTAATGGCCATTTTTTAGATCTGAGCCAAGACGTAGATTTTAATAAACCGAGTTTTTTGGGAGGATATACATTGGAGCTCAACAAACAAGTGAATAATGGAATCATCCTTTTTGTTCAAGGAGATCAATACAACACATTCAAGCCAGAAATAGCTAATACAAAATCGCTCAACTTTTCGACTTACAATATAAGTTTTGGCATAAAATTTAGACCCTAATGAAAAGATATATCTTAAGTGCTTTATTCTTATTAATGCATTTGTTTGTGTTTGCGCAAACAAAAGGAATTAATTACCAAGCAGTTATTTTGGATCCCAATCCGATTGAATTGCCGGGTTCAAATTTGAAAGGACAACCACTTGCAAGTGGCAAAGTGTGTCTTAGATTTTCATTTATTTCAGCAGGTAAAGTGTTGGAATATGAAGAAATACAACGAACGACTACGGACGAATTTGGACTCGTTAATCTTGTCATAGGTTCTGGAAATGGCGTTGTGTCAAATTCCAGTACGGCCAAAACATTTGGTAAAATATTTTGGGATTCTTCACCTAAAACGCTTCAGGTTTCTGTGAGTTTCGATGATTGTTCAAGTTTCCTTCTGGTAAGTTCTCAGCCTTTGAATGCAACGCCTATTGCTTTGTACGCAGAGTCTGTTGATTACAAAAATATTCGCAGCGCACCTACCAGTTTATCACAATTTAGTAATGATGTAGGCTTTTTGATGCCAAAAGATTTAGATCCCATCAAATCCGAAATCAAGCTTAATAGCAATCAAATCGAACTAAATAATAAGAATGCTGAAGGCAAGTTTTTGATTCTAAATCAAACAGTTAGCGGTTTAGAGAAGAATGTAAATTCAAGTTCGAATAAATTAGATTCTTTGAGTAAACAATTAGTCAAGCAAGATGGCATGTTGATGGAGCAAAGCAATCGGATTAATGCTAATCAGGCCTATGTGACGGGGCAAATTAGTAATTTGACCGTCCAAACATCAAATACTCAATCTTCAGTAGATAACTTGGGTGGGACCTATGAAAGTTTGTCAAACAAGTCTAATTCGACTGATTTGGGAAATTCAAATCCAAGCAATTCACTTTATCCAACTCAATTGGCCGTGAAGTCGTATATTGACGCAAGTATAAGTCAAGTTAGCAGTTCAGGTACACCGGATGCTACGACTTTAGCCGCAGGAAAATTGAAGTTGGCAGGTGACTTAGGTGGTACTGCTTCAAGCCCAACGGTTCCGGCATTGGGACAAAAAGAGAATGTAACAAATAAATCGACCGATGTTTCTGCAGATGCGAGTTCAGATACGAAATATCCTACTGTTCGTGCAGTTAAAACTTATGTAGATCAAGCCACAGCAGGAATAGCCTTGCAAGCTGCTGTTGATGGTAAAGCGGATAAAAATTCTCCTGCTTTGACGGGTGTGCCTACAGCGCCAACCCCTATTTCTTCTACCAATACTACACAAATTGCAACAACAGCATTTGTTCAAAGTTTAATTTCATCAGCAACGATTGTGGACGCGGATGCGACGACAAAAGGTAAAATTCAATTAACAGGTGATTTAGGAGGGACGGCTGCAAGTCCAACGGTTCCAGGATTGAGTAATAAAGAAAATTCAGCGAACAAGTCTACATCAACTGCATTAGGGACGAGCGATGTGTTATTTCCTACCCAAAATGCCGTTAAAACTTATGTGGATGCTCAAATTGCATCGGGTACAATCGCGGATGCATCAAGTTTAACGAAAGGTAAGATTCAATTAGCAGGTGATTTAAGTGGAACGGCTGCTTTGCCCGAGATAGCGACGGGAGCAATAACCAGTGCAAAAATTTTAGATGGGACGATTGATACGGGCGATTTAAAAGATGGCTCCGTGACAAATGCCAAAATTGTTGGTGTGGACGGTTCCAAAGTTTCCGGAAATATTAGCGGAAATGCAGCTAACATTTCTGCAAGCTCTAATACGAGTTTGACATCATTGGCGAATTTGGCGACAGTAGGAACAATCACGACGGGAACGTGGAATGGAACAACCATCGCAGTGGCGAATGGGGGAACGGGAGCTACGACTGCTCCTAATGCCTTGATTAATTTAGGTGCAGCTCCGCTTGCTTCTCCGGCATTGACAGGTGTACCAACGGCACCAACGGCGATTTCATCCACGAATACGACGCAAATTGCCACTACTGCATTTGTTCAGGGATTAATTGCTTCAGGTACGATTGTTGACGCTGATGCAACGACAAAAGGTAAAATTCAATTGGCCGGAGATTTGGGCGGAACGGCTGCAAGTCCAACAGTTCCTGGTTTGAGTAATAAAGAAAATACAGCGAATAAGTCTACCTCTACCGCATTAGGGACGAGCGATGTGTTGTTCCCAACTCAAAATGCCGTAAAAACTTATGTGGATGCGCAAATTGCATCGGGTACAATCGCGGATGCATCAAGTTTAACGAAAGGTAAGATTCAATTAGCAGGTGATTTAAGTGGAACGGCTGCTTTTCCCGAGATAGCGACGGGAGCGATAACCAGTGCAAAAATTTTAGATGGGACGATTGATACGGGCGATTTAAAAGATGGCTCCGTGACAAATGCCAAAATTGTTGGTGTGGACGGTTCCAAAGTTTCCGGAAATATTAGCGGAAATGCAGCCAATATTTCAGCAAGTTCGAATACAAGTTTGACTTCTCTGGCGAATTTGGCGACAGTGGGAACAATTACTACAGGTACTTGGAATGGAACGACAATTGCTGTGGCAAATGGAGGAACTGGGGTTACAACCTTAACCGGCATAGTGAAGGCAAATGGTACGAGTGCCTATTCAGCAGCTGTTTCAGGTACCGACTATAGCCTTGTTCGGGAGGTGTCTGATGAGTTTACAGTTGCAACAGATGGTGATACTCAATTCACGCTGACGCAAACGAAAGCAACGAATAGTAAATTGAAAATGTATGTAAATGGTATTCATATCAGTAAGAACGCATTCAGCTTAACGGGGGTAACGTTAACTTATGATAAGTCATTCAATGGTAATTATGTGCTAAAGTCTGGTGATCGTGTACAATTTGAATATTACTACTAATCCTGTCAATTGAACATGAAACTAGCTACTTGTAAGATTCGTTTTTTGTTGATGTGCACCCTGATGCTCTCTGGGATGGTAGCGCATGGGCAATATCCAATTGTCTATTTTAATAAATTATTTAAAGGAACGGGGTCAGGATATACCTTATCACAGAACTCGATTACAGTTGGTACACAAATCCCCGGTGAAAACTTTCGCTTTATTGGTTCTAACGCAGGTTCATCTTTTACTGCAACAGGTAATAATGTATATGGCAGTATTATCTACACAGATGCTACTGGTAATCAAGTTACGCTAGCTAATGGAATTGCCGCAGGCGTGGGGCCTAGTGGAAATCCCAAGAAATATTTCAACTTTATTAAACAAGCTACGGATGAAGCCTACATTTTTGTTAATCCAAATTATGATGCTGATGTTGTAGGATCTGCTGCATATCAATTTAATGCAAGTTCACCATTAACGGACTTAAACTCTTTCCTTTCACTTCAAACCGTTGTGACTGTTACGGCGAATTTGAGTGGTTTTTCAACCTGTCTTGCCACCGCATCTGCTGTGCAATCTTTTACTTTGTCCGGAACAAATTTGAGTTCAAACATTACCGTAACTGCACCAGCTGGTTTTGAAGTGTCTTTAAGTGCGTCTAGCGGATTTGGAAGTTCCATTAGCGTGTTGAAAGGTGCTGGAACGAGTATCGCTTCAACAACAATTTATACTCGGTTAATTGCAACAAATACACCAGGTTCATATACTGGAAACTTGGTTATTAGTGCCACAAATTCGGCTAATAAAAATGTGTATGCATTTGGTGATGTGTACACCGCACCTAGTATCTCAGCACATCCTGTCAGTACAAGTGTTTGCGCAGGCAATGCAACAACATTTAGTGTAACGGCTAGTGGAGGTATGTTGACGTATCAATGGCAGCGAAATACAGGTAGTGGTTGGTCAAATTTAACGAATGCGGGAATATTTTATGGTGTAAATACAGCTGTTTTGCGTATTTCCAATACCGTAGATGCGAGTTATAATTTAAATCAATTTCGCTGCGTTGTCTCGGGTGCTTGTACTCCAGCAGTTACTTCCAATGCGGCAACATTAACAGTTAATTCAGCCGTTAGTATACAATCACAGCCTTCAAATGTATCTGTTTGTGCCAATTCTGCCACGAGTTTTAGTGTTTCAAGTACAGGAACTGGTTTGGCTTATCAGTGGCAAGTATATTCGAGTGGTTCTTGGTCAAATATTACGAATGGAGGTATCTATTCAGGCGCAACAACGAGTACATTAAGCTTGTCTACCACGAGTAATTCAGAAAATAATTTGAAATATCAATGTGTCATTACAGGTACCTGTAGTAATCTGACATCAGCATCCGCTACTTTGACCGTGAACAACGTTCCCGCCGCTCCTACCACAATTTTAGGCGATATGACAATTTGTGAAAACACAAATCAGTCTTATGCTGTGAATGACATTTCAGGAGCCACGAGTTATACATGGACTTTACCCGCAGGATGGACTGGGACATCTGTTTTACGCGCGATTAATATAAGCGCTTCAACTTCGGGAGGTTATATTTCCGTAAAGGCCAATAATAGTTGCGGCTCTTCAGCAATTTACCAGGCAACTATTGTAGTGTCCAATTTACCAGCTCCTGTTGTTGATTTTAATGTTAATACTGTTACGCAATGTTTAAGTGGTAACTCGTTTAGTTTTACCAATGCGACTACTTCAGGAGTTTCATTGTCTTCTACGACTTGGACTTTTGGAGATGGTGCTTCAGATTTGAATTCGAATTCGACGCATACTTATGCAAATGCCAATTTATATAGTGTTAATTTGCGCGTTGTTGCAAGCAATGGATGTATTTCATCCAAATCAAAGTTCGTAACGGTAAATGCCGCGCCCACCTCAACGATAAGTGGAACGCAAACGATCTGCTCAGGTTCTACTGCTCCCTTAAGTCTTCAATTAACTGGCGCACAACCTTGGAGTGTTACCTATTCGGATGGCTCGACAACGAATACCGTTTCCAATATTTCCACGAGTAATTATACATTGAATGTAATTCCTAGTTCCACGAAGACATTTACGATTTCGTCAATTACGGATGCAAATTGTAGTACGACTGCAATTGGGGATCGAATTGGTTCAGCCATTGTAACGGTAAATCAATCCGTAACGGCATCGGTATCCGTCGCATCTAATGATGCAGATAACTCCGTTTGTTCCGGAACCGTGGTCGTTTTTACTGCGACTCCAAGTAATGGGGGAACTCCTGTTTATTCTTGGCAAAAGAATGGAGTAGATATTGGATCTACAGGGTCAAGCTATACAGTTAACAGTAATACGCTTTTGGATGATGATGTATTTTCTGTTCAAATGGCTTCAAATGCAACATGCGTGTCTAATCCTGTTGTATTTTCAAATTCAATCACTTTACATATAGCACCGGGTGCTCCTAGGACTCCAACAGTTATATCTGGTGCAACGACACAATGTGCATTAGGTGTTAGTAAAACGTATTCCATCGTTGATGTTCTTAATGCAACATCATATACCTGGAGCGTTCCTACAGGATGGACAATAACAGGTGGACAAGGAACAATTCAAGCTTCAGTTACTGTCGGTGCTGCAAATCAAATAGGTGATATTTCTGTTAGTGCGACAAATGGTTGTGGCACAAGTTCTGCTCAAGTATTAACAATTACAGCAGTGAATGCTTCTCCTAATGCGCCTACAGGTTCTGCAAATCAATCTTTCTGTTTAGATGCAAGTCCAACAGTTGCGTCGTTAACTGCTACAGGTACAAGTTTAAAATGGTATAATTCCGCCGGACTAACTTCGCAGTTGAGTTCTTCTAATAGCTTAAGTTCATCCAATTATTATGTTACTCAAACAGCTTCTGGTTGCGAAAGCCCAAGTTTGACTGTTGCTGTTGTTGTCACGACAAATCCTACTATTTCTTCAACGACCCCTGGGAATTCATGTGGTACGGGCACCGTAACACTAAGCGCAAATCCTTCAGCGGGCACATTGAATTGGTATGCAGCATCAACAGGTGGAACTTCTTTAGGGAGCTTAACTTCATTTACGACACCTAGTATTTCTGTTACGACAACATATTATGTTGAGGCTGTTTCAAATGCCTGTATCTCTGCTACCCGTACAGCCGTTGTCGCAACCGTCATAGCTGTTCCTACAATTACTGCTACAACTCCATCCGCTGTTTGTGGGACTGGTACCGTAACTTTAGGGGCATCAGCTTCTGCAGGTAATTTGAATTGGTATGATGCCAATACAGGCGGAAATTTAGTTGCTTCTAATGCAAATTCATTTACTACGAATACAATTTCATCAAGCACAACCTTTTATGTGCAAGCAGTTAACAATGGATGTACTTCGGTAGGTAGAACCGCCGTGGTCGCAAGTGTCGTTAATATTCCTACGATACAATCTACTACTGCAGCGGAACGTTGTGGGTCCGGAAGTTTAACGCTAGCAGCTACAAGTTCGTCTGGTTCTCCCAAATGGTATAGTGCTAGTACGGGAGGTACATCACTGTATACAGGGGCCTCATATAGTACGTCGTCAATTTTGACCACAACAACTTATTATGTTCAAGCAGAAGACCAAGGCTGTGTAAGTGCTTCGCGAACTGCTGTTATGGCGACGATCAAAGCAATACCAAGTATTACAAGTGTAAGCAATGCATCTCGATGCGGTGATGGGACTTTAGTTTTGAGCGCTTCGCCTTCAGCAGGAATAATTAATTGGTACGACGTTGCAAGTGGTGGAATTGCCTTAGGGAATACTAATTCATATACGACTCAAGTATTAACTTCCACAACGATTTATTATGCCGAAGCTACGCAGAATGGTTGTACTTCAGCTCGATCCGCTGTGACTGCGACGGTAACGCAATTGCCAATTACGATTAGTGGGAATGCTACAGATTATGATTTAGTTAGTCTAACGGCATCAGGCGGAAATAGCTATTCTTGGAATGGAGGGAATAGCCCAAGTGGGGCCTCAAATACCTTTGATGAATCAGGGAGTTACACAGTTACTGTATCGAATAATGCGGGATGTACTTCCACCCGGACCATTGCCGTTCAGATAAAAATAGTAGGCTTAGATCGTTATGGAAATGCAGCTGAAGATAGTTTAGTTCAAGTGAACCGATTCGGCGAAAGGGCTGGTAATAATCCCGTAGTTAAATTTGGTGGATTGAAGAAGTATAAGAAGTATAAAATGCAAACTCAAAATCTTGCACTTTATTTAAATCCGGCAGATACGCGTAGTTATAATGGCGGTTTAACTTGGACCGACTTATCTTCTAATAACAATGATGGTACCTTACAAAATGGACTTACATTTAGTACAGCAAATGGGGGTACAATGGCCTTTGATGGAATAAATGATTTTGTTTCATTAAATAGTCTCGCGCTAACGAATTCAATGACAATTGACATTTGGGTTAAGCCTGATAATATTTCAGGAACAAAATCAATCTTATGTCAAAATGGTTCTGGGAATGGAATATTCCAATTTCAACTTAATGGTGCGATACCGCAATTTGTTCTGCAAGGAGAGCAAACGAAATCAGCCAATACGTCAATCATCGCAAATAATTGGACGCATTTAGTTATTGCTTTTAATCAGACAAGTAATTCAGTCAAATTTTTTGTCAATGGTAATTTGGTAAATAATGAGACATTTACAAATGCTCCTTCAATCACTAATTCGAATGTAAAAATTGGTACACTTGATGGGGTGTCTAATTTGTTTAAAGGTTCTATGGGAAGTGTTCGAGTATATTCCGCTGTTTTAACTGATGGTCAAATAAATGCTAATTTTCAAAGTACTAAAGACCTGTATGGTTTATAAGATTAGTATACTTGATTCACTGTGACGATCAGTGAAGGTATCGCAGGCCTTCTCGGAATGCTTGTTGAAGGCGTGTAGGCGATGTAAATCTGAGGATTTGATACGCTCCACATGAGTTCTACTTGGTCACCTGCAGCAAGATTTTGGAAGAAATTCCACGATGCGACAACCGCAGCAGTACTAACTCCCCCAGAAATAATCATTTCAGTCAATGATGCGGGGACATCTACCCCATTTTTTCGTAACCATATTTTGATGGCTTGGATGGTAGTTCCTGCGCTTCGGTCAACTTGCGCAGAGAATTGGATGTTGTAAATTCCAGCATTGGTAAATCGCAACTGCGAATTATTCTGAACAGTTACGCCGGCAGCAAAATCGGTATTGCTCAACTTCATGGCTACTGCTGAATCTGCTAGGGCGGCCGTTTGATTCGTTACGTCATAAAAGCTTCCATAGCTTGCTGAGCTAAAGGCTCCCGTTCCATTGCCACGAACCAAACCGGTGAGTGTACTCGCACCTGTTCCGC
>Ga0228702_1001488_pt1 | contig 14731 bp, 20 predicted proteins | sample McNCre217_Aug_MG_2_FD_178018 | JGI IMG/M metagenome (GOLD analysis project Ga0228702, IMG submission 178018) | Freshwater microbial communities from McNutts Creek, Athens, Georgia, United States - 20-17_Aug_MG | ecosystem: Environmental > Aquatic > Freshwater > Creek | place: USA: Georgia... | reverse complement strand
CACCTTCGTGTCGCACCAGCAGGAAGTCGGCGCCGGTTACTTCGACGACGTGACCACCGTGATCCAGGGCGGTTCTTCCTCCGTGAAGGCCCTGACCGGTTCTACCGAAGAAGAGCAATTCCACTGAGCAACTGCATTGCCTTCCTCTGCACTGTGAGCGTCTGAAAGGGCGCTTGCTTGCACAGAGCCATCCGATGCGAAAGCGTTGGGTGGCTTTTTTGTTGGTGATCGGAGAGATGGTGGTGGGTGGTCGGTGGGATGAAAATCCGCGTGTCGATGGTTCGACTCAGTCCAGGCTCCCATTTTCACACCATAAGTACGAAAGTGCCTACGGTGTTTTTTCTTTGTAGTGAAGCGATACCGTCACTTCCCTGCCGCTATGGGGACTTTGCCCAATGAGCAAGTCCCTGGATTCCCAAAGGCACTACCACTCAAGATAAATACGCCATGCTGATATGCATTCATCTATGTGTCGAGTGACTCGCATTCAACGATGAATTTGAACTCCGTCAGTATCTCTGGGTAGTGCTGTTGCAAGTACCGCTCGATTTCGGCATTTTCCAGCCATTTGGCCAGGAGCTTGCTGGCCAGCAGCAAATTGAAAATATCCTGACCGAAGGTTTGTTCAGCAAGTTTGTATTGCTCTTGTAGACTTCCCATCTCGCGCTCCATGTTTGCCATCTGTGACGGACTAACACCGGAGACCTTTTTGGCGACGACTGACTCTATCAACTGACTCGAAGGTGTCGCCGCATACAGTGCGTTGGCATAGCTCAGGGTTACACAGTTAGAGTCCACCATCAATTCAACACACTCAACTTGGCGCATCGGCTTCATTTTTCTTAAGATGGTCCCAAGGTCTGCCGCAAATTGATGATCTTTCAGTAGTGATACGGCCTCGGCGCATATGCCGTCTAGCAAATTGAGCTTGCGGGTGATGGTGGATACATCTAGGTCCAGTGCATTGGCCAGACGTTGTGCCGTAACTCCTTTTTCAACTGCCCTGCGGAGCATCAAATGTTCTTGAACAGATGAAAGTCGATTGATCTGGGTGTTGTAGGTGTAACTTTCGTCATCCGTGGACTCCAGACACATCGCTTCGGTGTGCTCCAACGATCGCAGTGCCAGTAATCGCAAGTGACCATCGAGTAGAACGCGGTGGCCCGTCTTCTTGTCTGCAGGCCCAACCGTCAATGGCTCAATGAGTCCGACGGTCTTGATGGAGACTTTAATTTGCATGAATTTCCGGGAGGTCAATATTCTTGAAAGCGCTTTGCGTGACGGCAAAATCAGATCCAGTGGAATGGAGAGTGGATCCAAGAGGAAGGCGAGGGACATTTGCGCCATTTCAGACTCCTTTCGGCCATACACGTTCGGCCAGGTACGTTGGCAAGCTGTCCAATCCCTCCGCCCGAAGCAGGGTCGTGAAGTGCTCATTGACCAGGAGTTGCCCCAAGGCGCCGATCACAAATAAGAGGCGTTGCTGGGCTGCTCCCGCTTTTTTGACCATCAGCTTTTGGCGGTCTACTTCCTTCTGGTAAGTTCTGACCAGGCTTGATGCCGTGATGTCTACTGCCACACGTTGTGTGCCCCGACCCAATGCGCGCCCAAAGGTCTGGCGCTTTTCGATGATCCGGCGGGCTTGAATCAACTGCTTTCCGCGCAGTAATCCAGTCTCGTAGGCTTCTTGCAAAGCAGCCTGTACCGCTTCATTGTTGTTGCCGGCGCCCACAATCTCCAAAGCCGCATTCAGCGGTATGCGGCCACTTTCTACCGACACCATCAGGCGCTCCTCTCCATTCTTGATGAGGAGCATGATCCCCTGCACGTAGTCGACGCTTAGGCCAGTTTTCTTGGCGATAGTTTTCTTGTCATAACCCTTAGCTACCAGTTGCTGGATGCCCGCCAGCAATTCAAGGGGCCTGGATTTTCGACGCGCGATGTTTTCTACCAGGCTCATGATGAAGGCGTCTTCATCGTTGACATCCACCACCATTGCAGCAATGGTTGTCTCGCCCAGCGCCATGAACGCATTGAGCCTGCCTTCGCCGCAAACGAGCAAGTATTTTTCAGCGCCATCGTCCCCAGGGCGGGAGGTCACGGTGATGGGTTTTTTGAGTCCGACGGATTTGATGTTCTCAACGATGCCCTCAAAAACCTGCTTGTTGCGCTCGCGCGGATTGAGCACCTCAATCCGGTCGACAGGGATCATACGCAGATTGGCTACTGTTTGCTTTTTGTTCATACTGCTTTCCGCAGACGTGTGCGCTGAGCCATGCCATAGAAATATTCCAGGGTGTCAAAGCGGTAGCTTTCAATTTCAATGGCATTGCGATCGGCCAGGCTGATGCGTGGTTGCCCGAAGTCCAAGCGTGGGAGAAGGTAGTAGTCCATGGGCGCATCGTTGGCATGATTCAGCCGAACGGCCACCGTGATGTCGGGCGCCAGGCTGGTGTCAAATCGCACCTTCCAGCGATTGCGCCCGTTGTCATGGGTTTGGCAGCGCGCCAGCACCAGAGACACCGTGAACTCCTTGTTGACCAGTAACAGGTCCGTGGCAGGGTCCCTTTCAATGGTGCCACCCAACTCGCCAATGGCTTGTTCTGTCTGCGTGACGATTTGTGGGTGCAGTCGTCGCAAGAACTGGTTGGCTTCCAGATACCGGTAATCCCGGTCGGGGGTGAACCCCACTGTTTGGTAGGCGCGAATTAGGCTTCCGAATTTGTAGATGTATGCGGAGGAGGATGGCATTCCCTCGGTTTCGTCAATGATCAGTCCCGACAGATACCCTCGGTGCGCATAGAGATTGCGCAGCTTTTCGATCAAATCTTCCATGCTGTAGCGGCGCGTGCGTCCGCGAATGATCCCTTGTGCCATGTAGAACGTTTCTGGCGGAACAATCGCTTCGAAGGCGCCTTCTTTTCTGACCCACTTGTCCGGCTGGTTGACAGTCCGCAGCATCTTGAGCTTGAACGAGATACGGTTGAACACGTTGTTGCCGATGTATTTTTCATTGGTTAACACCTCGTGTACCGTCGCCCTTGTCCAATTGCGCCCCAGGTCGGTGCGTACACCTTGTTCGTTGAGACGAGTCGCAATTTCAGACTCGGACAAATCATCCTCAGTGAACCAGCGATAAATCTGGAGCACGTTTTGCACCTCTACGTTTGGCCCAGGCATCAAGATGACACGGTCGGTTTGCAAGCTTTTGTGCTGCCCGCGCGCCAGCTCCGCCTTCACAGATCCCGTCTGATCAAGTAGTACGCGCCGCAGTCCATAACCGGCAGGGCCTCCCTGGCGGTAGCCCAGTTCTATCAGTCGGCACTGACCTGCGAATACCTTGACCGAGAGCTCGCGGCTGTATTCACCGGCCATGGCGCGCTTGACGCCCTTGACGATGGTTGAGACAGGGGATCCGTCATTGTCGAATTGTTCAGCGACGTACCGGACGTGAACGCCTTTGCGCTTGAGGAGATGTTCGTAATATGCCGCTTCGTCAGGGTCCTGGAATCGTCCCCAGCGGCTGACGTCATACACCAAGACCAATTTGAAGTCGATGGCCCCGGCGTCCACGTCCCCAAGTAGCTGCTGCAGGGATTTGCGCCCGCCAATGTTCAATCCACTTTTGCCATCGTCGGCGTAGGTGCGAACAATTTCAATGCCTTGAACTTGAGCGTACTCGCGGATTTTGTCAGCTTGGTTTTCGGTGGAGTACTGCTGGTGCTCCGTTGACATGCGAACATATTCAGCAGCACGAATGCGTTTGGACGGTTCCGTCTGTTCTCCTGTGACCTCAATGTTTTGCATAGCACCCGATCATTCAACGTTTGTAAGGGATGCTCTCGAACCTGCGTTTCACCTCGCCGCAAGCCATGTTGCTGATGGTTGTCAGCGCTGACGTACTGGTGAAGCGGTTGCGATGCAGAAGTTCGGGAGCATTTTTTTGGATGCAACGGTAAGGCCAGTGGGTCAATTCGTCGAACGAGTTATATCTTTGCACTCGTTCTCTTTGCACGGACAGTTGTTGCACACAGGTGAAATCTTGGCAATCCACTCGTCGCTCTTAGCAGCGCCCAAGTTGGGGATGAACTCGATTCGGTACAGACCTGACAGAGGAACTGAAATGATCTTTGAATCGCAGAGCTGTTTTTCTCTGGTTCCTTTACTGTTACCTCGGTAGTTGCGCCAGTAATCTGGATTGCGATCCAACCAAGCTCTTTGGGCGCGGGCTTTGTTGTCGAGGTACACCTCCGCGGTGCGTGACCGGGTTTGCCGCCAGCGTTTGCGCCGTTCTGCCTGGCAGGCTGGTGTGGAGCAGTAGGTTTGTTTTTTGACCCGTGGGTCAGGCAGGAAGGGGTGGCCGCAGCAGGCGCAGAGGATTGGGTGCATCGGATTTCTCCATACGAAAATTCGTATGGGAACCGCCAAATTACTTGATGCTGGGCGCGGTTGTGCTTTGACGTTGAACTTGCAGCGCGTGAAAAAACGTAGTAAGCCATGCAATTCAAGGTGATGCCCATGACCGCCAAAACCATCAATGTGCGCCTGCCCAAGGTGCCCTACAACCAGATCTAAGAGCTTGCCAGGGCTACTTCCCGGACCAAGAGCTTCCTGACCATTGATGCGCTAACCAACTAAGTAAAACTCGCGTCATGACAGAAAGCCCTGACTGGTTCGACTGAAAACAGCAGTTCCACTGATCTGCCCTGGAAGGCATCTGGAATGGTGCTTTCAAAATCAAGCCACCTGTCGCTACGGTGTCTGGTGGATTTTTTTTGTTGGGAAATTGATGGCAACGACGATGCCGATGCGGTAGTCAGGCTGCTTCGAGGTCGGTCAGAAACTTCTGTACACGGCTTGATCGGTCTGTAGCGTTCAGTTTGTGCAATGTCACCAGCAAGATGGCCGTACTGTCGTCTTCACAGTACAGATAGGCCAGCGGCACCTTCAAGGCTGATGCGATTTTCTTGGCTGTGGACACGGGCGCTTCATGAACACCCAGTTCATACCGACTGATCCGTGCCCTGGCGCTGGACTCATCAAGGCCGATGGCCACACCGACCTTTTCCTGAGCAAGACCCAATGCTTCACGGCGTTCGCGCATGCGGCGACCGACGATTGAGACTGGGAAATTTTTTTCATCTTGCACGTCACGAGTTTCGTGACAGTAGTCATAATTGTCGTCACGATAGTCGTGACATCGGATGTGGCAATCGATTCAGAAGTGCAGCAATGACCGTGAAGTTGGTTGAAATGGAACACTGCATCGCTATCTCGCTGGCCGTTCTGCACGACGCTTGTTTGCTCAAACAGATCAATCACCAAGGAGATTAAATTGATCAAAAAGACACTTCTGCTCGCGTCAGTAGCGATAGCTACGTTTTTGTCGGGTTGTGCTACAGCGCCTCCGCCACCAGTTAACTATTCGATTTCAAACGTTGGAGTTTCAAAGGTAAAGCATGAGGCTGAGTTGAAATCAATTAATGTTTCTTACGCAAGCAAAGGCGAAACCACTGGAAAAATCCCGGTGACTGCAACGCGAACTCCAGATCTTTGGAAAAATGCGCTAGAAGGTGCGTTGAATAATATGGTTATATTCAAGGATGATGCACCCAAGAAGGTTAACTTGATGGTGAAGATTACAAAATTTGAGCCGGCAGAACCGGGAGTTGATATGATTGCAAATACTGAAGCTCGCTATGATATTGTTGACAGAAGTAACGGTGATATTATTTTTTCTCAGAGTTTCTCTAGTTCCGGCAAGCAAGGATTTAGCGAAAACATGAACGGGTTAGCTCGAATGGTTGAGGCTACAAATATTGCGGTCAGGAATAATATTGCTCTATTTCTTCAGTCGCTTGAGGAAATGAATATAAATAAACCAATGTTTCCGGCGAAAAGATAATGAGATTGAAAATATTTTATTTGTTGCATGCAATAGCACTGGTTTCTGGTTGTGCTGCTCCAAACGTCTCAACTCAGAAATACGAGGTGAGTTCTGTAGGCCAAGTGAATAGAACTGTATCGGCAACAGTGGTTAGTGTAAGAGCAGTCGCTATTAGTGGCACATCCAGTTTGGGTGGCAGTACAGGTGCAGCAGTGGGGGCAATCGGAGGCTCTTCGGTTGGTGGGAGTGGGCGAGACCAACTTGCAGGTGCTGTTGTGGGCGCTGTAGCAGGTGCCCTTGTGGGCGCGGCTATTGAAGCGAACAACACAAAACAAACTGGATTCGAGTATGTTGTTGAAACCTTTAATGGAAACATGCTTACCATAGTCCAGGGGGAAAAACCTGACGTATTTAATACTGGTGATAAGGTTTTGGTCCTTTATGGGACTTCTGCGCGCATCATTCGCGACCCAAGGGGGAAATAGTTTTCAAGATCATGAATCAAACATAAGAATTGACATTTTAGATGATTAAATATTTTTAATTCAAAAGGAAATATAATGGATATGGTGTACTGCCGTGCTTGTGGAAAGCAAATGCATAAAACAGCGCAGGCATGCCCTGCATGCGGTGCGATTCAATCGATTGATTTAATTCAAGATGACAGATTGAAGACGCAAACTGCTGCTGGTTTGTGGTGCGTATTTTTGGGGCAATTCGGTGCGCACTGGTTTTATCTGGGTAAAACCACTGCCGGAATTTTATCATTGCTATTCTTTTGGACTGCGATACCTGGAATTATTGCCGTCATTAATGGTGTCCAGATAGCTTTTGGTGATGTTAAATCTTGGGATCTTAAATATAATAACGGTCAGTCCACTCCATCGGTTCATTGGATGGTGAAAGTTCTAGCAATCGCTTTGCCTATCATTGGTGTGCTGTTTTCGATTGCAATCCTCAATAAGTAATGGTTAAAACTGAGTCAATTTCTGTATCTAATATGAAGAGCTAACCCTTTTCATCCACCCACAAACAGCCCCCCTGGTTTCGGCCTCGGGGGCTTTTCTTTTTGCCTGAAAGGTTATATGCATGCATTGAAAACAGCCGCTGCCATGGAGCAGTTTCTACACACCACACCTGATCCTGAACTGCGAAGCCTGCTGGCTGACCGTGTCCAGGCTCTCAATGAATACGACGACTACGACCTTGGCGAGCTGGCCCACTTCTATGTGGTTGAGACCGCTGAGGAGCTTCGGAGTCTGAACCTGCCCGACATCGTCGAGGTCAGAGCGGATCACAAGGACTGGACCGAACTGGTCTATGTGCTCAGTGATGACGGATTTGGCCTTGAGGTCTTTGTCCGGAGGGGGCTGATATGAGGCACCCACAGAAACCCAAACCCCACGCCACCCATCGAGGTGGCTTTTTTACGTCTGAAGGAACTCAAATGAAAACCCAACTCAACGATAACCAGCGGCTGTCTGTACCAGCTGGAATTTTTGGATACCACTTTGGCACTCGGATCGAGCCTGATGTGTTCGCCATGGCCTCCCGCCTGTCACCTGACTACTGCGGTGGTTACTGGGAGTTCTATGCACTGGCCAATGGTGGATTCTTCATGGCCCCAGTGGCTGACCATGGCTTTTTGGTCTGTTCAAACAATGGCTACGAGGGCGTCATGTCTGCTGAGGCCTTCGGGCTAACTGCATGTCTGTACGTGTACTCGATGGTCACATTCACCCAGGTGGGCACTCTGCTGGATGTGTGTGCAAGTCAGTTTCACAAGGTCAGGGAGTTTGCCATTGGGCATCCTGAGGCGCTTGAAATCTTCCAGGCCATTGACTGAGGGGGCGTCATGAAACCAAGTGATGAAACCCTGGCTGCATTGGTGGCCTTGCTCAGTGATGACCTGTTTGAGCTGTGGGAGGAGCGTGCATCAGTCCTGGAGTTCGATGCTGGTCTGTCACGGGATCTGGCAGAGGCTCGTGCCTACTTGTATGTCCTTCGGGATCACACCAAGACTGTCATGGAGGGGCTGCAATGATGAAGGCAATTTTCGTCGTCATCGCTGAGGAGCTGGTGGGGCTCTTGGCTGCAGCACTGGCCCGGAAGGTGAGCACATGGAGGAAACGACCATGACTGTGACAACGACCGCAATCCTGTTTGGTGCATGTGTCCTGTGGTTTCTGGGCAAGCTGTCCAAGGCACTAATGGGACTGGTCCTGATTGGGCTGTTTGTGCTGTTCCCACTCAAGGCACTGTTGGTGGTCTTGGTGCTGGTTGCCCTGATGACCATGTCCTAAAAACCTCCCCAGGGTCATTGCTTCGGTGATGGCTCTGGGGGTGGTGGTCTATTTTTTATCAAGAGGAAATGGGGGAATGGATGCAAAATCCATCTCAATGTTTAAATTCCATAGGCATTTAAGTATTAATAAAATATGTCTTTAGAAATATCAATCTAGGCAAGTTGGGGATCGTTAAATGGATTTCAAGACCCCACAAAAATATTGATTTTGCATCATAAATTCCTGTTATATTCGTCTCTGTGTACGTCATGTTTTTTGGATTTTTTTGTGATGTCTTAGCATGAATGGTCGCTTTGCGATTGACTCATGTGAAAGTTCGAAATTCGTGATTTAGCACTTCGGCAATTTATTTAGTCTGAGGCCGACAGACACCTAAAAATTTAAAGGATAGATATGACTGATAGTACTGAAATGACCGTTGCTGCTCCAAAGGCAGCGAAAATCGCAAAACCAAAGAAACTCACCCTCAGTGGGTTTCCCCATCAACCACGTCCTGGAACTGAATCTCTTAAAGTCACCATGGAAAACGTGAAGCATCTGCTTGATAAATATCGGATTGCTGCACGATATAACGAAATTAGTAAGAGGGCAGAGGTCCAATTGCCGGACTTCGACCTGAATACCGCCAATGCCGATAACGTGGCCTTGACACGTGTTATTAGCCTCGCCAATTTGAATGGTATGTCTTCTGCACAGGTTCCACAAATGGTAGATGCACTGGCAGAGGAAAATCCGTATAACCCTGCAAAGGAGTGGATTCTCAGCAAACCTTGGGATGGAAAATGCCGCAAACAAGAGTTCTACAACACTATTAAGACACCGGAGTCTTATTCGAAGTATCTGAAACCGGTCTTGATGCATCGGTGGATTTTGAGTGTCACAGCTGCTGCAGTGATTCCCAATGGGTTTTACACCCGAGGTGTCTTGACGTTCCAGGGCGCTCAGAACAAGGGTAAGACCAACTGGGTTCGCTCACTGGTGAACGATCCTGTTCTCAGGACCAAGTTGATCAAGATCGACCATCAGCTGGACGCCAATAACAAGGACTCCATTCTTGGAGCTACCGCGTATTGGATCGTGGAACTGGGTGAACTTGATAGCTCATTCAAGAAGGACATCGCACGTATCAAGGGGTTCCTGTCGAGCGACCGGGATCGTGTTCGTCGTCCATATGGCCGATTTGAGTCTGACTTTCAGCGTCGGACAGTGTTTTGTGCCACGGTCAATGAGCCTACTTTTCTGGTGGATACCACTGGTAACACCCGCTGGTGGACCATTGAGGTTGATGAGGTCAACTTCAACCATGGAATTGACATGCAGCAGCTGTTTGCACAGATGGCTGTGGAGCTGGATGGTGGGGCTCAGTGGTGGCTCACGGAAGATGAGGATGCCTTGCTGGAAGATTGCAATCTCAAGTACCGCGCCGTGAGCAAGATTCGGGACAAGATCAATCAATACGTTGATATTGCTCGTACACCCTCGTCGGGTGATCGTTCATTCACGTCCACATCGCTGCTGGAGGAGCTTGGCATCAAGAATCCTACCAATGCTGAATGTCGTGAGTGTGGATCGATCTTGCGGGAGCATTTTGGAAGCCAGCATATTCCAGCAGGTGCTAAATCATGGCGCGTCCCCCTAAAGACTGGACCCAAGGAGTGCGGATTCCAGGCAGAAATGAAGGACATGGAATACGATGATCCGTTTTAATACGATCTGACATAAATAAAGAGGCTGCCCCACAAGGGTGGCCTTTTTTGTATCCCCTTAGGCGGTAGCCCCTATAAAAGCAGCAGAGGAGGGAGGGGGAGCAAAATAAAAAGATTATGAAGATAATGAATAAATAAAAGTCAAACAAAATGCCCACCACCCCCATACGGGGAAATATAAACGGCTAGCGCTAGGCCACCACCTGAAGGTGGTCATGTGTAAAATAAAATAACCTATCCAGACTGCACTCATCTGGTCAATGGATAATATCTGTGGTGTTTTCTGAATATATTGGGCGTCACCATATATCAATCCAGTCGCAATCCCGATCCCCATAAAAACAGCTGAAGAGCCCACTCCAGCGATCACCTGCAGGTACTGATCCCCAGTATCTGGTCAATCCCCCAACCGACATGAATCATGCATTAACCATGCAGGCCATGTCACGTCCAACGAAAGGAGCTTTCATGCCCATGGTCCAACTCAGTGCCCATTTTGTGAGCACAGCCACCTCTACGCCACAAGCTAAGAAGGTGGATTTCTACGACAAGACGATCACCGGGTTCATCCTGGAGGTGCGTCCTACAGGTGGTGCCACGTACTACCTTCGCTACCGTGACAGCCATGGTCGCCAGCGCCAATTCAAGATTGGGGATCACAAGTCCCTGAGTTTTGAGAAGGCCAAACAGGCAGCCAAGGTACTCAGGTCCAAGGTAGTTCTGGGAGACTCACCGATTGAGGAGCGGCAGACAAAACGTGAGATTCCGACATTGCAGGAATTTTTCGATGACAAATATCTGCCGCACATAAAGGTGCATCGCCGCAACTTCGCATCACACCTGAGTCATCTGACATACCACATCCTCCCCAAGTTCGGGCCCAAGCCACTGGACCAGATCACAAAGGAGGAGTTGATCGAGGCCCACCTGCTGCTTCGGTCCAAGGGGTATGCACTGTCCACAGCCAATAAAACGGTGATGACGGTGAAGACCATATTCAATCTGGCCAAGAAGTTGGGGGTGCCTGGATCGGAGGTGAATCCTGCAGCTGGCATTGACCTGTTTGATCCCCAGAATGCCCGTGAACGCTATTTGACCAAGGAGGAAACACAGCGTTTACTGAGGGCTATTGAGGACAGTGAGAACACCCAGTTGAAGTACATCGTGCCCTTGCTGCTGCTGACGGGAGCCAGGAAACGGGAAATCCTGGATGCCACATGGGATGAGGTGAGTGTGGACCGAAAGACCCTGCGTGTACCTCTCAGCAAGTCTGGAAAACCGAGGCTGATTCCACTGTCATCGGCGGCACTGGCTTTGCTGGAAAAGGTGCCTAGGTTCGAGGGCTGTCCCTATGTGGTCCCGAATCCAGACACGAAGAAACCGTATGTGGCGATCTACCTGAGCTGGCATAACGCCAGAAAGAAGGCAGGACTTCCAGAGGTCCGTATGCATGATCTTCGGCACAGCTACGCAAGCAGTCTGGTGAATGCAGGCACAAGCATCTACGTGGTCAGTAAGGTTCTGGGACACTCCCAGATCAAGAACACCATGCGGTACTCGCACCTGTCTCAGGAGACGTTACTTGATGCGGCAGAGAAGGCGGCGCAGGTGCTAGGTGTGTAGCGGAAATCCCTCCTGGCTTGGCGGCTGGGAGGTTCTTGCACCCATATTCAAAAGAATACTATAATTCATTTCATAAAATTCATAATGGAGAATAATCCAATGGCATTAATTACTTGTCCTGAGTGTAATAGACAGGTCAGTGACCAAGCTTCGAGCTGTATCCACTGTGGTTTTCCCTTGCAGAGAAAAAATTCGGTCATATATCAAGCTGACCAAAACGCTCCTACACATTCAATTAATGATTCGTTATCATCTGGGCCAGTCTCTATGATTAAACAAGGTTTCAAAGATGGTTTGGCAGGTAAGCCTAGAGTAACTGTAGTCGAGGCGTCAACAGTGAATATAGAGGCAGGAAAAACTATTACTGATATGGTGCGAGCAGGAAATTCACAAGCCGAGCAAAATAAAAATGCTCAATTTCTGTTTGGGGCTCAACTACTGATTCTCTCAGCACTTGCAGGGTTGGATCAGAATTCTTGGGTTGTTTTTGGAGTGGTTTTTTCTGTTCTTGCCGTGCTTGTTAATATTCCATATTTGGGGAAACTTGTCAGTTTTGCAATGGCGGTTACATGCGGATTAGGTGTTTACAAATTAGGTGCATCAATGGGATCGCCAGAAGCCGGTGGAGTAATTGGTGCAATAGTTGGAATAGGTTTTGCGGGTGCAAATATAGCTTTCAGGCAACATGTCAAAGATTTGAATAGCAGATAGTCCTAATGCTGAATGTATAATAATTTTAAAAAACCTAATTATAGTGTCAATGTGGTGATTTGTTTTCTGTAATTACAATTTTTTTAAAATTATTGCGGTAGCAGTGGCTATTGGTTTGTTGCTATTTATGAGTAATTATTTCAAATATTGAATCAAAGAATTTTATGGACGAAAATATAGCTATCGCCTTGCTTGGCCGGTGCAATGATCTCAATTATGGCACGCAAGACCACCTTGATATCGTGCAGCGAACAATTTCCCATCTTACTGAGCACATTAATGGGCAGGCGCTGGAGCCAAGTCAATTGCATAGCTTAATAAGCGAATTGCTAATCTACACTGTGTTGATTCCTGTTCCAATACCTGGGATATCAGGAACACCTATCTCTCGTGGAGTTAAATATGAAGGGGATGATTTAAAAAACTACGCTCGGACAGGCAGACTTTCCTACATCTCATCAACCTCGGGAATTACGCCGAGATTGAATCGACTCAACTTAGAGGGCGTATCAATGTTTTACGGATGCTTGGGCGGCAACTCTAACTCTATTGGTGTTGTTCTCTCAGAATGTCAAGCACAAGTTGGTGATGCGTTCTATCTGCTTTACTCTCGCACAAAACCAACTGCTCCGGACCGTAGTGATGCAATCAACGTCGCACCCGTTGGAATTTTTGATTATCAGCGTAGAGGGGTTCCATTACCATGGGGTCTGAGTACCGACTATTTGCAGTTCTATGAGCTCTTACGGGCGAACACGCATCCTGAGGGATTTTTAGCCATGCAGTTATGCGACGCGTTTCTGACGGATATTCTGAGACGCCCGGGTTCACCTGCGGTGTATTCGATAACTTCGGCTGTGGCGGCGGATTGTCTGCGTGCTCCAGCACTGGATGGCTTTCTGTACCCATCGACAAAATTAGATGGACATCCAAATCTTGCATTACGACCATCAGTAGTTGACTCTAAGGTACGGTATGAAACCGCGATGGCAGTACGGGTAGATCGTGATCTTGGATATGGAATTTACGCCACTAAAATATTGAGTCAGGGCATTGTGAGAGGGGATGCGATTTATTGGGATTGATATCTGCTATCTGCCGCGCAAAGTCCCAAGCATCAACAGGCTATGGCGCAGCGTATGGATTGCTTAAGGTCTGGACAATATTCAGTGATAATTTCCGAGTCCCCAATGCCGCCCCCAGTTTCTGTTCTCAAGTTGGGAAGATGGTGGGTGGTGCGGAGCAGGGCACATCAAGTTGACCCTAAGCCGATGTCAGTCATCGAGTTTTCCCAAGGGTTTGCAGATCCAACACCTTCCAGTTCGCCCACGCTTACGCCCGCGGCGAAGGCATGAAGCACTACACCGAGATGGTGCAGGAGCCCGAATTCGCCGCCCGCGAAAAAGGCTACACCTTCGTGTCGCACCAGCAGGAAGTCGGCGCCGGTTACTTCGACGACGTGACCACCGTGATCCAGGGCGGTTCTTCCTCTGTGAAGGCCCTGACCGGTTCTACCGAAGAAGAGCAGTTCCACTGAGCAACTGCATTGCCTTCCTCTGCACTGTGAGCGTCTGAAAGGGCGCTTGCTTGCACAAAGCCATCCGATGCGAAAGCGTTGGGTGGCTTTTTGCGTTTGTTACGGGCTTACCCGCTACGCATAGGGGGGCACCTGCGGTTCAATCGGACCCATCTGAATGACCCTCCACATGCGTTATTGGCCTGTTTTGTTGTTGTTGCTCACTGGCTGCGCCAGCCAGACCCGTCTGGCGGTCAACAGCCTGGATGCGCGTCAGCCCGGGCATGCCAGCGATGTGTGCCAGCAGGCCACGCATCTGGCCGCGCTGCACGACGACATCAAACTCACGCGCACCCTGGGCAGTCCGGCCGTGGTGCTGGTTGCGGGCGGCGCGGCGCTGCTGCCGGTGTGGCTGCTGAACATGGGGTTGGATGCTTTTGACCGATTCGATGCTTCGCACGTCAACGCGTCTTGCGGCTACGACGCCACGCCAGTGCAAAACATTGCCGAGCGCGTTTTTCTGGGTGGCGGCTTCAACTTGTTCACCAGTGGGATCAAGCTGGGCGGCAACTGAACAGCCGAGATCCGGGGGGCATGAAAAAACCGCCCGAAGGCGGTTTTTTTCATGGGTCAAAGACCGATCAGGCCACGCTGGCCAGGGCCGCGTTGAAGGTCGGGCTGGCGCACATCACGGCGTGCAGCTTGGTGTTGTCGGGCAGGTAGTAACCGCCAATGTCCGCTGCCTTGCCTTGCACGGCCTGCAGTTCGGCCACGATCTTGGCTTCGCTGTCGGCCAGTTGCTTGGCAAACGGCGCGAACTTGGCTGCCAAGGCCTTGTCTTCGGTCTGAGCTGCAAGTTCTTGCGCCCAATACATCGACAGGTAGAACTGGCTGCCACGGTTGTCCAGCTCGCCGGTCTTGGGCGAGGGGCTCTTGCGGTTGTCCAGCAGCTTGCCGGTGGCAGCGTCCAGGGTCTTGGCCA
>Ga0228702_1001487_pt1 | contig 14735 bp, 13 predicted proteins | sample McNCre217_Aug_MG_2_FD_178018 | JGI IMG/M metagenome (GOLD analysis project Ga0228702, IMG submission 178018) | Freshwater microbial communities from McNutts Creek, Athens, Georgia, United States - 20-17_Aug_MG | ecosystem: Environmental > Aquatic > Freshwater > Creek | place: USA: Georgia... | reverse complement strand
CCATGCGCGTGACACGCGCGCCCAGCGCCTGCGCGTCCGCCCCCATGCGCGTCACGGCCGATTCGACCGCAGCCACAGCGCCACGCAGACGCACAAACAGGTAGTCGTCACCCGGGTTGGCGGTGGTGTCATGCACCCAGGCGCTGGCGTTCAGAGGCAGGGGCTGCCCGCCCCAGCGGTGCAGCAAGTCCAATGCCGCTTTTTGGGCAATGCCGGCACACATCAGCGTGGCCTCGCTGGGGGCCACCGGCAGCACCTTGAGACTGACTTCGGTCACGATGCCCAGCGTGCCCCAGCTGCCTGCCAGCAGGCGGCTGACGTCGTAGCCAGCCACGTTCTTCATGACCTGGCCACCAAAGGTGAGGTCTTCACCTTTGCCATTGATCAGGCGCGCACCCAGCACAAAGTCGCGCACCGCCCCCACGCTGGCACGGGCCGGACCCGACAGACCAGCGGCCACCATGCCGCCCACTGTAGCGCCAGCCCCAAAATGCGGCGGCTCAAAGGCCAGGCACTGGCCTTTCTCGGCCAGCGCGGCTTCGAGCTCGGCCAGCGGCGTACCGCAACGGGCGGTGACCACCAGCTCGCTCGGTTCGTAGCTGATGATGCCGGCGTAGGCACGGGTGTCGAGCACCTCGCCCTGCAGGGGGGCACCCCAGAAATCCTTGGTACCGCCGCCACGCAAGCGCAGCGTGCGGCCATCGGCGGCGGCAGAGCGCACGGCGGCTATGAGTTGTTGGCGTTGAGCGTCCATGGGCAGGGATGGTAAACCGGCCACCCACGGGAAGCAGATGAATTTTTTGAACGCGGGGGTTGTGGGAAATTGCGGAACTGTCATCCTGTTCCACAACCACGTAGGGTCTTTTGTTTTAATAATTTGCAGGAACTCATGTTCATACGAAGAGGTTCCTCTATGCAATCCGTGACCCTGTACCGCTACTGGCAATTCGGCACAGGATTTCGCTACCTTCAAGATGCAAGTGCAGGCTACCCAATACACGGCTCTGGCGTCGTCCTGGGAAACCTTGAAACACTCTTTAAGAAATTGGAAGAGCTGAACCTCAGAGTCACCATCAGAGCCGCCGGCGATCTTAAAAAGCTGTTCACAGAGCTGAGGGCGACACCTTCTGACAGCAAATTGGATGCCGCCCAAGCAAAGAAACTGAACACGACCGTTCAGTCTCTGCGGCAAACCCTAGAAGCCGAGCTGATGGGGATGAACGCATACGTTGTGTCGCCCAAGCGCATCGAAGTCGAACGCCTGGTCACTGACCCTGCAGCCCTTTTTGCACCCAACGTCTTCACGGCTCTCTCGCCAATCGCGCGGTACGACATCGCGGAAGCCGCAAAGTGCATTGCTTTTGAGCGTCCAACCGCAGCAGCTTTCCATTTGATGAGGGCCACGGAAGAGGCCCTTCGTGGCTACTACTGCCATTTCGTGAAACGTGATCGATTGGACCCCATGCTATGGGGACCACTGGTTCAGGCGCTGACACTGCACCGAAAAGCGAAAGTTCATGACGCGTTGAATCGAAATTTGGACAACATCCGGGTGTCGTTCCGAAACCCCACCCAACACCCGGACAAGGTATATGACATCCACGAAGCGCAAGATCTATGGGGGCTGTGCGTTGATGTCATCAATCGCATGCACAAAATTCGAACCGAGGCCTAAGCACTCATTCTTTATCCCAACAAGCCATGCCCCAATACACCTCACCCGAAGTTGTCATTCAGCGCCAACTCGACGCCTACAACGCGAAGGACCTGGATGCCTGGCTCAGCACCTACGCACCCGATGCCAAACAGTTCGAGCTGGGTGGCAAGCTGCTTGCAGAGGGGCATGCGCAAATTCGCGCCCGAACTGCATCACGTTTTGCCGAACCCAATCTCTATGCCCAGCTCATTCGGCGAGAGGTTTTTGGGGACGTCGTGATCGACCACGAGGATGTGACTCGGACGTTTCCCGAAGGTCCTGGTCGCATTGAATTGGTGTGCGTTTACGTGGTTGAAGGTGGGCTGATCCAGAGTGCGTCTTTTGCGTTGGGACCACCAACTCTTTTCACGGTGAGCTCGGGTAGCCATTCACTGCTGTGTCGAACATGCCTAGGCGCACAGCTGTCCGGATGCCCAGCCATTCACGCAGCGCCTGAATCCCAGAGTTCAAGCCAGAAAAGCACGGACACCTAAACCTGCCACCTCCACCCGCATCGCCAACACGTATCCCGAATCCGGGTATTGCGCCAGCTCCGCCTCGCTGCGGCCATGGCTTGCCGTAGTGACAAACAAGGTGCACAAGTCTGGCCCACCGAAGCACGGCATGGTGGGGCACATGGCGGGCACCGGCACTTCGGCCAGCACTTCGCCCTTGGGCGACAGGCGCAGCAGACGGCCGCCCTCGTATTGGGCAGACCAATAGCAGCCCTCGGCATCCACTGCGGCGCCATCGGGGCGGCCGCCATAGGGCGTGGCGCTGTCCCAGGCCCAGCCGACAGGCTTGGGCGCCCTCTGGTGGAACACACGCGGGGCTGAAAGCTGGCCGGTGGCCGCGTCAAAGTCAAAAGCACGGACCTGGTGTGCGGCCGTGTCGGCCCAGTACGCGGTGCGGCCATCGGGAGACCAAGCCAGGCCGTTGGCCGTAACCACGCCGTCTTGCACGCCACCCAGCATGCAGTGCAGGCCCTGGCCGTCCAGCATGTAGAGCGCGCCCAGCGCCTGGTCTTTGGGTTCGTACAGGCTGCCCGTCCAAAAACGGCCTTGCGCATCGCACTTGCCGTCGTTGAAGCGTTGCTTGCCGGTGTCATACGGCGCGTCGGCCAGCTTGTGCAGCGGGCCACACCACTCGCGAGCCCGGTAGATGCCGTTGCGCAGCGCCATGACCAGGCCCCCACCTTGCACAGGGGCAATGCAGCCGGGCTCCTGGTCGAGTTGCCAGTGCTCCACCGGGCCGCTGGCCTGCAGACCGTCCACCGCCACACGGCAAATGCGCTTGCCAGGAATGTCTACCCAGTACAGGCGCTGCTCGGACGGGTGCCAAAACGGCGATTCGCCCAAGGCGTCGGGTTCGGTGGTGATGCGGGTCCAGGTGGGGGTGTTCATGGCGGCCATTGTGCCTTTGCACCTGCGGTGGCAAGCACCTCTGGCGGTTATGTACCTGGTTCAATCGGCAGGCACAAAAAAGCCTGCCGGGATCAGCGGCAGGCTTTGGCAAAAAGCGGGGTATCAGACCGCGATGGTCGAGATGGCCGGGAAGGCCGCGATCACCACCACGCCCACCATCAGCGCCACCAGGTAGGGCCAGATCGCACTCATCACCTCGTCGGGCTTGGCATCGCCGATGCGGCAAGCCACGTAAAAGCCCACGCCAATCGGCGGCATCATCAGGCCCACGTTCATCGCGCACACCAGCACCATCGAGTAGTGGATGTCGTTGATTCCCAGCTTCTTGGCGATCGGGAACATGATGGGCGCCAGCAGCAGCACCGCCGGCAAGCCTTCGAGCAGGCAGCCCAGAATCAGGAAGACCACGATGGTCACTGCCATGAAGGCCGCCACGCCACCGGGCAGCGTGGTCAAAAAGACCGAGAGCTTTTGCACCATGCCGCTTTGCGTGATCGACCAGGCCATGGCCGAGGCCGCGCCCAGGATCAGCAGGATGGCGCCCGACAGGGCCGCAGTTTCCACCAGCATGTCGTAGAACTTGCGCAGGCCGATGCCGCCGTACATCACCTGCCCGATGATGAGCGCGTACAGCACCGCAATGGTCGAGACCTCGGTGGCCGTGGCCACGCCGCCGCCGACTGCGCTGCGGATCAGAAAGGGCAGCACCAGCGCCGGCCCTGCGGCCAGCAAAAATTGCCACATGACCTTGAGCGGTGCGCGTTTGGCGCCTTCAGCGTGTTCATGGCGCGCCTTCCAGCGTGCCAGCACCACCAGCGTGGCCAGCAGCACCCCGGCCACCAGAAAACCGGCGTTGAACAGGCCGGCAATCGACACGCCCGCCACCGAGCCCAGCACGATCAGCACGATGCTGGGCGGCACGGTGTCGGCCATGGCCGCACCGGTGGCCAGCAAGGCCACCATTTCCTTGGGCTTGTTGCCACGGCGTTTCATCTCGGGGAACAGGGCCGGGGCCACGGTGGCCATGTCGGACACCTTGGAGCCGGAAATGCCCGAGACGATGAAGAGCGAACCCAGCAGCACATAGGACATGCCGGCCTTCACGTGGCCGATCAGCGAACCCAGAAAGTCCACAATGGCTTTGCCCATGCCGGTCGCATCCAGGATGCAGCCCAGCAGCACAAAGATCGGCACCGACACCAGGATGATGCTGGACATGCCTTCGTCCATGCGGCCCACCACGATCAAGAGGGGCACCTGGGTGGTGAAGGCCAGGTAGCTCAGCGCACCCAGGCCAAAGCAAAATGCAATCGGTACGCCGGCCATCAGACCGACCACCACGCCGCCCACCAGAAAGATCAGCATGTTCCAGCCGCCCAGTTCGGGCAAAGCCTCGCGCTGCGAATAGCCCAGCGCAGCCAGCGCGCCGACCAGCACCACTGCCGTCAACAAGGCACGCAGCGGCACGGTTTTGAGGGCATAGGCCAGAACAATGAACAGCATGGCTGCCAGGCCAAAGGGGATGGCCGCCACGCGGAAGCTGTTGGGCAAATCGAGCGCAGGGGTGCGGATGAACCACTCCTCCTGCGTGTATTCCCAGGCAAAGGGCAAGAGCGCCACCAGAAACGCCACCACCGCCGCCAGGGCAAAGCCCTGCACATACGGGCGCCAGCGTTCAGACAGGCGATCGACCACGAGCGTCAGGCGCAGGTGCTCGTTGCGGTGCATGGCCAGCGCCGCACCGATCATGGTCACCCAGATGAAGGAGATCGAGACCACCTCGTCGATCCAGACGATGGGTTTGCCCACCCCATAGCGTGTGACGACGGTGGTCAGCAACAGTCCGATGATGGCCACCATCAGCAAGGCCGAGACGGCCTCCAGCGGCGCCATCCAGCGCGAGAACATGCGACCGCCGCCACCCTCCCCTGTGGCGTGTTCGGAATAATCTTCTCCGCCAACAAGCGGGTGGGTCTCAACGGTCGACATATTTAGGACTGTTCCTGAGGGTTAGATCTGCTTCACAAGGTGCCGGGCATCAACCCAGCTTGCCGCTGTAGCGTTCCAGCAGGGCCCAGGCCTCGTCGCCGAACTTGGCTTTCCACTCGGTGTAGAAACCGGCCTGGCGCAGGCGGTTGCGGAAGCTGTCGGCCTTGGGGTTGTTGAAGACCATGCCTTTGTCGGTCAGCGATTTTTGCAGCGTGGCGTTCATGGCGGCCACGTCCACGCGCTGCTTCATGCCGGCGGCGTTGATGTGCTTGGCCACGATGGCGCGCAGGTCTTCGGGCAGGCGGTCCCAGGCCTTGCGGTTGGCCAGGAACCAGAAGCCGTCCCACATGTGGTTGGTCACCGAGCAGTACTTCTGCACTTCGTTGAGTTTGGCGGTGTCGATGATGGCCAGCGGGTTTTCCTGGCCGTCCACCACCTTGGTCTGCAGCGCGGAATACACCTCGGCGAAGTTGATCGAAGCCGGGGCCGAGTCAAAGGCCTTGAACATGGAGGTCCACATTGGCGAGACGGGCACGCGGATCTTGAAGCCCTTGAGGTCGTCGGCGCTCTGGATCGGCTTGGTGGACGAGGTGATCTGGCGGAAACCGTTGTCCCAGATCTTGTCCATGGCCACCAGGCCGGACTTGGCGATTTCCTTGCGCACATGGGCACCCAGATCGCCGTCCATCGCTTTCCACACGGTGTCGTAATCGGGGAAGGCAAAGCCCAGACCGGTGATGGCCGCGCCCGGCACCAGGGTTGAGAGGATCAGGCCTGACAGCGTGAAAAATTCGATGCCACCGGCGCGCAGCTGGCTGAGCATGTCGGTGTCGTTGCCCAGCTGGCTGGCCGGGAAAATCTGGATGTCCACGCGGCCCTTGGTTTCGGCCAGGATGGCGGCGGCCATTTCCTTGGCGCGCAGGTTCATCGGGTGGGTCACCGGCAGGTTGTTGGCGTACTTGTAGGTGAACTCGGCCTTGGGCTGGGCCAGCACTTTGGTCACCGGCAGGGTGGCCACAGAGGCAGCAGCAGCGCTGCGCAGAACGGAACGGCGGGACAAAGTCATGGAAGTCTCCTTGGTTGAAATCCAGTTGTTGTTGAAAACTCAGCTCGTTTCCAGAGGCGTCAGATCGCCTCGGTCATAAAGCATTTGGCGAACATCTTTTTTGGTGATTTTGCCGTACCCGGACTTGGGCAAGGCATCCCAGAAGAAGATGTGGCGCGGCCAGCGGTATTTGGCACAGCGACCATCCAGGTGTTCCAGCAGCGCCTCGGCGCTCAGTGCCGGGTCGCGGCTGACGATGACGGCCACGCCGACCTCGCCCCACTTGGCATCGGGCACGCCCAGCACCGCCACCTCGGCCACGGCCGGGTGCGTCAGCAGCACTTCTTCGACCTCGCGCGGGTAGACGTTGGAGCCACCCGAGATGTACATGTCGGACTCGCGCCCAGTGATGTAGACCAGCCCTCGATCGTCCATGCGGCCCAGATCACCGGTGTGGAACCAGCCGCCACGCAGCGCCTTGGTGGTGGCCTCTTCGTTGTTGAAATAGCCGGCAAACACGGCCGGACCACGGCAGCATATCTCGCCCACGGTGCCAGTGGGCAGGCGCTGCATCTGCTCGTCGAGGATGGCGACTTCCATGCCGGTGCGCGGGCGCCCGCAGGAACCGATGTTGGCATTGGGGTCGGCATCGTTGGCCGAATGCATGTGCGTGGGCAGCACGGTGATGCAACCCGTCACCTCCCCCAAGCCGAAGTACTGCACCAGCACCGGCCCGAGCTTTTGCAGCGCCAGCTTCTGGTCAGCGCGGTACATGGGCGCACCGGCGTAGATCATGTAGCGCAGACTGGAATGGTCATGCTGGTCCACCGCCGGGTGTTCGACCAGCAGCTTGACGATGGTGGGCACGGTGAACAGGTTGCTCACGCGGTGCTGCTCGATCAGACGCCAAACCTCGGCCGGGTCCATGCGCTCGGAAGGCAACAGCACGGTGGCCGCGCCGCGCGCCACGTTCAGCAGCGCATGGATGCCCGCGCCGTGCGACAGCGGCGCCACGGCGATGGAGCAATCGGTCTCGCGCGTGCCCGGAATCAGGTCGGCCAGGTGGTTGGTGACCACAAAAGCCAGTTGCCCATGCGTGAGCATGCCGGCCTTGGGGCGACCGGTGGTGCCCGAGGTGTAGAAGTACCAGAGCACCTGGTCCGCCGTGACGGTGGCCATGTCGGTGGGCGCACCGGCGTGGCGGGCCAGCAGCGCTTCGTAGTCCAGCTCGCCTGCGCGTGGCGTGCCGATGGCGATCACGTGCTTCAGGTGCTTGGACTCGGCACGCACCGCATCAATGTGCTCGGGAAACACGTCTTCGCACAGCATGACCGAGGCCTCGCTGGAAGCGCCGAGGTAAGCCACCTCGGGTGGTGTGAGCCGGAAGTTGGTCGGCACCCAGACAGCCCCCAGGCGGAACGCTGCCCAGCAGCTTTCAAACAGGGGCAGACCGTTGCGCGACTGCACCAGCAGCTTGTCGCCGCTCTGCATGCCCAGCTCGCGCAGGGCCTGCACCAGGGCATCGACCCGCGCGTTGATCTCGCGCCAGTTCCACTGACGCTCACCCTGGATCAGGCCAGGTCGTTCGGGGTGCAAGGCAGCCGTCTGCGCCAGCAGGGCCGACAGGTTCATCACCTGTGCATCACCCACCTTAGCGTTCATTGCACGCGCTCCAGCACGCTCAGGTAGTTGGCCACGGCCGCGCCGCCCATGTTGAAGACGGCGCCCAGACGGGCGTTCTTCACCTGCATGTCGCCCGCGGTCTCGCTCAGTTGCATCGCGGCCATGACGTGCTGTGACACGCCAGTGGCACCGATGGGGTGGCCGCGTGATTTGAGGCCCCCAGAAGGATTGACCGGCAGCCGACCGTCCATGCGTGTGACGCCATCCAGAATGACGCGCGCACCCTGACCGTGCGGCGCCAGGCCCATGGCTTCGTATTCGAGCAGCTCGGCCACGGTGAAGCAGTCGTGAGTTTCGACGAAGGCCAGGTCATCGAGTTTTGCACCCGCCGTAGCCAGGCCTTTTTGCCAGGCCAGCGCCGCGCCTTCGAAGCGTGTGGGGTCGCGGCGCGAGAGCGGCAGGTATTCGTTGACCTGCGTGCGCGACTTCCAGCGCACCGGGGTGACGCGGGCACCGGCCACAGGGTCGCGCGAGATGACGAGCGCAGCGGCACCGTCGGACACCAGCGAACAATCTGAACGCTTGAGCGGGCCAGCGACAAAGGGATTCTTGTCGGACGGCTGGCGGCAGAAGTCGAAACCGAAATCGCGGCGCATGTGCGCGAACGGGTTGTGCATGCCGTTGGCGTGGTTCTTGGCGGCAATCGCGGCCAGCGCGTCGCTCTGGTCGCCAAAGCGCTCGAAGTACTGGCCGGCAATCTGGCCAAAAACGCCGGCAAAGCCCGAAGGGATCGTCCCTTCTTCTTTCACGTAAGAGCAGCGCAGCAGGGTTTCGGCGATCTTGGGGCCGGGCACCGCGTTCATGATCTCGAAGCCCACCACCAGCGCGTGCTTCACGCGGCCACATTCCACAGCATCCAGCGCGGCCCAGATCGCAGCCGAGCCGGTAGCGCAAGCATTTTCCAGGCGCACAGCGGGCACATGGCGCAACTCGGGCACAGCCATCGCCACCAGAGACGCGGTGAAGTCCTGCGGCAGAAAGCCGCCGTTGTAGTGGCCCACAAAGATGCCATCGATGTCACTGGCCTGCAGCCCGGCACTGTCGAGTGCAGGCAGCACCGCGTCGCGGATCAGCTGCTCGCTGTCGGCGGCGTCGAGCTTGCCGAACGGGGTGTGGCCCCAGCCGATGATGCAGGGCGCGCGCATGCCCGCACTCATGATGCGGCCCCCACGTCCTTGAGTTCGGGCGTGGTGCGGCGCAGGGTGGGCAAGCCCACGCCCGAGGCGTCAAAGCCGCCATCCACCGCAATGTACTGGCCATTGATGAAGCTGGCCTGGCTGCTGCACAGAAAGCCCACGGTGTTGGCCATCTCTTCGGTGCTGCCGTAGCGGCCCAGCGGGATCGTGTCGTAGTAGTCGGAGCGGATCGCCACGCTGTGCACCAGCTTGGCCATTTCGGTCTCGACCGGGCCGGGGCAGATCACGTTCACGCGCACGCCGTAGTTGCCAAACTCGGCCGCGTGCTGCTTGGTCAGGTGGATCAAGGCGGCCTTGCTGGTGCCATAGGCCACCCGCAGCGTGCTGGCGCGCAGGCCCGAGATGGAGGCGATGTTGACGATGGCGCCGCTGCGCTGGCCCGTCATGATCTTGCCAAAGGCTTGGGCGCACAAAAAGGCGCCGTCCAGGTTGGTGGACAGCACATGGCGCCACTCCTGGAAGCTGGTTTCCAGCGCGGGCTTGAACACCGCCACGCCCGCGTTGTTGACCAGCGCATCCACGCGGCCAAAACGCGCCAGCACCTGGTCGGCAGCGGCCTGCACCTGCTCTGGGTTCGAGACATCGGTGTGCAGGCACAGCACATCATCCGGTCGGTTCAGGGCTTGGCCCGTCGCGTCCAGCGTGGCCTTGTCGATGTCGAGCAGCACCACCTTGTGGCCATGTGCCAGGAACCACTGGCCAATGGCCAGGCCAATGCCGCGGGCACCGCCGGTGACGACGGCAACAGGAGAAGTTGATTTGGAAGAACTCATGGAAATGACAGGTAAGACAAGGAAAAAATCACACAGCGCTCATGCAGAGGAGGAAAGGGCCGGCAGCCATTCCTCGAGCGTCACTTCAAACGTGGCGAACACCGGATTGGCGCCCGCCACCAACACACCGCTGACCACCCGGCCAGCCGCATCCACCACCACAGCCGACAACTCGGCCTGCACGGTGCGCACCTTGTTGTGGGCCTGCGTGCGCACCTCGCCAAACAGGCTCAGCACTTCGACTGCGGGGCCGGTGACCGGGTGGCGCACGCCGCCAGGCAAATCCAGGCAGGCATCGACCAGGCTGCCCAGACCGCTGCGCACCAGCACGTGGTGCAGCCCCTGCGCGACGCAGATTTTTTCGATGCCTTGCACCAGGTCTTCGTTGGGCGCCATGCGGGCATAGACCACCTTGCCGATGCGACCCGCTTCGATCTGCACGCCTTCAGTCATGCACCACCTCTTGTTGGATTTCGCTTGGCCGCAGCATGTGCAAACGGGTTTCGGGGTCAAAGCCCAGGCGCAAGGCAATGCCGTCCAATGCCGTGACCACCACCGTGACGGGGCGGCGACCGACCACGGTGCGGTCGGTCAGCACATGGCCACCGCGCACAGTGCCCTGGGCGTCGGCGAACGTGGCATGGCAATGGATCACAGGCGCACCATCGGCACCCTGACCCAGCGTGGCGCTGCCGCGCAGCAGGGCCGCGTGGTGCAGCACCAGCGGCTCACCATAGGTGGCGATCACCTGGCCTTCAGGATCGGGGATCGGCAGGCAATACGCCACCGTTTGCAACTCGCCGCCCGTCAGGGCCAGTGCAGCCGCCTGCACACCTTGTACAGCCAAAACATCGGTGAGGGCGGTCAGCAGCACCTGGCCGGGCGCCAGCGTCAGGCGCCACTGGCGCTGGCCACGGGCAGCCACATGCTCCAGGCGCAAGGGCGCCCCCGGGCCGGGATGGGCCATGGTGCGTGGACGGTAAAGCCCCGAGGAGGGGACGGACATGCTGCTGTCTCCAAATTGGTCTGACCAGTGTAACCCTGCGCGCCAGCCTTTCCGGTCCCGATGGAGACGTGAAAAAGCCCGCGCACCGAAGTGTCGCGGGCTGGGCAGACCAGACCCAAGGTCTGGTCGATCGGGCCGATCAACCGTGGTAGGCCGATTCGCCGTGGCTGGTGATGTCCAGGCCTTCGCGTTCGTTCTCTTCGCTCACGCGCAGGCCAATGGTCAGGTCCACGATCTTGTAGGCGATCAGGGAAACCACGGCAGACCACAGCACGGTCATACCGACGGCCTTGGCCTGCACCCAGAACTGGGCGCCGATCGAGAAATCGGTGGGCGTCACCATGGTCGCCGTCACCCAGTCGGCCACGAAACCAGGGCCGCCCAGGTTGGGCGAGTTGAACACGCCGGTCAGCAAGGCACCCAGGATGCCGCAGACACCGTGCACACCGAACACGTCGAGCGAATCGTCCGCGCCCAGCAGCTTCTTCAGGCCGTTCACACCCCACAGGCCGCCAAAGCCGCCAATGAAGCCGATGATCAAGGCACCACCGATGCCGACGTTGCCGGCGGCGGGCGTGATGGCCACCAGGCCAGCCACAGCACCGGATGCGGCACCCAGCATCGAGGCCTTGCCACGCATCAGGGCTTCACCCACACACCAGGACAGCAGGGCAGCCGCAGTGGCGACCATGGTGTTGATGAAGGCCAGGGCAGCGAAACCGTTGGCTTCCAGGGCAGAGCCGGCATTGAAGCCGAACCAGCCCACCCACAGCAGGGCGGCGCCCACCATGGTCAGTGTCAGGCTGTGCGGGGCCATGGACTCGCGGCCGTAACCAACGCGCTTGCCGATCATGAAGGCACCGACCAGACCGGCCACCGCAGCGTTGATGTGCACCACGGTGCCACCGGCGAAGTCCAGTGCACCCCACTGCCAGATCAGGCCGGCTTTGGAGGTCATTTCATCGACCACTTCTTTGGAGGCATAGGCGTCCGGGCCCATCCAGAACCAGACCATGTGCGCCACCGGGATGTAGCTGAAGGTGAACCACAGCGCCATGAACAGCAGCACAGCCGAAAACTTGGCCCGTTCGGCAAACGCCCCCACGATCAGCGCGCAGGTGATGCCCGCAAAGGTGGCCTGGAAAGCGGCGAACACGATCTCGGGGATGTAGACACCCTTGCTGAAGGTCGCAGCATTGGCAAAAGTGCCGGCCACGTTGTCCCACACGCCACGCATGAACAAGCGGTCAAAACCGCCGATGTAAGCGTTGCCTTCGGTGAAAGCCAGGCTGTAGCCGTAGATGAACCACAGCACCAGGATCAGCGAGAAGGTGACCATCACCTGCATCAGCACCGACAGCATGTTCTTGCTGCGCACCAGGCCGCCGTAGAAAAGGGCCAGGCCAGGCACGGCCATCATCAGCACCAGCAGAGTGGAAACCATCATCCAGCCGGTATCGCCCTTGTTGGGCACGGGCAAGGCTGCTGCAGCCGCTTGCGCCACGGTGGCAGCGGCTTCGGGCGCGGCGGTCTGGGCCAGTGCCAGCGCTGCGGTGCCGAGCAGACCCAGGCCCACGGCCCAGGATTTCATGTTTGCTTTCATGTTGAACTCTCTTTCGGTCAGAGACACAGGGGGAATCACAGGGCTTCGGTACCGGTCTCGCCGGTGCGGATGCGAACCACCTGCTGCAGGTCGTACACAAAAATCTTGCCGTCACCGATCTTGCCGGTGCGGGCGCCGGCTTCGATGGCTTCAATCACGCGGTCGACGATGTCGTCGGCCACAGCGGCTTCGATCTTCACTTTGGGCAGAAAGTCCACCACGTATTCCGCACCGCGGTAGAGCTCGGTGTGGCCTTTCTGACGGCCGAAGCCTTTGACTTCGGTCACGGTGATGCCCTGCACGCCGATGCCGGAGAGTGCTTCGCGCACTTCATCGAGCTTGAAGGGTTTGATGATGGCAGTTACCAGTTTCATATGGGCTCCTTGTGTGGGGTCAGAAGCTGTACTTCAGACCAACAACGACTGTGGATTTGCCGAGTTGTTTGCCTGTGGGGCTGACATAAGACCCGGTCTTGGCATCCGTCCCGATCAGGGCAGCGGTGGCCGAGAGGCCACTGCCCAAGTCTTTGCCCAGGGTCAGGGCGTAGTCGGTGTAAGAGTATTTGCTGTTGCCATTGCCTGCCACCGTCTGGTGACCCAGGTGCGGGGTCAGGCTGTAACCGTTGCCCAGATCCAGCGCCGCGCTCAGGTCAAGGTAGCCACTGTTCTTGCTGTCCGCGAAACCGAACAGGTTGGATGTGGACAGCGAATACTTGGCCGTGTAGATGCCATAGGTCAGCGCACCATAGACCTCATTGGTGTTGGCATCTGGGGTGAGCTTGTTGCGCGCGTACTCGTAGCGCAAGAAACCCACGTCATAAGCCACATCGCCTGCTGTGCCTTTGTAGCCACCGTACAGATCCAGCTCCATCGGCGCATTGCCGCCTGCATCCTTGATCCACTTGATGCTGGAGCCCCAGGCACCGATGTAGAAGCCGCTCTTGTCGGTGTAGTCGGCTCCGCCTTGCAGGGCAGGCTGCAAGCGCGACTGAGAGATGCCACGGTAACGGTATTCGCTCACCGCACCCGCATTGAAGGCAAGCGTGCTTTCCGGCGCATCGGCAGCGTGTGCGACGGAAGCCAGCGAACCGATGGCGGCAGCGATCAGGGTCGGGACGAAGATCTTTTTCATGGAGAACTCCTGTTCAAGAAGGTGGATGACAACCCTGTTAAGCACTAAGCGTGCCAAGCCGCATGGCACGGTGTCCGCACAAATACGGGTTCCCTGGCGCTCCCTTGGTGCTTCTAATGGGCAACACCACAAAACACAAACCCCGCGATGCCTCTTGCCCACGCAAAGACGCACCAGATTGGGGCAGGGAGGACAAATGGGACTTTGTTTGGTGCATGGGCGTGCCCTGGCTGGTCTGCACGCGCCCGCCGTCACCGTTGAGGTGCACATGGCCAACGGCCTGCCCAGCTTCACACTGGTCGGGCTGGCCGATGTGGAGGTCCGGGAGGCCCGCGAACGGGTGCGTTCGGCCATCCTCAACAGCGGACTCGACTTTCCACACAACCAGCGCATCACCGTGAACCTGGCGCCAGCCGATCTGCCCAAGGACTCGGGGCGGCTGGACCTGCCGATTGCCCTGGGCATCCTGGCCGCCAGCGGACAAATCGATGCGGCCCGGTTGACCGGACATGAATTTGCAGGAGAACTGTCGCTGTCGGGCCAGTTGCGCCCCGTGCGTGGCGCCTTGGCCATGAGCCTGGCATTGCGCCAGCAAGCCACGCCCACCCGCTTGGTGTTGCCGCCCGTCAGTGCCGAGGAAGCTGCCCTCGTGCCCGGCGCCGAGGTGTTTCGGGCGCAGCACCTGCTCGATGTGGTGCAGCAGTTCTTGCCGCCATCGAACGAACCTGCGCCTGAACCCGGCGACGGCTGGACGCGCCTGCAAGGTCAGGCCCTGACCGCACCCGCGCAAACACCTGACCTTGCCGACATCAAAGGCCAGGCCGGGGCCAAACGTGCCCTCGAGATTGCAGCGGCGGGCGGTCATTCGGTCTTGATGGTCGGCCCGCCCGGTTCGGGCAAGTCCATGCTGGCGCAACGCTTTGCCGGCTTGTTGCCCCCCATGACCGTGGACGAAGCCCTCGAGGCTGCTGCCATTGCCAGCCTCGCGGGCCGTTTTGACATCGCCCACTGGGGACAGCGCCCCACCGCCCAGCCACACCACACGGCCAGTGCCATCGCACTGGTCGGTGGAGGCTCACCGCCACGTCCAGGCGAAATTTCCTTGGCGCACCACGGCGTGCTCTTTCTGGACGAGTTCCCCGAATTCGCGCGCAGCGCATTGGAAGCGCTGCGTGAGCCTCTGGAAACC
>Ga0228702_1001484_pt1 | contig 14751 bp, 10 predicted proteins | sample McNCre217_Aug_MG_2_FD_178018 | JGI IMG/M metagenome (GOLD analysis project Ga0228702, IMG submission 178018) | Freshwater microbial communities from McNutts Creek, Athens, Georgia, United States - 20-17_Aug_MG | ecosystem: Environmental > Aquatic > Freshwater > Creek | place: USA: Georgia... | reverse complement strand
GGCGCGCTCAAACGCATTGGCGATTGTATATTCCACCATGCCAAGCGCCTTGCTTGCATCGAATAGCTCTTGAAAGGTCTCGATTGCTGTTGCGTGATCGCCTTTAGCGGCGGCGAGCATACCCTGGGCAAACTTCAACTTTTGAGGGGTGTCATCATTCATGGTGAATTCGAGGCATGCCTCGGCGCGATCAAGAACTTTTTCAGCACGTTCGAGTTGGCCAGCCCCAATATAGGCCTTGCCTAACAGGCGGGAGCAGTCGGCAAGTTTGAGCATGGCACCCGCAGCCTCAAAAAGGCCGATAGCTTCTAGATAAAGAGGAATAGCCTGATCGAATTTCTCTTCAGTGGCAAGGCATTTGGCAGCCCAAGACAAGGAACGACCAGTCTCAATATCGTCGCTAACGGATTTGTAGAAGATGCTGGCTTTCTGGAAGAACTCGAAGGCTTCTTCAAATTGACCTAGATTGAACGAGCAGCCCCCGGCGTTGTAAAACATTTTGCCAGCACGACCGTCATCCAAAAGCTCAGCGGAAATCTCCGCTGCCTCGATGCATACCTCCCGAGCTTCATCGAAGCGTTGTAGTGCGTAAAGCGGGTCGGACTTGGCCCAAAGAGCGACAGCGATTTCCTTGCGATCGCCGAGTTGCCGATAGATCGCAATCGAAGATTCAGCGAAACTCAGAGCCTCTTCTTGAAGTTCAAATTCTGTGCCCTTTCGGCGTGAAATGCACAGCAAAGCCTCGGCACGTAATTCGAGATTGTCTCCTCGAATAAGTTGCCAGTCACGTTCTTCTAGCTCGTTTAGCTCTTCGTCTTCTTCGTCGTGGTGCGACACCATTACCCCTCTCCTGTGGACAGTAGAACATACTCTCAGAGGGGTCGGACATTTAATCCATGCGTGCTAACGTGACTTCTGGGGAGGTTGCGAGAAGTGTCTGAATTCGAGCAAGTATTTGGGGAGTGCCCACGTTGCGGGCGCGCATATGCCACTTATACCGCGCGTTGCCGAAGCTGTGATTTTGGTTTACTCCGAAAGGAATTTGAACCAAAGGATTCCTCTGAACCTTCAATATCCAAGGAAGTTCTAGAAACGCTCGAACTAGATCTATTCAAATACTTGAACCAGAGGAGCTTCACTCCTCAACAATTCAAAAGTTTGCTCACAATAGTTGGACCAAAACTATTTCCCGATGAGCTTCCAAAGTCGAGTTCAATTCAAAGTACTTTTGAAAACCATTGGTCAAGAAATAGAGACATTTCAAAAAAGATCATCGAATCGCTTTTGCAAGCGAAGGAGAAGGCGAAAGCTGATCCTAAGCTGTGGGACTCAATTCTTAGGAGTGAAGCACGGCGACAGTATTACGCCGCAACTAAGACGCCCTACGACTCGAAGAATTTACTAAACGACGTTCGAGATAATTTGGAGATACTTGATTTGCTGGCTGGCGAAAGCGCGGAGTCAAAGATCGAGTCCCTTAAGGCCCTTTACTTCGATGATCCTCGCAAGTTTCAACACGCACTTACATTTATCGTAAAGTCTGCGACGCTAATCGATTTACCGAAGGAGCGATGGTCGGAGGATAACATCGCCTACTCGGAAAATGGTGTGGTCAACTCCTGGTATTTCTATAACAAGTTCGGAGGGCGATCAGGCCGCGGGTACGGCAGCAGAGGGTGAATCAAAATGTCCCAGGCGCCACACATGCTTGCAGAATCACGACAAGTTTGAGGGGTAAAGATGGCGTTGCTAATTGTTTTGGGGGAAATCCTGATGGGTTATTTGGCTTACCGCAGAGCCAAGGCGGACGGAACTTTGCCTGATCCAATCTCTGAAGCCAAGGAACCAGAACCATATGTCTCGATACCGTTGAGGCCCAATGCAACCCGGATTGAGAGAATCGCCCACTGGCTCGGTTTAGAGCAAACGCCTGAATAAGGCAACCCTCCCATCGGTGGGTGCCCCGGAAGAAGATGCGGCCTTTGGCAAAAGTCAAAGGCAAGATGGGGTTTCGGCCCCGACCTATCGGGGCTTTTTCTTTGCCCCGGAAAGTGGCATCCATGTCCTACATTGAAATCCACGGCTTCAAGTACGACGAGAACGTCACGATGTCGCCCACATCGCCAACGGTCTAAATGCCTGAACCTGTGGTGATATCGGAAATACCATCCCGACAAAAGCTGGGAACATTTCGCTAGTCGGGCTGAGAGCTATCCGTGCTACGCACAAGTGTGTGTAGTCGGCGTAAAGGACTTTTCGGGGCAACTCACATGGGCAACGGCGACTCTAACCCAAGAAGCGTCTTAGGGCCTGGGTGAACCAGAAGGCTCGTTGCAAGCACCTTTGTGGCTTTAGGATTGCAGAAGAGCATTCGCCTGGGGGAGAACAAATGCAAGAGACTAAAGGCATAAAATCCATTGAAGTAAACGAGCATATTTCGCTCGAGATTGCCTACCGCCAGCTGATCACGTATCTCGACTACAACAACGGCAAAACAGCCATTCGCGGCTACCGTCTTGTGGCAAACGACTTGCAATCGCACAGCGGATATACCGTCGGATTCGAACTCGAGGCTCTGGGAGTGAAGTTCGCTGAAGAACTTGTTGTCGACGTTTCTGAAATTTCGGCCTCCTCTCCGATCTCGCGCCTACCTCAATGGAAGTTACTGCCTAACCCTTTTCTGGGACTGAATGAAACTGCAACTGGTCAGCTAAAGATTTCGATTTGCAAAGACGGAACCTTGGTAAAAACCGCCGATATCGATGTTGACCTCGCACCAATGAGCGTCTGGATGATTCTCGACATTGATTCTGCAGAAGATTTTGCGAGTTTGGCTTCCTTCTCAGTTCCAAGCAACAGTGCTATTCCCGAATTGACTACGAAGGCTCGTCTTGAGCTGGAAAAGCTTGGCGGTTCGCCGACAACCCGCGGGTATCAAATACCTGACAACGTCGAGAAGATTCTCGAAATAAAGGCGTTATTCAATGCACTCAAATCCTTGAACCTGGAGTATTCGAACCCTCCTGCAAGTTACATCGCAGCTAGTCAGCGGATTCGCACTCCAAAAGAATTGCTGTCTAGCCAAAGCGCCACATGCCTGGACACCGCACTACTGTGCTCATCTGTGCTGGAAGCAATGCACTATCACCCTGTCTTGGCCGTCATTCCAGGGCACGCGTTCATCGGCGTTTGGCTAAAGCGTGAAAAGTTTGTGCCTGACTTAGTAGCGCCGGTGAATACGGTTGCCCTGGAACTAGACCAAGACTTGATCTTCTTTGAAACTACGATGCTCTGCCGAGATAGTGAAGCAACATTTGAGGATGCTGTCAAAGCGGCAAACATGCGAATCAATGAGTCTCTTGCCTTGAAAATGGGGGGAGCCGAAGAGCAGGCCGAGCGATACAAACTTGTCGATGTTTCGCTCCTGAAGTTAAACGGCATCGTTAAACCCATCCCAGATCGCGTCGTCGATACCGAGGGTAATGTCACCGTCATCGAGTCGGTCTACACCGCTACTTTTGGCGAGATCCTTCCCGAAGGACAGAACGAAAACCCTGCGTTGCGACAGGCTATCGACGACTCGCCGGCTCGTGTGAAAGTCTGGAAAGAGAGCCTTCTGGATCTCACATTCTTCAACCCTCTGCTTGAGATGACTCGAGGTGTTGGGCAGATCAAGAAGGGCGGCTTTAAGATTTTGCCTCCCACTGAGGGGCCTGGCCTAATTGAGGATCTCCTTCAAAGCCGCGAGGCAAATGGCAGACCGAAAGTCCTAGAACTTCTTCCTCTCCCTGCCACTACCGACAACGAAGGTAATGCCTGGCGAAACAAGGAAACGGTTCGCGGTGATGCCGAAGACGATCGTATGCAGACTTTTGTGGACACTCAGTTCAAAGGGTTCAAAGGCCTGACCACAACAATTCAGCCGGATGTCTTCACAAAACGCCTTAAGGCACTAGCCAGAGCTGCCCGAGCCACCATCGAAGAAACTGGAGTTAACAGCCTCTACATCACATTTGGTTCTTTGACATGGGAGCGTCTAGCCGGGCGGAGCGGTAGCTCGAAATCCACCGCAACGTCACCCCTACTTCTATTACCCGTCACGATTACGCCTCTTAATAAGGGCCAACAGTTCGCTATCAACCTTGATGAGACAAACGCAATCGCGACAAACGAGACTCTCGCGATCAAATTATTGAACGACTACGGTATCGATTTGCCGAAATTGAGAGTGCCTGACGAAGACGCGAGCGGTTTTGATGTCCCTGGGTTGATTGCCCATGTCCGAGAGGTTCTTGGCAAGAGCAAGTACACAAGTTGGCGGGTAGATGCCGACTGTTCGATCGGTTTCTATGACTTCAGCACTTACCACCAGTGGAAAGACCTAAACGATAACTGGCGCACGCTCAGCAATTCGCCGTTGGTCGAACACCTGATCTCAAAATCACACCTCGAGTTCGAGGATCCGGCCCGAAACGAAGATGTCGAATTCGACCTTGACCTCGAAGCAAGCAAGGTGCCGGTTGAGACCGACGAATCTCAAATCCGAGCAATCGCACGCTCCCTCAAAGGTGAATCTTTTGTCATCCAGGGCCCACCCGGCACAGGCAAGTCGCAAACCATTACAAACCTTCTCGCCCGCAACCTTCAAGAAGGTCGTCGCGTTCTATTCGTCTGTGAGAAGGCCGCGGCCCTAGAAGTTGTAAAGAGCCGCCTTGAATCCGTCGGCCTTGGCGACTTTGTTCTAGACCTTCACGGTTCGAAGACGAAGCCAGCCGAAGTTCGCGCGCGTTTGAATATTGCTCTTGAAGCAACGCCAGACTCGGACGACACGGGTCTAGAGACGGCCAAATATGACCACGACATGGCTCTCAATAGCTTGCTTAAGTATCCGGGTCGCCTTCACAACATCGACGAAGAGTTTGGAACGTCCGTCTATGACGCCCGCGATCGCTACCTGGCAATTGCGAGCGAGCAAAACCTGGCGCTCGATCGAAGTCTGTTGCGCACCATGAAACTTGCCGAAAAGCAAGAGTTCTCGCACGCTCTGTTGCAGCTCAAAGACGAGGGTGATATCGCCGGCAACGCACGAAAGAACCCTTGGTCGCTGTCTGGCCTGCTTCCGGATGTCATCACGCTTGAGCTCAAGGATGAGCTTCGGGCGACCCTGGAAATCCTAAAGCGTGAGGGTGCGGCAGTTTCAAGCGCGCCAGATGCACAGAGCATCATCAACCAGGTCACCTCAATCACTGATTTTGATGCGCTGACCAGCCTTGTTAGTGGCGACGTGATGTCTGGGCCTCAGGTCGAGACGTCACTTAGCCCTGTAACCGAAGCGCAAATCATCCGTGCTCAAAATGCGGTAAATGAAATCGCTTCACAGGCTGCGGCCAACGCTATGACGTCGGAGAAGATGTTGGATGCCGACGTCGATCGCCTAAGACTCGTTGGCTTTGAAGCGAGCAAGGCAAACTTCCTGACCCGCAATAAGAAGTTGGACGCTTTCGCATTCGCACTCAAGCCTTACGTGAACCCTGCCTTTCCGGTCACGCGAGAAAACGCGACGTTGGCCCTAGATACCATTGCCAAGTTCAAGGATCTAGCATCCAAGACAGCACAAGCTGTCCGTGATGTCACAGTTCTTGGCGTGCCGAGTTCATTCAACCCCTTGGATTCAGCCGACCGCGATTGGTTCCTAGGTGAAGTGTCTCGCATACAAGCCCTGAAAACCTTCTTGGATTCGGTGAGCCCGAGCTCGAAGTCGGCGATTCAGCAGCTGCTAACCAGTGGTCAAGCAAGCGCGATTGACTCTGTTGCGGCATTTGCCAAGGGGGCCGCAAAGCTCTTCAACCTGCTGGCAGTTGACGACCAGAGTCTCGAACTGTGGCTAAACGACCGAAGCCTGCTGACCGCCCTCAATGAATCCCTACCTCTGTGGTTCGCAAACGCCAACGAATCTGATTCACGGGACCTCACCAGATGGGCGCGAGTGATCCAGATTCTGAAGCCTCTAAAGGATGCCGGCCAATTGGTGGCCTATAAGGATATCCTCCAAGGCACGGTTCCATTTGAAAACGTGGCTCTCGCGTTTGAACGCAGCTACTACAAGCTCGTCTTTGAGAAACTTCTGGATGACAACGACCTCGGAAACTTTGAAGGCCCTGCCTTTGATAGGAACATTGCCACCTTCGGCGAAGCAGCGCACAAACTTCGCGGATTCAACCGTGCGACCATGGCGCAGCAAATCGTTGACTCTCGCACCTTCGATGGTCGCGCAGGGGTGGGTAAAGCTGGCCAACTGAAGGCCGAATTGCAGAAGCGATCAAACACTTTGCCGGTTCGTCAACTCATGAAACGCTACTGGGACACTATTACCGAGATCACTCCGTGTATTGCGGCCAGCCCTGACTCCGTCGCGCGCTTCCTGGACGTCAACCACGCAAAGTTCGACCTTGTCGTCTTCGACGAGGCATCACAGATTCGAGTGGCAACTGCGATTGGAGCCCTAGGTCGCGCCAACTCCGCAATCATCGTTGGCGACTCAAAGCAGATGCCGCCAACTTCATTCTTCGCTGCTCAGTATGACGGCGACGAAGACTTCGTGGACCCTGAAGTAGAACTGCCGACCCAGGATGAAGAAAGCATTCTTTCTGAGGCCGTGCGCGCCCAGATTCCTTCGACGATGCTCACATGGCACTATCGCAGCCAGGATGAAGCGCTGATTGCGTTCTCTAACAAGGAGTACTACGAAGGCAAGTTGAGCTCTTTCCCATCGCCGACCGATGCTCTTGATTCACAAGGCGTTAAGTGGGTGCGACTCGAAGACGGTTTCTACATCCGTGGCACCAAGGCTGCCGACTTAAAGCAGATCGTTGCCGACCTAAAGGTCGATAGCAAGTCAAAGCACAAGTTTGGTGCCTTAGCTGCCACCGACCTTTTCAACACCAACCCCGTCGAGGCAATGGCCGTCGTTGCGGAGATCAGAAGGCGCTTGAGCGACCCTGAGCTCAAGAAGCACTCAATGGGTGTCGTGACCATGAACGAGAACCAGAAGAAACTAATTGATCTTCTCTTGGATGACGTGGACGATGCCTCGCTCCAAGAGGCGAGAAACAGTCAAAGTAATGCCGACTACATCTTCGTTCGAGCACTCGAGAAGGTGCAGGGTGACGAACGCGATGTGATTTTGATGTCAATTGGCTTCAGCCGAGACGCAACTGGCAAGGTCCCGTTGAACTTCGGCCCACTCTCACGCGTTGGTGGCGAACGCAGACTTAACGTTGCTGTGACCCGCGCCCGTCAGCAGGTCGTCGTGTTCTGTTCATTCGAACCAGAAGATCTGAAACTGAAAGAGACAACCGCTCGAGGCATGAAGGACCTGCAGGGTTATCTATCCATGGCCAAGCTGGGGCCACGTGCCATTGGCCTAGGGAACGGTGAAAAGAGCCGTGGTTTCGATCGCCACCGGCACGACGTTGCCAAGGCGCTCAGCGACCGCGGCTATACCGTCACCGAAGACCTCGGCCTATCTGGCTTCCGCGTCGATATTGCGGTTTCCGACCCGAAGGATCCGACCAAGAAACTGATGGCGATTATGCTCGATGGTCGCGCGTGGAGCAAGCGAGCAATCGCTTCAGATCGAGACGTCTTGCCTGTCGTCATGCTTCAAGAGCGAATGGGCTGGCCTCTGATTGAACGCGTCTGGCTTCCAACCTGGATGCGTGATCGCGAAGGCGAGCTCGACCGGTTGGTCGACTCTATCAAGCAAGCCGAATTTGAGCGGTCGAACCTAAAGAAGGTCTTCAATCTCACCCCACACACGCCTATCAAGGCCAGTGTTCCCGAGCCAATTGAAACTACCGGAGTTATTGAAACCCCTGCGGTTACAGGGGCACCCGGAACTCGAGCGAAGTCGCAAATTGGTGTCAACATTCACGACATCCATGAGTTCGCTGAGTTCATAATTATGCCAATCGGCGTGAAATCCGACTTGAATTCTCTGGACCACCCAGCTGTTATGAAGGCAATTCGCGAGTTTGCTGAGGAACTGACCCAGGTAGAAGGTCCTGTTTCACCTTCACGATTTGCCTCACTGGTGGCTAAGTCGTTTGGTATGAACGGCGTTAAGAGCGAGAAGGCCTTCCTGATTGCAAAGTTGCCAGATAAATCTGTGCACAAGCGCGACAAAGAGGGTTTCATCTTCCCGCACGGAGTCTCACCGGATGAGTTCAGAACCTGGAAGCGTCAGGAAAGTGGCGAAGGCCGAGATCTTCAAGACATTTCTTTGAACGAGCTAGCAAATGCAATGCGAGATTTGTGCGCTAGAGTTCACGGAATGCCGCAGGCGGAGTTGTTCCGCCAGCTTTCTTTGGCCTTTGGTCGAGCACGTGTCGGTGCGGTTGCTGATGCCAGACTCTCACGTGCACTCGCTCTAGGTCTGGAATTAGGGTTCCTTCGGGACCAGGATGACCTGATCGAGTCTGTAACCGGTTAGTTGGAGGCGCCTTTAGTCATCGCGGCAAGGATTACGATTAGCCAGCAAAGACCAATCAGCGTGAAAAGCACGGTGGAGATAACCAATGCGACTGGCCTAAAGTTATCAGGGTCTTCGACTAAAGCACCACTTTTGTCAGCCTGACGCCCGCGAAGTAGTCGAATCATGTCTATAGCCCACCAGATTCCGTACCAACCTCCGCCAAGCAGCTTGAGCACACCAGTGCCTATGTGGCCAAGGTAGAAACGGTCGATTCCTAGCCAGCCTCCGAAAACGGAAATGAGCCAAACAGTTCTGAAGTTCTTGCCCCCTCCTTGTGCCGGTGTGTGTGTCGATTCGACTGCTGGGGCCTTCTCCGTCTTGGCTTCCGTCTCTGACTCAGTCTCCCCCTCAACCAAATCTTCTAAATCATCTGGATGTTCCTGCTCAGGCGCAACATCCACATCGGAAGACTCCTCAACCTTTGCAAGGTCGTTTTCAGGTGAGGCCAAGGCAGGCGCCGCAGGAATTACAGAAGTTTGCTGTGGGACAACTTGCCCGCAAAATTCACAAAATGCGGCCTGGTCCCTCAGTTTTTTCTGGCAGTTTGAACAGTTCATAATCTCATTATCCGTTGAGTTGGGTGCATCACTGCATCAAGTTAAACGGCTAACGAGTTGCGCCGCACTGACTTCAGAACTTCTGTTGGTAACCATCGAACTTGTTGCCGCAAGCTCCGCAGAACTTAGCCAGGTTAGCCGGTGGCGCAGGGGCTCCAGTGCACCAAGGCATTCTTGTGGCCCAATTTATTGAGCTTCAACACCTCGGTGTTGATGTCCATTTGAAAACTCTCTCATTGGTGGGGAAGAATGACCCTGGTTCAAAAGACAAACGAACCAGGGCCACCCTTCGGCATCCCCCATGCCATGCCTGCGGGACAGTGCAGGCTTGCCAACGTTGGCTTGAGTCAGGAAAATGTCTAAAACCTGACTAATGGCCACGTTATAAGCAGTGTCGGACATTTATTAACGGAGTTTGTAAGCCGCAAGCATGAACTTTATTGAAGCCCATATCTTGGCGACTCGAGAAATTCATCCACAAGTTCGATGATCGCTTCTAGCGATTCTTGGCGTTCATCCCATTCATAAAAGAATTCGGCGAATATCCCGACTTGGTGCTGAATGTTATCTAGCGCTTTGGCGATGCCGATGCGAACCAGACTCAAAGATTCAGCAGCCTCAAAGAGGAGTTGTAGTTCCTCCGCAGCCACCTCAGAAAGCTCACCCCGACGCTCAATGCGCTGTAGTTTGGCGATGATGTCCGCAGCGAGCGAGGGCAACTCGCGTCTTGCTGCTTTAGTTGCCACTCGCCCCCCTTCCTGCGCTAGGTGTTACTTAATGACAATCCATTTGCCATCGTCGCCCAGGATACTCTCGACATATTTGTCACCATAGAACGGCGAATCGAAGTCGTACCAAACGAAGTCAGGCTTTACGAGGGCGTGAACCTGATTATCGACCAGGGCCTGTTGCCCTGATGAAACTGCTGCACGCACGGCATCCAAGACGGTTGTCCTTGGGTCAGAACCCAAAGCTTTGACAAACCTGCCATTGTCCTCAGGCTCAAGGAGGTGCGTACATTCGCCATCGGACGAATCACAAGAAATCGCGATGCAGGTTTCGCGCTCTACAAACTCAATGTGTTTAGTGAAGGCGATGCCTGCCGCCGGTTTGATGACGTATGTGAATTTGTAACTCGCCATTTCAACTCCTCTGAAATCGGGGTTCGTGCCCCGTGGGGCTTCCGCCTACAATCTCAAGTTATAGGAGTGGTCAGACATTTAATTGATCATGAATTCGCCGTCATCGGTTGCTAATCCGATTTCAGAATCTCGAGGTGCCGTGCCATATTCCGTGCCAAAAATGATGGCATCGGGCAATTCTGTGCGTATGAAGTAATAGACGCCGTACTTATCTTCGGGAGAGACTTTGAAACTTGCGAGGGCAGGGGAATAGCCGTTAAGTGTTGAAATCTCCTCAAGAATGCGATTAGCAAGTTCGGCAGCCTTGTGGTCGCCGGGCCACGCAACGATATGGGGTGCCAGCGGAGACCAAGAGATTTCAAGGTCATCTACCAAAAAGCCCCACTTTCTGACTTCGTGTGCCGTTGCAGGCTGATATGCCAAGTCTTGTATTGCCTCAAGAATTTCACTCATTTCTTGCCAAGCATCAAGTTGCTCATTCGATGGCGCGACGACGTCATCTCGATTCTCGAAACTCTCTAGGTCCTCGTTCCAACCAGGCCTTAGCCAAAGTTGGTTAAGAACCTCATCCGGCTCAAATCCATGAAAAATCGGATAATGAAGGTGACCACCATCGTTATATCGGGACAGCAAATCATAGGCAATCTCACGAAAATTAAGTGCAGGTTCGAATTCGGCCATACCGTTGAACGCCTCTTCGATTCCCCTAAAAAGCGCGTTCTCGTCGGTGTCAGAATCGTCCGGATGCACCCATTGGGCCAGCCACAAGGAAAGTTCCCCCTCCTCCCCAATGTCTATTTGCTCAAACGATTCCCTGCTAGTAGTCAACTGCTCCATGATGACACTGTGTGGCGCACCCCGCTCAATCATCCTGAGTATGACTGGGTCACGAAGAAAGTGATCAGGGTCGAGAAAGAGTTCGAGATCAGCAGCCAAAGATTTCCGACTAGCGAAAGCCTCCCTATGTTGCGCTGAAACCATCAACATTCACCCCTCGTTTGCCATATTGGAAGCATAGGTCAGTAGTCACAACTATTCAACGATGTGTGCGCAAATTCGAGCCAGTTCAGCTGGCCGAACTCACCAACAAAATGTCTTAGTTCGCGACTAACCTGAAGTTATGAAACTTTGGGGACGTTTTCTTTCACTTGCTATTGCGCTCACTTTGGTTGGGGCCTCGGGCTCGGCTATTGCGGCAACCAGTGCCGGCATCTTCGGCAAGGTGGTCGACAACCAGAACAAGCCGATTGCTAACACCGTCATCTCTGCCTCGCAGGGCGGCATCGTGAAATATTCAACCAAAACTGCCACAGATGGCAGCTACACGATTCCGGCAACCGCTGGCGCATACTCGCTCAGCTATGTTCCACCGACTGCCTCGAATGGAACCCTCAAGGCTTATGACATCGTCTCGCCGATGAATTCATCCTTAACCGTGATGCTAACCACCCCAACCCCGGGCCGCGCCTTCGTAACCGGCAACATCTCACTAAGCACTGGTGAAGCCCTATCGACCGATAGCTATGTAAGCGTCGCCGGAGCCGGCAGTGGAACCATCGCTACCAATGGTGATTTCCGAATGATGCCTACTGCGGGCTCAACCGGAACCTGGGGAGCCAAGGTCGCAAACAGCTATTCGCTGTCGGTTCAGCTGCTCGGCCAGACGACGACTTCAATCAACCAAGACACTCTCGCCAACATCGTGATTCCTGTCGCGAAGCAGCGCATCCGCGTGGTCACCAGCACCGGCATCCCGGTTGTTGGCGCATCGCTCTACGGCGGTGTTGGCAACTATGGAAGTCAGCCGGCTGACATCAAACCGATTGAGGGGCTCGGCGCCTTCAAGGCATCTTGGAAGAATGCCGGCACCACCGACAGTAATGGCTGGATGAGCCTCACTGCGGTGCAATTCCAGGCGGCATCGCAGGGTTACTTCATGGTGACCCCGCCGGCAATCTACAAGTATGAATGGCAAGAATTCACACCTACGGTAAGTGGCACAGATCTGACCCTAACGCTGACCAAGCCTTCGAGCCAGGTCAATGGAACCGTGAAGGATACCAAGGGCAACGTGCTTAGCGGGCTCGATGTTTCATTCGGAAACAACTGGACGACCACGGATGCCTCCGGCAGCTTCGCGATGTCGATTCCTAACGGCACTAAAGGCGATTTCAACTTGAGATATTCGACTGGCGTTTCCGCTGGCCCACTGTTTGCCACGACCTTCAGACCACTCGACTCGAGCTCTGCAATCACCGTCAATGGCGTGACAACGAAGAACTTTGCCTTGCCTCTTGAAACAACTACCGTCAAGGTCGTTGATAGTTCCGGAGCGGCGGTAGCCGGCGCAAACGTTCGTCTAACCGACGACAATGGCTATGCCCCACGCGCAGTTGCGACCCTTTTTGCCGGTCAACCGGCTTGGTCAACTGGGTTCCAGAGCATTGGCATTACCGACTCTAAAGGTGTGGTTGTTTTGCGAACCACCCACTTCGACAAAGCTCTAACCGGTTACGTCGTCGTCACCCCGGCTACAGGATCGTCGCTTTCTTGGAGCATGACCTCGGCCACCGTTGGGCTCGGGGCGCCGATTACGGTCACCATGCCTCGCCCAACTGTAACGCTATCTGGCAAGATTTCGTACTCAGACGGCACCCCCCTTGGTAACACCCACCTGTCGTTCTCCACCGGAAATGGCGGCGATCAAGGTGATGCCACCCCGGCAGCTGACGGAACATATTCGATGAAGGTCCCAGTTGGGATGAAGGGCCAGTTCTACTTCGGCTGCCAGCCTAACCAAGGTTCACTGGTGACCGACTTCTTCTGCCCAAGCCTCTACGGCGGATCCTCTACGATTACCGCTGATAGCGTGCGAAACATTGTCATCCCTGCCCAAAAGACACCATTCCACGTGGTGGACTCAAACGGCAAAGGCCTCGCAAATATTTCAATCCTGTTCAACACCGGGATGATTTCGCCGGGATGCCAAGGTAGAGCTTCCATATTTCCTGGTGAACAGAGTATGTTCGGCTTCATCTCTCGCGCAACCACTGACGCCAACGGTTGGGCAATGGTTCCGACGATCAAGTACGACCGCACCTGCCAGGTTTATGCGTTACTAAACCCGGATAACGACTCACGGTATCCGACGCGCAATCTACAGCTCACTATTGGTGATGGCTCGACAAACTTGATCGTTCTGACCATCCCTGCGCCAGTGATTGTTTCTTCAACAACCTCAAGCTTCGGTGTCGGCACCAATGCCTATAAAACAGTCACACTGTTCGGTGACAACTTCCTTGGCGTCTTCGGTGTGACGTTGGGGGGTCAGCCAATCACTAAGTTCACAGTTGTCGACAAAACCCACTTGACCTTCAACCTGCCGGCCGGCGTTGCGAACGGTACTTTGGTTGTCGTGAACGGTGGCGGAACCGCAAGTTACACCGTTGGTTAATCACGTTCCCAAGCAATCTGGAAATCTGTGAGGCGCATTTCACTAATTGCGATCGCAATCACGATTGTTATTTGGCTTCCACAAATACCTTTAACCGCTGAGGCGCCGGAGTACCAGCCAATTAATTCAAATAAGTTCATTCAAATTGGCGCAGACGGCTTCGCTTTTCGCTGGGTGGATCTGAACGATTTTGGGACGAATGGCTGTCACCTATATAAGAGGTGCGCATTTATAGATCTGGTTGGTTCGCCGTGCGAGGGTGAGGTTGGAATTTCTTTAGATTTTTATGATGACAACCTCATGATTACTGACCAAGGCGGCGACATGATTCCTTGGGGAAACCGGCAACGCCACAGCAACCTTGAAATAGGCACCAATAGGGATATTGAATTTGCCGGCTTCGATATTTCAGGTGCGGGTTGTTACCCAGGCCTACCCACCGGCAAGGCACACCTCTAGGCTCAAACCATGAACAAATACCTCAACCGCATCGATGCCGGGCAAAGGCTGGGCAAGGTGGTTGCCGGCAAAGTGACGGCAGCTGACCACCCAATAGTGCTTGCGCTGCCTCGGGGCGGGGTGCCGGTGGGTGCTGAGGTGGCGAAGGCCATCGGTGTTGAGCTGGGTTATCGCAAGAGCAGATTGATGCGATTGTTGAGCGTGAGCGAGCCGATTGCCGCGGAGAGTTTGCCGGGCTTGTTGACGAGTTCATCTGCCCGCTCGAGGTGATGGGTCTTGGCGGTGTGGGCCGTTGGTATCAGAGCTTTGAGCAGGTTGAAGATGAAGAGGTGCTTGCGGCACTTCGTTAGTTATTTAACGAACACTTAGTTCTGCCAAAGCGCCGAAATTGGCAGAGCTATAACACCATCCCTAAGCTTGACCGGGTACTTCCCGGCATAAAGCACCACCGCTGCTTTTACTCTCTCAGGATATTCTTCCTGAAGCCAACGAAGGTGTTTAGCATCATCGTCATCCACAGCAAGCGAACTTTTTATTTCGATGGCGACTAGATCGCCATTTACCCATTCGATAATCAAGTCGATTTCACGTGTTCCGGCACTATTC
>Ga0228702_1001483_pt1 | contig 14755 bp, 10 predicted proteins | sample McNCre217_Aug_MG_2_FD_178018 | JGI IMG/M metagenome (GOLD analysis project Ga0228702, IMG submission 178018) | Freshwater microbial communities from McNutts Creek, Athens, Georgia, United States - 20-17_Aug_MG | ecosystem: Environmental > Aquatic > Freshwater > Creek | place: USA: Georgia... | reverse complement strand
CCTCGTCGGCAACTGCGGCCGCGACCCCGAAGTGCGCTACCTGCCCAGCGGCCAAGCCGTGGCCAACGTGAGCGTGGCCACATCGAGCCGTCGCAAAGACAAAAACAGCGGCGAGATGATTGAAGACACACAGTGGCACCGCGTCACGTTTTATGACCGCTTGGCCGAAATCGCTGGCGAATACGTCAAAAAAGGCCGTCCCATTTACGTGGAAGGCCGCTTGAAATACGGCGTGTACACCGACAAAACCACAGGCGTGGAAAAAAACACCGTGGACATCATTGCGACCGAGTTGCAACTCTTGGGCGGCCGTGAAGGCATGGGTGGTCCCAGCGGTGGTGGTGAAGAAGGTGGCGGTGGCTACAGCCGCCCAGCGGCAGCACCCCGCGCCGCAGCACCTGCCGCACAACGCCCAGCGGCCCCTGCTCCCGCCAAGGGTGGTTTTGACGACATGGACGACGACATTCCATTCTGACGAAACCGTTTAACCAGACTTAGTCAAACAACCCCGTCAGCCCCGTGCTGCCGGGGTTTTTCTTTGCAATCGACGATTTAGCCCTTCAGTTTGTATTGCAAATTGTCCAGATCCCAATCCGTATTTTTGGCGTGAATTTCAAGAAAGTCGCGCATCAGTGAACCTGCTTGTTGTTGCGTAATTTTGTACATCGTGACTAACAACTTGCGATTCACATAACCATGCGCCGTGCAGGCGGACATCACCAAAGCAATTCGTTGTTCTAAATCAGCCTCGGCCAAGGTTTTTAAGTTTGTTGGGTCATTACTTTTCATATGCGAGTCCATATGAAAAAGTTTAGGTGCGCATGTGTTTTCTTGAGGGGGTGGATGACGTTAATTGGAGGAACTTACTACCGCTATTTCTCTTTTTTTAACAAGATTTATGTTCGTGTCGGGTCAACATATCTCTACGAAATTTAAGTTTGAAAGCGTTTAGCGTGAGGAGCAATCAAATCAACGTGCGGCAATTAACACACATCATGTCCAACTTAGCTGAGTTGTATGAGTGGGAATTAGATAACCTGCCTTTGTTACGAACCTTAACGGGACGTCATCTTTACTTTGGACTCGCGCGACGTGCCGTCTGCGAACGTGAATTGCTATCGGGCGCGCTGAAAGAAATCATGGGAGGCGCAGAGTTCACAGACAAGGCTTTGAGAATACGCCTCTATGAGATGCAGCAAGCGGGCTTGATCGAGTCTGTGCGTGGGACTCACGACGCCAGATCGAGGCACTTAATGCCGACGGATAAGTTCCATGAAATGATCCATACATATACAAACCAAGTGCATCGTATTTTCAATAGAAATTTCTTAATGATTGAGAAATAACCTGCCTACCTCAAATCCAGTGTCAACTCAGGAATCGTTATCGGATGGGCGTGTGTACCTTAGCGCCGTTGCATTAAAGAACCATAGGCGGCAGTTGGGGTTCAGCCAAATGGGGCTGGTCGACTATGCCGCGTCAATGTGTTTGCCGATTTCCATTGCCTCCATCAAGCGCGCTGAATTGGGCAAGCCTGTGATTTACAGAACCGCCTTGCAACTGGCCCGGCTCTTTAAAGAAGACCTCTCCAAGTTGATCGCAGACACCGCGCCGTCCATGGCTGCTTTTTCTCAGCCGCACCACATGGTGGCGCACGAGGGTGAATTCAATTACATCCGCTACCTGCTGGCTGCCGTCCACAACCAAAGAATTGGCAAATTCATCTATATCCGAGGCGTGGCGGGCGTTGGTAAATCGCGCATGCTGCAAGCGCTCAGCTTGAGCGCCGCACAAGACGACTTTCAAGTTGTTCAATGCAAGCTTCACGATCTGGCTTGGGACGACAACATCCATCTCACCCTCTGCCGTATCTTAGGGCTCGCGCCAACCGTGTCAGACGCGGAATTTGACGCCGCCACAAACAACAACCCTTTCATGGTCGTCATCGACGACGTGCACGCGGCGAATGCTTCTAAGCTTGAGTTGCTGGCCCAACTCCTGGGTCACACCCAGCATCTGCCGATTGCTTGGCTCATGGCCTCGCGCCATGAAAACGATCCACTCGAATCCAAAATTCGCCCCCTGTTGCGTGACCAAACCGTGCACATTGTGGACATCGCCCCGCCTCTGATACCAATTTGATACCACCTTGATACTAAACTAATACCATTACTATTAATAAATATATTTACATTAAGTACTCATTTCTGTGGGCTCTAAGTTCATAGAAACAGCACGGTGATTTTGCAGGTTCATGGCGACCTGCAATTTTCTAGCAGGTACTTCAATGAACAAAATTTATAAAACCGTTTTTAATAAAAAAACGGGTCAACTGGTCGCGGTTCAAGAAACAGCAAGTAGTCATGGCCAAGGCGGCACAACCGTCGAAGCCATAAGTAGTTCAGCATCAGCTCAGGGCAGCGCCAAACAGGGCCTGTCACTGCGGCCGTTAGTGGTGGCTCTGTGGGCCGCGTTTGTCACGGTGCCTTTGGCGTGGACCCCTCGGTCATTGGCTGCGCCCACAGGTGCCAGCGTTCAGGCCGGTGTTGCCACCATCAGCCAGTCGGGCTTGGCCACCACCATTCGCAACTCGCCCGGTACCGTCATCAATTGGCAAAGCTTCAACATCGCGCCCAACGAGTTGGTCAAGTTCCTCCAGCAAAACGCCGACAGTGCTGTGCTCAACCGCGTGGTGGGGGCTGGTGGCTCGGAGTTGCTGGGCATGTTGCAGTCCAACGGGCGTGTGTTTTTGATCAACGGCAACGGCATCTTGATTGGCCCCCAAGCCCAAATCAACACAGCGGGCTTTGTGGCTTCTACGCTCAATATCAGCGATCGCGACTTTGTGGATGGCCGCTACAAGTTCCAAAAAGGCAGCAGCTCAGCAGACGCCAGCGTTACCAACCAAGGTCTTATTCAAACCCTGCCTGGCGGCATGGTGGCCTTGCTGGGTGACAAAGTGGCCAACAGCGGCATGATTCAAGTTGACAACGGTCAAGTGTTGTTGGCAGCGGGTCAAAGCATCACGCTGTCAGACCTCGCCAACCCAACCGTCAGCATGGTGGTCACAGCACCTGCGAACGAAGTGGTCAACCTCGGGCAAATCTTGGCCCCACAGAGCAATGTTCAGCTCCAGGGGGGGTCTGTCAGCCATAGCGGCACCATCAATGCCAACAGCACGAGCGGCGATGCGCAAGGCCGCGTGGTCATCAACGCCTTGGGCGGCGCAGCGGTGGTTGACGGCAACATCAACGCCAACAACACGGCGGGCAAGGGCGGTGACATTGTGATCACTGGCGCCTCGGTGCAAGTGGGTGCATCTGCACGCATCAACGCCACGGGTAGCCAAGGCGGCGGCAGCGTCACCATCGGTGGTGGCCAGCGCGGTGAGCTGCTCACACTGAACGGCCAAACACAAGCGAACGCTCAAAACACCACCGTGGCCAGTGGCGCACAAATTGATGTGTCTGCTGTGGAACGCGGCGACGGTGGCCACATTGTGATTTGGGGCGATCAAGCCCGTGTGGCGGGTGCGCTCACGGCGCGTGGCGGCAGCACATCGGGCAACGGGGGCCTCATTGAAACCTCGGGTCATGTGATTGATGTGGCGGGAGCCAGTATTTCAGCCAATGCCGCCAACGGCAAGGGAGGTGAATGGTTGCTTGACCCGTACGACTTGACCGTCTCAACGGGCGCCACTACCAACAACAGCAATACGTCGGGCCTGTTCACGCCAAACGGGAACTCCTCGGTGGTTCTCAACACCGACATCAACACCGTGTTAAACAGCGGCACCAGCGTCACACTAACCAGCAACAACGCCAGCGGCACCCAGGCAGGTAATGTGAGGCTTGCCAATGCCATCACCAAAACTGCAGGCGGCAACGCCAGTTTGAACGTGTTTGCCAACGGCACGCTAGGCCTTGAGAGTTCTATAACAAGCACTTCGGGCGCTCTGGATATCAACCTCGTCAGTGCGGGCAATTTGTCGGTATGGATTGGTACCAACGTCATCTCCACCAATGGTGGCAATGTGTCGATGAGTGCGCCCACCGTCAATATGATCTGGGCCGCAGTCAACACCTCAGGCGGTCGATTCACGATCAACAACGGCACAGGCAAGACCAGCAACGTTGCTTTATCCGGCGCCAATATAAGCACGGGGGCGGGCGCAATTGACATCACGGCGAATAACTTCTCGATGAAGACTTTTACCGGGACCACTCCGAACAAGCGCTCTTTGCTGACTACCACTTCGGGCAATGTGAATATCAACATTACCGCAGGAAATACTTCGAGTGCTTGGCGGTTGCAAGATTCCAATATCACCACTGACAGCGGAAATATATCTATCACTAATAACTTAACAAGTGGTACGCGCGCTCAGCTCTCAGTTATTCAATATGCCAATGTGAATAACAGCAATATCACCACAAATACGGGCAACATTTCTATTATTTCTACAGGGAATGTGCCAGGGAATTTGACAGGTGGCGGGTGGGGAGCAGTTTCGTTGTTTTCAATGCTTGCATATGGCGGTAATGCTTCAATCGCTATTAATAATTCAACGGCTCAATCATCGATCAAGATTTCTAGTAATTTGACCACGGATGGCGTAAGTAGCAATGATCATGGGAGCGCGATGCATTTCTTGTCGAAGGCGTCGACTTTAAGTATCTTAAATGCGAATGGTAATACTGATATTTCCGGTGCTTTTAGTAATGTCAAAGTAACAGGGAGTTATGTGTCTGCCGTGACGATTCCGTCGGCCACCCCTGGCATGAACGTCATTACAGCAAATAGATTAAATATTTCAGGTGTACTTTCAACGGCGGCCAACTCGACTTTCTTTGATACCACGGCAGGGGTTTATGTAGGTCAAGTGAGCAACATCAAGGGAGTCAGTTCGGTAAATATCACCGGCACAGTGATTTCACCTGTGGCCGCTAACTACCAGTCTGTGATCCTCACTGGTGATGTTTCTGACAACCCCACTATTTTGGGTGGCAATATCAGCATCAATTCACTCAAGGCTTTGTCTGCCACGCCTAACGTTACTTCGGCAGCAAGTCTGTATTCCTACGTTGGCACTGTCATTGGTAACGCCTCCACGCAAAGCGTTGCCATTACTGCGGGGGCTGGCGGAACGCGACCTACAACAGCGACTTTTGGTAATGTCACCGCTGCCAATGTGAATATGAATGTGGGTTCTGTCGACGGCGTTCTGACCGTCGGTGGTGTCGCCAACACCAACAACTCTCTGTCTGCAGCGCTGCTATCGGGTATTCACACCAACAACTTTGGTATCGCGGTGACGGGTGGCAGCGGCACGGTCAACATTGTTAACCTCAGCACGGTCACAGCGCTCAATGGCACGGTGGGTGCCGCTAATTTGTCGGTTACCAGCGCAGGCAATGGTGCGCTGAACATTCAAGGGCCTGTTAAAGGCGCAACCTTGAACGTGTCAGCACCCAATGCCACGATCGCGGTGGATGCTGCTGGCAACATCACCAGCAGTAGTAATTTGAACTTGACGGCGAACAATGTCACGACCGCTGGTAACCTGACTTCAACCAGTGGCAACGTCACTTTGAGCGGTAACACCACCAACGTGACAGGTGGCTCGATCACTACAGGCGCTAGCGGCTCGTCGACGATTGGCAGCGCCAGCGGCACAACCAGTGTGAGTAACGTGACGGTCAACGGAGGCAACACCACGCTGACAGGCGCCAACGTCACCACCAGTGGCAACGTGAGTCTGAATACAACTACGGACAGTGTGAGCGGCGCCAACGTGACGCTGGGCGGCAACGTCACGGCGACCAACACGTTGAATGTGACGGGCAGCATGAACGTCAACAGCAGCGCTAACCTCGCTTCAATCAACGGCAACGTCACTTTGAGCGGTAACACCACCAACGTGACAGGTGGCTCAATCACTACAGGCGCTAGCGGTTCATCGACGATTGGTACTGTCAACGGCACGACATGGGTGACTAACGTGACGGTGAATGGCGGCAATGTCACGCTCCAAGGTAGCGCTTTGACCTCCGTTGGCAACGTGAGTCTAAACACCACAACTGCCAGCTTGAACGCTACGAACATCCTTATCGCCCACAACCTCACAGCGAACAACACACTGACTGTGACGGCTAACAACAGGCTCACCGATAATGCCAACATCACGTCGACCAATGGCAACGTGAGCTTGGTTGGTAACACCACCAACGTGACTGGTGGCTCGATCACTACAGGTCCCAACGGCTCATCGACGATTGGCAGCGTCAACGGCACAACCAGCGTGAGTAATGTGACAGTCAACGGGGGCAACACCACGCTGACGGGTGACAGTATCAACACTAGCGGCAACCTCACGCTCAACACCATCAATGCGTTGGTCAACGCCACTAACATTACTTTGGGTGGTAACGTTACAGCTGGGAACACGTTGGCTGTCACGGGGAACAACGTCACCAGCAATGCGAACCTCACGTCGATCAATGGCAATGTGAGTCTGCTGGGTAACACCACTAACGTGACTGGTGGCTCTGTGACCACTGGTGCCAACGGCTCATCGACCCTTGGTGCAGCAAGTGGAAACACAAGCGTGAGCAATGTCACGGTGAGTGGCGGTAACGTCACAGTGACAGGCAGCAACGTGAGCACCAGTGGCAACGTGAGTTTGAACACCACCGTTGCCAGTGTCAACGGCGCGAACGTGAACTTTGGCGGCAACGTAACCGCCAACAACACGCTGGCTGTCACGGGCAACAACGTCATCAGCAACGCCAACCTCACGTCGACCAATGGCAATGTGAGTCTGCTGGGTAACACCACTAGCGTGACTGGCGGCTCGGTGACTACATCTGCCAATGGCACCTCGACGATTGGCAGCGCCAATGGCACGACCAGTGTGAGCAACGTAACAGTCAGCGGTGGCAACACAACGTTGACGGGTGGCAACGTAAGCACCAGCGGCAACGTGAGCCTGAACACCACCAACTCGTCGGTCAACGGGACCAACGTGAGCTTGGGCGGTAACGCCACCGTGACAGGCGCTAACGTGAGCACCAGCGGTAACGTGAGTTTGAATACCACCAACTCGTCGGTCAATGGCACGAGCGTTAGCTTGGGCGGCAATGTCACAGCGAACAACACGTTGGCTGTGACAGGTAACAACGTCACGACCAATGCCAACCTCACGTCGACCAATGGCAACGTGAGTTTGGCGGGCAATACCACTAGCGTGACTGGTGGCTCGATAACCACAGGCGCCAACGGCTCGTCGACGATTGGCAGTGCTAACGGCATAACCAATGTGAGCAATGTCATAGTCGCTGGCGGTAATGCCACCGTGACAGGCGCAGACGTGAGCACCAGCGGTAACGTGAGCCTGAACACCGCCAACACGTCAGTCAATGGCACGAACGTGAGCTTGGGTGGAAATGTCACAGCGAACAACACACTGGCTGTCACGGGCAACAATGTCACCAGCAATGCCAACCTCACGTCGACTAATGGCAATGTGAGTTTGGTCGGTAACACCACGAGCGTGACGGGTGGCTCAATCACAACGGGCACCAACGGTTCATTGACCATTGGTAGCGCGAACGGTACGACCAGTGTGAGCAATGTCACAGTCGTTGGCGGTAACGTCACCGTGACCGGCAGCAACGTAAGCACCAGCGGTAACGTGAGTTTGCATACCGCCAACACGTCGGTCAACGGCACGAACGTTACTTTGGGTGGCAACGTCACAGCGAACAATACGTTGGCTGTGACAGGTAACAACGTCATCAGCAGCGCTAACCTCACGTCTACCAACGGCAACGTCACGTTGAGTGGTAACACCACCAATGTCACGGGCGGTTCGGTGACTACGGGAGTGAATGGCACGTCGATCATTGGCAGCGTCAACGGCACGACCAGCGTGAGCAACGTGACGGTCAATGGCGGCAGCACCACAGTGACAGGCGTCAACGTGAGTACAAGCGGCAATGTGAGCCTGAACACTACGGCAGCCTGACCAGCAGCTTGGGCACGGTGGCCGTAGGCTCAAACAACGGCAGCGTCACCTTGAGCCCCAATGTGACCATTACTTCGCCTGTTGTCCCTGTGCTGACCGGTAATGTGACAGGCAATGCATCGGTGGTTACCACGGGGCCCACGATTCAGCCCAGCAGCACGCCAACTGCAATTGCGGCAATTCCCGTGGCGACTATTCCGAACTTGACGACCACTTCGATCGCGGCGTTGACTGCTACCCAAGTGACGGGCTTTACAGCTGCTCAGCTCGCAGCGTTGAGTCCAGCGCAGTTGGCTGCATTTACGCCTAGCGCATTGAGCGGGTTGAGTGCCACGCAGTTGAGGGCTTTGAGTGCAACACAAATGGCTGCGTTGAGTCCAGCGCAAAAGCAAGCCTTGAACTGGTGGGGTGCATCTGGTGGTGCAACAACGGATACCTTGACGCCTGACCAGATGGCAGGGATGTCGCCAGCTCAGGTGGGTCTCTTGACCCCCACACAGCTGGCCAACCTCACGCCAGAGTTGATATCTGTCTGGAACGATTTGCAAGTAGCGGGGTTGACCTCTTCACAAATCACGCTATTCACATCTGCACAAATGATGGGCCTGTTGAAGTCCGGCAAGTTTTCGACCTTGACGGATGACGCTAAGAAAGCAATTGTCAAACAAAGCCTTCTTTTCCAAGGTGCGTTCGAGACTTCAGGCGGTAGCTCAATTTCCAGAGCGATGAGCTTGAAGGTACCAGGCAACGCCCTGACAGCCATCGAGTTTGTGTCTAGAAGCGAAGAACCGTTCAAGGTTCTAAGAGATGAGAAGTGAAAACAAAGTTTTCAGCCCATCTTTGTTTTAGCGCACATGAATTGATTGAATAACACTATGAAATTTTCCCTCGCCCCCCTGAGTTGGTCCTTGGCTGTCGCCTTGGCTTGTGGCATGACTGAGGTAGTGAGCGCAGCCGAAGTGGTTGTGCCCACGCAGCAAGTCGAAGCAACGCAAGCTGTGTTTCAAGTGGATGAGTTTGTGTTGGTGCGTGAAGCCGATGTGCTGACGCAAAAAACCCAACAACACGTGCTCAGTGCCATGGCTTTTGCCAAAGGTCCCAATCGCAACCTTGATGTTGTAAACGCAGCAATTCAAAAAGCACAAAGCGTGCTGGAGCAAGTTGCACCGGGCGCTTTTGTCTTGAGTCTTGCACCTCAGACGATCTATGACAAAGGCAATGTGTTGGTGTTGGTCAGACCCGTGCTGAGCAAGGTCACGGTCAAGGGCTTGAGTGACGATGACCTCAAAGAAGCACTCGACAACTTGCCCCCTACTTTGCAAAAAGGCGCAACTTTGTCGGGTGAAAAATGGCCATCGCCTCAGACCTTGGGTATTTTGAATGACCATCCTTTGAAGGTCACGACGATTCAATACAACGTGGAGCGCGATAAGCCTGTGTCGGCTGAGGTTCAAGTGATGGAGCCATTTGGTAAAAGCCAAAGCACGGTGACAGTTGACACCTTTGGCAACCAAGTGATTGGCCGCGGCATGCTGACGGTGTCGCATCTGCAAAGCGATGTGGGTACGCGCGATGATGTGTTGAGTGTGTCTGGTTCGACCTCGTTGCACAGCCCGGGTCAAGTCAGTGTGGCTACGCTGCGCTATACCGTGCCAGATATGAGTTCGTTCACCAGCCATTCTGTGGGGTTGGGGCATTCGCAAAGCCATGTAGATATGCCATTTCTGTTTTTTGGCAATGTCACTGGTAAAGGCAGCTACAACGAGTTGAGCTACCGACAAACTCACTTTTTGAACTGGGGCCAAGACTTAGGTCTGAGCAGTACCAAGTTCATAGCGGATGTGGTGTGGAACAGGTCGCATGCAAGCACCTCGTTTCTCAACAGTACGCTGGCCGAGTATTCGGTGTCTTCGCTGCCGGTGACTTTGGGGCTAGAGAGCATGTTGAACTCAGGTGCATCAAATGCAGATGACTGGGTGAAAGACTTTTCTGCTTTCGGCCGCGCCCAAGTGGTGGTGAACAAGGCGGGGCTGATTTCGAGCCAATCGGAGTTTCAGCAAGCGCGTACAGATGCAGGCAGCAGCAGGGCGCTACGCTTGTTCTTAGATACCCACACCACGCTGTCAGACCAGGCCCGATTGAATGTGATGTTCTCGGGGCAGTTCAGTGACGACAAGTTATTGCCCTCGACTCAGATGACGATTGCCGGTGACCGCATGGGGGTGCGCGGTTTTATCAACTCGGTTCTTCTGGGCGATGCAGCACAGGTGTTGCGCAGCGAGATTGAACCTTTGGTGATGCGCAGCAAGTGGGATGCTTATGTGACGCAACCCTATGTGTTTTATGACGTGGGTCACAAGCGCGGCGGTAACGATGAGCGGGCTTTGTTGGTGTCTAGCCGAGGTGTGGGCATGCGTCTGACACCTGTGCAAACCAAGGGGTTTTCCTTGGATGTGTTTGGAGCGAGAAAAATCCACGGTGCGACGCTTGACTTGATGTCTGGCAGTACCAATGAGGTGAGCAAGACCACGTATTGGGCTACAGGAACGTATCGGTTTTAAGTCATGGCGTTTTCATTGGAGCAGTTTGAGAACGCTTGCTACAAGCGTCAGCACGAGTCGGCCGGTCGAGAACTGGCGAGCTTGTTGCAAGGTCTAGATCAGAACTTGGGTGGTCTGGGACAAAACTTTCAAGGGCAAGCCTTGCGTGGTTTGGCACCCCAAGAGATCAATACCCACTTTGCGACACGCATTTGTGCAGCGATGTCGTGTTTGTTTTCTGACCCAGAGTTTCATTTTTCACCCGAGTGGCGAAAGCGCACATTTGAGCTGCACCGCTGGATTTCAGCCTTGTTTGCAGCGAGTCCTTTTCATAATGCCGACCATGTGCTGCGTGCCTTGAATTTGCAGACAGGTGCTGATCAACCACTGACGGTGACGCAACGCGATTTGCACAAGTTTTGCATTCTGTACACACAAGAGTCAGAGATTGAAATTGATTTGACGTCGATGTGGACGCAAGCGCCGCTGTTAACCGCGAGTTTGTGTTTGTCGTTGATGTCACCTCGTTTTCTGGGAACGCAGGCAGCACACAGCAAACGCGAAACGCTGCTGCAGTGGTTGCCCGACCGATTGACCGAGTTAGACAACGTGCTCGATTTACCGTTTGGCATCGTGCACGATGTGTACATGCATTGCAGCTACGCAGATGGGGCGTACAAGCACAACATCAAAAAGTCGATCAACGGGCTCATTCGTCGTTATTTGCTGCTGCGTGAAGGTCTGCAAGATCGCGTGACACGCAATCAGCCCGGCGCCGCTCATTGGGTCGATGGCAAACCCGTGGTGTTGGTAGTGATGGAGTGGTTCAACAGTTCGCACTCCGTGTACCGCACGCACTCACGGAGCTTGCTGGCTTTGCGTGAACATTTTCATGTGGTGGGCATGGGTTCTGAGATGGCTGTGGATGAGGCAGGTCGCGCAGTGTTTGATGCGTTCATTGCCTTGGACCCAAGCAAGGCCTTGGTCGATCAAGTGCGCGATGTCATGCAACACGCGCAGCGCTTACAGCCTTCGGTGTTTTATTGCCCAGCGGTGGGCATGTTCCCGCTCACCATCTTTTTGGCCAATTTGCGTTTTGCGCCCATTCAAGTGGCGGCGTTGGGCCATGGCGCAAGCACCATGGCCGAGTGCATGGATTACTACGTGTTGGATGAAGACTTCATTGGAGACCCAGCATGCTTCAGTGAAACCTTGATTCGCATGCCTATCGACAGCATGCCTTTTGTGCGCAGCAGTTCGCAAACCGAGTTGACGCCTGTGATGCGCGAGAACCCCGATGTGGTGCGGGTGGCAGTGGCTTCGTCGCTGATGAAGTTCAATCCCAGGTTTTTGCAGGCGTGCCAGCAAATCGTGGCGCGCAGCCGAGTGCCCGTAGAGATGCATTTCATGCCAGGCATGGCGATTGGGTTGGGTCATGTGCAGCTCAAGTCGTTGGTGGCCAGGTACATGCCCACGGCGGTGGTGCATGCGCATTTGCCATACCCCGAGTACATGCAGGTGTTGAACCAATGTGATCTCTACATCAACCCTTTCCCCTACGGCAATATGAACGGCATCGCCGACATGGCGTTTCAAGGCTTGGTGGGCGTGTGCCGTACGGGGCCTGATGTGCACGAACATATTGACGAAGGCATTTTTCAACGCTTGGGTTTGCCCGATTGGTTGATTGCTAGCACCGACGAAGCCTATGTGCAAGCAGCGGTCAGATTGGCAGAAAACCACACCGAGCGACTGGCGTTGCGTCGCGATTTGCTCGAACGCCAAGCGGTTGAGGTGTTGTACCAAGGTCGTCCAGAAGTGTTGGGTCAAAAACTACTGGCGCTGGTAGAGGCGTTGAATCAATAGGGACGAATATGTCAGAAGAAATTCAAGCGTTGCATGTGATCAGTGGTTTGCCCCGTTCGGGCTCGACCTTGTTGTCGTCCTTGCTGTCGCAAAACCCGGATGCGTATGCCAGTATTTCCAGCCCTTTGCTGGGCGCCATGCTGGCGGTTCGAAATCAGCTGAATATGGCTGATTACAGTGCCTCGAGTTTGATTCAAGAAGATGAACAACTCGAGCTGTACCGCAACATGATCAAGGGGTATTACGCCAGCCGCCGTGGCGCACGAAAGATTATTTTTGACACCAACCGTCTGTGGACAGCCAATCTGGGTCTGTTGCATGCGCTGTCGCCCAACAGCAAGGTGATTGTGTGTGTGCGCAATATGGCAGCTGTGCTGGACAGTTTTGAACGTTTGTTTCGCGTCAATCCGTTTGTGTTGCCCAAGTTGTTTGGCGGGCCTCACGAATGGGGCACTGTGTATAGCCGGGTCGACACCATGATCTTGCGTGACCGTCAGGTTGGTGGGCCGTGGATTGCGCTGAAAGAGGGCTTGTACAGCGAGCACTCGTCCAAGCTTTTGTTGGTGGAATATGACTTGTTGGCGCAATCGCCTTTGCAGGTGCTCGAGCAGATCTACAACTTCTTGGGGATGACGCCTTACCAAGGGCATCACTTGGATGGGTTGTCCTTGCTCGATTCCGAGAAGGTCAAGGTCAAACAGTTTGATGACAACTTGGGCGCACCTTTGCTGCACCAACTCAAAGACGAGGTGCGTTACGAAACCCGTCCAAGTGTGTTGCCGCCCGATCTGTTGACGATGTTGTCGGACTTGAATTTTTGGAATTCCATGGACGGCACGGAAGCCAAAATGCTGCGCGCAACCTGATAGCTGCACTGCTGTGAGCCACGCTGTGAATACGCATTTGCACCCTCAAGCTTTGGCCGTGAGTCGGCTTGACCGCCAGCGTTTGAACGGTCATTCCGGCAAGGTCATTTGGTTCACAGGTTTATCGGGTTCGGGCAAGTCCACTTTGGCCAATGCGTTGGATGTGGCCTTGCATGCCCGCGGCAAGCGCACTTATTTATTGGATGGCGACAATGTGCGCCGTGGACTCAACCGTGATTTGGGTTTTTCAGATGCAGACCGAGTCGAAAACATTCGCCGCATTGCCGAAGTGGCACATTTGATGATGGATGCCGGGCTGATTGTGATGACGGCTTTTATTTCACCGTTTGCACGTGAGCGCGATATGGCCCGCGCGCTGATTGGTGCGGACAATTTTTTAGAAATTTACGTCAACGCACCTTTGGCGGTGTGCGAGCAGCGGGATGTGAAGGGTTTGTACAAGCTCGCACGCGCAGGCAAGATCGCACACATGACAGGCATTGACAGCCCTTATGAAGCACCTGTCGCGCCTGATTACACGGCGCAGACTGATGAAAAATCTCTGACCGATATCGTTCACGAGTTGTTGCAACTTCTGTGAGCGAATGCGCGGTGAGGCGCGCAGGCGTAACGCCAATGTGGTCTCAAACGTTGACGCAAATAATTAAATATTCGAGTCAACAGCTGTGATTCCGCGCTCGTTGAAGGTGTACTCCAACTTGGAGTTGTTCAACCACCGTAAAGGAATTTATATGAACAAGCTGATTGCCACTTTGATCGTTGGTGCATTTTCTGCCGCGGCGTTTGCCGTGACACCTGCGGCGCCGGCGACGCCAGCAACACCTGCTACCGCTGCTTCAGCAGCGAAGGCAGAGGCCGCACCAGCGGCGAAGAGCGAGGGCAAGCACCTCGGTCAAGAGAAGAAGGTGGCTAAAAAAGCCGAAGGTGCTAAGAAGGCAGATGCCGCGCCTAAAGCAGACGCCGCTAAGTAAGCCACCCGCTGCGTTGCGCAGTTAGGCCGGGGTTGTTTGCAGCGCTGCAGCGCTTGCAATGACCCCGCCACCCAAACACACATCCCCGTCATACAACACGGCCGACTGGCCTGGTGTGACGGCCCACTGAGGATCATCAAAGGCGAGCACCAGCTCGCCTTCTTCGTTGTAGCTCAGCGCGCACGGGGCATCGGCTTGGCGATAGCGCGTTTTGGCCGCGTATCGACCAAGTGTTGGGGCGTGCGGTGCACACCAACTCAGATCGTCGGCGTGTAGTGAGCCGTAGAGCAACCACGGATGGTCATGGCCTTGCACCACGTACAAGGTGTTGGTGGCCAAATCTTTGCGGGCCACAAACCATGGCTGGTGTTCGCCACCACCACGCTGTGCGCCTTTTTCTTTGAGGCCGCCAATGCCCAAGCCTTGGCGTTGCCCAAGCGTGTAAAAACTCAGACCCACATGCGT
>Ga0228702_1001480_pt1 | contig 14785 bp, 11 predicted proteins | sample McNCre217_Aug_MG_2_FD_178018 | JGI IMG/M metagenome (GOLD analysis project Ga0228702, IMG submission 178018) | Freshwater microbial communities from McNutts Creek, Athens, Georgia, United States - 20-17_Aug_MG | ecosystem: Environmental > Aquatic > Freshwater > Creek | place: USA: Georgia... | reverse complement strand
ATAGCCAGCGGTGATCAACGGGATCTTGTCGTTGGGGGCTTTTTCGGTCAGGGCGAAGGTGATGCCGGTGGCCAGAGGCTGGATCACGGTGGCGCCTTTGCCCTTGAGGCGTTCGTAGCACTCCACGCCGCGGTCAGTGGCGTAGCCGGTTTCGCATTCTTCGTAGGAAATCTTCACGCCGTTGACGCCACCACGGGCATTGGTCAGCTTGAGGTAGTCCACATAGCCGTTGGCCCATGGCACGCCGTTGGGGGCGTAGGCGCCGGTGCGGTACACCAGCACGGGGAAGAACTGGTCCTTGGCCTGCGCCGTCGCCACGGAGGGCAACAAGGCGCTGGACAGGCCGGCAGCAGCCACCGCAGTGGCAAGAGCGAGTTGACGAAGCTTCATGGTTTGTCTCCTATGGGTGAAGCAGGGTTGAAACGGTGCAAGAAAAATCAGTGAGGGAAGGGCCACAGGCGCAGCTTCTGCTTGCCAATGGACCAGAGTTTGGCCAGGCCGTGAGGTTCAACGATCAGGAACCAGACGATCAGCGCGCCGAAGATCATGGCTTCGGCGTGGGCCACGGTGGCCGTGGAGATTTCCACGCCAGCCAAGGCGCCCAATGCAGGCAGGAACTGGTTCAGGAAAATCGGCAGCACCACGATGAAAGCGGCGCCAAAGAAACTGCCCATGATCGAGCCCATGCCACCAATGATCACCATGAACAGCAGCTGGAAGGAGCGGTCGATCGAGAACGCTGCAGGCTCCCATGCGCCCAGGTGCACGAAGCCCCACAGCGCACCGGCGACACCCACAATGAAGGCGCTCACTGCAAAAGCGCTGAGCTTGGCGTACACAGGGCGGATGCCGATGACGGCAGCGGCCACGTCCATGTCACGAATGGCCATCCACTCGCGGCCGATGGCACTGCGCACCAGGTTCTTGGCCAGCAGACCAAACACCACCAGAAAGCCCAGGCAGAACCAGTACTTCTGCAGCGGGGTGTCAATGTTCCAGCCCAGCACGCTGAGGTTGGAGACCGACACCGAACCCGAGGCGTTGTTGTTGGTGAACCAGCCCACCCGCAGGAAGGCCCAGTCGCAGAAGAACTGTGCGGCCAGTGTGGCCACGGCCAGGTACAGGCCCTTCACACGCAGACTGGGAATGCCAAAGAACATGCCCACCAGCGTGGCGAAGAAACCGCCCGCCAGCAAGGCCACGATCAGCGGCATGCCTTCCACGCGGATGTAGGTGTTGTAGGCCATGTAGGCGCCGACCGCCATGAAGGCGCCCGAACCCAGCGAAATCTGGCCGCAGTAGCCCACCAGGATGTTCACGCCCAGCGCCGCCAGCGAGAGGATCAGGAAGGGAATCAGAATGGCGCGGAACAGGTATTCGTCTGCCAGAAAGGGCACGCCCAGCGCCGCAAAGGCAATGAGGGCCAGGATCGCCCAGCGGTCCTGTGCGATGGCGAAGATCTGCTGGTCGGCGCGGTAAGAGGTCTTGAATTGACCGTTTTCTCTGTAGAACATTTCAATGACTCCTTAAACGCGGTCGATGATTTTTTCACCGAACAGACCCTGCGGACGGAACAGCAGGAACACCAGCGCGAGCATGTAGGCAAACCAGATTTCGATGCCACCGCCCACCATGGGGCCCAGGTACACCTCGGAGAGCTTCTCGCCCACGCCGATGATCAGGCCGCCGATGATGGCACCGGGCACCGAAGTCAGACCACCCAAAATGATCACGGGCAGGGCACGCAAAGCCACGGTGGTTAGCGAGAACTGCACACCCAGCTTGGAGCCCCAGATGATGCCGGCCACCAATGCGGTGATGCCCGCCACGCACCAGACGATGACCCAGATGCGGTTGAGTGGAATACCGATCGACTGAGCCGCCTGGTGGTCGTCGGCCACGGCGCGCAAGGCGCGGCCCGTGCCCGTCTTCTGGAAGAACAGCGACAGGGCGGCCACCAACACCGCAGCGACCACGGCTGCGATCACGTCTTCCTGGTTGATCAGGACGCCACCTTCAAAGATGCTCTCCAGCACGAACATCGGGTCCTTGGGCATGCCCACGTCGATCTTGTAGATGTCGCTGCCGAAAATCGTCTGGCCCAGGCCGTCGATGAAGTAAGTGATGCCCAGCGTGGCCATCAGCAAGGTCACGCCTTCCTGGTTGACCAGATGGCGAAGCACCAGGCGCTCGATCAGCCAGGCCAGCAAGAACATGAAGACCACCGAAACGGCGAAGGCCAGCATGTTCGACAGGAGCTTGTTTTCCAAACCGGTCCACAGCGGAATCCATTCGGAAAAACGGGCCATGCACAGTGCCGCCACCAGCACCATGGCGCCTTGTGCGAAGTTGAAGACGCCCGAGGCCTTGAAGATCAGCACAAAGCCGAGCGCGACCAGGGAATACAGCATGCCGGCCATCAGGCCGCCAAACAGGGTTTCAAGAAAGAATGCCATTTGCTTATCCTCTTTCGTGCGTTCAGTGCGAAGTGCCCAGGTAGGCCCGGATCACGTCTTCGTTGTTGCGCACTTCATCGGGAGCGCCGTCGCCGATCTTTTTGCCGTAGTCCAGCACCACGACACGGTCCGAGATGTCCATCACCACACCCATGTCGTGCTCGATCAGCACGATGGTGGTGCCGAACTCGTCGTTCACGTCCAGAATGAAGCGGCACATGTCCTGCTTTTCTTCCAGGTTCATGCCGGCCATGGGCTCGTCGAGCAACAGCACCTGCGGCTCCATCGCCAGGGCGCGGCCCAGGTCCACGCGCTTTTGCAAACCGTAGGGCAACTGGCCCACTGGGGTCTTGCGGAAGGCCTGGATCTCCAGGAAGTCGATGATGTGCTCGACCTTCTCGCGGTGCGCTTCTTCTTCACGCTGGGCTGGGCCCACGCGCAAGGCCTGCATGAAAAGGTTGCTCTTGATCTTGAGGTTGCGGCCGGTCATGATGTTGTCGATCACGCTCATGCCCTTGAACAAAGCCAGGTTCTGGAACGTGCGGGCAATGCCCATCTCGGCCACCTGGCGGCTGTTCATGTGGTCAAACTGCTGACCACGGAAAGTGATCGAGCCTTCGGACGGCGTGTACACGCCGTTGATGCAGTTGAGCATGGAGCTCTTGCCCGCACCGTTGGGGCCGATGATCGAACGGATCTCGTGCTCTTTGACGTTGAATGAAATGTCGGTCAGCGCCTTGACGCCACCGAATCTCAGGCTGATGTTCTGGACGTCGAGGATGACGTCACCAATGACCTTGCTCATGCTGCTGCCTTCACAGGGGTGAATGTTTTCGCATCGAAAATCTTGAGCGTGGCGCTCACACTGCCGGTGCGACCGTCTTCAAACTTGACGACGGTTTCAATGAACTGCTCGGTTTTGCCTTCGTACAGGCCATCGACCAGCGGCTTGTATTTGTCGGCAATGAAGCCGCGACGGACCTTGTTGGTGCGGGTCAATTCCCCATCGTCCGCGTCCAGCTCTTTGTGCAGGACCAGGAAGCGTGAAACTTGGCTGCCTGCCAGCAAAGCGTCTTCGGCCAAGTCAGCGTTGACCTTCTCGACGCAATCCTTGATGAGCTCGTACACCTCGGGCTTTTGCGCCAGATCGGTGTAACCGGCATACGGCAGGTTGCGGCGCTCGGCCCAGTTGCCCACGGCATCGAAGTCGATGTTGACCATGACGCACGCTTTTTCGCGCTGATCGCCATAAGCCACCACTTCCTTGATGAAGGGGAAGAACTTGAGTTTGTTCTCGACGTACTTGGGCGCAAACATGGCGCCGTCGTTGGCTCCGCCCTGGAGGCGACCCACGTCCTTGACGCGGTCGATGATCTTGAGGTGACCATGGTTGTCGATGAAGCCCGCATCGCTGGTGTGGTACCAGCCGTCGGCGGTCAGCACTTCGGCCGTGGCTTCGGGGTTCTTGTAATACGCTTTGAGCAAGCCAGGCGACTTGACCAGGATCTCGCCGTTGTCGGCAACCTTGATCTCCACACCCTTGCAAGGCACACCCACGGTGTCGGCACGCGCTTCGTTGTCGGGCTGCAAGCAGACAAACACAGCGGTCTCGGTCGAGCCGTACAGCTGCTTGATGTTCACACCAATCGAGCGGTAGAAGGTGAACAAGTCAGGGCCAATCGCTTCACCCGCGGTGTAGGCCACGCGCACGCGGCTGAAACCCAGGTTGTTGCGCAGCGGGCCATAGACCATCCAGTTGCCCAAGGCGTACTTGATGCGATCGACCAAACCCACCGACTGCCCGTCCATCAAGGCAGGGCCGACTTTCTTGGCCACCTCCATGAAGGTGTGGAACATCTTGCGCTTGAAGCTGCCCGCGTCTTCCATGCGGATCATGACGCTGGTGAGCATGCCTTCAAACACGCGGGGAGGCGCGAAGTAATAAGTGGGGCCGATTTCTTTCAGGTCGATGGTCACCGTGGCCGCCGACTCGGGGCAATTGACCACATAGCCACACACCAGCCACTGCGCGTAGCTGAAGATGTTCTGACCGATCCAGGCGGGAGGCATGTAGGCCAGCACGTCTTCGGCGCTGGTCAGCTTGTCGAACTCGGCACCCGCATCGGCACGGTCAATCAAGGTGCCGTGCGTGTGCACCACGCCCTTGGGGTTGCCGGTGGTGCCCGAGGTGAAGAACATCGCGGCCACATCGTCGCTTGTGCCCTTTTCCACTTCGAGATGGAAAAACTGGGGGTGCTGCGCCATGAACACTTGCCCTGCGGCAATCAGCTCATCGAGCGAACCCAAGCCGTCTTCCACATAGTTGCGCAGACCGCGTGGGTCGTCGTAAACGATATGGGTCAGTTGCGGGCACTGCTCGCGGGCTTCGAGCATCTTGTCGACCTGCTCCTGGTCTTCCACCACGCAAAAGCGCACTTCGGCGTTGTTGATGGGGAACACGCACTCAGGGGCGGCAGCGTCCTGGTACAGGTTGACGGGAATAGCGCCCAGCGACTGCGCCGCCAGCATGGTGGCCGACAAGCGGGGGCGGTTGGAGCCCACAATCACCATGTGCTCGCCCCGCTGCAAGCCTGCCTGGTGCAAGCCGCAGGCAATGGCCTCGACCAGTTTGGCCAGATCAGCCCACGGGGTGGTCTGCCAAATGCCATATTCTTTTTCACGCAAGGCGGGCGCGGCAGGGCGCTCGGCAGCATGCTTGAGCATCAATCGGGGAAACGTTGTTTGCATCACGTAGCCTGTCTCCAAAAGCACTGCAGAAAAAGTCACTGCAGCTCAACTTGGGCGAATATTAGGATCACGTTTGACGCCAAGTTGTCGTTCCGACGACAATTTAGGGAAGACCCCTATCACAACTGACCTGAGTCTGACACTGCCATGGCATCCACCCCCAGCGTTCACCAGCGCCGCCGCGCGCCCACCGCCGATGAGCTCGACAGCATTCCCTGGCTGGGCTTGCTGACACACGAAGAGCGCCAGCAGATCCACTCGGAACTGGTCGTCAGCGACCCGCAGCCGGGTGATTACGTCTGCCGCGTGGGGCGTCCTGCCACCTATTGGTTTGGCGTGGTCTCGGGCCTGCTCAAGATGAGCAGCGACAACGAAAGCGGCCAGACCATGACCTTCACCGGCGTGCCGCCAGGCGGCTGGTTTGGCGAAGGCACGGCCCTCAAGCGTGAGGTCTACCGCTACAACATCCAGCCTCTGCGGGCCAGCGTGGTGGCGGGTTTGCCGGTGGACACTTTCCATTGGCTGATCGACCATTCGCTGGGGTTTAACCGCTTCATCATGAACCAGCTCAACGAGCGCTTGGGCCAGTTCATTGCGGCCCGCGAACTGGACCGCATGAACAACCCCGAGCTGCGTCTGGCCCGCAACCTGGCCACCTTGTTCAACCCGGTGTTGTTCTCGGGTGTGGGCGAGGTGCTGCGCATCACCCAGCAAGAGCTGGCCTATCTGGTCGGCCTGTCGCGCCAGCGCGTGAACGAAGCGCTCAAGGTCCTTGAGGCGCGCCAACTGATCCGCGTCGAATACGGTGGCCTGCGCATTCTGGATTTGCAGGGGCTGCGCACGGCGCAGTTCATGTGAAATGCTTGCACCTCACCAACCCTGCGTATCACCCGATTTTGCAGGTCGGTGGCTTCAGCCCCGACATATGTTTGTGTGCCGCATGCACTCGTCGGGGCGGAAGCCACCGACCTACCCATCCCACTGGTACGCCAAGCCACAAAAAGAGCGGACAATCAAGCAACTTTTTTTGCCCCACCAAACCATGACCCAGCCCCCTGTTTTCAAACGCGCTCCCCGCCCCGAAGGCAAAGGCGAAACGGCCGCGCCCAGCGGCACCTCGCGCCTGAACAAACGCATGGCCGAGCTGCGCATGTGCTCGCGCCGCGAAGCCGATGCCTGGATTGAGCAAGGCTGGGTCAAGGTCAATGGCCAGGTGGCCAGCATGGGCCAGCAGGTCACGCTGTCGGACCGCATCACGGTGGACCGGGCCGCCGAGCAGCAGCAAGAGCGGCAAGTGACCATCCTGCTGCACAAGCCCATGGGCTATGTGAGCGGCCAGGCCGAGGACGGCCACCAGCCCGCCATCACCCTGATCAACCCGCGCAGCCACTGGATGGGCGACCCGTCCAAAATGCGCTTCACGCCACCGCACCTGCGCAACCTGGCCCCGGCCGGGCGCCTGGACATCGACTCCACAGGCCTGTTGGTGCTGACGCAAGACGGCCGTGTGGCGCGTCAGTTGATCGGCGAAGACTCGGAGATGGAAAAAGAGTATCTGGTGCGCGTGGCCTACACCGGCCATGAAAACACCGCCGCCGCATCGGCCGCATCGGCCACCTATGGCGGCAAGGCCACACAGCTGAGCAGCATCGACGACAACGACCGCGTGACCAGCAACGTGCAAGCCGTGTTCCCCAAAGCCCAACTGGAGCGCCTGCGCCACGGCCTGAGCCTGGACGGCAAGCCGCTCAAACCCGCCAAGGTGGAATGGCAAAACCCCGAGCAGCTGCGCTTTGTGCTGACCGAAGGCAAGAAACGCCAGATCCGCCGCATGTGCGAACAAGTGGGCCTGAAAGTCGTGGGCCTCAAACGCATCCGCATGGGCGGCGTGCAGCTGGGCCAAATGCCTGCGGGCACCTGGCGTTATCTGGGGCCGAACGAATCGTTTTGATGGTGCAGTCGGGGCTGAAGCCACCGACCTGCAACATACCTCGTAGGTCGGTGGCTTCAGCCCCGACAAAGCACGCCCACACATCCTGGAGACGCAAATGACCTTGAAGTTCACCGCCGCCTTGTTCATCGCAACAGCTTTGGCGGCCAGCACCGCCTCAGCCCAAACCGGCAGCCTCAACGCGATTTGCAGCACCGACCAAAGCTGGTGCGAAATGGCGGCCAAAGAATTCACCCAGGCCACGGGCATCACCGTCAACCAGACCCGCAAAGCCACCGGTGAAGCGCTGGCCCAATTGCGTGCCGAAGCGGCCAACCCCAAGACGGACATCTGGTGGGGCGGCACGGGCGATCCGTTTTTGCAAGCCGCCGAAATCGGCCTGCTGGCCCCCTACCGTCCAGACTATCTGAACGACCTGCACGGTTGGAGCGTGCGCCAATACGCCATGACGCAAAACATGGTGGGCGGCTTCTACACCAGCGCCATCGGCTTTGGCTGGAACACCGAACTGCTCAAGAAAAAGAAACTGCCCGAGCCGAAATGCTGGTCCGACGTGATCAAGCCCATCTACAAAGGCGAGGTGGAAATTTCGCACCCGGCCTCCAGTGGCACGGCCTACACCATCCTGGCCGGACTGGTGCAGCTCATGGGCGAAGACGCCGCCTTTGACTACATGAAAGCCCTGCACAAAAACGTGACCCAATACACCCGCAGCGGCACCGCCCAAGCCCCCAATGTGGCCAAGGGCGAAGTGGCGGTGGGCATCAGTTTCATCTTTGGCTTTGACGGCTGGCGGCACAACAAATACCCGGTCGCCACCGTGGCCCCCTGCGAAGGCACCAGCTACGAGATCGGCGGCATTGCCCTGGTCAAAGGTGCCCGCAATGCCGCCAACGCCAAGCGCTATTACGACTGGCTCATGAGCCCGGCAGGACAAAGCATCGGTGGCAAAGCCGACAGCTTGCAAAGCCCGGCCAACAAAACCTTCAAACCCGACCCACGCATCCCGTCCATGGACAAGGTGCGCCTGATCAAATACGACTTTGAGAAATACGGCAAATCCGCCGAGCGCCGCCGCCTGCTGGAGCGCTGGAACAAGGAAGTTGGCACACAGCCAAAATGAGCCCCTCTTGAAACCCCGCCAAACGCCCCCAACTGCGGGGCGTTTTGGTTTTTTGATCTTTTGTTTTTTACCTGTTGAACCGATATGAGCAAGCAAACCCATGCCTTTCAGGCCGAAGTCGCACAACTGTTGCACCTGGTCACCCACTCGCTGTATTCCAACAAAGAGATTTTTCTGCGCGAGCTGATCTCCAACGCCTCGGACGCCTGCGACAAACTGCGCTTTGAAGCGCTCAACAACAACGGTCTGTACGAAGACGCCCCCGATTTGCAGGTACGTTTGTCGTTTGACAAAACCGCCAAGACGCTGACCATCACCGACAACGGCATCGGCATGACGGCGCAAGAAGCGATTGACCACCTGGGCACGATCGCCAAGAGCGGCACCAAGGACTTCATGAGCAAACTGAGCGGCGACCAAAAGTCAGACGCACAGCTGATCGGCCAGTTCGGCGTGGGCTTTTATTCGGGCTTCATCGTCGCCGACAAGATCACTGTCGAGACCCGCCGCGCAGGCGCTGCGGCCGCTGAAGGCGTGCGCTGGATCAGCGGTGGCACGGGCGACTTCGAGGTGGAGAGCATCACCCGCGCAGATCGCGGCACCAGCGTGATCCTGCACCTGCGTGAAGACGCGCTGGAGTTCGCCAACACCTGGAAACTGAAAGAAATCGTCGGCAAATACGCCGACCACATCAGCTTGCCCATCCTGATGGAAAAGGAAGAGTGGCAAGACGGCGAGCTGATCGCCCCCAACAACGAAGAAGGCGGTCGCCAGCCCGGGGCCATGCTCAAGACCGGCGAGTGGGAACCCATCAACAAAGCCAGTGCGCTGTGGACCCGCCCCAAGAAAGACATCACGGACGAGCAATACGCCGAGTTCTACAAACAGATCAGCCGTGACTTTGAAGCCCCGTTGACCTGGACGCACAACCGCGTGGAAGGCAGCACCGAATACACACAACTGCTCTACATCCCCAGCAAAGCGCCGCAAGACCTGTGGAACCGCGACAAGAAGGCGGGCATCAAGCTCTACGTCAAGCGCGTCTTCATCATGGACGAGGCCGAAGCGCTGATGCCCAGCTACCTGCGCTTTGTGAAAGGCGTGGTGGATTCCGCCGACCTGCCGCTGAACGTGAGCCGCGAGCTGCTGCAGGAAAGCCGCGACGTGAAAGCCATCCGCGAAGGTTGTACCAAGCGCGTGCTGTCGATGCTCGAAGACCTGGCCAAGCACGACAAGGCACCCGAGAGCAACGATGGTGTCACGGATGTTTTGAGCGAAGAAGACCAAGCCAAGCTGGGCCAATACACCCAGTTCTACGCCGAGTTCGGCGCGGTGCTGAAAGAAGGCCTGGGCGAAGACTTTGGTAACAAAGACCGCCTGTCCAAGCTGCTGCGCTTTGCATCGACCACCAGCGACACGGTGAGCGTGAGCTTTGCCGACTACAAAGCCCGGATGAAGGAAGGCCAGGACGCGATCTACTACATCACCGCTGACACCCTGGCCGCCGCCAAGAACAGCCCGCAGTTGGAAGTATTCAAGAAAAAAGGCATCGAAGTGCTGCTCATGGCCGACCGCGTGGACGAATGGGCGCTGAACTTTGTGCACGAGTTCGATGGCACCGCGCTGCAGAGCGTGGCCAAGGGCGCGTTTGACCTGGGCAAACTGCAAGACGAAGAAGAAAAGAAAGCGGCCGAGACCGCCGCCGAAAGCTTCAAGCCCGTGCTGGCCAAGCTCAAAGAAGCGCTGAAAGACAAAGCCGAAGACGTGCGTGTGACCAGCCGCCTGGTGGACAGCCCCGCCTGCCTGGTCGTGACCGACGACGGCATGAGCATGCAGCTGGCCCGCATGCTCAAGCAAGCCGGTCAGCCTGCGCCTGAAGTCAAGCCCGTGCTGGAGGTCAACCCCGAGCACGCGCTGGTCAAAAAGCTCGACGGCTCAGTCCACTTCCACGACCTGGCCCACATCCTGTTTGACCAGGCCCTGCTGGCCGAAGGCGGTTTGCCCGAAGACCCGGCGGCTTATGTGAAGCGGGTGAATGCGCTGCTGAGCTGATCTTGATCAGCCCCAGCAAAAAGCCCCGCTGGACTTGCATCTGGCGGGGCTTTTGACTTTCTGCCTGACGACAACTGTGTCGGCAAATTCAGGCTGTTCAGCAAAGTGCAGGCCATCAGCGGCCTCCGTCATTGGACGTCAACGCACGAACGCAGCGCCAAAACCAGAAGTCAGAACCACGCTAAATGACGGACGTGAACAAGAACCAGATTGCCATGCACAGCGCGGTACAGGCCAAGGCATAGTTCACCGTAGGCCCGAGTTGGGTGTTGTACCCCCTGGGAATTTCTTGCGCGGAAAGCTCGCGCAGAAATCGGTTGAACTGGCGTGCTGCCAAGGCCGCAATGGTGCCCCCAGTCACAAGCAACACGACACCAAAAACCGTCGAGGCATAAGCTTGACTGGGCGGCAAAGCAGCACCGCCGCCCATCAACTTCAAAAACAAACCAAACCGCTCAACCACAAAACCCAAGCCCATCAGGGCAATGGCCGTTCGCTGCCAAGCCAACAAGGTGCGCTCAGCCGCAAAAAAGACGCGTGGATCATCAAGATAAGACATACCGGCCCATGGATTCACGAAAATTCTGAGCCTACTACAGACTTGAGAAACGTGGCCATTGACCTCGCGGTGCAGGGCCAGTAACCCACAAGACAAGCCCTCACCCACCCATCGGCTAAATTGAGCCGATGAACACCACCCCCGCCGATCCCTCCCTCATCGATTCCCGCCAGGCCTCCTGGCGTTTGCTCGTCACGCTGGGGCTGGTGGTGCTGGGCAACAGCAGCATGTACATCGTCTCGGTCGTGCTGCCGGTGGTGCAGGCCGAGTTTGGTGTGGGGCGGGCCGATGCGTCGCTGCCTTACACGCTGATGATGATCAGCCTGGGTCTGGGCGGTTTGTTGACCGGTCGCATGGCTGACCGGCATGGGCTGATGCCAGTGCTGTGGGTCGGCGCTTTGGCCGTGTGCGGGGGCTTTGTCTGGGCGGGCCTGTCGGGCAGCATCTGGGCCTTTGGCCTGGCGCATGCGCTGATGGGTTTTGTGGGCAGTTCGTCCACCTTTGCGCCTTTGATGGCCGACACCGCCTTGTGGTGGAACCGCCGCAGAGGCATTGCCGTGGCCATTTGCGCCAGCGGCAATTACATCGCGGGCACGATCTGGCCGCCGCTGGTGCAGCGCGGCATCGAGACATTGGGCTGGCGCCAGACCTACACCATGCTGGGCGTCTTCTGTGGCGTGGGCATGTTCTTGCTGGCCCTGCGCATGCGCCAGCGCCCGCCGCTGGTGACACTGACACCGGCCAACACCAGCGCGCCGGTGCTGGACCGCAGCCGTCCGTTTGGCTTGAAGCCTTCACACGCGCAAGGCTTGCTGTGCGTGGCGGGTGTGGCGTGCTGTGTGGCCATGTCGATGCCGCAGGTGCACATCGTGGCCTATTGCACCGACCTGGGTTTTGGCGCAGCGCGTGGCGCAGAAATGCTCTCGCTCATGCTGGCCAGCGGCATCGTGAGCCGTCTGGTGTTTGGCGTGATCAGTGACCGCATTGGCGGGATCCGCACCTTGCTGCTGGGCTCCATGTTGCAAGGCATCGCGCTGCTGATGTTTTTGCCGTTTGATGGCCTGGTGCCGCTGTACCTGGTCTCGGCCATGTTTGGCCTGTTTCAAGGCGGCATCGTGCCAGCTTACGCGATCATCATCCGCGAACACTTTGACCCCAAGGAAGCCGGTGCCCGTGTGGGCGAGGTCATCATGGCCACACTGCTGGGCATGGCCTTGGGCGGCTGGATGTCGGGCTGGGTGTTTGATGTGACGGGCAGTTACCACGCGGCATTTTTGAACGGCATCGCATGGAACCTGCTGAACCTGAGCATCGCCAGCTGGCTCTTCTGGCGGATGCGTCAGAACGCCGTGGCCCGCTGAGCGCGCCCTTCAAATCACCACAACAACTTCTCAGCAAGTCTCGATGCGGACTTGCTCGCGCAGGCGCGCCACGTCCTGCGGCTGGCACAGTGCCGTACCGGACGACATCACGGCCGCAGCACCTGCAGCCATGGCGGTGGCCAGTGCCAGGCGCAGATCGTCTTGCTGATCCAGCGCCCAGACCAGGGCGGCCAGAAAACTGTCGCCAGCGCCCACGGTGCTGACCAGCGGTACAGGCAGTGCAGCGGCATGCCAGCATTGGTCTGCGGTGACCAGCATCGCGCCATCGCTGCCCAAGGACAGCGCCACGATGTGCGCCTGCCCCCGTTCGATCAGCTGCCGTGCGGCCTGCCGCTGCTGGTGCGGCGTTGTCAACGCTTCGTGCGTCAGCTCGGCCAACTCACGCAGGCTGGGCTTGACCAACCACACGCCCTGCGCCAAAGCCGCGGCCAATGCGCCCCCCGAGCTGTCCACCACCATGCGAGCACCCATGCCCTTGGCCACACGTGCCACTTGCGCATGGCCATCGGCCGCCACGCCCTGTGGCAAGCTGCCGCTGGCCACCACCCACGCAGGAGGGGGTGACACACGCTGCAGACAAGCCAGGCCGTCGGCCCATTCGGCAGCGCTCAGCGTGGGGCCGGGCAAGACAAAGCGGTATTCACGGCCACTTTCGCGTTCATGGGCGGTGAAATTCTCACGGGTCTCGCCAGCGATCGACCAAGGCTGATCAGGCACACCTTCTGCGTTCAGCAAAGCATGCAAGCGCTCGCCCGTAGGCCCCCCTGCGGGATAGAGCGCCTGCACCTGTGCACCCAGCCGGTGCAGCACCCGTGCCACATTGATACCGCCACCGCCCGGATGCACCAGCGGCGCATCACAGCGCAGCTTGTGGGCATCCAGCAATTGGTCCACCGAGGTGGACACATCCAGCGCGGGGTTGGGCGTGAAGGTGACAAAACGTGGCATGGGGAAGTCGGTGCACCGTGTTCAAGCGGCGATCAAAAAGGATCACAAAAAGCGATGATACGGCGCCCCCCCCGTCCATCAGGCGGGCTGCAGCACACCACCCACTTGCAGCGAGCGGCTGGCCTCCTGCACCACATTGCCCACCATGTCGGCGGTCACGGCAGACAGCGTCCAGCCCAGGTGGCCGTGCCCGGTGTTGTAGAACACATTGGCTTGGCGGCCACGGCCCACGCGCGGCATCATGTTGGGCATCATGGGACGCAAACCGGCCCACGGCACCACCGAGCGGGTGTTGATTTTCGGGAAGCACTGCTCCACCCACGCGATCAGAGGACGGATGCGGTCAGCACGGATGTCGCGGTCCACACCGTTGAACTCGGCCGTGCCCGCCACGCGGAAACGGTTCAACCCCAGGCGGCTGGTGACCAGTTTGGTCTCGTCGTCGAGCAAGCTCACGTTGGGGGCCCCTGCCTGGCTTTCTTCGTCGTTCAGATTGACGGTGATCGAATAACCTTTGACGGGGTAGATGTTGACGCGGTCACCCAGTTGCGAAGCGAAGTCGCGGCTGGCCACACCGGCACAGACCACCATGCCGTCGAAGGTGTGCACGGTCCCGCCTTCATCGCCCGCCACCGTGATGACGGCTTGCTGGCCATCGCTGCGCACCGACTGGACGTCTTGCCCATACAAGGTCTTGACGCCCAAGCGCTCTGCGGCAAGGGCCAGACCGTTGGTGAACTTGTGAATGTCACCGGTCGAGTCGCTTTCGGTGAAGTAGCCGCCGTAATAGGTGCCCGCCAGGGTGGGCTCGATGGTCTTCATTTCTTCGGGCGTCACGGCGCGGCGTGGCAAGCCGCCTTTGGCCAGCATTTGCGACACGCGACCGGCGTGGTCAAAGCCTTTCTTGTCGCGGTAGATGTGCAAGATGCCTTCTTTTTTCAGGTCGAAGTCGATGCCCTCTTCCTGCGCCCAGGCAAACAGGTGCTGGCGTGCAGCCACGGCCAGGCGGGCGGTCTCCACGGTGTTGCGCTCGTAATGGGGCATGGCCGCGATGAACTCGGCAAACCAGGACAGCTTGTGCCAGGTCGGTGCGGGGTTGACCAACAGCGGTGCATCGCTTTTGAGCATCCACTTGATGCCCTTGAGGATGGTGGGCCAGTGCGTCCAGACTTCGGCATTGGAGGCCGACAGCTGGCCGCCATTGGCAAAAGAGGTTTCCATCGCGGCGTAGCGATGGCGTTCGAACAAGGTGACGGCAAAGCCGCGTTTGGCCAAGGAATAGGCGGTGGTGACACCGGTGATGCCGCCGCCAATGACTGCAATGGTTTTCATGAAAGTGAGCTTTCCAATACGTCAAGGGATGGGGCCACCGCATGCAAGCCGCATGGCGGTGGCGCCCCCTCTGTATCAGGACCTGAGAGATTCACGGCGCGCACGGGTGCGCATCGCTTGCTCCTTCGGTGCACTGGCGGACGATGACGCCAGCAGCTCTTCAGAGAATTGGCATGTGACCGGTCCTTTGGCCTGAGAGTTTCCGGGGCGGTTGCTCCTTCGGCGCTGCCTGCC
>Ga0228702_1001474_pt1 | contig 14864 bp, 14 predicted proteins | sample McNCre217_Aug_MG_2_FD_178018 | JGI IMG/M metagenome (GOLD analysis project Ga0228702, IMG submission 178018) | Freshwater microbial communities from McNutts Creek, Athens, Georgia, United States - 20-17_Aug_MG | ecosystem: Environmental > Aquatic > Freshwater > Creek | place: USA: Georgia... | reverse complement strand
TGCCCGAAGCTGTTTTGGTTTCGCTTTCGATACGTTTGACGATCACGCGATCGCCCAAAGGACGCAGTTTCATGGAATCTCCTGGATTTGAAACAAGGGTTTTAAAACGAAAGCACCAAGAAGGTGCTGTTGAAGGCTGTGGAGGAGGGTGTTGTTAGCACTCAACTCCATCGAGTGCTAATGATAAGGCCATTTGCGAGGGTTTCAAGAGGCCGATTTTGAGAAGCGGGATCCGACGAGCGGATGACTGCCGATAGTCCCCCGAATTGCGACACATTCTGTCGTCCTTATTTTTAGACTCAAAATTTCAGAAAACAAAGGATTGATCATGAACACCACAGCACTTCAACAAATCGCAGACCACTTGATCAAGGCACGCCGCATCGTCGTCTTCACAGGCGCTGGCATGTCGGCCGAAAGCGGCATTGCCACCTTCCGCGACAAGCCCGACAGCCTGTGGGCGAAGTTCAACACACGCGAAATGGCTTCCCCCGCAGGCTGGCGTGAAGACAAGTACCGCGTCTGGGCCTGGTACGAAGGCCGTCGCGGCGCTGTGCTTGAAACCCAGCCGCATGCGGGCCACTTGGCGGTTGCCCAATTGGCCGACACATTGCGCAGCGTGCACGGCCAGGCCGTTCAAGTGGATGTGATCACACAAAACGTGGACAACCTGCACGAGCGTGCTGGCAGCAGCAGCGTGATTCACTTGCATGGCAGTTTGTTTGCGCCGCGATGCGCAGCTTGTGACCGTCCCGGTGAATTTGCGCCGGGTGTGCCGGACCAGACATTGACGCATTTGGACCCACCAGAGTGCCAGCATTGCGGCGGCTACATCCGCCCCGGTGTGGTCTGGTTCGGTGAAGCCATGCCGCAAAAGGAATTTCGGCTGGCCGAGGATTTGGTGGATACCTGCGATGCCATGCTGGTGATCGGCACATCGGGTGTGGTGTTCCCTGCGGCCGAGCTGCCCATCAATGCTCACCGATTAGGCAAGTTCGTGGCCGAGATCAACCCCGAACGCTCGGAGGTGTCGGGCTACACCACCGTGGAATGCAGGGCCACAGCCGCGCAGGGGTTGCCTCAGTTGCTGCAAATGTTGAAAGCCGCATAAAGGCAGGGGCGACGCCGAAACCAATCGGTGTCGCCCTGCTGGTTTGGCAACATCAATTAACCACCAAAATCGTGAACCGCTTTTGACCCGGTAGCAACTTCGGGTCATAGACATCCCAATAAACCAGGCCGATGTCCCGCACCACAGTTTTGCGCCAATCGGCAAACTCTGGCGACTTGAGCTGGAAATCACCCGGTGCATGGGCACGCAGCAAAAGCATTTGACGTGTGCCGGGGCGAAATGCTTGATGCCATGCTTGATTCACGGCATTTACAAAGTCTGCTGCACTGCATGAAATGGCCGTGCCCATACGAAGCTGAGAATGCCGGGCATGGTCGCTGAGCTTGTACTGCCCGAGTATTCCAACCAGATCCTCCAAGTCTGCATTGGCCATGGCCGAGTGAGTCCAGTCGCATTGCAAGGCGAACACCACATCTTGGATGGCCTGCACACAACGCTCCAACGGGTCCGACAGGGTGAGCACCAGCAAAGCGCTCGCGCAATGCTGCTGCCAAGCATCGGTCATGGCAAGTTGGCTTGCCTGGTTTGGATCACACAGCAGAAACCACAGATGCGCATCTGCACATTCGTCCAAATTACACCGAATGAAAGCGGCATGATCGATGGATTGACAAGACCAGACGCGAACGATGGGGCTCGATTCTGCTTCGCCAGAGTGACCCGATGCTGCCAGTGGGAGGCTCACTCGGTATGTGAAATTTTGATGGGGCATGACGGATTCAAGAAGTTCAAAGTCAAACACCCGCACGCGGCCATCAGGCTCGGTGCGGGTGTGGTCAGGCAAGCATTATCTGGACGTCATGGACGATCAATCGGTTCAAACAAATCGGCTCGCTGAATGCGGGGCCAAGTCACCGAGCGCCCACTCCAGTAAAACTCGTAGGCCAACTTGTCACGCTTGTCGTACCAGACATCCGTCTGCTCGCCATCAACCGTATAGACATCGATGAAATGCGAACGGAGATTGGATGCACGGGTATCTGTCGGCGCACCCAAAATGGCGATCACCTGATCGCGTGGCATCTTGGGAGACAACTTGTCGAAGACCTCGGGGTACTCCAGTTGAAAGGAGTACCGTGCTGCGCGGTTTTCATCAGAGGTCACATCGCCGCACTTTTGAACGATTTCTTGAACAACACCGTCCTTGCTGGCGTAGCTGATCTCAACGAGGTCAATGGTGCATGAGCCCTCGCGCTTGACCTTGTAAACATCAAGAATCACGCTCGAGCGACGATTCTGTGCGTTGGCTTGCTCAGGTTCGCCCACCAAGGCAAGAACCGCATCGCGTTGCATGCCACGCGTAATGCGATGCGCACCAGGCAAACTGATCCGCGGTTTGGTCGCAGGCTTGGGCGCTGACTGTGTGGCTGTGGCAACGCTGCCGGCTGTGCGCTTGACGGCATCGACCACACCGTTGATGCCACCCAAAATCATGAGCGGATTGGCTTGCGCTGTGGCTGCGCTCAGGCTCAATGCACAAAGCAAAGCGCTGGCGACCTTGGATGGCGCATTGAAACGAAACGCAGCAGTGCTGCGGGTTTGGGTCTTGAGTGTGGACATGGCCTCTCCTGTTGAAAAAGGCCTCAGTGTCTGCACGGGTGCGACAGAATGGGTCGTAAAGAAAATGAGTTGATGTGGCAGTTAGGCACCAAGATGGGCATATACGCCGTAAACGATCCTTGGATCGCTGGGGAGTTGGCCCGGCTCCAAGACTCGGAACTCCTTCGCAATTTTGGCGTTCGATGCCATCAAATGAGCATTCGCAGCACGCACTTTCGGCATGTCTAGAAACACCATGAACTTTAGGCTTTCAGTTTGCGTGGGTAGGGATGAAGCTTTTCGCTTCCCATGGAGTAAGGCATCAATGTCCGCAATGATTCCATTCCTTTGTGCTGCTCCGTACTTGGTGCCGCCATTGATCGGGAGGTTGCACTTGACTTCAGCAACTATTGAAGGGTATCGGGTGTTTGGGAAGGCAATGTCATATCCATTTGCGTTTGGCTTTGTACTCAGAACATCGCTTCTTAGCTGATCCAGTACTACTTGGTCCATCTTGAGGACTTGAGCAAGCCACTCTGCAAAACCAAGAGTGAGTCTCATTGTCAAAGTGTTGTTGATATCTGACAACACCGATTTCAACTCCAGTAGCGAACCAAGGTCCATCTTGGCGAAATAGTCATCACTGCGAAGATGGAATGATTTGATTAGAAACGAATTGATTCGGCGACGCAGCTCTTCATCTCTGCGATAGGAATCGATTTTCGAAATGTTCTCTGGCATGGGTATCTTTTGAACAAATAAATAATCAGAGGCGCTGCTAGTTTTTGACTTCAGAAATTAATTCAAGATCCAACTTTGCAGCACAAACCCCATGGCCAAGGTGTCCAGTTCGCAATAGCGCAGCAGACCCTGGCGCAATGCTTCACGGTCCACAGCGTGTAAGTCCTCAAACTGCAGTCGCAAATAAGCATTGCTGGCGGCACCACCCTGGTTGATGGCTTCGGCGGCTTTTTCATCTTCGCCAAGCTTGGTGACCAGCAACTTGTAGGGATCAAGCACGCGACCCTCGCTGTCTTGTTGCCACCAGCTCATGTCTTTGAAGTTCATGCTGCTCATCTGCCCTGCTGCGCCGTACACAGGCTGGCTGTAGGTGCGCTGGAGGAAGGTGGAGCTTTGCATCACCGCTGGCAAGACTTTCTTGATCGAGCAGCTGCCTTTGGTGCTGGGGTGAAAGTAATGTTTGCGGGCCACATCCGCCAAGTCCACCATGGCACGCTCGCCGTCTTTGGTGACGTGTTCGATGAACAAGATCAGCTCGTCCATGTCCTCTGGCGGCTTGGCTTCAGCCTTCAATTGTTCTTTGATGGCATTGAGGATGGAGTTTTCGTGATGACTCCACCGCATGATGGTGCCCTCGTCATGCCGCAGGGCTTCGCGTAGCGCACGCACGAAGGCATAGTTGGGAAACTCCCCCGGCGCATCGCACAAGAACTGTGTGGCGTGCCTGAGCGTGCCATCTGCCTCAAGCACATGGTGCGAGAACTGAAATGCCACTTGCTCATAAGGCCGGCGTCCCGCATGAAAGGGCAGCGCAACTGCCGCAGTTTCAAAGTCGATCAAATGCAGGGGGTATGTCCATCCACGCATTTCGCTTTGCAGGCCTTCCCTGTCCAGGTAATAGCCTTGAGCCTTGGCATCTTCTGGAACGCCCGCAATTTGCATCCATTGCCGTTGGGCGATGCTCAGCGGACTGTAGTCGTGGTCGATCAGTTTCAAGTCATCTTCAGTGACCTGATTGAGCTTGCACACGCCCTGCTGGATCAATTTGTCTTTGCTGCGGAAGTTCCACAAATCCAGCACGGTGCCGCCCTCAAAGTCTGCATCGCTCCAGCGATTGGCTTCTTTCCAGCATTCATGAAAGCCGCTCTTGGAGTCGCCATTCAAAGCGGCCTTGAACTCACAAGACCCGCATTGCGCGCCAATGATGGGCGGCAATTTGTCGTCAGCTGCATAGTGCTTGGCCCAAAGGGCAGCCAGCTCCTGCAATGAAGCTTGACCACCCGGTATGTGCAAGGGTTCGCTCAGAACCTCATTGACCAAATGGTCGACACTGACGACGGTCAGCACGGTTTCGCCCAGCCCCGCTGCGCGTGCCCGCTCATCCACGCGCACGTCGATATCGCGCCCATTTCTCTGGATCTTGAACCATTGGTTCATGCCATTGACTTGCGCCCTCTTGCTCTTGTCGGGCATGAGCAGATAAGCACTGACATGAGCCCCGGGGAAGGCCTGTTGCACCAAGTATTTCTGGAAGGCCACGTCTTGCACATAGGGCAGGATGTCGCTCGCAATGGATTTGCGCTTGCCTGAAAAGCTGGAAGGATCGCCTGAATAAGACTTGGCCTTGACCTCGATCACTTCAATATGCTGTCCACGTTTGACCAGCACGTCCACGCGCACCAGATACCCGTCGTGCACGATGGCAGGCTCGAACAAGGTGATGTTGTCCTGCTGCAGTAAGAACTCTGTTTCGGCCACGGCTTCTGCGACACGTTTGCTCTTGATCTCGATCCCGTCGGGGTACATCAGCTTGGCCAGCTCCCCCACCTGAAAACCCCCATCGGCCAGCATGGCCAGGAACTCGTTTTCGTTGTTGGTGTTGGCGTATTCGGGTTTGCCGGTGTAGTAGAGCTTGGTCGGGCACTCAATGGCCAGCTTGAAGCGGGACTTGGTCAGGTAGCGTGGGGTGATTTGAGTTGCATTACTCATGTTGGCCTTTTTGTTGACGCTGATCCGGTTTCAAAGCGATGTTCCATGCGGGTTTCAAGTTCGCAATGAGTTCCCGTTCTGCTTGCTTGATGGTCTCGTCATCCAGTAACGGGCAAACAAAGAACGTGATTGAGGATTGATGGGCCGCGATCAGGCTGTTGATGTGGCAGTTTGTGGACTGCCCATCCAGGTAGCAGTTTTTGGGATGAATCTTCCCGTAGCCTTGGTCTACGCGTTTGCCAAAGGGGTCGAGGCTACGGCCGATGTACATGACTTCATCGTCACAGCAGTAGAGATACAAACCCTTCAAGGATTTATGGCTTTCTTCGACCATCTGGAACTGACAAAAAACTTCATCACCGTGAGGATTCAGGAACTTCTTGTAGAGGGGGGTTCCGTCTGTTTTCAACTTGATCAAGAAGTCGCCCAATGGCAGACCAAGATCAATGTTGAATTCAACGTCAAAAAAATCCTTGAGCTTTATGTACCTTTTGCTTTGGAGGGTTTCCGCAAGCGTTTTATTGCGCTTTCTGGAAAAGGTATTTTCAAAAGACCCTTCACGGAAACGCAGCGCCGAGGCAACAAAAGTCATAGGCCCGAGGGAGGAAGAAAACTCTCGCTCCAAGTTCACAAATGATCCTTTGAGGAACGGGAGCCGGTCTTTCCAAGCTTGATCAGTTTGCCCGCACCAAACAATAGGCGATCAACTTCGTAGATGTAGTCACTTGCAGCGTCGCCAAAACGCTTTTTCAAAGCATCGTAATAAACCATATAGCGGCCAAGCCACCTCTGTTGCTGTGTATCGCTTCTGTCTATAGTCTCTAGCTGTCGTGCACGTGAAAGCGCATCACCCGTATGCGACATTCGGACAGCAAAGCACCTCAGGGTGTGTTGGTCCAGGATGAAGCTGTTTCTACCGCTCAAATAGCCGCCAAACTCATAGAAAACTTTACCGGTTTTCTTCTTTTGCTCATTTCCGTAAACGCCCTGAACGATGTGATGCTCTTTGCCCAGGTCACCGTTTTTCCAAAGAACCGAGTACAGTAACTTTTCAAGCGCGGTCATTGGCTGCCCGTTTGGCAAGACTCCGTTGGCAAGTTCACGTGTGACGCAGAAACCGTCGGTGAGCACCTTGCTTTTCTTCAATGCGTTTATTTCTTCTGGCGTGAGCTGCAAACGCAAGCGCGGAAACTTTTCACCAGGCATACGCTGAAGAATTTCTGCCCCCCAAAAATCGATGGTTCTGACGCGCTCAATCAATTCAACAGGATGACTCGACGTCCTGATGCATTGCATGAGTTCAACAATCAATTTCTTGGAGGTCCGGTTGTCCAGTTTTGTTTTCATGAGCCACTCATCACTTTGATGCATCTGACGCACCAGGATTGGCAGAACACACAGGCAACGTCACAACCTTGCGATTGACCAAGATCTGATCGCGGAACAAAAAGAATTCTTGTTTATTGGGGTTTGGATAAAACCGGACCTGCGCAATTCGACCAGGCACATCAGACTTGGCATCCAGTGCGACCCAAAGTCCAGATTTCCCGCATCCCAACAGGCAGCCCTTTTCTTTGATGTTTTCGTAAGCCACTGTTTGTGATTTCACAACGCCTTGATGGGTCGTGTACTTGCCAATGCCCATGATGGCTTCAACATCTTTGATGTTGACAGTGGTCGAGTTGAATGCGGCAAGCTCGTGGTAACGATCAACTGAGGGGGGCGTATCTGGGTTGATTACCGGGTTGTCTGAGGCTGTTACGCAGTCGGGGGCGTTCCCTTTGTTCGTGTACTCTGAAACATCTTTGGCTTTGGAGATAACACCCATACCTACTTGAACCGCAGGCAGCGGATTGGCGCTGACTTGAGTGGTGGAAATGGTGGCTGTGGAGGCGATCACAAACGAGGCTAGAGCCGTGTGGAATTTCTTCATGACGAGATTGGGATGTGAACATTCGGTGATGCTTTTTTGGGGCTTCACAGGGGACGATTTTTTTTGGTGATGTTGGTGATCAGATCACCGAAGCTGTTAAGCCAGCGTTCGAGTTGCAGGGTTTGCACCACGCTTGCGGTGATGGTGTAGCTATTGAGGTCTTCGATGACGGTTTGGTCTTCGGACAGTGGCGACTCCAGCAGGTGTCGGCCTGGGCCTTTGTCGATGGTGAATTGCAATCGAATGCGCTCGCCATTGCCCACCGCAAAGTTGCCCTCGCCGTCATAGGCGGCCAGGTCAAAGTCGGGGCGCTCAAAGGCCATGCCGCTGTCGGTGGCCGAGTTGATTCGGTGCAGCGCCAGGATGCGGTGGTTGTCATAGCCTTCGAATTGGCAAGCCAAGTACAGGCGCGGGCCTTGTTGGGCCAGGCCCAGAGGCATCACCCGGTAGTTTTTGCGCTCGTCTTTTTGGTTGGTGTAGACCACGTCCAGCCAGTGGTTGGCATAGAGCGCAGAGGTCACGGCATCGAGAACGCCATTGGCCAGTTTGGGTGGCAGCAGGGGTTGGGTCTCGCTGACCACGCGCACTTTTTGGAGCCATTGCTTTTCGAGCTTGGCGTTCTGGTGCGGGGCCAGGTTGGCTTTGGCTTGCTTGAAAAACCCGTTCATGGCCTTGAGCACGCTGGGTGGCAGCAAGGGTTTGAGTTGTTGTTCGGCCAGTAACAACAGCAGCGACTCCTGCCGGTTCAAGGTGGGCACCATGAGCCCTTGGCCTTGGTCTTTCCACCGGTAGCCATAGGGCAGGCTGCTGTCGTCGCGTTCGATGTCGAACTGTTCGCTCAGCGCCTTGAGCAGGCGTTGAATGCTGCGTTCGTCACGCTCAAAACCGGCTGCTTGCAATTCGCGGTGCAGCTCGCCCGTGCTCACTTTGCGGTGGCGCGGTATGCGCCTGAGCAGCTCGATGGCCAGGCTCAGGGTTTCAAAGGTGTCGGGTTTTTTGGCCATGTGCGAAGTGGATTCGGTGGTTTCTAAAAATGGTAAACGACAACGACGCGAAATGTCGCCATTTAGTAGCAAATTTGTAAAAATTGTTAGCCACCGGTGCCCAATTCAAAACTCTGAGCCGATTTCCGCATCCTGGGGCAAGCGCAGCCAGTCCGCCAGTCGACGCCAATCCGCTTCCGTCTTGCGCTGATGACCCATCATGTTCGCGAAGGAGTCGTTCCAAAGCATGAGCCAATGCCTACGGTCTTTCAGATGGAGCACTTGTCCGTGAGCGATGTCATTGAGTTCGACCTTTTGCAACTCAGGCCACTGCTGGCAGGCATTGGCCCACAGGTCTCGTGCCGAGGCGGGGTGACTGGTGGCTGTGTCATCGGTCAGCACATGGCAGAGCATGCCCAAGGGGCTTTCGATCCAGACCGACACCCCGGGGCTGGCAGGGCGTTGCAGGGTGGGTATGTAGTGCCCACGTTCGTCCCACCATGTTTGGAACGGGTGCATGCAGCATTGAAAGCGTGGGTCTTTGCTGCTGCCATCGGGGTATTCCCATTCGTCACAAAAGCGCTGCAGATCCGCTTGTGTGAAGGCAATGCGCAGCGCACTGGGGCCGCCTTCGATCCAGCCCGAGTGCTCCGAAGGTCCCATCATTTCAGTGGGTGAGTTGGGCATGTGCTGTTCGAACCAAGCCTTCATTTCTTGCCAGGTTTTTTGGATGGCTTTGGATGTGGACTCACAGAAGTGCAGGGCATAAACATCGCGACGTTCGGCGCGAAAAATGTCTTCAGGGGTGCGTATGAATTGGGGCATATTGGTCTCCGATTTGTGATTCAGTGGACAAAGCCAATGGATTTGCTCTTGGCACCGGGCTTGATGGTGCTTTCGCCCTGCAGTGCCTGCACCCAGGCGCTGGCATCGCGCAGGGGGCGCAGGCGGCTTTGGCGCAGCACAGCGGCAAAGTCGCCGGGGGTCAGGTTGCTCAGGGCTTGCAGTTGTGCCAGTTCGGCGGGGCCGGGTTCGGGCAGGCCTTGTTGCTGGCAGTGGCGCAGCAGCAGTTGTGCTGCTTGTTCAGGGCGCAGGGCGTCGAGTTTCACTTTCAGGTCAAAGCGGCGCAGCACTGCAGCGTCCAGCTGGCCCATCAGGTTGGTGGAGGCCATGAACACGCCGCCAAAGCTTTCCATTTGGGTGAGCATTTCGTTGACGAGGCTGACCTCCCAGCTGCGTTGAGCGCCCTGGCGGTCTTGCAAGAAGCTGTCCACTTCGTCGATGAGCAGCACGGCGTTTTCGGCTTCGGCTTGCTCAAAAGCGTGGGCGATGTTTTTCTCGTTTTCTCCTACATACATGCCCAGCAGGTCAGAGGCGCGTTTGACGTGCAAAGGGCAGCCCATTTGCTGGGCCAGCCAGCGCCCAAATGCGGTTTTGCCCGTGCCGGGTGGGCCATACAGGCACAGGCGGCCAGTGCGCCCTTGCACCAGTTGCTGGGCCACCTCGTTCAGATCGATGTCGGCGTTGATGAAAGCCGGGTCATAGACCTCAGGCAAGCGGTTGGGGTCGTGTTTGGCGATGAGCCGGTGGTGCTGCGCTTGCAGGGTGTTGTTGACCAGCATTTCCAGCGCTTCGCTGGCGCGGTGCGGCTGCATGTGATCGGCAATGCATTGCACCACGCTGGTGGCTTTGGCCACCACGGCGGGGGCCAGGTCTTCGGACTCGGCCATGCGCGAGATGGCCGCGCTGCTCAGCCACTCGCCAGCGGTGTCGCGAATAATGCGTTCGCGGTGTGACTTGGGCGGCACGGGCATTTCCATCACCATGTCAAACCGGCGTGTGAATGCGGGGTCCAATCCATACAGGCTGTTGGCCACCCAGATGGTGGGCAAGGCGTTGGATTCCAGCACTTGGTTCATCCAGCCCTTGCGCCCATGCGACCGTTGTTCACCGCGCATCAGCTTGTGAGATCCCCCAGCGTTTTCGGTGTCGTTGAAAACTTCTTCCACCTCGTCAAACAAGATGATGGCGCGGTGTTTGGCAAAAAAACTGTTGGCCGCGCAGTGGGCTTTGACGCGCTTGCGTCCCCCGATGGGTTCTTTGCTCTCGTCTTCGGTGGTCACCTCAAACAATTCGCAGCCCATGTCTTGTGCCAACAGTTTGCTCAGCTGTGTTTTGCCGGTGCCCGGTGGCCCATACAAGAGGATGTTGACGCCTTTGCGGCCTGCTTGCAGGGCGTGTTTCATGTAGGGGCGCAAGACCGACAAGGGCTTGGCCAGGTGTTGGTAGTCGACCCATTGCAGGTGGCCGGGCTCGCTCGGGCGCACCATGTCGCGCAGCCATTCGGTGGGGTCCACGATGGCATCGGTCAAGCGGTCGGGCAGCGATTCGGACAGCAATTCCAGCTGAGCCTCAATGCTGCCGGTGTAGTGCCGCGATGCGCTGAGCGTGAGCAGCCCGGTGCGAACGAGCGCACCCTCGGGCTGAAACGCGTCCCAAGTCGCTTGGCGTGGCAGGTCCAACAAGGTGGCCAGTCGGTCGGCCAATTGTTTGCGCCGCAAGTTGGTGGGTTTCTCGCACATTTCCTTGAGTGCAGGGTAGGCCCGCATCAAGACGGCGAACTCAAACAGGCGAGACTCCACTGCGTTGAGATTGACCAATTGCGCAATGCGTTCGACGTTGGTTGCCAGCACACTGGGTACCGAACCTGGATCGCGTTGCGCTTCTCGGTAGATCTTGCGCAAAAACTTGCGCACTTTGCCGGGCTCGATTTCGCCATCCAGGTCGTCGTTGACAAACTCGTTCAGACCGATTTGGCAAGCAACGTCGTCATCCCGAAAACCGTGGCGTTTGACGAAGTGCTGATCCGCTTTGAGGTCCACCAGAAGACGCAAAATCCAGTAGCGAACAATGTTTGGCAGTTCTTGTTCTGTGCTGTCGCAGGTGTCGATGTCTTGTGCAGTATTTCTGACGCGCTGTGCCATGTGGGCCTCCTGTAGTGAACAGGAAGCAGTGTCTTAAGAGGTGCGACAGCATGTGTCGCACTTGGATGTTTGAACATCCATAAATCAAGTTGATGCTGAGCTTTCAGGCAATTACGCTGCTTGATCTGTGGTGTGTTTGACTTGGCGCAGTTGATGGGGCGGGTTGTCTGGCGTAGGGCTGAAGGGCATATGAGATTTACCTGTGCTTGCCTCTCGCACTTGTTGTCCTTGGCTACAGCCCAGCAAGTAGCCAAAAACCAGATCGGTGCTGATATCGCCCTTGAACAAGGACACATGGTTGGCGGCATGCAAGGCACTGGCGGGCGGCAGCTGCTCGCTGTTGTAGATCACGATGTGCGCATCCCGCGCGGTGGTGTCTTCCAGGTGCATGGGAGAGCCGTGTACCCAGGCGATGCGGGCATCGATGAACAGGGCGCTGATGGACCGCTTGAGTCCCATCAGGTCCAGCGGCTGGGTGATCACCTTCACATCGTCCCATTGGCTCAATTGCGCCAATGTGCCCGTCATCTGGTCGCTGGCATGCAGGATGCAGATCATGGGCGCGCCTTTTTCAAGCTGTGGGCTGGCAAAACCTTGGGCTTGGCAAAACTGGCTGAGCGAGGACGACAGGATCCGGCGGTGTCCGCCTTGGGTCACAAAGGCCTTGAAAACGCCCGTCTCGACCATGCGTTGTACGGTGCCCACCGACAGGCCCAGAATTTTGGCCGCCTGGCTGGTGCTGAAGTACGTTGGGGTGATGTTGTCGTTTTTCATCGGTGATCCTGTAGGCGACTGGGCCAATGCCGGGTTTGAAAAATTTGCTCGTTTTGATCATATGAACCGAATTCGCTCGTGTACAGGCGTGGAACGGGTACGCACTTGCTGGAAAACAGGTAGGTTCTGTCGCTGGTCTGCGGGACTTGGCTCCGGGATCAGGGGGGACTTGGCCAGTTCAAGGCAAAATGCCCCCCATGTTGAAATGGTTCCGTTTCTTGTCGGTCTGGCCCTTGTGGGCTTTGCACGCTCTGGGTTGGCTGGGCGGTTGGCTGGTTTGGGTGTTGTCGCCCACTTACCGTCAACGCTTTGTGGACAACGCCCGCCAAGCAGGTTTGAGCTTGTGGGATGTGTTGGGGGCCATCGGGCAGACGGGTTGTATGTCGTCAGAATTGCCCCGCTTGTGGCTGGGGCGACCCGTCCCGGTGCAGTGGGCGTCTGATCAAGCGGCAGCCGACGCCTATGCGGCGGGTCAGGGCGTGTTGTTTTTGACGCCCCACATGGGCTGCTTTGAGGTGACGGCCCAGGCGCTGGCCTCGCGCTTTGGCGCTGCACACGGCCCCTTGACGGTGCTGTACCGTCCGTCCCGCCATGCGGGTTTGGGCGAGGTGATGGAGCAGGCCCGCAGCCGCCCCGGACTGGAGGCGGTGCCGACCACCCTGGCTGGCGTTCGCCAGATGATCAAGGCGCTGCGCTCCGGCCATGCGGTGGGCCTCTTGCCCGATCAAGTGCCCCCTGAAGGCATGGGCCAATGGGCCCCGTTTTTTGGCAAACCCGCCTACACCATGACCTTGGCCGCCCGTCTGGCGGCCCAAACCGGGGCCCGCGTGGTCTTGATTTGGGGTGAACGCCTGAGCTGGGGGCGTGGGTTTCGTCTGCACACCCAGACCTTGGGCCATGATCTGTCGACTGATCTGGGGGTGGCGGTGGTGCAGATCAACCAGGCCATGGAGCGCGTGATCTTGAGCTGTCCTGCGCAATACCTGTGGGGTTATGCCCGCTACAAATCACCTCGACAAGACGCATGATTTCATTTTTGATTGCCTGCATGCGCGGGATGGCCCACTGGCCTTTGTCTCGGGTGCGTGCGGTGGGGGCCGGTTTGGGCTGGCTGCTCTGGTGTTTTGCACGTTCGCGCCGCCACATTGTGCTGACCAATTTGAGGCTGTGCATGCCCGAGTTGAACGAGACCGAGCGTTTGACCCTCGCTCGTGAGCACTTCCGTTTGGTAGGTCAAACATTGTTGGACCGTGCCTGGCTGTGGCATGCCCCAGAAGCAGTGGTGCGCTCGCGCTTGCGATGGTGTGGTGTGCCAGAGGCCCTGGATGCGCAAAAGCCCATGGTCTTGTTTGCGCCGCACTTTGTGGGGCTCGATGCAGGCGGCACAGCCGTGGCCATGAATGCCAAACAACCCGTGGCCTTCATTTATGTGACGCAAACCAACCCGCAGCTGGAAGCTTGGGTGCGTCAGGGCCGTGAGCGCTGGGGCGGGGTCAAGCCCTATTTTCGCCACGATGGCATCCGAAAAATCATCGTGGGTCTCAAGCGGGGCGAGCGACTTCATTTGTCTCCCGATATGGATTTGGGCCCGGAAGACTCGATTTTTGTGCCCTTCATGGGTGTGAACGCGGCCACCGTGCCGTCCTTGTCGCGCATGGCCAAATTGGTGGGCGCGCAGGTGGTCCCGGTGGTCACTCGCTTGACCGCGCAGGGCTATGACATCGAGGTGGGCCAGCCTTGGGCGGACTTTCCCAGTGACGATGTGCAGGCCGATACCTTGCGCATGAACGCGCAGCTGGCGCAGTACATCATGACCGAGCCCGCCCAATACTATTGGGTGCACAAGCGGTTCAAGACCCGTCCCCCGGGTGAGCCGGGCGTTTACTGAACGGGGCGCTGCAAAAAGCGGCTGATTTCAGCGATCACCCTGTCGGGGTGTTCGTGCACCACCCAGTGCGTGGCGTTTTCAATCGGCACCAGGGTCAGGTCGGGCACGTGCTGGTCCAGGCCCTCGGTCAGGCAAGGCCGCAAGGCGATGTCGTCTTGCGCCCACAGCACCAGCGTGGGCACATCGATGCGCAAGATCTCGGGCGGCAGCACCATGGCCGAGATGAAGTCCTCCGTGGCGGTGATGGGCCGCAGGGGTGATGCGCGGTAGTAATTCAAGCCGCCCTCAAGGCCCTGCGACCAGACAAAGCGGTACTGTTCTTCCACCTCGGGTGTGAGCCAGGGCGCGGCTGTGGCTGCCAGGCTGTGCTTGCCACTGAGCTGCTCGTCGTCGCCCCGTAAAAACCCCAACAACTGCGCAAAACCATCGGCTGCAAGCTGCGCTGCCGCATGGGGCTGGACCAAGAAACTCATGTAGGCGCTGGCCGCTTGCTGGGCCGGGTCGCTCTGCATGGCCTTGAGAAAGGGCGCGGGATGCGGTGAATTGATGATCACCAACTGGCGCATGCGCCCGGGGTGCTGGTTGGCCACGTTCCAAGCCACTGCGCCACCCCAGTCGTGGGCCACCAGCGCAGCCAGTGGCTGCTCGCCACACTCGATATCGATCAAGGCCACGATGTCTTGCACCAAAAACTTGGCGCGGTAGTCCTTCACGTCGGTGGGGGCGCTGGACAGCTCGTAGCCGCGCAGGTTGGGGGCCACGCAGCGGTAGCCACCGTTTTCCGGGCGGGCAAAGTGCGTCAGCAGCTCGTCCCAGACGAAGGCGGCTTCGGGGAAACCGTGCAAAAACATCAGCACTGGGCGGCCCCTGTCGCCACAGGCGCGGCAGCTGAGCGTGATGC
>Ga0228702_1001473_pt1 | contig 14891 bp, 9 predicted proteins | sample McNCre217_Aug_MG_2_FD_178018 | JGI IMG/M metagenome (GOLD analysis project Ga0228702, IMG submission 178018) | Freshwater microbial communities from McNutts Creek, Athens, Georgia, United States - 20-17_Aug_MG | ecosystem: Environmental > Aquatic > Freshwater > Creek | place: USA: Georgia... | reverse complement strand
CGCTGTGGTTGACGGCCTTGGCCCAATGCCCAATGCCGCTTTGCGCATCAAAGCGGCGGCTGTGCAGCAGTGTCACGGTTTGGTGTTGCAACAACGTGCCCGTGCACAGCTGCGACATCACGGCACCAGCTTCGACCGACGCGAGTTGGTCTTTGTCGCCCAACAAAATCAAACGCGCCGAGGCCGGCACGGCTTGCAGCAGGCGGGCCATCATCTCTAGGTCCACCATCGAGGCTTCGTCGACCACCACCACATCGGTGGCGAGTTGCTTGGTCGTGGCATTAGGGCTGTGATTAGGGCTGTTGGTTTGCAACAAGCGGTGCAGCGTTTGCGCTTGCGTGGGGATGCGCGCTTGCACATCGGCAGGCATTTTGGCGAGTGCGTTGCTGATGGATTCCGTCAAACGCGCCGCGGCTTTGCCTGTGGGCGCAGCGAGGTGAATCTGCAGATCACGCGTGGACGCGCCCACCAACAACGCGAGCAAACGCACCACCGTGGTCGTCTTGCCCGTGCCTGGCCCGCCCGTGATGAGCGTGATGGGGTGCTTGGCCGCCACCTCGCACGCGAGGCGCTGCATGTCGGGCTCGTCGCTTTGTGTTTTTGGAAAAAGATCATCCAAGCGCTGCTGCAAATCGGCAGGCACGTCGCACGGCGTAGCCAGACGCGTTTGAATTGACGAACGAATGCTTTGCTCAGCCATCCAAGCACGGCGCAGGTACAAGCGTGTGCTGTCGGGGCTGAGTACCAAGGGGCTGGCGTGGCCTTGCGTCCACGGTAGGGTGTGGGCAGCTTGCGCGAGGTTGGCAGGCAAGAGGGCCGTTTGTTCGTCGCTCCATCCGAGCAACTCAGCCGCGTGGGTGTGCAAGGTGTTGAGGTCGAGACAGGCATGGCCTCGGCCCCACTGGTGGCTGGTGAGGGCGGCGAGCCACAAGTGACGCGCATCGTCACTCGGTTGTTTGCTTTGCAGCAAGTTGGTCAGAGATTTGTCTAAGCCCGTCAGTGACGTGGCTTGCGCCCATGACGCATGCAACAGCGGGAGCAGTGTTGTGAGGGCGTGCTGGCTCATGCCGCCACGCGTTGAAGCAACGCCTCTTGCGCCAAAGTGTTGATGCTTTTGCCTTCGGCCTGCGCCACGATGGCCAGCTTTTCGTGCAGCTCTGTCGGAATGCGCAAATTGAACTTGCCCGAAAAGTTGCGGCGTGGCTCAATGCCTTTTTCTCGGCAGACTTCTAAAAACACTTCGAGTGATTTCTTAAATTCAGCACGCAGTTCTTTGGGGTTCTTGCCGTAAAAATCGGCGCCGCCTGTGAGGCCCAAGATTTCGCCTCTGAACATGTCCAGCTCTGCGTCGTATTCAATTTTGGCGTTGTAGCCGTTGTAGGTCATCAAATTCATGGTGCGACTCCGTGTTGCTCAAACCACTGACGAATGCTGGCGACTGCACCTTTGTCCGTATCGGGTGAGGGGTGTGGCCGATGAAATACGCGGACTTCATCAAACAGCACCACCGCAATGCGGCTACCTTCTCGTTCACTGATGTCTGCGCCAAGCTCGACTAAGAGTGCTTCAATGTCACGCCATTGGATGTTGGCGCTGACAGGGCGTGCGTAAATGGCGTCTAAGGTTTTTTGGTGTTTTCGCTTCATTTAAATGGTACCAGTATTTGGTACTGGTTGCATCTTGTTGGTGAAGCGAATTGTTTGGTGGATGGTTTTTGTTGAGTGCCTGTCTTACTTGGTTTTTTCACAAGCCATTTGCAAACAAATCATCCAAAGCTTCAATCAAAGCCTGCTGCGGTTTGCACACATGCACGCCCGCACCGTCTGCCTGAATACCGCGCAAGAACATATAGACCGCGCCGCCCATGTGCTGGGCGTAGTCGTAGTCGGGTAGACGCACTTTGAGCAAGCGGTGCAGCGCCAAGGTGTAGAGCACGTATTGCACTTCGTAGCGTTTGTGCAGCACGGCGTTTTGCAAGGTGGCGCTGTCGTAGCTGGGCAGTTTGTTGGACTTGTAGTCGACCACCCAATAGCGGCCATCGTGTTGCAGCACCAAATCCATCGAGCCGGTGAGCATGCCTTGCATCGTGCGGTCTTGCAGCGCGGGGCGTGGCGCGCCTTCAAACACATGGGTTTGAATGAGGCGGTCCAGCTGCGTGGCGTTGACGTGATGCACTTCGAGGTTGAACTCCATCTCGGGCCAGAGTTGTTCGGGGTCCAATTGGCTCAGTGTCAATGGCGCGGCGTTGAGTTCGTCGAGCGGCAGCAGCGTTTGCACCACGGCGTGTAGCCACGGTTCGAGTTGTGCGTGTTGCGCGGCGTCGAGTTGCAGCCAGCTCGTTTTGCGTTCAAGCAAATTGCCCCACGCCTGCTTGGCCCAATCGGGCGCGTGCGGGTTGGCAACCGGCCAATTGTTTTGCGACAACCATTCCAGCAAGTCGTGCAGCAGCGTGCCGTAGCGCGCACCAGCGGGGAAGGTCTGCCAAGGGCTGATGCTCTCAGGCTCTGGAGCAGGCGCGGCGGATGCTGCAACGGCGTAGGGTTGTGCATCGGTGGCGACATCTGCCAGCGCGTCGGTGATGGCATCGGCCACCGCCTCGTCACGTTTGGATTCAGACACCAAGCCTCGTGTGATGGCACTGAAGCTTGCCGTCCACCACAGGCTGTGATGCTGGCGTTGCGGGGTGAGCGCATCTTGCGTGGTTTGTGTGTTGGCGAGGGGGGTATAGGCAATACCTTGCAACTCAGGCAATGCGGCCACTTGGATGTGTTCGCAAGTACTCCACAAGTTGTTCAGCTGTTGGCTCAGGTCACCACGCGCCTCGCGTTTGAGCAAGAGCGACAAGGCGCTGCGTTTGAGCGTGCCCTTGTCGGCGTTGCCGCTGATGTCATTTTTGGTTTCAGCCACGCCCATCCACAAACCACGTTGCGCACGCGTGAGCGCGACGTAGAGCAAGCGCATGTCTTCTTCCACCGACGAGGCTTGTGCATCCGTGTCGTCATCGCCTTCGTCGTCTTGCGCAAAGTTGGTCTTGGCTTTTTTCTCCACTGCAAACGCGCCGACAAACGGCACAAACACCAGCGGGTATTGCAAGCCCTTGCTCTTGTGGTACGTGATGACTTTCACGCACAAGGCATCGGTTTCGAGGCGGGCTTGTTGAGCGTCGCTGTCGTGATGCTCGCTTTGAATTTGCTCGCCCAAGTGGCGCACCAGCGCGTGCTCGCCTTGCAGGCTTTGCTCGGCGTGTTGCAGCAACTCGCCCAAGTGCAACAGGTTGCTCAAGCGGCGCTCGCCATCGGGCTGGACTAGTAGGCGTTGCGCCACGTGTTGGCTGTGCAGCCACTGGTGCAGCATGGGCAGCACGCCGTGTTGTTGCCACAGTGTGTGCCAGTGGTGGAACTGCTCCAGCAGAGGTTCCCAATGCGCCTCCACTTGGGTAAGGGCCCGCACCTCGTTCAAATTCAACGCCCACAAACGGCTGCCCACCGCCGCACGCACCCAACCGGTTTGGCGTGGCGACGCCACGGCGCGCAACAAGCGCCACAAGTCGGTGGCCTCGGTCGATTGGTACACGCTGGTGTGGTCGGACAAATACACGCTGGGGATGTGTCGCGCACGCAGGGCTTGGCGCACCGCATCGGCTTGTTTTTGGCTGCGCACCAACACGGCCATGTCGCCCGGTGTGGCGGCTTCCTTGTTCAGCAATTTCGCCATTTGGTCGGCAAACACTTGGGCGGTATGGTGCAAGTAGCTGGTGCTGCTCACGACGTCTGCCTCGCCCTCGGCGTGCATCTGCCAAACGGTGAAGGGCGGTTGCTCTTCGCCTTGCACCACCAGCGCAGCCTCTTTGCCTTGGGCTGAGACTTCGACAAACGCAATTTCGCCCTGCGCGGATGCAAACGGTTGTTCTGTTTGCATGAATACATGGTTCACTGCTTTGACCAAGCCCACGCTCGAACGGTGGTTGCCGGTTAGGGTGTGCAGCGCGTTGTCGTTGTGTGCTTGCGCGTCTTGACGCGCTTGCAAGTACGTGCCCAAGTCCGCACCACGGAAGCTGTAAATGGCTTGCTTGGGGTCGCCAATCATCACGAGTGCGTTGGCGTCTGTGCAAACGTCGGGCGCGTAGATGCGGTTGAGCGTGCCGTATTGCCACGGGTCGGTGTCTTGAAACTCGTCCACCAAGGCCACGGGGTATTGCTGGCGAATGGCGGTGGCCAAGCGACCATCGTCGGCCATGACGGCGTGGTGCAGGTTTTGCAACAGGTCCGAAAAATCAAATGCAGCGCGTTGCGCTTTGGCGGCTTTGTAGGCTTCGCCCACGGCGTAGGCGGCGTGCAAGGCGATGAGCTGCGGTGTGTTGGGCGGTGCGTCTAGCAGGGTCACATGGTCTTGCACGGCGGCGAAGAGAGTAAAGCCCTCGGCCTCGTCCCACCCTTTGCCTTTGAGCGCGGTGGTGGTGAAACGCTCCAATACTTTGACTTCGTCTTTGCTGGTGGGCGTGCTTTGCTTGGCCCACGTTTGCAACACATTGAGCCAGTTGGCAAAGTAGTCAGCCCGCAAGCCTTTGATTTTTTTCTGTGCGGCTGCGTCTTGCAGGGCTTGCAGCACGGTGTTGCTCCACGCCTCGCGTGCGGCTTGTGCGGTGGCATCGACTTGCGTTTGCCACACCATGTGCGCGTCAATCGCTTGGGTGGGGGTGGTGTCGGGCGCGATCAGCTCGCGCGGCTTGCGCTCTTGCTCTTTCCACATCTCGCTCAAGGTGTTCAGCAGCTTGGCGGGGTCTTGTCCGATGAGGGGCGTGATGTGTTGCAGCGTGTCGCCGCTCAGGGGGTAAAACCATTCGCGCCAATAGTCTTGCACCAGCGTGAGTTTGAGTTCGTCCGCGTTTTCTAAACGCGTTTGCTCAAACAGGTTGTGGCTCTCCAGCGCGTGTTGCGTGAGCATGCGGCGCGACCAACCGTGGATGGTGTAGATGGCGGCATCGTCCATCCACTCGCCGGCACAGTTGAGTTGCAGCGCGCAGCGTGGCCACAGTGAGGGGTCAAAGCTGTCGCGCAGGGTTTGCAAAAAGTCATCCACTTTGAACGACGCAGGCACATTGCGGCCTTGCGCGCTCAAGTCAAAGTAGGTGGCGGCTTGGCTCAGACGTGTGCGAATGCGCTCGCGCAACTCAGCGGTGGCGGCATCGGTGAAGGTCATCACCAAGATTTGCGGAGGTAGCAACGCCTCGGTGCGTGCGTGGCCCAGCACGAGGCGCAGGTACAGCGCAGCGAGTGTCCATGTTTTTCCCGTGCCTGCGCTGGCCTCAATCACTTGGCGGCCGTGCAGCGGCAGGGTGTGTGCGTTGAGGGCTTTCATGCGTTGGCCCCTTCGGAGTGATCAGCACTCAAGTGAATCACCTTGGCGGCTTTACGCATGGGTTCGTACAAACGCTCGGGCCATGTGTCGAGGCCGTCTTCTATTTGGCTGAAGTTGTCAAACACACGTTGCAATGCGGGCGAGTCTTGGTATTCGCCGCGTTTGCCAAAGCCGCCTTCAAATACGGCTTGCGCTTTGCCTTGTGGGTCTTTGTGGTCGCTGTGCACGCCCATGAGGTAGGCGCACGCGGTTTTGGCGGCCACGGGCAAAGGCTCGGCCCACGCACTTGCGTAGGCGTTGCACAGATTTTCCAAATGAGTTTGTGCGTCGTTGGCGGCGATGGGTTGAAACGCTACCGCCGCATCAAACCCAATTTGCACGCTGGTGGTGGGCGTGCCGCTGGCACACGCGGCCAAGTGGTGCAGCCACACGTGGCTGAGGGTGTCCAGGCGCGGGAGTTGGTGTTCTTTTTTGCCTTCGGTCACAGCGCCTGGGCGCAGGGCCACTTGCAACCACTGTTGGCCTGCGCCTGGTGCGTTTCCGTTCTTGCGCCACAGTGTTTGGCCATTAGCCCACTCGGCGCTCAAGCGTGTGGGCCCGAGTTGCCAGTGCGCCGATTGCACGCTCAAGGTGTGTGGCCACTTGGGCAACAACACATCGAGCTGGTCGCGCAAGGTTTGGCGGTCGCGCAGCAGTTGGGCTTGTTGTGCTTCGCCAAAACCCGCTAACGCGAGCTGGCCGCTCAAGCGCAATTGCGCCATAACTTGCGCAGCATCGTCGGCTTGTGCGATGCGTTGGTTGAGTTTGTATTTGTCTAAACCGTCGAGCGAAAAAGGCTCTTCTTCCTCGGCGGCCTCTTCGGGTGGGTCCAAGCGCAGGCGCAAGTGGTCGACCAAAAACACATTCACAGGTTGGCGCAGCAAACGCTGCAAGTGGGCGAGGGTGAGTTCGGTGGGCGCGGCGTCAGACGCGGCGGTGTTGTTGCTTGTGGATGCGTCTGCAACTTGGCGAGCCGCACCTGTGGGCAGGGCACGTTGCCAATCGTCGGCGTAGGTGTGAAACGTGCTGCCTTGCGTGAAGTACTTGGGCGAGAAGGCTTGCAGCGGTTGCAGCGGTGCGTCAAACGCAGGCTTGTCGTGTGCATCCGCGCGCACCCACACGGCATTGAGGTAGTCCATCAATTGCGCCACCAACACCGAGGGCGGTTTGATTTCGTGGTCGGTGGTGCGTCGCCCTTGCCAGCTGATGTAGAGCTTGTCGCGGGCCGAGAGCAGCGCCTCTAAAAACAAATAGCGGTCGTCTTCGCGGCGCGAGCGGTCGCCTGCGCGCCAATGGTTTTGCGTGCTGCCCGCGTGGGCGGCATCGCTCATCAAATCAAAGTCGCGTGGGGTTTGGCTGCGCGGGTAGTCACCGTCGTTCATGCCGAGCAAGCACACGGCCCTGAACGGAATCGAGCGCATGGGCATGAGCGTGGCGAACTGCACACCGCCGCCAAAGAAGCGGCGTTGCATGGCGGGCTGTTGCAGCTGGGCCATCCAATGTTCGCGCACCACTACCAGTGGCAGCGGGCTGTCGAGGCGGGCCAGTTGGCATTCGGCCAACCAAGTTTCGAGCGGGGCCATCACGCGCTCAATCAAGCGCTCATCAGCCTCGTCGCTGGGCTTGAAAAACAAAGCCACGATCTGCTGCAACACCGTCACCCATTCGGTGGGCGTGTGGTCTTGGCGCAGTTTGAGCAAGGCAATTTGCGTGTGGCGCAGCCATTGCAGCAGGCCATCCACCACTTGCGCGTCCAGCCCGCCAACGCCGGGCTGCGGCAAGGTGTCGAGCCATGGCGAGGCGAGGGCGTCATCGGTGTTGTGTGCGCCACTGGCATAGCCCAGCAGCAAACGCTCCACACCAAAGAGCCAGCTGTTTTGGTTGGCGTCGGCCATGTCGGGCGCAATGCCCCAAGGTTTGCGGTGTGGCGCATCGAGGCCCCAGCGCACGCCGGCATCGGCCAGCCAGGTGTCGAGCTGGGCCACGTCGTGTTCTTCTAAACCAAAGCGCTCGCGCACGGCGGCCACTTCAAACAGGCTTTGCCACTCCACGCGGGTGATGCGCAGTTGCGGCAGTTGCAGCAAGGTGTCGAGCGCTTGCACCAGCGGCTCGGTGCGCGGCGTGGTGTCGGCCACGGTGTACGGCATGTGCCGCAACTCATGCGCGGCGAAGCGACCAAACACCGCGTGGATGTGCGGCGCAAAGTTGGCCATGTCGGGCACCATCACCATGATGTCGCTGGGCTTCAAGGTCGGGTCTGCATCGAGCCACGCCAGCAGGCGGTCGTGCAGCACTTCGACCTCGCGCTGGGCCGAGTGGGCTTGCGCTAATTCAATGCTGCGCTCGTGCGCGGGCAACTCGGCGGGTGTGTGGGGCAGCGGCTCTAAGTTGAGCAGCGCCGATTGCAAGTGCTCCAACGCTGTGGGCGCGCGGCCTGCATCGGCGGCGGTTTGTGCAGGGTCGATGAACACGTCCACGCGGTTGAACTGGCTTTGGTAGCGCGCCACATCGTCAAAACCATCGAGCAAATGCAAGTAGTCGCGGCCATGCTTGCCCCACGCGGCCAGCAGCGGGTGCGTGTCGGTGTGCAGGGTGTATTGATCGGCCTCTGTCAGCGAGCCATCGTGTTGCGGCACGGGCAGACCGGCTTTGTGCGCTTGGCGTTGCTTCGCTAACTTGATCAAGGGCACGCGGCTTTCCACCACATGGCCCCAGTAGTGCTGACACGGGTTTTGCACCAGCATGAGGACTTGGCACACGCGGCCCAAAGCGGCCAGTGCCTCCACCGTTTGCATGGGCAGCGACGTGACGCCAAACACCATGATGCGATGCGGCACCCCCGCAGGGCGTTGGCCCTCGGGCAGTTGCTGCATGGCGTGCATGAACGCGGCATGCACCTCGGCGCGTGAACGGTAGGCTTGGCTTAGCGCGCTTTGCACCTGTGGGTCTTGAGCTAAGTCATTCAGCAAATCGCGCCACAGCGCGGGCTGCCAGCTTTGCGCGAGGGGCAGGGGTGTGGCTTGTCCGGCGGCGGTGCGCAGTTGGTCTATGCCTTGGCCCCAATCGTCCAACCAATCGGCGCGGTAGTTTTGGTAGCCGTCCAACACGTCGGCCAGTTGCGCGGCCAGTTGGTAGGCGCGGCGGTCAAGCGGTGTGTTTGGTGTGTCTGTTTGGCCGAGGTAATTCTTCAGGGGCTCAAAGCCGGGCTGCGCCAACACATCGGGCAAGCGGCGCATGATGCGCCACACCAAAGGCGACTTGTCGAGCGGCATGTGCGCGGGCACGTTGCTCGGGCCCAGCACCGCGCGGTAAATCTGCCACAGCTTGGCAGACGGCAGCTCCACCTGCGTGGCCGTGCAAATGCCGAGGTCTTTGGCCAAAGCCAACTCCAGCCAATGCTTCATGCCGTTGCTCTGCACCAGTAACACCTCGGGCGCAAGCGGCGGCAGCGGGTGGTTGCGAATGAACTGCACCGCCAACTCGCGCAGGCCCTCTAGCTGGTTGCTATGAAGCACCATAAAACCGGTGGCGTGGGGGCTAGACATGTGGAGCAGAACGGGCGAAAAAAGGGGCTAAATATTTGCGGTAGCCGGTGAGCATACTGGATGGCAGGGTGCTCACCGTGAGCCTGTGAACCGTCGATAAATAGACGCAATAGAATAAACAATATTGAAAAAACGAATACATGACGGTTAATTGACATGCACCTACCGCACATTGCCACCCTAGTCACCACCGCTATCGCCATCGCCCTAGCCACCAGCGCCTGCACCCCGTCTGAATCAGCCACTCAGCCCGCCGCTGAAATGGCCAACCCCGCATCGGTCAACTGCATCAACGCAGGCGGCAAGCTCACCCTCAAGCGCACCCCACAAGGCGAGTTGGGCATGTGCAAATTGCCTTCTGGGAAGGTGTGTGAGGAGTGGGCTTTGTTTCGGGGGGCGTGTTTGTGAAAAATGGTATCTTGAATTTATTGCATCAATGCTAAAAACATGGAGACTCTTATCGTGGAACAAATCAACTTACAACAAGAAATTGAGAAAATTTCTGAAAACAGAGAGCGGTACGAAAAGGTATATCCAGGTTTCATAACTCACATTAGATTTCCGCGTTATAAAAATATTAGTGATGGTGCGCGTATTGATTTCACATTTCCTGTTACCGCTTTGGTTGGCTCTAATGGTTCTGGAAAAACCTCTGTTTTGAATGCTTTGTATGGAGCACCTGCAAAGTACTCTACAGGGCAGTATTGGTTTAGTACAAAAGTCGATCCTATTGAAGAGGGTGATGGAAGCCCAAGTCGTTATATATACGGGCATTACAACAACACTCACAAATCAGTGGTCGAAACTAGAAAGGCGCGTGTAAGGAAAGAACGTGATGGCAAGCTTAACCCTAATTATTGGGAGCCCACTAAAGAAAGCAGTGGCGATGAGATGGTTGAACCAAAGCTTAAAGAGGGAAAGGCTTATCCAGGACGCAGTAAAGATCGTTGGAATCCAGTAAGAAGGAAAGTGCTTTACATAAACTTTCGAAAAGAGTTGAGCGCCTTTGATAAATACTTCTACTTCGGTAGAGACCCTGCACTTAGACCTGTAACTAAGTCTGCTGACGGCAAGGTATTAAAACGTCGAATTACCAGCAAGATGGATCAAGTTATCAGTGATGCTGTGTGGTTGGATCGTGTCATAGAGGCAAATAACACATCGGTCGAAGCTAGAGGACGTAAGGTAGCAACCGAAAATCGCTTGCTAACGAAGGTTGAACTCGATGTTGTCAGTTTTATATTGGGAAGAACGTATCAAGAGGCTCGATGGATCAAACACCGCTTGTTTAAAGGCGATGGCGGTTTAAGTATCTTATTTAAAACACAACATGGTCGATACAGCGAAGCATTTGCAGGAAGTGGGGAGGTCGCCGTTACCAGCTGCGTTGTTCAAGTTCTCAAGGCGGAAAAAGGAACATTGGTTTTATTGGATGAACCAGAGGTGTCGTTACATCCTGGCGCACAAGAGAGATTGTTGGCGTTTCTTATAAAACAGGCGCGTACTCGCCTGCTTCAAGTTGTTTTTTCTACTCATTCGCCACACTTGGTAACGGCCCTGCCTGAAGATGCAATTAAATCTTTTCATCAGCTCACTGATGGAAGATTTGCAATTATCCCCGCTTCACACCCTTATGCAGCGTTCCGTAGATTGGGTGTTACTGGTCGCGAGAAAGTTCGCGTCATCGTTGAAGATAGATTAGCTAAATTTGTTGTTGATCAAGCGTTGTTGGTGCATTTCGATGAGGCAACAAGAGGTGTCTTCAGCGTTGAGTATCCAAGTGGTGGGGCAACTGCTATCTTGACTTATCAAATACCTGTACTGATGGCTGCTAATGACGATACCTTGGTCTTGCTAGATGGGGATCAGAAATTTATTGAAAACTTTATTGATCCAGATGTCATTCCCGTGTCTGAAGATGGCACTTTAGAGTCGAAAATACTTCAAGCAACAAAGGTTAGACCTATATTTTCTATTGACGGAGGGGGAAGCGGCGCCAACCAAGCTCAAAAGGTCAAACTTCAGAGAAAATACTTGGGATGGATAAAAAAGAATCTTGCTTACATTCCTACTTCATGTCCTGAGGAGTTGGTGCTCAGAGCTGCGAACTTGGCGACAGTTGGTGTGAGTTCACAGGAGCATAAAACCAAACTTCGAGACCATGCTCATCAATTGTTTGGCTCGGAAATTTCATCGGCTCGCATAGATACGCACGGTCAAACGCTTCTCGCTCAACACAAAGATAATTCAGGGGAGTTGAGGGCCTTGGCTGAAATATTGAGAGTGTATCTTCGTGGCGTAACGCCATGATTCGATGCAAAATCTGTCTCAAGGAAACGGTTTTCTAGTAATGATTAACATAAAAAATCGTAAAAAAGATACTTCACTGAAAGCAATTGACTTGTTCAGTGGCTGTGGCGGCTTGAGTCAAGGACTCAAGGACGCTGGATTTTCCGTTGTTTCTGCTGTTGAAATTGATCGTAAAGCGCAAGAAACATACAAAATTAATCACCCTATGGTGCGTTTGTACGAGAGCGATATTAGGGGCCTTGATCCCGCTGAAGTTTTGCGCGACGTTGGCTTGATGCCTGGTGAGCTTGACTTGTTGGCTGGATGTCCGCCTTGCCAAGGTTTTTCAAGCCTTCGAACAAAGAATAAACGTGCATCCGTCAAAGATGAGAGAAATAATCTTGTGGGAGATTTTTTTCGCTTTGTTGAAGTGATGAAGCCTAAGACTGTGATGATGGAGAACGTACCCGGATTAGCTAAAGATGCGCGATTTATAAAGATGCGTCGTGCCTTGGAGTTAATCGGCTATGAAACAACTGTCGCTGTACTTAATGCGGCCGACTATGCAGTGCCCCAGCGTCGTAAACGTTTAATTCTTCTCGCTTCAAACGTCCACAAACCATTTGTTGCCGAACCAGTGTCACAACGTGTAACTGTTAGAGATGCTTTCAAAGGAATAGGGGCACCATCAAGCTCCAAAGATAAATTGCATAGTTTGGGTGAAAAACGCTCAGAGGAAGTTCGTGCACTTATTGCGATGATCCCCAAAAATGGTGGTAGTCGCAGTGATTTGGGTGAGGAGTATCAACTCGATTGCCATAAACGTAGTGATGGTTTTAAAGATGTATACGGCCGGATGTCTTGGGATGATGTGGCGCCAACCATTACAAGCGGTTGTCACAACCCGTCTAAAGGACGTTTTCTGCACCCTTCGTACAACCGAACCATTACTTTACGTGAAGCTTCTATTCTTCAAGGATTTCCACGTGACTATGTATTCGATGTTGGACATGGTAAAGCATCAATTGGTTTGATGATTGGTAACGCGCTACCGCCACCTTTTATTAAAGCCCATGCAAATGCTTTAAAGCATGGCTTACTTTCGTCTCGCGCTGCTTAGCCGCATCAATTAACATCCTCACACTCACCCGCCCCCCGCAGGTGACCAACCTGCCTTCGAGGCATTGAAGCTCCGCTTCTCGTATGCGCCGACAGGTTTTTCCTTCACATTCACGGAGTCCTTTATGACCACCGCACGTCGCACCCTCATCAAGGGCGCGGCAGCATTGGGCGCGCTGTCTGCTGCGTCTAGTTCTGTCATCGCTCAGCCTTTTCTTTTTTCTCCCTCTACCGAGTTGTTGCCCAAGGGCAAAAAGCGCCGCGTGGTGGTGTTGGGTGGTGGCTGGGGTGGTTTGGCCACCGCACGCCATTTGCGCGAAGACGCACCCGACCTTGAAGTGGTGTTGTTAGAGAAGAACCCCATTTTTTGGTCATGCCCCTTAAGCAACAAGTGGCTGGTCGATGTGGTCGACACCTCGTTCCTCGTGCACTCGTACACCGCCGCTGCCGAGCGCATGGGCTACACGTTTGTGCAAACTGAAATCACCGACATTGACCGCGATAAAAAACGCGTGCACACCGCGCAGGGCTTTGTGGATTACGACTGGTTGGTGGTGTCCGCCGGTATTCGCGTGACGTACGAGCCTTGGTTTGGCAACGACCGCGCGGCCATTGCGTACACGCACAAACATTTTTCTAGCGCGTATGTGCCCAGCTCTGAGCACTTGGCGTTGAAGCAAAAAATCAAAGGCTTCAAAGGCGGCACGTTTGTCATGACGTTGCCTCCGCCGCCACACCGCTGCCCACCCTCGCCGTACGAGCGTGCGTGTTTGATGGCCGACTATTTCAAGCGCCACAAAATTGCCGCGAAGATTTTGATTCTCGACCCCAAACCGCGCATCATGCCGATTGGCGGCGGCTACCGCATGGCGTTTGACGAGCTGTATGACGACATCATCACCTACGTGCCCAACGCAGGCGTGAAAGAACTCGACCCGTACAACAAAGTGGTGAAGACGATGGCGGGCGACTTCAAGTTTGACGACGCCATCTTCATGGGCCACCACCAAGCGGCCGACCTCGTGTGGAAGATGGGTGCCATTGGCAAGAACGCCGAAGGCAAGCCCACCACTTGGGCCGCCGTGCACCCCGAGTTTTACAACTTGAAGGACGACCCGAATGTGTTTGTGATTGGCGACAGCGTAGGTGCGGTGTCACCACAGTTTGGCCACTACCCCAAGAGCGGCCACATTGCCAACCGCATGGGCCGCAGTGTGTCGACGTACATCGCGCAACAGTCCAAAGGCAAAGAGATGAAGCCCGTCATCATCGACAACCTTTGCTACATGCTGGTCAACACTGACCCGCTCGAAGCCATCAACGTGAAGTTTGAATACAAGAAGGGCGAAGAAGGCCACTTGCTGCAAACCATCACCGACGACAACTTCCGCCGCCAAGAGTTGTGGCAAGCCGACTTGCAGTGGTACGGCTCGATGGTGAAGGACATGACAGGCGTTTAAGCCAGCGTTGGGTGGCGGGTGCGTGCTTAGCGCGTAGCCGCCGCGCCCAGAAAATCGAGCGTGGTGAGGTCGTTGGGAAGTTTGATGGCCTTCGATTTTGGTATTTCATGACTTTAAAAATCTGAAATATTTTTAAAAAAGCATTGACATTGGTATTTTTAAGTTTAAAAATACCAATCATGCATTCAATCCCAAAGCTCCCAAAACACACCTGCGACACCCATGTCCATGTGTTTGAGCCGACTCAATTTCCCTACGCCGCCAAGCGGGCGTACACGCCAGGCCGTGCATCGGTCGCGCAGCTGTTGGCCATGCACCAAAGCTTGGGTGTGAGCCGTGTGGTGCTGGTGCAGCCCAGCGTTTACGACACCGACAACGCGTGTTTGCTCGATGCGATTGCGCGCATTGGCCCATCGCGCGCACGCGGCGTGGCGGTGGTGGACTTGAACACGGTGAGCGACGACACCTTGGCTAGCCTTCACGCAGGCGGTGTGCGAGGCATCCGCCTCAATTTGCATGTGAGCGGGGAAGCCGGCTTGGCCCACGTACAACAACAGGTGTTGGCGGCCAAGCGCTTGGCGCAGTTGCCCGGGTGGCATTTGCAAGTGCACGCCAGCATGGCCGTGCAAGTGGCGTTGCTCGATACCTATGCCCGTTTGGGTCTACCCGTGGTGCTCGATCACTTTGCAGGTGGTGCGCCCGACAACAGTGAGGGCCATGCGCTATTGCAGCCCTTGCTTCATGCCATGTGCACGCAGCCTCTGTACGTGAAGTTGTCTGCCGCGTACCGCATGGCTGCAGGCTGTAACGCGAGCGCATTGACATGTGCCTTTTACCAAGCAGCGCCCACGCAGGTGTTGTGGGGGAGTGACTGGCCCCACACCGGTGGTGCGGGTGGGCAAGGCCGCAACCCCGAAGCGGTGGAGCCGTTTCGCGACATCGACAACCAAGACGCGTTGACCCACATCACCCAAGCCCTCGGCAGCGATGCCGCGGTGCACCAAGTGTTGGTGAGCAACCCAGCTCATCTCTATGGCTTTTGAAATTTTTGAATGCAAATAAGGACCACTCCATGATTTAT
>Ga0228702_1001470_pt1 | contig 14913 bp, 21 predicted proteins | sample McNCre217_Aug_MG_2_FD_178018 | JGI IMG/M metagenome (GOLD analysis project Ga0228702, IMG submission 178018) | Freshwater microbial communities from McNutts Creek, Athens, Georgia, United States - 20-17_Aug_MG | ecosystem: Environmental > Aquatic > Freshwater > Creek | place: USA: Georgia... | reverse complement strand
CAGCAACTAGCCACCGATGGCGGTATTGCCACGCCTTGGTCAGTCGGCAGCGGCGACGTGTACGCCACCGCGCAGGGCGCACTCGCGCTTGCCGGTTTGGACTACGGCACCCTCATTGCGAGCGGAAAGTTTGGAGGAAAACAATGACGCGAAGGCTGTTGCGAGTCACGCTGCTCGGGCTCATTGGGCTGGTTGCCCTTGGCGCGCTGTTGAACTCCGTTGCGCCCGGGTGGATTTCGGTGAGTGTGTCCCCGTTGGCCAGCGCAACCTCCACACGGGCCGATTCGGGCGAAGCCGGCCTCGCTGTTAGCAATAAACAGTGCGAACTGGCAGGCGTGACTTTGGTAGTGGAATATCCAGCCAGGAATATTCCACTGGTTCGTTGCGTGTCTGGATTTCAAGGCACGGGATGGCAGTTATTTGAGGCTGCAAGGGTTGCGGTTGCCGGAACAGACCAGTATCCGCAGGGCTTTGTGTGTCGCATTGCCGGCTACCCAACGGTTGCGCAACAGCCCTGTCACAGCACACCAACCATCCGTGAAGGCAACTGGACATACTGGTTTGCAAGCGCCGAAACCGGTGGCAAATGGCACCTGGCCATGCAGGGTGCGGCCGCTCGTAAACCTCTCTGTGGCAACGTTGAAGCCTGGGTTTTTACCACGGGTGAAGTTAGAACCGAACCCGCTTTCTCTGCCAAACCACTCTCCTGCGTGATCGACTAACCAGTGCTTCCACACGCCAGAGCACTCACATCAATCACCTGGTGGTGGTTGGGTTTGACCTTGGCCGTTGCGGTGTACTCCCCCTTCATAGCTGCCGGAGCGGCTGCACCTTTACTGACGTGGCTCACACCGGTACTGGTCTGGTTGTGTTCAACTGCACTGCTGTGGCGGTTTGGTGACAGCACGAGACGATTGTTTTCCCTCAGGCTTTATTTGGGCCTCGGGGTTGCAATCACTCTGATAAAAACCCTGTTCCGCGTTGTGTTTTACGTTCCAGGACTTACCAGCGGCCCTTCAATCAACCTGCCCACGGTAACCATCAACCTTGGCACTTGGCACACCACGCTTTTGGGGTCGGTTCCGTGGGCGGTGGTTGCCGCGGCAGCCATCGATGGATTGCGGCTCGCCGCAGTGGTTATGGCGTTTGGAATGGCCAATACCGTTGCCAATCCCAGGCGACTCATGAAGTACGCACCGGCAGCGCTTTACGAATTTTGGTTGGCGCTGGCCATTGCTTTGAGTTTGGCGCCCCAACTTGTTGAAGCGGCTTCCAGCGTGCGCCGAGCCATGGCACTCAGGGGCGAAAAGTTTGGCTTAGCAGCGCTGCCAAAGTTGATTTCACCGGTTGTTGAAATCGCGCTTACATCAGGACTCAACCTTGCCGCCAGCATGGAGGTGCGAGGCCTCGGTGTTGCTAATGATTTGCGTAACTCAAGGCCGTGGCGCTTTGCAAGGAGTGCGGGAACACTGGTTGGGCTCTGCTTTGTTGCCGGTGCCATTTTCCTGCTGCTAGGCACTTCGACATCACTCTGGATACCGGTTGCTCTGGCTATTTTGGGTAGCACGCTGCTTTGGCTCGCGGTTACCTTCGGTGTGGCCAAACGGCGCACGCGGTATCCGGTGGAGCAGCCCAAACTTGGTGATTGGGTTGTTAGGACCGCCTGCTCGGCGATGCTCGTTTGGACCGCGCTGGGCACGCTAGGGGTGGTCTCATGATCAAGCTGGTTGACCTGCGGTTCACCCACAACGGCCAATCTCGCGCAGTATTTGAAGGGCTGAACCTGGAGTATCAGGCAGGTGAATTCGCACTCATTTGCGGTGCCACCGGTTCAGGTAAATCCACGCTGCTAATGTCGCTAGTTGGCCTGGCCCCGCACACCACCGGTGGCACCCTGGCAGGGCAAATCCGGTTCGGCCAAGGTGAACTCGCCAGGGACTATACCGGACTAAGGCCCGCAGACTATTCATCGATGGTCGGCTACGTCAACCAAACGCCCGGCGAGGCATTTGTGGCACAAACCGTGGCCGAGGAACTGGCGTTTGGGTTGGAGCAGGCGGCCGTGCCTTCCGCCGAAATGCTGGTGCGGGTGGCCGAAGTAGCCGCTTTGCTGGGAATAGAAGACTTACTGATTCGTGATCTCAACACGCTTAGTGGCGGGCAAAAACAACGCGTTGCGATTGCCGCGTCCATGGCGGCCGGACAGCGAATACTCCTATTGGACGAACCAACAAGCGAACTTGACTTTAGCGCCGCCGAAGCGCTTCTCGGGTTGCTGCGCAATCTAGCCACCAATCATGGTTACACGGTTTTGCTGGTGGAGCATCGCCTCGAGCTAGCACTTAGCCTGGTGGATTCGGTGACCGTATTGAACGGCTTTGACGGGGCGGAAAAATACTCTGCGAATGAACTTCCGGTCACGGCCTTCAATCAGCCAGTGGCGGCACCGATGGTTGAACTGGCACGCAAACTGGGCTGGCGGAAGGTGCCACGTTCCGTTGCCGCGGCTCAGACCCTCTGGCGCGACCGGGCTTCGCGTGTTCGACAACTCGAGTTGCCTGCCTCCAGCGCCTCACCCGTGCTGGTCCTCAACGGCGTGAATGCCACCGTGGGCAAAGAAGCCGTGTTGACCAACCTAAATCTGACCCTGTATCCGAGCGAGATAGCCGCCCTGATTGGACCAAACGGTGCAGGCAAAAGCACTCTGCTAAACCTGATTTGGGACCGGCACTCCAGCGAATGCGTATTAGTACCGCAGCACTCCGATTCCCTGCTGATGGCGCAAACGGTGGTCCAAGAACTGAGCAATTCCGATGAACGGGCCGGAGTTGCATCCGGAACCACAGAAAAACTCTTTGCCGCATTGGTCCCAGAAGCCAGAACTAGTGGCCACCCGTACGACTTATCGGCCGGTCAAAGAGTGGCTTTGGCGTTGGCCATGCAGCTGGTTCGGGGAAACAGCATCGTTCTCCTCGACGAACCAACCCGCGGTCTTGACTACTCGGCCAAAGCAGACTTGGCCGCGTTACTTATAAAGCTGTCCCAATCTGGAAAATCGGTTCTGGTAGCCAGCCACGACAGCGAGTTTTTGGCAACTTGCGCCGATCGAGTCCACTCGCTCAACAACGGGCAAATCGGTTCCTGGAAATCACCCACTCAGGCTTTGGGTCGGCTAGGGGATCACACACCTCAGTTGCTGCAGGTGACAGGCGCTGCACTTCGGTTGCAACAGTTGGAGGCGGCGGAATGACCAAACTCCTGAGACGCCTGGTGCTGCCAACCGTGGTGCTACTGAGCCTGCTGGCTTTTGCCTGGCCGCTTCTGATTCAATCAGGCAACAACGCTGGGTTGGCGACCACCGCGTTTTTGGTGCTAATGCCCGTGTTGGTGACCTTGGTTCTCCAACATTCGATTCGGAACGGCCTTGACCCAAGGCAGATCGCCATGCTGGGTGCACTGATTGCAATCAACGCGGTGGCAAGGCTGTTGGGCGCAGGAACTGCGGGCCTGGAAACAGTATTCTTCCTCATCCTGATAGGCGGTTATGCCTTTGGGGCCGCCTTTGGTTACCTCATTGGAGCTGGCTCGCTCTTGGTGAGTGCCCTGCTTAGCGGCGGTGTTGGCCCTTGGCTCCCATATCAGATGATGGCCGCCGGACTTCTGGGTTTGCTGGCAGGTAAGTTGCCTAAACCGTCATCGATGAATGCTAAACGACTCATCCTCAGCGCCTACGCCGCGCCGGCAGCCTACACGTACGGCGGGCTAATGACGCTTTGGAACTGGCCACTGTTTGCGGGACAGGGCGGGGCGCTCGGATATGCCGCAGGAGCTACCATCGGTGAAAACCTGATGCGATTCTTTGGATTTGAACTGGCCACCGGCGGCATACTCTGGGACACGGGCCGTGCCGTCATTACCGTGCTTTTGGTCTGGTTAACGGCACCGGCCCTGCTGACCACCCTAAACAGAGCGGCGCGCAGGGCCGGGTTTGAAAACTAGTTCTTTAGAACAGTGGACCGCCAACGTAAACCAACAGAACCGATAGCACTGCCGATGCAAGGATCAGAGCGGTGTTGATCTTGAATGTGTACTTGAACTCGCCACGAACCACGTGCATGGTTGCTCCAACAAGCATGGTGAGAGTCAGGCCGGCCGCAGCCGCAATGCCCCAAACCAAAGCCCAGCCCCAGCCAAGGAACTCGCTGGCTGCTGGTGCCAAGATGATTCCGGCAACACCTAGAAGCTCAACCAGACCAATTAGGCGAACCAAACCGGCTGGGATCTCTTTGGTCCATGCCAAGCCAGCTGCCACCAAGGTGTCGATGGGCGCGGTTAGTTTGAACTTGCCCGCCTTGTAGTAGGTAAGTGCAAGGAATGCGGTGAGTGCCCAGGCAACAACCAGGCCAACAATAACTAGTGCGTTCATAATTTCCCTCTTCGTTTTTCGTTGAAGTTCTTGTGTGGCGCCACATTTGCGCCTACAGTTATAAGTAAAGCACCACTAGACAAGTTTAGTCAAGTGGGGCTTTACAAAAAGTTTTGCGCGTGTCTTGCATTTGCAAACAACGAGCATCAAGGATTGTTGAAACGAAAGGTGGTGACTCCCCAATGGAGATCAAGGCTCAAGCCCAGCGTTCGGAAGACGGCTGGCTGATTGACTGCCCTGAACTTGGGCTGCAAACCACCGCAAAGCGACTCGACAAAGTTGAAGAGCTACTCAAGGCCTTGGCAAACAAACAGCACGGGGAGTCCATTTGCGACATCGTGGTGAATATTGAAGCTGTTATGCCTGGGATTGTTTGCGACATTGAATCCGCTCAACAGAAGATGCACCTGGCAGCCAAACTTCAAGACGAGGCATCTGTTGAAATTCGCGACGTGGTTCGCCGTGCTCGCGAACAGGGCCTCACCATGCGCGACATTGCGGTTTTGCTCAATGTGAGTCCGCAGCGTGTTGCGCAGCTTTGTGACTGATTGATATCGCAAGCGATATCAATGTGTGACTGATTGTTATCGCAAGCGCTAGATTTTCCAGGTGGGCAAACGCCAACCAAATAGCACGGCGGCCATGCGCAAAGCGATAATCACCACAGCGCAAAGTCCGAGTGAAACCACGTTTGGCCAGGCAAGGTAGTCTCCTAGAACCACAATCCAGGATCCGGTGAATGCAATCACCGCGTATGGCTGGTGGTCAATGAAGAGTTTGGGGATCTCGGTAACCGCGATATCGCGTGCCACTCCCCCAAAAACCGCCGTAAGCGTTCCCATAATCACCGCGATGATTGTCGGCATGTTCGCGCCCAGTGCAATCTGAGTGCCGCCCGCACTAAAGATTCCGAGTCCAATGGCGTCCGGCCACTGAATTGCGCGTTCGGTCAGGGCCAAGTGCTTACCACGCAGGAAAAACAGAGAAAGCAGGCACAACCCCAGGATTACGTAAATCCACGTTAGGTTTTGCACCCAAAAGAACGGGCGTCGGTCCAAGAGTATGTCGCGGAGAGTTCCACCACCAAAGGCCGAGAACGCTGCAACCATGATCATTCCAACCAGGTCTAGCTTTTTGCGAGCCGCCTCTAACAGGCCACTTATGGCAAAGGCCAAAATGCCCACCGATTCAAAAAGAAGGTTGCCGTTGGCAACAATCCATTCCACCGATGTTTGACTCGCCTGCATACTGCAATTCTCGCATCAAAACGCTAGCTAGCTACCAGTAACGAGTTTTTACCATGCATTGAAGGGCTAATTGTCACCGTGCGTGTAAAAAGAAGAGTATCCCTCGGCCCCATCGCGCATGTAGCTTTCATTCGAACTGGATTCCTCAAAACTAGGCGCCACTTCAGGGAAATGGTCCAACCGGAACAAAGCCAAGATCCACCTAAACATTTTCCCTCCTACTATGGAGCAACATTGTCAGCTACCACCGACAGCGGGTTGTAACCTCAGCCATCGATGGGGTGGCTTGGCATGGCTAGCGTTAGCTGCACGAGCGTCAGATCTAGCCAGCGTCCAAACTTGAACCCAACCTGAGGCAGGGAGCCAACTTTCACAAAACCAAGAGATTCGTGCAGTTGTAAACTCACCAGATTTTGGGCATCGATTGCGCCTACCAGCGTGTGCATGCCGTGAGCTTCGGCCTCCTGAATAATCCACTGAAGGAGCATCCGTCCATATCCATTCCCGCGTTGGTCGGGGTGCACGTAAACCGAATGTTCAACCGTGTACTTGTAAGCGGGTTGTGGCCGGAATGGCCCATAGGAGGCAAACCCGAGGAGTGTGTCCGAATCGTTTACCACGCCGATTACGGGAAAACCTCCCGCGGTTTTGGTGGCAAACCAAGCCTCAATGGTTTCCAACGTTCGCGGTTGGTACTCGTATAGAGCAGTTGAAGTTTCAATGGCGTGGTTGAAGATTTCCAGAATGGCTGCGCCGTGCCGCTCAAATGTGCACGTGGTGAAACGAACAGAGTTAGCAACCACCAGGAAAGACTTACTTAACCGGTTCGCCGTCTTTATTGGCTTCTGGCTGGCCTGGTTTTAGAAACCAGACGAGCAACATGATCCAACCAACAATCGGTAGCAAACAGAACCAGAGATAGGTGCCCGGCTTGCCAATGTCCTGCAAGCGGCGAACGCCTAACGCAAGGGATGGCAGGAAAGTGGCAATCGACCAAACATTCTGCATCACCGAGTCATCGCGCGTTGGGAATTCCACACCACCAAAGTTGTGTGTCTGAACGGTTCCAGGGAACACGATTCCAATTAGCGACCCCGCCAGCACCAAGAACAACACGGTCCACCAGAACGTGGTCTTGGAGGTACGGCCGTGGAAGTTTGCGTAGTTGCGCCAGTAGGCCTTGATGGAGTCTTGGAAGTTCATATGGTCAGTCTATGCCTGACCCCGAAAACGCAAAGACCCGCCATTTCTGGCGGGTCTTTGCTCGTGTAATTTTCATACGAGTTGAGTGGAGATGGGGGGAATTGAACCCCCGTCCAAAGCCTAGATACCTGCTCTTCTACGTGCGTAGCTTCACTATTGTTCTACTTGGCTCCGGTCATAGCGTAAAGCGACCCAACCGACGAGCCCAGCCAGAGTTCAAGTCCCAAACAGCCCTATGGCGTAACTGCTCGGCAAGATTTCTAAATGACGCTGGGTTCCTCTACGAAATCAAAAGAGGTCCAACGGACTTCGGGCTCGCTAGCTACTAGGCAGCGAGGGCAAAGTCAGCGCGATTTGCATCAGCACTTATCTTTTGCAGCGAACATTAACGAGTTGACGCTACATTCTCGGCACGCTTCTTCAGCCATCAATAGACACTGTCGAAACCGATCATCCCCGTATTTAGTTACCAAACCCGATTTCTCGGGACTCACCTAGGATACGCCACACCGGCGACATTCAGGCTGTGAGTTGCCTGAAAACTATCAAGTGCTTTTCATCGATGGCAGGTCCCGCGGTGAACCCTGCCTTAAGAAACATGCTGAGTTTGCCGCGGTACCCGCCTGCCGAGTGTTCATCGCTAGCCAACGGAGCGGCCTCCACGGCGCTGAAGCCCTGCTTGGGCAGGTCCTTCAGCGCAAAGTCCAAAAGCGCTGTTGCCACTCCCCTGCCCTGATGTTCCTGTTGCACCACAAAGCAGATGATTCGCGCGGTTTCCGGTTCGGCGGGAGGTAACTGCACAAAGTTGTTTGCCGCATTCGCAGCCATCCAACCAACCGCCTGGTTCCCATCAAAGGCAAGGTAACCCTGCATGGTTCCGGCGTTCACGCGGTCGCAAGCCCGTTCCCGGTTAAGGTGTGCCTTGGACTCCGGGTCTTGGTTTTGCTCGGTGGTATTTAGATAGTGCTGGCAATAGCAGCCCTGCCACTGCGGCTGACCGGTAAACGCTGGCCCTTCCATGAACTCCAGAAACGGAGACAACTCATCGATAGATAGCCTGCGAATCTCAACCATGAGCTGTTACCAGTCTTTGCCCTTGGTGGACATGGCACGATCTGCCTCGCGCTTGTCTTGCTGTTCCTTGAGGGTCTGGCGCTTGTCGTACTCGCGCTTACCTTTAGCCAATGCAATCTCAACCTTGGCACGGCCATCTTTGAAGTAAAGACTTAGTGGAACCAGCGTGTAGCCGCTCTCCTTGATTTCGCGCGCCAGCTTGTTAATCTGGTCGCGGTGCAAAAGCATCTTGCGCTTGCGGCGAGTGGCGTGGTTGTTCCAGGTGCCCTGCGTGTACTCGGGAATGTGCACGTTCTCAAGGTAGGCCTCACCGGCCTCAACGCTTGCAAATCCATCTACCAGTGAGGCGCGACCGGCGCGCAACGCCTTCACTTCGGTGCCACTGAGAACCAGGCCGGCCTCGTAGACATCTTCGATGTGATAGTCGTGGCGCGCTTTGCGGTTGGTGGCAACAACCTTTACGCCACTTTCCCTAGGCACAATTCACTCCTCTAACCCGATAGCGGGTCAAACTGCAACCCAGATTGGGTCAGCAGGTCAGTCTATCAACTGGAGCGTTAGATGCGAAGGTAGCGACGAATGGCAATTCCCGACGCAAAGGCCGCCAAAACCACGCCAGCACCAATCAGGATTGGCACCACCGTGAGTGCCTGGCTCATACCCACAAAACTGGTGAAAGGTAGAGCCTTGGCCAAGTAGCCCTGAACAAAGAACTGCACAATTCCAATAACGGCGGCCGAAGCCAGCAGGCTACCGATTGTGGCGGCAACCACTCCCTCAAGGATGAACGGCAGCTGAATGTAGAAGTTGCTGGCGCCAACCAAACGCATGATGCCAAGTTCTCGACGGCGCGAGAGCGCCGAAAGTCGGATAGTGGTGGAAATCAGCAGCGCCGCCGAAAGCATCATGAGGGTTGCCACCGAGATCGCAGCCAAGCTGGCCGTGTTGAGAATGCTAAAGATCTGGTCGAGATAGGTGCGCTGGTCTCGAACCTCTTCAACGCCCGCGGTACCGCTAAAACTCTGGGTGATAACCGGCGACTGGGTTGGGTTGTTAAGTTTTACCCAATAGGTCTCGTTGAGCTGCTCCGGGGTTACAAACTTGGCAACCGAGTTGCCCTTGAACTGCTCTTGAAAGTGTTGGTAAGCCTGCTTGTGATCTTCAAAAGTGAAGTTTGAAATGTACGGCTTGAGCAGGTCGCTATTGAGTTTTGCTTCCACCACGGTTTTCACGTCAGCGCTGGCTTCGCCCTGCGGGCAAGCGGCTGCCGGGCTAGTTCCGGTGCAAAGGTAAATGGCAACCTGAGCCTTGTCGTACCAATACGACTTCATTTGACCAATCTGGAACTGCAACAGCAGCGCGGTTCCCACAAAGGTGAGAGAAACCAGGGTCACCAGAACAATGGAAATTACCATTGAAACGTTGCGGCGCAACCCCTGGGTAACTTCACCAAAAACAAAACCGAGGCGCATTATTCGCTGGCCTCCTTTTGAGCAAACTCGTAGCCCGCTTCACGCTCATCGCTGAGGATCTTGCCCTGACTCAGCACAACCACGCGCTTTTTGAGGCGGTCAACAATGTTGCGGTCGTGCGTTGCCATTACCACGGTGGTTCCGGCGGCATTGATGCGCTCAATCAAACGCATAATGTCTTCGCTGGTGGATGGGTCAAGGTTTCCGGTTGGTTCGTCGGCAAGCAGAATTGCCGGCTTGTTCACAATTGCGCGGGCGAGGGCAACGCGCTGCTGTTCACCACCGGAAAGTTCGTGAGGCAGATTGTTTGCCTTGTGCCCCAAACCAACCAGTTCCAGAACATCCGGCACAGCGGCCTCAATTAGCCCTTGGCTCTGTCCAATTACCTCAAGCGAGAAGGCAACGTTTTGTGCCACAGTCTTGTTTGGCAGCAGGCGAAAGTCCTGGAAAACCATGCCCAACTTGCGGCGGAAATAAGGAACGCGGCGGCTTGGAATCCTGAGCAGGTTCTCCCCCAACACAAACACCGAACCCGAGTTTGGAACGTCTTCGCGGAGAATCAAACGCATCAGGGATGATTTACCTGAGCCCGAAGCGCCCACCAAAAAGACGAAGTCGCCCTTTTCAATCTCCAGAGTCACGTTATCAAGCGCGGGGCGGTTGGCTCCGCGATAGTGCTTGGTGACGTTTTCGATGCGAATCATGTTGGGTTCAGCCTATGCGTTAGCCCCGAGAATTCGCGGATTTCCGCCACCTGATTCCCGCGGTTATAAAACCCAACAGATCGCCATCAAAAACCGCGTCAGGGTTGTTTACCTCGTGCTCGGTTCTGAGGTCCTTCACCATCTGATACGGCGCCAACACATAGTTGCGCATTTGATCACCCCAACTAGCGGTGGCGTCGCCTGCAAGTTGCTTCTTTTGGGCTTCTTCTTCCCTACGACGGATTTCCAGAAGGCGACTTTGAAGCACGCGCAGTGCCGATGCCTTGTTTTGCGGCTGGCTCTTTTCGTTCTGACAGCTCACAACTATTCCGGTTGGCAGGTGAGTTATGCGAACCGCGGAGTCCGTGGTGTTCACGCTTTGGCCGCCTGGCCCACTGGAGCGGAACACATCAATGCGAATGTCTCCGTCGGGAATGTCAATGGCGTCGGTTTGTTCAATGAGCGGAACCACTTCAACGGCGGCAAAGCTGGTTTGCCGCTTCCCCGCGGAGTTGAACGGGCTCATGCGCACTAGGCGATGAGTGCCGGCCTCAACGGAAAGGTTGCCGTATGCAAATGGTGCTTCAATCTCAAAGGTTGCGCTCTTGATGCCCGCGCCTTCGGCATAAGAAATATCCAGTACCTGGCTCTTGTAACCGGCTTTTTCGGCGTAGCGCAGATACATTCGCATCAACATCTCGGCAAAGTCAGTGGCGTCATCGCCGCCGGCTCCGGCACGAATGGTAATGACCGCGCTGCGCTCGTCGTATTCACCATTCAGCAGTGTTTGCACTTCCAGATCGGCAACTGCAGACTCCAAACCGGAATATTCCTTGCGTGCCTCCGCCTGAGTTGCCGTATCGGCTTCGGCGTTGGCAATTTCAATCAGGACCTCAAGGTCATCAATGCGATTCAACACATCGGTGACGCGCTTAAGAGAAGCCTGTTTGTGGCTCAGCGCGCTGGTGACTTTTTGAGCATTATCTGGGTTGTCCCAAAGGTCCGCCGCGCCGGCTTCCTGCTCAAGTTCGGCAATCTGTGCGGCTAGCCCATCGAGGTTCAGAACGGCGCACACGCTATCCATGGTCTTTTTTAGGTCACGGATTTCGGAAGCAAGGTCTAGGTCAGCCATCACATCTAGTTTAAGCCGAACGGGTAGATTGGTCTGGTGAGCCAACGCCCGAGTGATTTCCAGATTCGCTCTTTGGTGTTGCCGGTATTCATTCCATCGCTGCTGTTTTCCACCGGTGAAGCCAGTTTGATCCCTATTCTCCCCACCGCCGCTGAGCATTTGGGCGCTGATTTGCCAACGGCTGGTTTCATTGCTGGACTCACCATGATGGGCATGGTTTTCTTTGACATTCAGTCTTCGCGCATTGTGAACCGCCTCGGCGAGCGCCGGGCCATGATTCTGGCCGCCACCATTGCCGGTGCGTGCATTACCGCAGCGATGTTTGCTCCCAACCTGTGGATTCTGGGTGTATCCGTGTTCTTGGCTGGCAGCATGGTTTCAATCTTCTCGTTGGCGCGTCACGCCTACATGACCGAGTTTGTGCCATTTGAGTTGCGGGCAAGGTCGCTCTCGCTGCTTGGCGGAATGTTCCGAGGTGGAGCGTTCCTTGGCCCCATGGTGGGTTCGGCCGTGCTGTTCTTATTCAACTTTGGTGTGGTTTACGTTGTGGGAATTGCGTTTTGCCTTGCCGCAGCGGCGGTTCTGCTGATGGTTCCGCCCGACTCCGTTCAAGACACTCCCAGCAATTCGCACGGTTCGCCCTGGCAGGTTTTTGTGCGCGACAGAGGCAAACTTGCCACTGTTGGCATGACCAGCACCATCCTCGCCATGTTGCGCACTGTTCGTCAGGTGGGATTGCCGCTTTGGGGTCTTTACATTGGCATTCACCCTGGCACTGTTTCGCTGTTTATCGGAATCGCTGGATTCATTGACTTTGCCCTGTTCTACGTGTCGGGCCAAGTCATGGACAAGTGGGGTCGCCGCTGGGCCGTGGTTCCCAGCTTGGTTGGCATGGCGGTAACGCACTTTGCACTCATCTTTGCTCACACCCCAACCTGGTTCCTGTTGGTGGCCATCTCCATGTCTTTGGCCAACGCAACCGGTTCTGGTGTAGTGCTAACTCTGGGTGCCGATTTGGCTCCAGCGGAAGGCCGTAACGAGTTCTTGGCTGCCTACCGCCTGCTGGTGGATGCTGGTGTAGCGGTGACCCCGGTTGCACTCTCGGGCATGACCGTTCTTATTGGTCTCGGCGGCGCTGTTGGAGTTATGGCCGGGTTGAGCCTGTTTGGGGCGGGTCTGGGTTGGCGTTACCTTCCCAAATACGGCATCAAATAGTTGTTCCGGGTATTCACAGTTCGCCCGCTAAGGCAAAACGGTTTGCGCCTGCGCTCTTGCGCAAATCTCCCCTCCAAGAACAGGCCTAAAAAGCCCACCGATGATTGGTGCACCAGCTAAGCGATTTGGCGCACAAACGGTTACCGCCATTTGGTCGAGACCCACTTGTTGAACCGCACGCAACCTTGCGGAAGCGGTGCCTGCGTTGCCATCGGAAAGGCTTGCTAGTTCGGCGGGAGCCACCTCAATGGGACTGGTGGGCACAAACGTTGGGTCCGCAGCGAGCTGTTTAGCGTTGTACTGAAGCAGGTCCGCCAGGTCTAGAGCCAAGGAATCGGCCACCACCTTTACCTGAACCTGCTGGCGATTCAACTGCGTGGCGCTCGCTGCCACCAACGTGAGTGCCAACAAAAATACCGTTGCCGCCACGCCGAGTATGGTCTGAGATCCGCGATCGTTAGTCATAAGCCCACTCACGATCTAGGCACTCGCATGGTTGCGATGGCGGTCGAACCATCGATGCTTGCCGTGGCAGTCACCAGGTCACCCGCCTGCGGGTTTGAGGGTTTGAGGCTTAGGGTCAGTTGCCCAGGTTCGAGGTTGAAGTTTGCCTCCTGTTGCTGGCGAATAACGTTCAGGTTTGCCACGCCTCCGGCCCGAGCGGAGATTGTGGCTGCGCGGGCGGCTTGTCTTGCCGTGGTTGCTGCGGCAATCTGCGCCTTTTGCTGCCCCAAAATCTGTCCGGCAAAAAGCAAAACTGCCAGCTGGGTAACCAGACCGAAAACTACAAACTCAATGATTGCGCTTCCGGATTCGTCATTGATTTTCATCAACCACCTCCGCGGTTTGAGTAATGGCAACCATGCCAAAGAGCAGCACCTGCGTTTGCAGTGTCACGCTTGCCTGCCAGGTGGCTAAACCCCCTGATTTTCTGACTAGAATCACGCTTGGGCTGGCATTTGGCAGTTGGCTGACCACCGCGTTAAGGGCGGCGGCCTCGCCTGCCGAGGAACCACCGTTGGCCACTGCCGCGGCTGTGGCACCCTCAACAGCAGCGTCTAGCGCAATGTTGTGGCAATAGCTCGCCAAGATCAGCTGGGTGCAGACCAGCGCAATGCCGAGAAGCGGCAGACCAACCATCATGAACTCGAGCGGAGCCGAGCCCCGATCCGAATTCCCAACGTTGCCCGGCCTGCCCGCCAACTCGGATTTGGTGCTCACTAGAACGCGGCCACCTTGGTCATGGCTTGGTTGAACATGGCCGTGAGCGCAGGAACAGCGAGTGTCCACATGACCACCACCAACGCCGCAGTCATGAGCGTGATGAGCACCCAACCGGGTACGTCGCCTCGCTCATTGGCCAACCTGCCGCCAGCATTAATGCGCGTTTGAGTTTGTTTCTGCATTTTGTTTCCTTTCTAGAGTCCCACCTGCAGAAGTTGCAGGCTGGGAAAAATGGCAAAGAAGATAGTTACGGGAAGGATCAGAAAGACCATTGGAATGAGCATTTTCAACTCGTTTTTGCCCGCCTGTTTGAGCAGTTGATTGCGTAACTGAGCTCGCGAGGTTTGGGACAGAAGTTCCAGCTGCTGCGCCATTGGGGTGCCACGCGTGAGCGCGATTGACACCTTGTTGCAAAACTCGGACACCAGTGGGCTGGCGCATTCCCTGTCCAGGTTTTCGAGGGCTTCTTCTAGGGCTTCGCCCAATTCGAGTCGCTGCTTCACGCGAGCTAGGCCAGCAGCAAACTTGCCGTGGCCCATGCCAGCCGCTCGAGTTAGTGCCGCATAAAAGTTTTCGCCATTGCTGAGCATGGCGCTCATCAGATCAATTTGTTGCGGCACTTCCAGCAGGAACGGGTCAAACGCCTTGCTCCCCCACCGAATCTTCACTTTAGAGAGACCGGGTGACGCCACTGGCACGGGTTGAGGAAACAGCCTTTGCTCTAGTGGGTTTCGCCGCAAATTTTTGCTCAAGAGATTCATGCCGCAAACACCCGCTTGGGCCTTGGCAGGCCTGAAACCGCATTGATGACCGCGTAGGCGCCCAAGCACATAAGCAACCCCGCACCAAGCGCCAACATCCCAAGATTGGAGTTATAAATGCGCGCGTTTTCCGGACGGGAACCCAGCATCACTACGGTGAGCCATGGGGTTGCTAGCGCGAGTTTGGCGGTTCCGGTGACCCAACCCTGCTTGGCCGAAAGTTCACCGTTTAGCGCGGCCTGTTTTCGCAAGGCTTCACCCAGGCGCGCTAGGTTACTCGCCAAACCAATGCCACCGCTAGTTCTACTTAGGCGAATCAGCTCTATCATCTGGTCTGCATCCGCCTGGGAAAGTTCTACTTTTAGCCAATCCAAGGCCTGCTCAAATTGAACGCCTCTATTTAGCAACTCACTGAACGCGGCTAGCGAAGCACGAGTTTGCTTGGGCCCTGCAAC
>Ga0228702_1001468_pt1 | contig 14930 bp, 11 predicted proteins | sample McNCre217_Aug_MG_2_FD_178018 | JGI IMG/M metagenome (GOLD analysis project Ga0228702, IMG submission 178018) | Freshwater microbial communities from McNutts Creek, Athens, Georgia, United States - 20-17_Aug_MG | ecosystem: Environmental > Aquatic > Freshwater > Creek | place: USA: Georgia... | reverse complement strand
TGATCGGCCAATTCGCCACCATCATGGTCTTGCCCGAAGCCCACGGCCTGCGTCTGTGCCGAAGCCCGCTGCGCGCCCCGCCGCTGCATTACTACCGCGATGCCGACCGCATCATCGCAGGCTCAACCGCCCGCGTGGTGTTTGCCACGGGCGAGGTGCCGCAAGAGGTTGACGAACAAAAGATCGCGGATTCGCTGTTTCTGAACTATTGCGAAGCCGAACGTGGCTGGTTCAAAGGGGTTGGCCGTTTGCCCACCGGCACCCGCTGCGTCATCACGGCCAACGCTGTGCAGTCCACCAGTTATTACAATCTGCTGGAGCTGCCCGATGTGCGCTTCCGCACCGACAACGACTATGTCGAAGCCGCCAACGCCCTGTTCACGCAGGCAACCCAAGCTGCGCTGTCCGGTCGGGTTCGCCCCGCTGTCAGCCTGTCAGGCGGCTACGATTCCCAAGCCGTTGCAGCCTTTGCCATGGCCGCGCGCCCCGATCAGCCGTTGCTTGGCCTGACCGGCGTTCCCGAGCCCGAATGGGACGGCCGTGTCGGCGCACGGCGCTTTGGCGATGAACGCCCGCATGTCACGGCGCTTGCGGATATGTATCCGCAGCTTGTCACCGAATGGGTGGATGCCGCTGGCCTGTCGTTTGATCATCAGGCGCAGGCGATGTTCTTGCTAAGCGGCACGGCGCCGCGCAATGCGATGAACCTGCACTGGATTCACGCGCTGCATGCCCGCGCCAAACAGCGTGGTTGCGATGTGCTGCTGACGGGGTCGCTGGGCAATGCAACCTTCAGCTTTGCCGGTGACGGCATGGTTGCCGACCTGTTTCGCAAGGGTCGGTTGCTGAAAGCGGTGCAAGAGGTTTGGGCGTCGGGCCCGGCAACGGCGTTTCCGCGCAGCTTTGTCTCGCAGGCCATCATGCCAAACCTGCCGCGCCGCGCGTGGATGGCGGTCCACCGCGTCGTGCATGGCAAGTCTGATGATCCGTTCAAAACCTGGTGCCCGATGCATCCCGATTGGGCGGCGGAGATGCGCGTGGCCGAACGGGCGGCGGATATGGGCTATGACCAACACTACCAGCCCTTCACCTCGACCCGCGAATGGCGGGCGCAGGTGCTGGGCAACGCCATAAACGAAGGCGGCGACATCGAACAGGCGTTTGAACTTTTGCACGGCGTGCCAGTGCGCGATCCGACGGCCTATCGCCCGCTGGTCGAATTCTGCACCGCAATTCCCGATGACCAGTATCAACGCAAAGGCAAGCGCCGCTGGCTGGCAAAGCGCATGCTACAAGGCAAGGTGCCCGATATGGTGCTGCGCGAGACCCGGCGCGGCTTGCAAGCTGCCGACTGGCATCTGCGGATGGGCCGGGAACGCGAACAGCTTATTGGCGAAATTGACCGGCTTGCAGGCGATGCGGTGATGGCAAAGCGGCTTGATTTGCCGTCGCTGAAGGCTGCGTTGGAAGATTGGCCCAAGGAAACGCCGCTGACCTCTGAAACCACCAGCCGCATCATGCTTGCGGTCAGCCGTGGCTTAACCACGGCACGCTTCATCCGCTTCGTCGAAGGCCGCAACGATCACTAAGACTGCGGGCCTAAACTGGGGCGCCGCTGGCATCCAGATAACCAAAGCGCTGCATCATCGGGCCATGATCGGCAATGATGCGATCCACCTGCTGCGGGGTCAGCTGCGCCTGCCAGCCCCCGGCCCGGCCTTGGCGGAAGAACCGCTCGGCGCGCGATGGGCGTTCGCGAAAGCCAACCTCTGCTTCTTGCTGCGCAACAACGCTGAACTCGCTAAACCGGATCGCCTGCGCAACACGCTCTGCTGCATCGGGCAGCTTAAGAAACCGCGCAGCCGCCGCAAAGCTTTCCAACGCCGCCGTATGCATGTCCTCATAGCGCAGCACGTGGCATGTCAGGGCGGGGCTGTCGATCCAACTTGCCACATGGCCCGACCAGCTTCCCAAAACCTGCCGAACCTGCCGATGCCAACGATGTTCGCTGCCCGCAAGCGCATAGTCCGGGTTGCCCAATGCGGTAATCGCCTCGTCAATCGTCGACCCGTTGTGGTTGGCCAGCGACGGCGCGACATCCAGCGGATTTCGCAGAATATACACGGCGCCCAAAGTGCCCCGCCGCGAAATCAGCGGCTCGCCCTGCGAGGTCAGGCGATTGGCGTCGTGGATCTTGTGATAGCTGACGCTGTCATAGGTTGTCGCCCAATCATAAACTGCCGGACGCAACCGCTCGATTTCGTCGAATGTCAGGTCTGCGGTTTCAACGCCCAAAACGTCGTCGATCCAAGAGCGAGAGCTTGCAATGCTGTTGCCCGACAACTCGTTGATATGGGCGGGGCGATCCCCCCCGTTTTGCAGGTTTTCCAAAAACGTGCGGAACCATGTGTTACCAGATTTCGGGTAAGACGCGATCCAGTAGATGCCGCCCATGTCACGGATGCTCCGCAATATCCGCCAAAATCTTGTCGACCATCGTATCAACGGTAAATCCGCTAAGGGGGCGGGTGATGCGGGCCAACCGGATTTTTGCCGCCAATTGCGATGCCATCCGCAACTGCTGCGCCTTTGCGGCGGGGCCAAGCACAAGCCGACCGCTATAGGTGTTGTCCAGAATGGGCTGCAAACGCGCCATCCCGCGCAATTCGTCAATGCGCACGTCGTCGCGATGTTCGCTGTTCAGAATATACACCCAACGCACCGGCAGCGCCGGGCCAACATAGGCATCTGTGACTGGCACGTTATATTTGAACAACTGCGGCCGGATACGTTGCAGCGGGCTGGTGTCAATCTCTAGCTGATCCGCTGTTTCTTGCCACAGCTTGATGCGCGGAAACCCCGGCAGCGCCAGCCCTTCGGCGGTAATCGGCACCACATCATCGGCCAAAACCTGATAGCCGCGGCGCTGAAACCCCGCCGAAAGCGTCGATTTGCCTGCACCCGATGGACCAACGCAAATAATGCATTTATCGCCAAGCCGAATGGTATTGCCGTGCATCACAAGCAGGTTGCGCTGATGCAAGATCGCGCCAAAGCTTGGCCCCAGCACAAAGGCGCGCAGGCTGGCTTCGTCAACGTCAGCTGCCGGGTCGACAAGAATGTCGCTGCCGTTCTGCACCAAAATCCGCGCAACTTCGGGAATTTCCAGCCAATACGCCGTCTGGTTGGCCCAGCGAAACGGCCCTATCTGTTCAAGATCGTCTGACGGTTTTTCCGGCAATGCGCCGATGCGAACCGTCACATCCGAAGTCAGATCGGAAACTGGCTGAACGGTGGTCAGTTCCGGCATCGCGATGTCGCTAGCGACAGTCAAATTATAGGCTGAATAATAACGCGACATTTATGGATCCGATTTCAAATTCGAAACATCGTATCCAGCAAAGCTACTGGGGCGCAAGCAGTCCGCCGAAATCGTTGATTAACATCTGCTGCATATGGCACGAAAAAGGGGGCAGGACCGAAATCCCACCCCCTGATTTTCTTGGATCAAACAATCTTGCCGTGGCAGTGTTTGAACTTTTCGCCCGAACCGCAGGGGCAGGGGTCGTTGCGCGATGGGTCTCCCCAGGTTGCGGGGTCTGTCGCGACAAAACCGGCCAATGCAGCGGGGGCGGCAACGACGGGCGCGGCAGCTTCGGCGCTGGGCGCTTCGGGTGCAGGAACCGGAGCCGGTGCCGCAACGCGGGCTTGCGCGGCCTGCTGTTGCGCTACGAACTGCGCCATCAACTGTTGTTGTTCTTCCGCCGAAATCGGACGGATCTGCGCCAGCTTTTCGGTCACGTCCTGCCGCAGCGAATTCAGCATCGATTCAAACAGCGTGAACGACTCGGTCTTGTATTCGTTCAGCGGGTCGCGCTGCGCATAACCGCGGAAGCCAACAACCGACCGCAGATGTTCCAGCCGCAGCAGGTGTTCGCGCCACTTGCCGTCGATGGTCTGCAACAACAACTGCTTTTCGATGTTGCGCATGGTTTCCGGGCCGAAAGCTTGCAGCTTTTCGTCCATGAACGCGTCACTTGCCGCGATCACCCGTTCACGGATGGTGTCTTGGTCAGTGCCTTCTTCAGCAGCCCAAGTGATGATTGGCAGGTCCAGCCCCATCTTTTCCAACAAGGCATCGTGCAGCCCGGCGACATCCCACTTGTCGGCATAGGATTTCGGCGGCAGGTAGAAATCGACCAGATCTTCGGCAACCTGATGGCGCATATCCATCACGATCTCGCCCAGGTCTTCGGCCTGCATCACTTCCATACGCTGGCCGAAAATCGCCTTGCGCTGGTCGTTCATCACGTCATCGAACTTCAGCAATTGCTTGCGGATGTCAAAGTTGCGGCCTTCAACCTTGGCCTGCGCACGCTCCAACGATTTGTTGACCCAGGGGTGAACAATCGCTTCGCCTTCTTTCATGCCCAGCTTCGACAGCACCGAATCCAGCCGTTCCGATCCGAAAATCCGCATCAGATCGTCTTCCAGCGACAGGAAGAACGAAGACCGGCCCGGGTCACCCTGACGGCCCGAACGGCCGCGCAGCTGGTTGTCGATGCGGCGGGATTCGTGACGCTCTGTTGCCAGAACGAACAGACCACCGGCGGCCTTCACCGCCTCTTCGTCGGCGGCATGGTCGGCTTCGACCCGGGCGCGCACTTCGTCGGGGTGCAGATGCGGGTCGGCGGTAATCGCCTCCATCACCTTGAATTCGACGTTGCCGCCCAGTTTGATATCGGTGCCGCGACCGGCCATGTTGGTGGCGATGGTCACCGCGCCCAACTTGCCCGCGTCCGCCACGATCTGCGCTTCTTGCTCGTGCTGACGCGCGTTCAGCACGTTGTGCGGAATACCCGCCGCCTTCAGCATTTCCGAAAGCACTTCCGACTTTTCGATCGAGGTGGTGCCGACCAAAATCGGCTGCCCGGTGGCATGCGCCTCTTTGATCGTCTTGACCACGCCTTCGAACTTTTCGCGTGCCGTCCGGTAAACCTGATCATGGTCGTCTTTGCGCTGCACCGGACGGTTGGTCGGCACTTCGACCACGCCCAGCTTGTAGATTTCCATGAATTCGTCCGCTTCGGTCGAAGCCGTGCCGGTCATGCCGCCCAGCTTTTCATAAAGCCGGAAGTAGTTCTGGAACGTCACCGAAGCCAGCGTCACGTTTTCCGGCTGGATCGCGACATGCTCTTTCGCTTCAATCGCCTGATGCAGACCGTCCGACAGGCGGCGACCCTTCATCATCCGGCCGGTGAATTCGTCAATCAGCATCACTTCGCCATCGCGCACGATGTATTGCTGATCGCGCTGGAACAGCTTGTGGGCGCGCAAAGCCTGCGTGACGTGGTGCACGATGGTCGTGCTTTCGGGTTCGTAAAGCGATTGGCCTTCCGGCAAGATGCCAGCGGCGTGCAACTGCTGTTCGATAAACTCGTTGCCGTCTTCCGAATAGGTGACGTTGCGGGTCTTTTCGTCCAGCTTGTAATGGCTTTCGTTCAGCAGCGGGATCAGCGTGTCAACGCGCTGATACAGATCGCTGCGGTCCTGCGACGGGCCAGAGATGATCAGCGGCGTCCGCGCTTCGTCGATCAGGATCGAGTCGACCTCGTCAACGATGGCAAAATAATGCCCGCGTTGCGCCATCTCTTCGATGCTGCCCTTCATGTTGTCGCGCAGATAGTCAAAGCCCAACTCGTTGTTGGTCGCATAGGTGATGTCGGCCCGATAGGCCTCTTTCTTTTCCGCGTCGCCTTGATAGGGCACCACAACACCAGTGGTCAGCCCCAATGCGCCGTAAACCTTGCTCATCCATTCGGCGTCGCGTTTGGCAAGGTAATCGTTCACCGTCACCACATGCACGCCTTTGCCAGTCAGGGCATTCAGATAGGCCGGAAAGGTTGCCACAAGGGTCTTGCCTTCACCGGTGCGCATTTCGGCGATGTTGCCTTGGTGCAAAAAGATGCCGCCCATCAGCTGCACATCAAAGGCGCGCAGACCAAGCGCGCGCTTGGCGGCTTCGCGGCAGTTGGCAAAGGCTTCGGGCAACAGCCCATCAAGGCTTTCGCCGCCTTCCTGAATCCGCTTCTGGAATTCGGCGGTCTTGGCTTTGATGCCGTCATCCGACAGCGCCGCAAACTCCGGCTCTAGCGCGTTGATTTTCGCCACAAGCGGACGCACCGATTTGACCATTCGGTCATTCGGCGTTCCAAAAACTTTACGCGCAAGCGTTCCAAGACCCAGCATGTGTTCTCCGCCTGGCCGTTGCTAACAGGCCGTTCTAACAGGATCGTGTGAGCCTGTGGCTTGCCCGCCTCGCCAGCCTTCCATAGAAGGGCCATCAAGGCCGGGCGGCCTTCCGTCACACGCGACCCGTGCGATGTAAGGGGAAGCCCTGCTATAGTCAACGTCGCGCGGGGTCGCGACACGATCAGGAGAGTGTGAGATGGCAAAAGCGATGCGGTTTTTGACAGGGGCGGTGCTTGCCGCAGGGCTGGCCTTTCCGGCCTTCGCCGAAGATGCACCGACGGCCGATACCATCGTGGCAGTGGTCAACGGCACCAACATCACCTTGGGCAACCTGATCGTCGCGCGCGAAGCCCTGCCGGACCAGTATAAAGCCCTGCCGCCGGACGTGCTTTTCAAAGGTATTCTTGATCAATTGGTGCAGCAAACCCTGCTGGAACAGTCGGTTGGCGACAAGCTTAGCAAGAAAGACACGCTGCAGTTGGAAAACGACCGTCGGTCGTATCTGTCCAACACCGCTTTGGCACCGATCGTGAAAGCCGCCGTGTCTGACGAGGCGCTGCAAAAAGCCTATGACGACCGTTTCAAAGACGCCAAACCGTCGACCGAATATCACGCGGCCCATATCCTTGTGGATAGCGAAGAAAAGGCCAACGAGCTGAAAAAGCAGTTGGACGAAGGCGCAAACTTTGCCGATCTGGCAAAAGCCAACTCGACCGACACTGGTTCGGGCGCTCAGGGCGGTGATCTGGGCTGGTTTGGTCTGGGCGCAATGGTCAAGCCGTTCGAAGATGCTGTCGTCGCCGCCGAAGTGGGCAAGGTTGCTGGTCCGATCAAATCCGATTTCGGCTGGCACCTGATTTTGGTTTCCGAAACCCGTGTCGCCAAACAGCCGACGCTGGATGATCTGCGGGACGAACTGGCGCAAGGCATCGAACAAAAAGCGGTTGAAGAGCATATCAAGTCGCTGACCGACGCCGCCAAGATTGAAAAACCCGGCGGGGCCATTGACCCGGCGCTGCTGGGTGACGTTACTCTGTTGGACAAGTAAAGTTAGGCGCGGGGGCAAGACATGGCGAAGAAAAACTGGAAGGCATTGGCCAAGGCACTTCGGAAAGACATGAAGGCGCTTATGGGTCACCAACCGGCAACCCTTCAAACCGAAGCGGCTCCGGCGGCCAAAAAGGCCAAACCGGTTTCTCCGCTGGCCCCCGCCAACTTCCCTGCGCTGCCGCGCATCGCAGGGGTCGAATTTTCTGCGGTCGAGGCTGGCGTGCGCTATGCCAACCGCAAAGACGTGATGTTGGTGCGCTTGGCGCCCGGCACCGCGATGGCGGGTGTGTTCACCCGTTCAACCACGCGGTCGGGCTGCGTGCGCGATTGTCAGGACAAGCTGGCAATGAAGGTGCCTGCCGATGCTGGCGCTGCCATCGTGGTGAACTCTGGCAACTCGAACGCCTTCACCGGCAAGGTCGGGGACGAGGCTGTTGCCGCCGTAACCGGTGGTGTCGCGCAGGCGCTGGGCATCCCGGCAAGTCGGGTGTTTTCGTCGTCAACCGGTGTGATCGGCGAACCGCTGCCCTATGACCGCATCACCGCCAAGATCCCCGATCTGGTCGCGGGCCTGCAAGAGGACGCCATCGAAATGGCGGCCCACGCCATGATGACCACCGACACCTTCCCGAAAGGCGCTGCGGCGACGATTCAGGGCGAGGGCGGCGAAATCAAGATCGCCGGTATTGCCAAAGGTTCCGGAATGATCGCGCCGGATATGGCGACGATGCTGGTTTATATCTTTACCGATGCCAAAATCTCGGCGGCGAACCTGCAAAAACTGCTGTCGCGCAACACCGACGAAACCTTCAACTCGATCACCGTTGATAGCGACACCTCGACCTCTGACACCCTGCTGTTGGCAGCCACCGGGCAATCGCCCGCCGCCGAACTGAAGGGGGCCACGCTGAAGGCGTTCGAAACCGCGCTGCGCGGTGTGATGATGAACCTTGCGCATCAGGTGATCCGCGACGGCGAAGGCGCCACAAAATTTGTCGAAGTGCGCGTAACCGGCGCGGCATCGGACAGCGACGCGCATAAGCTGGCGCTGGCCATCGCCAATTCGCCCTTGGTTAAAACCGCCGTTGCGGGTCAAGACCCCAACTGGGGCCGTATCGTCGCCGCCATCGGCAAGGCCGGTGCCGCGGCAGAGCGTGACAAGCTGACCATCAAATTCGGCGATATCGTCGTCGCCAAGAATGGCTGGCGCAACCCCGACTACAAGGAAGACGACGGCGCTGCCTATATGTTGCAGCCCGAACTGGTGATCTCCGTCGATATGGGGCTTGGCAAATCGAAACGGTCGGTCTGGACCTGCGATCTGACCAACCGCTACATCGAAATCAACGCCGATTACCGGTCGTGAAAACCGTTCTTGTCTCTGCCGTCGCGCTGATTGATCCCGAAGGCCGCGTGCTGCTGGCACAGCGGCCCGAGGGCAAGTCGCTGGCCGGTCTGTGGGAGTTTCCGGGCGGCAAGGTAGAGCCCGGCGAAACCCCCGAAGTCGCGCTGATTCGCGAGTTGAAGGAAGAGCTGGGCATCGACACCTGGCGCAGCTGTCTGGCCCCGCTGACCTTCGCCAGCCACGCCTACGACGATTTCCATTTGCTGATGCCACTGTTCGCCTGCCGCCGCTGGGACGGGATTCCGTCGCCGCAAGAAGGGCAAAAACTGGCTTGGGTAAGACCGCAGCAGTTGCGCGACTATCCTATGCCGCCCGCTGACCTTCCGCTTATTCCGATTCTACGCGATTGGATATAAAACCGCGCAAAATTTCTACATTTTTCATGAAGCTTTGATGAATTTGTATTAGGAAAATTAACAATCTGCCCGTAGCCTTTTCCTATACAGTGCTAACTGGGGGGATTTGGTAAATGTTGCGGACGATTTCTGTTGGAAGTTGCGTTTCGATTCAGGGTCTGATGGTCGGTCAGTTGGCCGATGGCAAGGTTATGGTTAAGGTCGATGAAAAGACCTTCGTGGGCTACCCTGTGGCGCAAGTGCGCAAGTCCTGAACTTCACATCAAACGCGCAATGAAAAAGGCCGGGTTTCCCCGGCCTTTCTGCATTCTGCCTAGGCGTGATCAGGCCAGCTTGCGCTGAACCTCTTCACGTTCAAAGATTTCGATGACATCGCCCTGACGGATATCGTCATAGCGCTCAAACGCCATACCGCATTCCTGACCCGAAATGACTTCTTTCACTTCGTCCTTGAAGCGCTTCAGCGTCTTCAGCGTGCCTTCGTGGATCACGACGTTGTCGCGCAGCAGGCGCACGCCAGCCGAACGGCGCGCAACGCCTTCGGTCACGATACAACCAGCCACCTGACCAATGCCGGTAACCTTGAACACTTCCTTGATCTGCGCATAACCGATGAAGGTTTCGCGGATCTCGGCTTTCAGCAGGCCCGAAGCAGCGGCTTTGATGTCATCCACAAGATCATAGATGATCGAATAGTAGCGAATCTCGACACCCTTCTGGTGTGCCGAATTCCGTGCCGAAGCGTTGGCCCGCACGTTGAAGCCGATGATCGGGCACTTGCTGGCTTCGGCCAACGACACATCCGTATCGGTGATCGCGCCAACGCCATAAGACAGCACCCGCACGCGGACTTCTTCGTTGCCAACCTTTTCCAGCGCTTGCACGATGGCTTCGGCAGACCCCTGCACGTCGGCTTTCACCAACACCGGCAGTTCGGCAACCGACTGGTCGGCCTTGGCCTTCGCCATAAGCTGTTCCAGCGTGGTCGCAGCACCAACCGCCGCACGTTTGTCCTTGGTGACCTTTTCACGATAGGTCGCAATTTCACGCGCTTGCGCTTCGGTTTCCACCACGTTCAGCGTATCGCCGGCCGACGGGGTGCCCGAAAGACCCAAGACTTCCACTGGAACCGACGGCCCGGCTTCGTCAACGCGTTCGCCTTTGTCGTTGATCAAGGCGCGCACTTTGCCCCACTGCTCGCCGACAACAAAGATGTCGCCTTTGCGCAGGGTGCCGTTTTGCACCAGAACCGTCGCGATCGGGCCGCGGCCCACGTCAAGCTTGGCTTCAATCACAGCACCGGCAGCCGCCCGTTGCGGGTTGGCGCGCAGTTCAAGAATTTCGGCCTGCAGGGCGATGGCTTCCAACAGATCGTCAATGCCTTGGCCGGTTTTGGCCGAAACTTCCACGTCCTGCACTTCACCCGACATCTGTTCCACAACAATTTCATGTTGCAGCAGATCGGTCCGCACCTTCATCGGGTCGGCACCGTATTTGTCGACCTTGTTGATCGCCACGATCATCGGCACTTTCGCCGCTTTCGCATGGGCAATCGCTTCAATGGTTTGCGGCATCACTGCGTCATCGGCCGCAACCACCAGCACCACGATATCCGTCACCTGAGCCCCGCGCGAACGCATCGAGGTAAAGGCAGCGTGACCGGGGGTGTCAAGGAACGTAAGAACCTGACCTTTTTCGGTTTTCACCTGATAGGCACCAATGTGCTGGGTGATGCCACCGGCTTCGCCCGAAACCACGTTCGCCTTGCGGATCGCGTCCAGCAGCGATGTCTTACCATGGTCAACGTGGCCCATGATGGTAACAATCGGCGGCCGGGTGATCAGCTCTGCGTCCGAATCCTTGACGGTTTCAATCGCTTGCTCAACGTCGGCGTCCGAAACGCGCACGGCTTTGTGGCCGAACTCTTCGATCACCAATTCGGCGGTATCGGCGTCGATGGCTTGGTTCATCGTCACCATCATGCCCATTTTCATCAGGCTCTTGACCACGTCGGCGGCACGTTCGGCCATCCGGTTGGCAAGTTCAGACACGGTGATCGATTCCGGCAACTGCACGTCGCGGAATTGCTTTTCGGGTTTGCCAAAGCCCATTGCCTTCTGGCGGGCCTTTTCCTGCTTGCGCTTCATCGCGGCCAGCGAACGCGTGCGTCCACCTTCGCCCGACAAGGCGTCGTTCAGGGTAAGCTTGCCAGCACGACGACCTTCGTCGCCTTTGGCCTTGGCGTTGCGTTCACGCTCTTCGCGCTCACGGTCAACCTTGCGAACGGCCAACGGCGGCTTGGCCCCCATCGGTGCTCGCGCGGCCGCGTCATTCACTGCCGGAGCGGCTGCGGTCGGCGCATTGCGGTCAGCATTGCGATCCGGTCGCGCAGCCGGCTCTGCGGGCTTTTCAGGCGCAGCGGGCTGACGGCGGGTCGTGCCAAGCACATCGGCTTTGCGTGCAGCGGCTTTGGCCGCGGCCTCGGCCGCGGCTTCAACGCGCAGGCGTTCTTCTTCTTCGGCCTTTGCGCGGGCAGCTTCAACGCGGGCGCGCTCTTCACGCTCCTTCGTTTCGGCTTCTTCGCGTTTGCGGGCGCGTTCTTCTTCGCGCTCACGCTCTTCCTCGGCGCGACGGGCGTTGTCTTCGGCCTCGCGGGCTTTCGCCACACGCAAAGCCGCCAGACGGCGTTCCATTTCGGCATCCGAAATGCCTGCGGGGCGCTTGGATGGATCGCCCAGATGTGATGCAGACCCCGGCGCAGCCGCTCCGGGCGTGCCGGGCTTGGCAGCCACGGGCACGACCACGCGCTTGCGCTTCGTCTCAACCACAACGCTCTTCGTGCGGCCATGGCTGAAGCTTTGCTTCACCTGACCGGAACGAGGTGCGCCACCCAGGCCGAGGGGTTTCTTGCCGTCTGTATCGCTCATGCGTCCTACGTATCCTTCAAGGCGGTCTCGCCGCCATCCTGCTGCCCGGTTTGCCCACGCAACCCAGCCAGCCTTGCCGCTTCCTCTACAACACGCGTCGTGAGTCCACCAGCCGCAAGCGCGGCGTGTATCGCACGTTCGCGACCGAAAGCCAAACCCAATTCCTCGGCAGATAGAAAGCCGATGTAATTGCCTTCGCCTTCGGGGGCGCGCAGCTTGGTCTTGCCGCGCTCAGACCCGTCAGACGCCTGCACCAAGACCTTTGCCTTGCCCGACGCCAACCAGTCCTTCACCTTCTCGTATCCCATCACCGCGCCGCTGGCCTTGCGCGTCAGCGAGATCAAATCGATCACCCGCCGCAGCATAAGGTCTTCGACCAGATCGGCCAGATTGTCCGGCAGCTTCACCGGCTGGCGGGCGGCGCGAGAAAACAAACCCTTCTTCGCCGCCTTTTCGATGGCCTCACGCGTGGCCGAAACATAAAAGCCCCGGCCCGGCAGGCGGGCCAGAATATCCGGCACCACCAAATCATCCGGCCCCAGACAAAAGCGGATCAACCCCGCCTTCGGTTGAACTTCCCCGGTCGCAATACATTTGCGTTCGGGGTCGTCCTGTAGCTTTTCCCGGCCACCGCGTGTCACGGTTGATACTCCGAGGCCTGCGATCAGGCCTCGGCCTCCTCGTCTTCGGCGTCGTCATCTTCTTCGACAGCCAATTCGGTCGGATCGACCCAGCCCAGCATCACGCGGGCCGTCATAACCAGATTTTGCGCTTCTTCCAACGAGACGTCAAACTTCTCAAGCACGCCTTCGTCTTTCTTGCGCTGACCATTTTCCGTGGTCCAGCCACCGGCCAGTTCCCAGTCGGCGCAGGTCGCGAAGTCTTCCAGCGTCTTGATGCCGTCTTTGGCCAGTGCCTCCAGCATTTGCGGCGTCAGCCCATCGAATTCGACCAGGCTGTCTTCCACGCCCATAGCGCGCGCGGCTTCCATGGCTTTGGTGTTGGCGGCTTCCAGATAATCGCGGGCACGCGCCTGCAATTCCCCTGCGGTGCCTTCATCAAACCCGTCGATCGACAGCAGTTCGTCCGCTTCGACATAGGCGACTTCTTCCAGATTGGTGAAGCCTTCCGAAACCAGCAACTGCGCCATCATCTCGTCGATATCCAGCGTGTCCATGAACAGCTTGGTGCGCTCGGCGAATTCTGCCTGACGACGTGCCGATTCATCGGATTCGGTAACGATATCAATGTCCAAACCGGTCAACTGGCTGGCCAGACGCACGTTCTGACCACGACGGCCGATGGCCAGCGAAAGCTGCTCATCCGGCACCACGACTTCGATCTTGCCAGCGTCATCGTCGATCACAACCTTGGAAACTTCGGCCGGTTGCAGCGCGTTCACAAGGAACGTCGCCTGATCTTGGTTCCACGGAATGATGTCGATCTTTTCGCCCTGCAGTTCGTTGACCACGGCCTGAACACGGCTGCCGCGCATACCAACGCAGGCGCCAACCGGGTCGATCGAGTTGTCATAGGAAATCACGGCGATCTTTGCGCGCGACCCCGGATCACGGGCAACAGCCTTGATCTCGATGATGCCATCGTAAATTTCCGGCACTTCCATCTTGAACAGCTCGGCCATGAACTGCGGGTCGGTGCGCGACAGGAACACCTGCGGGCCACGCGCTTCGCGGCGCACGTCCTTGATGTAGCAACGGATACGGTCGTTCGGGCGATACGATTCGCGGCCGATCTTTTCGTTCCGGCGCAGAATCGCTTCACCGCGACCGATGTCGACGATGATGTTGCCGTATTCTTCGCGCTTGACCTGACCGTTGATGATCGTGCCCTTGCGGTCTTTGAACTCTTCGAACTGACGATCACGCTCGGCTTCACGGACCTTTTGCAAGATCACTTGCTTGGCCGACTGCGCCGCGATCCGGCCCAGATCAACCGGCGGAACTTCGTCGATGATCTCGTCACCGATCTGCGGATCAGCAAGGTGCGATTTCGCCTGTTTCACGGTCAGCTGCGCGTGGTGGTTTTCCACGGCATCGTCTTCAACCACGGTACGGATGCGCGCAAAGGTGGCGCGGCCGGTCTTGCGGTCGATCTTCACGCGGATGTCCATGTCGGCGCCGTAGCGCGACTTGGCGGCCCGGGCGAGGCTGTCTTCCATCGCCTGGATCACCAGATCCGGGTCGATCATCTTTTCGCGTGCAACCGCCTCGGCGGTCTGCAGAAGCTCTAGCTGGTTGGCAGACGTAATAGCCATCGGAACTCTCCCGGCTTAGTGTTTGGTTGCTTCGGGGGCGTCTTCTTCGTCATCCCCGTCGGTTTCTTCAATTTCGTCGAACTGTGATTCGTCGACAACGCCGCTGGCTTTGCGCTGCCGCAGCATTTCGGTGATCAACTCATCGGTCAGAATCAGCTTGGCATCAGACAGCCATTCAAACTGCAACCCGATGGTGACAAGTTCGCCACCTTCTTCAAGCTCGATCAGCACTTCGTCGCCTTCGGTGCCGGCAAGCGTGCCTTTGAAACGGCGACGACCGTCGATCAGCTCGGTGGTCTCGACGCGGGCTTCCCAGCCCTTCCACATTTCAAAGTCTTTCAAACGGGTCAGCGGGCGGTCAATGCCGGGGCTAGACACTTCAAGGACATAGTTTTCCTCGATCGGGTCTTCCACGTCCATCACGGCCGAAACCGCGGTCGAGATTGCACCGCAATCATCCACCTCGATGCCGCCATCGGGCCTGTCGGCCATGATTTGCAGGGTGCGGGTCGCCCCGCCCATAAGCCGGATACGCACCAGTTCAAACCCAAGCCCTTCGATGACAGGGGTGACAATATCGGCAAGCCGACGGTCCATGGCGGTTTTGGCAATCAGATCAGACATCGCGTGCCTTCAAAACAAAAAAACGGGCCGACAGGCCCGCG
>Ga0228702_1001460_pt1 | contig 14972 bp, 12 predicted proteins | sample McNCre217_Aug_MG_2_FD_178018 | JGI IMG/M metagenome (GOLD analysis project Ga0228702, IMG submission 178018) | Freshwater microbial communities from McNutts Creek, Athens, Georgia, United States - 20-17_Aug_MG | ecosystem: Environmental > Aquatic > Freshwater > Creek | place: USA: Georgia... | reverse complement strand
GGCCGAGGTGACGACGATTTTGAGGTCCGGCCTGCGCGGCAAGATTTGGCGCAGGTAGCCCAGCAAAAAGTCGATGTTCAGGCTGCGCTCGTGCGCCTCGTCGATGATGATCGTGTCATACGCCTGCAGCAGCGGGTCGGTCTGGGTTTCGGCCAGCAAGATGCCATCGGTCATGAGCTTGACCGAGGCGTTTTTGCTCAAACGGTCCTGAAACCGCACCTTGAAACCCACCACTTCGCCCAACGGCGTCCGCAGTTCTTCGGCAATGCGCTTGGCCACCGAGCTGGCCGCAATGCGCCGGGGCTGGGTGTGCCCAATCAGGCGGCCTCTCTCGCCGGGCTTGGCATTCATTCGCCCACGTCCCAGCATCAGCGCGATTTTTGGCAGCTGCGTGGTCTTGCCCGACCCGGTCTCACCGCAGACGATGATGACCTGGTGCTGGTCCATGGCGGCCATGATTTCGTCACGACGGGCCGAGACGGGCAGGCCTTCGGGAAACTCGATTTGAAGAGGGGTGTCAGACAAGGCGGAAACTTCTGTGAAAATCAATGCAAGAACAGTCCGGGATTATCCCCGGCCCGGCCTTCGCCCCTTTGCCCTCCATTTCGCCGCCCCTGATTGCCCATGTCCACTGTCTTCAATTTCACCTTCGTGCCCTGGTTTCGGTCGGTGGCGCCCTACATCCACATGCATCGGGGCAAAACCTTTGTGGTGGGCATTGCGGGTGAAGCCATCGCCGCGGGCAAGCTGGCGCACCTGGCGCAAGACCTGGCGCTGATTCAAAGCATGGGCGTCAAGATCGTGCTGGTGCACGGCTTTCGGCCCCAGGTAAACGAGCAATTGGCGGCCAAGGGCCACACACCCAAGTACTCGCACGGCATGCGCATCACCGACAGCGTGGCGCTGGACTGCGCACAGGAAGCAGCGGGCCAATTACGCTATGAGATTGAGGCTGCGTTCAGCCAGGGTTTGCCCAACACGCCCATGGCGGGCTCCACGGTGCGGGTGATTTCGGGCAACTTCATCACGGCGCGCCCGGTGGGCATTGTGGACGGTGTGGATTTCCAGCATTCGGGCCTGGTGCGCAAGGTCGATGTGGACGGGATCATGCGCACCCTGGACATGGGCGCCATGGTGCTGCTGTCGCCTTTTGGCTTCTCGCCCACGGGCGAAGCCTTCAACCTGACCATGGAAGAAGTGGCCACCAGTGTGGCGGCCGAATTGCAGGCGGACAAACTGATTTTTGTGACCGAGATCCCGGGCATCCGCATGCAGCCGGGCGAGCCCGCCAGCGACGACAACCCAATCGACACCGAGCTACCGCTGGCCGCGGCCAAGCAGTTGCTGGCCTCACTGCCCCGGCCCACCGAGCCGACCGACATCGGCTTTTATTTGCAACACTGCGTGAAGGCGTGCGAAGAAGGTGTGGAGCGCTCGCACATCCTGCCCTTTGCGGTGGACGGCTCGCTGCTTTTAGAGGTGTATGTGCACGACGGCATCGGCACCATGGTGGTCGATGAAAAACTCGAAGAATTGCGCGAAGCCACCGCCGACGACGTGGGCGGCATCCTGCAGCTGATCGAGCCGTTTGAAAAAGACGGCACCCTCGTCAAACGCGACCGCACCGAGATCGAGCGCGACATTGACCACTACACCATCGTGGAACACGACGGCGTGATCTTTGCCTGCGCGGCGCTCTACCCCTACCCCGAAGCCAAAACCGCCGAAATGGCCGCAGTGACGGTGTCCCCCCAGTCGCAAGGCCAGGGCGATGGCGAAAAAATCTTGAAACGCATTGAACAGCGCGCCCGCGCCATGGGCCTCAAAAGCATCTTTGTACTGACCACCCGCACCATGCACTGGTTCATCAAGCGCGGCTTTGTGCAGGCCGACCCCGACTGGTTGCCCGAGGCGCGCAAACGCAAATACAACTGGGACCGCAAGAGCCAGGTGTTGGTCAAGAAGCTGTGAGCTTTGCATTTCGGGGCTGAAGCCCCCGACCTGCGGCATCCTCGCCCTGGGGCAGTGCGCGTTCAACAAAGTTGCGCAAAGGCATTCTTTGTGGGAGCGGCGCCCTCGCCGCGATGACCCCACCGCTGCGGCAAATGCCTGTGATCAGCGGCTGCGCCAGGCCTTGACGGCAATCGTCAAGCCCATCACGGCGAACACCCCAAACGCCATAAACGACCAATTGGCAATCGAGCCCCCCAGCAAGGTCCAGTCCACCTTGGTGCAGTCACCGCTGCCTTTGAAAATCATGGGGATGGCGCGATTGATAGGAAAATTCTCGACCATGCCGTAAAAATCGCGGCCACAGGTCAAGATTTCGGGCGGATACCACTGCAACCAGCTTTGCCGAGCCGCCACAAAGGCTCCAAACCCGGCCTTGAGCGCCAGCAACACCCCGAAAACGGCCACCACACCGGGTCGGCGCAAACGTGAGCCCACCAGTGCAATGGCCATGACACCGATGAGCGCATAGCGCTGCACGATGCACATGGGGCAAGGATTGAGCCCGACCACATGCTGCAAATACAGGCCAAAAGTCAACATGCCCAGGCACGACAAGGCGATCAGGGCCAGCCAACGATTCAGGGAGACGGACAACAGGTTCATGAGGCGGTTCATCCAAGCAAAACGGGAGCATTGTGCTCCCGTTGTGGTGGTGACGGCGTGCGGCCGATCACAAAGGCTTTGGCCCATCAGGCTTCTGCAAAAGCTCGCTCGATCACAAAAGCCCCGGGGGTGCTGGTGTTGCCCTCTTTCAGCCCCCGCTCTTCGCAGATGCGCTTGAGGTCTTTGAGCATTTCGGGGGAGCCGCAAATCATCACGCGATCGGTTTCGGGGTTGAGCGTGGGCAGCCCCAGGTCGGCGAACAATTTGCCGTTTTCCATCAAGTCGGTCACGCGGCCCTGGTTTTTATAGGGCTCGCGGGTCACTGTGGGGTAATAAAGCAGCTGCTTGATGACCATCTCACCCAGGAACTCATTGGCAGGCAGCTCTTTCGTGATGTAGTCCTGATACGCCAGTTCGTTGACCTGACGCACGCCGTGGACCAGGATCACTTTTTCAAAGCGCTCATAGGTTTCAGGGTCCCGGATAATGCTCATGAAGGGGGCCAGGCCCGTGCCGGTGGACAGCAAATACAAATTCTTGCCAGGCAGCAGGTAGTCGCACAGCAAGGTGCCGGTGGGTTTGCGACCCACCACAATGGTGTCACCCACCTGGATGTGTTGCAGCTTCGAGGTCAGCGGGCCATCAGGCACCTTGATGCTCAGAAATTCGAGGTGTTCTTCGTAGTTGGCGCTGGCGATTGAATAAGCGCGCAGTAGCGGTTTGCCGTTGTCCTGGCGCAGGCCAATCATGGTGAAGTGGCCGTTTGAAAAGCGCAGGGCCTGGTCACGGGTGGTGGTGAAGCTGAACAGACGGTCGGTCCAGTGGTGAACGCTCAAAACGCGTTCTTCGAGAAAAGCACTCATGGTGATTTGAAATGTAGGGCCAGGAGACAAACCCCAAGCCATAAAGGGATGCAGAAGCTTGCTACAGTTGCGGTCTTGAAAGACCAAGCACAGACAGTCGCTGATTCGACAAACCTGTATTGTCCTGTGGCTTGCACACAACTGGAAATACGAAGATTTTATATCCGTATAACCAACCCCTATTTAGAAGCACAAGGAAACCCCATGGCACGCACCGTTCAATGCATCAAACTCGGCACCGAAGCAGAAGGTCTGGACTTTGCGCCCTACCCCGGTGAGCTGGGCAAGCGCATCTGGGAAAACGTGAGCAAACAAGCCTGGGCTGACTGGCTCAAGCACCAGACCATGTTGGTCAATGAAAACCGCCTGAACCTGGCCGACCTGCGTGCCCGCCAATACTTGGCCCGCCAGATGGAGCAGCATTTCTTTGGTTCGGGTGCCGATGCTGCTCAAGGCTACGTGCCACCGTCCGCCGCCTGATCTGCGCGGTGAGCGCCCCATCAGCCACACCAGGCAACCCCTTCAGCCCCCCAGCCAAGGCAAACGACAGGACTGCGCTTTTGCGGGCCTGCCAACTGCTGGCCTCTGTGGATCAGTCCGCGCACCAGACGAGGGACTGGGCCAGGCAACGCCAGTGGCATGTGCTGCAAGCCGGGTTTGAACAAGGCCAGCAGTTTCTGGCCACCTGGCACGCCTGGCGACAAGACCCACACGCGCCAGATCGGCTGTTTTACACGGTCATCACCTCACAGATGCCCAACGCCGCAGCCTTGCTGGCCGCAGCCGAGGGCGATACCGCCATGCACACATTGGCGGCACAACTGGTCCCACTGTGGCGTGGCCTGCTGCCGGGCATGCACCGGCTGGTGCTGGACGAAGGCCGGGTGCAGCTGAGCCTGTGGCTCGGTCCACTGGACAAAACACTGCGCGAGCTGGATGTGCCCGCTGACAGCATCGTGCTGACCGAGCCCGTCTTTGGGTCGTGCGAGGCCACAGGGACAGACACCCCCCCATCGCCGACAAGCACCCGACTGCAAACGCTGCAGGCCTTATCCCGGCTATGCCGCCAAGGCACCCGGCTGGCCCTGGCAGCCTCCAGCGCGGGCGATGGCCCCAGCACGGCCGAATGGCAGCAATGTGGATTCAGCCTCACGCCGACCGAGCCAGCCATCATTGCCGCGCAGTATGCCCCCGCTTGGACGGTGCGCAACCGCCTGCGCCAAAGCACGGCACCGGCAGACCGCCGTGTGTTGGTGGTGGGTGCGGGCCTGTCGGGCTCGGCCGTAGCGCACAGCCTGGCCCGCCGTGGCTGGCAAGTCACCGTGCTGGACCGGGCGAACAGCGTGGGCGCTGGCGCTTCAGGTCTGCCTGCAGGCCTGACAGCACCGCATGTGTCGCCCGACGACAGCGTGCTCTCGCGCATCACCCGTGCGGGCGTGCGCGCCACGCTGCAACGCGCCAAGCCCTTGCTGCAAAACGGCACCGACTGGGCGCTGACGGGCGTGCTGGAGCACCGCGTGGAAGGCAAGCGCAGCTTACCCACGGGCGAGGCATGGCCTGCTGCCGGTCACGACTGGAGCAGCCCGGCCAGTGCCGACCAAATTCGGGCTGCAGGCCTGGCCGACACATCGCCCGCGCTGTGGCACGGCCTGGCCGGCTGGATTCGCCCACGCCAGTTGGTGGCGGCCCAATTGCAAACACCCGGGGTGCAAGTGATGTGGGGCCAAACCGTGGCCCGCTTGCACCGTGTGAGCGCAGGCGATGGCCGATGGGAGGCGCTCGACAACGCCGGCCACTGCATCGCGCAGGCCAGCCTGGTGGTGTTTGCGGGGGGATATGACACCCTGCATTTGCTCAACAGCCTGATCGACGAAGGCGACCAACCACCCGTGCCCCTGAACCCTTTACGTGGGCAAATCAGCTTTGGCCTGCGCCCCGACTTGCCCTCTGAACTGCAAGCGCGCTTGCCCCCTTTCCCGGTCAACGGCCATGGCAGCTTCATCAGCGGCGTGCCCACACCCGATGGGCAGCCGGGCTGGTTCATTGGCTCCACCTTTGAGCGCAACTGCACGCAAGCCCCCGTGCGCACCGAAGACCATGCGGCCAACCAGCAACGCCTGGCCACCCTGCTGCCGGACTTGGGTCAGGCCATGGCCCCGCAATTTGCGCATGGCCAGGTGCAAGGCTGGGCAGGCCTGCGTTGCACCCTGCCCGACCGGCTGCCCGCCGTGGGTCCGGTCAACCCCAGCCGCTGGCCAGGTGTCTGGATGAGTGCGGGCATGGGCGCACGTGGCATCAGCATGGCGGTGCTGTGTGGCGAGCTGACCGCTGCCTGGCTGGACAACGAGCCCCTGCCGCTGGCACCGTCGCTGGCCAAACATCTGGCGGCCAGCCGGTTTCAAAAATAATTGCCCCAAAGCAACAAGGCCCTGAAAACAGGGCCTTGTTGCTTTGGGGATGTGCAAACCCAAACTCAGGTCTCGAAGCGCTGCACCTCGCGGCGCGTGGCATCGGCAATTTTGGAAAGCTCCACCACGGTGGCAGCAATTTCTTCCGAGGCAGCCGAATTGCTTTGCGCAATCTGGTCGAGATTGTTCAGATTGGCGTTGATCTGCTCAACGGCCGAACTTTGCTGCTCCAGCGCCGTGGCGATGCGCTGCAACATCTGGTCGGTGGCCTGGGTTTCGCGCTCGATGCCCGACATGTCCTGACTCACGTCCATCACGGCGGTCACGGCGCTGCGCGCTTCTTCGACGGCTTGCCTGACCAAAATGGCGATTTCCTGCGAGCTTTCGGCGCTGTTGAGTGCCAGCTTGCCCACCTCGTCGGCCACCACGGCAAAGCCTTTGCCATGCTCACCAGCACGTGCCGCTTCAATGGCTGCATTGAGTGACAGCAAGTTGGTTTTGTTGGCAATCTTCTCGATCACGTCGGTGATCTTGTTGATCTTTTCCGAGTTGGTGGCAATGTTGTTGACCACCTTCACCATCTCGTCCATTTTGTTCATGCTGCCGCGCACCAAGGCAAATGACTGGCGCGACTTCTGGCTGGCCAACTCGGTGTTTTGCGACACATCGGCCACCGAGGCCACGGTCTGGCGCACAGCGCTGGCAACCTGGCCAATGGCGTCGGTCTGGTGCCGCGCGCCGTCGGAGATCTGGCCAATCGCGTTCGACGCCTCACCCGAGGCTGCCGCAACCTGGCGGGCGTTGTGGTTGATGGTGGTCATCGCCCCGCGCAAAGCGTCCAACGACTGGTTGATGTTTTGCTTGAGCACATCCAGATCGCCCAGGGCTTGGGCCGTCACGCGGCGCTGCAAATTGCCATCGGCCACACCCTGCATGACATGGGTGATGTCCTGGAAGACGGTCTGCTGTGCAGCCATGCTCTGATTGATGCTTTGCTTGAGGCCGTCAAGTTCGCCCTTGGCTTGCGCCGTCACACGCAGACCAAAATTGCCTTTGGACACACCTTGCATGACATGGGTGATGTCTTGAAAGACCGCCTGTTGCACCTGAATGCTCTGGTTGATGTTGTCCTTGAGCGCCCCCAGATCGCCACGGGCTTCAACGGTGACGCGTCGGTCCAGGTGACCTTGGGCCACGGCGGTCATCACGCCCACGATGTCCTGCAAAGTGGACTGCAAAGACTTCTGCATTTGCGAGACCTTGAACAGCAAAGGCGATTCGCTGGCATTGACGGCCGGGCCGCTTGACGAGAAATCGCCTTCGCTGATTTGCCCCGACAACTCGGCCACCTGCGCCGACTCCACGGCCTCGCGACGCAAAATGGTCGCCATGAAAATCAACACCGCCGCTTCAAACACCACATAGGCGGCGTGCAGCACGATGATGGCGATGTGCACATCGCCTTCCAACACGGTGATGCCGCCTGCACCCGTGGCCTGCAAATAACCAAACGACACATGGTGCACGGCAATCAACCCTGCGGCCGCCACAATCGGCCTCCAGTCGCGGTAATACAGCAGGAAGGCCAGCAACGTGAAAATGCCAAAGTGGGCCTCGATCATCCCCTGGCTTTGCTGGATGGTGAGTGCAGAAAACACCATCAGGGCGCAGGCAATCGCCAGGCGCGAGGCCAGCGAACCGGGTGCTGCTTTGTAAATTGCCCAGGGCACCAGCAAGGCAGGCCCCCCCACCAAAGCGGCCAGGCTCCAGGTGCCGGTGGCAAAAGCGACCCCAAAGCACACCAACAGCAAAAACACCATCATGTTGAGCATGATGCGGTCTGCCGCTGCGCGCTGGGGTTGCAAAATCTGCTCGCTGTGACGAGGCGTTGAAAAACCGTCGATCCAACTCATTTCATCGTGTCCTGCAAATGCTGCCCATCAACACAGGGTCGTTGAGCACATACCACGCCAAAGTGGCAAAGGTGTAAACCAGCCAACTGAGCAAAAGCCACCAGACCCAACGCGACGTCGGAGCTGGCAAAGCGGGGTGGATGTTCAACGGGGTGTCCTGCGAGTCAATTCAAAGGGCCAATATTATGAAAATATTAAATTCATAAGTATTGACACTTTGAACGTGACTTTACAGTAATCAAACAGATTAAATAGTTCAATCCATCAAAAACACCACAAACCTGCAGGACTTTGTGGCGCTGGACACGGCCCATCACTTCATGGCATCGACCGGGCGGCGGCTTTTCACGTACGCATCGGTGGGCTGATACGCCTTGCCGTCGGCATAGCGCCACTGCACCATGGTGCCCTTGCCACCACGCTGGTCGAGCTTGCCCACATAAGCCCCCATGGTGGACTGCTGGTCAATGGCACGGAACTCGGCCGGACCAAAAGGCGTACTGAACTTCAGGCCGCGCATGGCGACCACCAACTTTTCGTTGTCGGTGCTGTTGGCTTTTTTGATACCCGCAAAAATGGCCTGCATGGTGGCATAACCCACCACAGAGCCCACCTTGGGATTTTCATTGAACTTCTTGTAATAGTTGGCGGCAAAGCTGGCGTGCTCTTTGTTGTCGAGCTGGTCCCAGGGGTAACCGGTCACGATCCAGCCCTTGGGCGTTTCGTCTTTCAGCACTTCCAGGTATTCCGGCTCGCCAGACAGCAGGGACACCACAGGTGTCTTGGGAAACACGTTGCGCTGGTTGCCCTCACGCACCAGCTTGGCCAAGTCAGGGCCAAAGGTCACGTTGAAGATCGCATCGGGTTTGCTGGCCATGGTGGCGGTCAGGGTGCTGCCCGCTTCGATCTTGCCCTGGGCGGGCCACTGCTCGCTCACAAACTCCACATCGGGGCGCTTGGCCTTGAGCAGCTCCTTGAAGCTGGCCACGGCACTCTGGCCGTATTCGTAATTGGGCGCGATCGTGGCCCAGCGTTTGGCGGGCATTTTGGCCGCTTCTTCGACCAGCATGGCCGCTTGCATGTAGGTACTGGGGCGCAGGCGGAAGGTGTAGCGGTTGCCCTTGTCCCAGACGATGGCGTCGGTCAAAGGCTCGCTGGCCACAAACAGGCGCTTGTTCTTTTGGGCATGGTCGGCCAGGGCAAGGCCGATGTTGGACAGAAAGCCGCCAGCGAGCACATCGACTTTTTCTTTCGAAGACAACTCAATCGCATGGCGCAAAGCCTCCTCGGGCTTGCCCGCGTCGTCCCGGGCAATAACCTCCACCTTGCGGCCCAGCAAGCCACCTTGCGCATTGATTTCTTCAACCGCCAGTTGCCAGCCCTGCTTGTAGGGCTGGGTGAACTGGGGGATGGCGGAATAGCTGTTGATTTCGCCGATCTTGATGGGGGTCTGGGCAAAGGCGTTGAAGGCGACCATTGCCAAGCCTGCAGTCATAAAGTGATTCATAAGGTCCTAGGGGTTAGCGTTTAAAAAAACGAGACTTTACCAGCGCGGCCCAGCACTGTCGCTCACGGGACATGTGATCAATGTGGTCATTCCAACAGATGCGCTGAGCACAGGCCATACGGATGGCGATTTTTGTGAGAGCGGCGAGGGCGTCGCTCCCACAAGGCATCTCCCACAAAGAACATCATTTGGACACCGATTCTTTCTTATACGCATCCGGCATATATCAACAACTAAAAAATCGTTTGTTTTGGCATAAAGAGTCATTACAGTCGCCCTCATGATTGATTTCGGCTATGTTTTTGCAGGGTTCTTTGTGGGCACCATCGTCGGCTTGACCGGGGTGGGTGGTGGCTCACTGATGACGCCCTTGTTGATCTTTTTCTTTGGCGTCAAACCTTACATGGCGGTCGGCACCGACTTGCTGTTTGCGGCTTTCACCAAGTTGGGCGGCACCATCAGCTTTGCACGCCAGCGCATCGTGCCCTGGCGCGTGGTCGGCTTGCTCAGTGCGGGAAGCATCCCCGCCTGCCTGGCGACACTGGGCGTCCTGCATTGGGTGGGCCCGGCCGACCCCAAGGTACAAGCCCTGATGACCACCACGCTGGGCGTGGCCCTGCTGCTCACTGCCGCGGCCATGCTCTACAAAGCTGTGCGCGGCAAACAAGTGCCCCGCCAGCTGGCACAAGAGGACGAAGCCCTCGCCAGCACACCTCGCCACTGGAGCCTGCCCTTGCTGTTCGGTGCGCTGATTGGAACCCTGGTAACCCTCACTTCGGTGGGTGCCGGCGCCATTGGCGTGACGGTGCTGATGCTGTTGTATCCTCTACTGCCCCTGCCGCGCATCGTGGCTGCCGACATCGCTTATGCCGTGCCCCTGACGCTGGTGGCCGGTCTGGGCCATGCCTCGCTGGGCTCGGTGGACTGGCCTTTGCTGGGCAAGTTGCTGGCCGGCTCGCTGCCCGGCATCTGGCTGGGTTCGCGCCTGACACACCACACACCTGACCGCGTGATCCGCTCGTTGCTGTCCGTGCTGCTCGCATGGGCAGGCACCAAGCTGGTCTTGATCTGATTTATTACATTGCTGTTGACCTATGTACCAGTACACCGAATTTGACAAAGCATTTGTGCGCGCCCGCGCCGCAGAGCACCGTGACCAGCTGGAGCGCTGGCAAGTCGGGCAACTGACTGACGACCAGTTCCGCCCACTTCGCTTGCAAAACGGCTGGTATGTGCAGCGCTACGCGCCCATGTTGCGCGTGGCCGTGCCCTATGGCGAGATCAACGCGGCCCAGATCAAAGTGCTGGCCCGCATTGCACGTGAGTTCGACACACCCGACGCAGCACTGCTGGCCGAAGCCCAGGCCACCCAAGACAAATTGCCGGGCCTGGCGCCCAAGCTGACCACCAACTACGGCCACTTCACCACCCGCCAGAACGTGCAGTTCAACTGGATTCCGCTCGATAAATCGGCCGACGTGATGGACCTGCTGGCCACCGTGAACATGCATGGCATCCAGACCAGCGGCAACTGCATCCGCAACACCACCACCGACGAACTGGCCGGTGTGGCAGTGGACGAGGTGGTCGACCCCCGGCCGTATGCCGAGCTGATCCGCCAGTGGAGCACGCTGCACCCCGAATTCGCCCACCTGCCGCGCAAGTTCAAGATCGCCATCACGGGCGCCACCGAAGACCGCGCCGCCATTGGCTGGCACGACGTGGGCCTGCAGCTGGTCAAGAACGAAGCGGGTGAAGTCGGCTTCAAAGTGCTTGTGGGCGGCGGCATGGGCCGCACCCCGATCAACGGCGTGGTGATCCGCGAGTTCCTGGCCTGGCAGGAGATCATGAATTACCTCGAAGCCGTGGTGCGGGTCTACAACCGCTGGGGCCGCCGCGACAACAAGTACAAGGCCCGCATCAAGATCCTGGTCAAGGCCGAAGGCCAGCGCTACTTCGACGAAGTCGAAACCGAATACCGCGAAATCGTGGAGCATGACGGCGCACCGCACACCCTGCCGCAGGCCGAGCTTGACCGCGTGAAAGCCGGCTTTGTGGCCCCTGCCCTGAATCTGCCCGAGAACACCGATGCGTGGTTGGCCCAGGCCGAGGCCGCTTTGAGCATCGAAGCGGCCAAGACGCCCGCCTTCGCCCGCTGGCTGGCGCGCAATGTGCGCCCACACCGCAATCCGCAGCTGCGCGCCGTCTCGCTGTCATTCAAGCGCCCGGGCTATGCCCCCGGTGACGCCACCGCCGAGCAGCTCGAAGCCGCCGCTGCGCTGATCGAGAAGTACTCGGCAGGAGAAGCCCGCGTCTCACACACGCAAAACCTGCTGCTGCCCTGGGTGCGCCTGGACCAGCTGCACGCGCTGTGGCTCGAAGCCAAAGCGCTGGGCGTGGCCCAACCCAACATCGGCCTCTTGACCGACATGATTGCCTGCCCTGGCGGCGACTACTGCGCGCTGGCCAATGCCCGCTCCATCCCCACCGCCAGTGCCATCACCGAGCGCTACCAGGACCTGGACGAGTTGGACGACCTGGGCCACATCGACTTCCACATCAGCGGATGCATCAACTCCTGTGGCCACCACCACTCCGGCCACATCGGCATCCTGGGCGTCGACAAGGACGGCAAGGAGTGGTACCAAGTCACGCTGGGCGGCTCGGACGGCAAAGACCTGTCCGGCGCGGCCACGCCCGGCAAGGTGGTCGGCCCCTCGTTCTCTTCATTCGAAGTGCCCGATGTGGTTGAAGCCATTTTGGACACCTACAAGCAGCTGCGCGCACCGAAAGGCGACGGCAAACAGGAAGCCTTCATCGAGACCCTGCGCCGCGTCGGTCATGACCCGTTCAAAGCTGCAGCCAATGCAGCGCGTCATCCAGCCGAGGAACCAACAGCCTGAAACCCCTTGTAGGAGCCGCACCCTCGCGGCGAAAGCGTGTGGTCTGCAAAGGCCTATCGCGGCGGGAACGCCGCTCCTGCAACAGAAAATTTACGACCATGAAAATCATTTCTGCTCAAGAACACCAAGCTGTTGAATCGCCAGCCGTCATCACGCTGGCCAATGATGCCGACCCCCGTACGCTCGATCTCAACGGCGTGACCCGCATCGACCTGCAGTTCCCGGCCTTCACCGATGGCCGCGCCTACAGCCAGGCCTTTTTGCTGCGCCGCCGCATGGGCTTTGAAGGCGAGCTGCGCGCCACAGGCGACGTGCTGATCGACCAATTGGTGCAAATGCAGCGCACTGGCTTTGATGTGGCCGTCCTCAAGGAAGGCGTCGATGCGAGCGCCGCACAGCGCCAACTCGACCGCTACGCAGGCTTCTACCAAGGCTCGGCGGTCGAAACACGCCCCCATTTCTCCGCAGGAGCGACACCCTTGTCGCGATAACTTCAGAACCACCACCACCGCTTCATCGCCGCCAAAACGCGGCTCCTGCACCACATGACCTCTTCCTTGATTTCCTCCCGCAATGCCCCGGCCAAAGCCACCGAGCTGCACGCCAAAGCCAGCGCGGACTTTGCCGCCAAACTGGCCGAAACCGAAAACCTGCTGCGCCGCGCGGCCAACGAATTCACCCCGGTGACCCAGGCCTCCAGTCTGGGTGCCGAAGATGTGGTCATCACCCACATCATCAACCGACTGGCGCTGGACATTCCAGTGTTCGTGCTCGAAACCGGCGCGCTGCACACAGAAACCCTGGCCCTGCTGGAGCGCACCCAAGCGCATTCGCGTGCGCACATTCAGGTGTTCCGCCCGGTACAAGAAGCCGTGATCGAGTTCGTGCGCGACAAAGGCCAGGACGCGATGTACCAAAGCATCGATTTGCGCAAGGCATGCTGCGGCATCCGCAAAATGGAGCCGCTGGCCCGCGCCCTGACAGGCCAACGCGCCTGGATCACCGGCCTTCGTCAGGAGCAATCCACGGCCCGTGCCGAGGTGCCGCTGCTGGACAGCAGCGAAGAAGCCACCAAAAACCTGGCCAAATTCAACCCGCTGGCGAAATGGACCTGGGGCGATGTGTGGCACTACATCGCCACCTACCAGGTGGACTACAACCCGCTGCACGACCAGTTTTTCCCCAGCATCGGCTGCGCGCCCTGCACCCGAGCCATCAGCCTGGGCGAAGAATTCCGCGCTGGCCGCTGGTGGTGGGAAGACGAGGCGGCCAAGGAATGTGGCTTGCACGTCAAGAAATAAACACCGAGAGCCATCCATTTGTAGAAACACCACCGCCGTGTAGGAGCGACGCCCCCGTCGCGAAAGCCGCCCGACAGTGGCCCGAAAACCATCGCTCCCACATCGAACCCGAGAACGAACATGAACGCCACCACACAAACCGAGTTGCACACCCTGAGCAACAGCCACCTGGATGCGCTGGAAGAAGAAACCATCTTCATCTTGCGCGAAGTCGCCGCCGCCTTCGAGCGCCCTACCCTGCTGTTTTCGGGCGGCAAGGACTCTCTGGTCATGCTCAAGTGCGCAGAGAAGGCGTTTGGTGCGGGTCGCCTGCCTTATCCCTTGTTGATGATTGACACGGGCCACAACTTCAAGGAAGTGACCGATTTCCGCGACTTCCGTGCCAAGGAACTGGGTGCCGAGCTGATTGTGCGCAGCGTCGAAGACTCCATGAAGCGCGGCACTGTTCGCCTGGCCCACCCGGGCGAGAGCCGCAACGTGCACCAGTCGGTCACGCTGCTCGAAGCCATCGAAGAGTTCCGTTTTGACGCATTGATCGGCGGTGCCCGCCGCGACGAAGAAAAAGCCCGCGCCAAGGAACGCATCTTCAGCCACCGAGACAGCTTCGGCCAGTGGCAGCCCAAGGCCCAGAGGCCCGAGCTGTGGACCTTGTTCAACCACAAATTGCAACCGGGCGAACACTTCCGCGTGTTCCCCATCAGCAACTGGACCGAGCTGGACGTGTGGCAATACATTGCCCGCGAAAACATTGCGCTGCCCTCGATCTACTACACCCACAAACGCGAGGTGGTGGACCGCCGCGGCCTGCTGGTGCCGGTGACCGAACTGACCCCGCCCAAGGACGGCGAACAGGTGCAAATCCGCGACGTGCGTTTCCGCACCGTGGGCGACATCACCTGCACCTGCCCGGTCGAGAGCGATGCAGCCACACCCGAGCAGATCGTGATCGAGACGCTGGCCGCCGAGGTCAGCGAGCGCGGTGCAACCCGCATGGACGACAAAACGTCCGAAGCGTCGATGGAAAAACGCAAAAAAGACGGCTATTTCTGATCAGGGAGCAAAAGACATGAGCAACAACCAACACTTTTCTGCCCTCAAATTCATCACCTGTGGCTCGGTCGATGACGGCAAGAGCACGCTGATTGGCCGCCTGCTGGTCGACACCAAGGCGGTGCTGCAAGACCATCTGGCAGGCGTGCAGCGCTCGGGCGAGACCGATCTGGCCTTGCTGACCGATGGTCTGAGTGCCGAGCGGGAGCAAGGCATCACCATCGATGTGGCCTACCGCTACTTCAACACCGAAGCGCGCAAATTCATCATTGGGGACGCGCCTGGTCACGAGCAGTACACCCGCAACATGGTCACTGCCGCGTCGAGCGCCGACGCCGCTGTGGTGCTGGTCGATGCCATCAAGCTCGACTGGGCCAACCCCGAATTGCAACTTTTGCCGCAAACTCGCCG
>Ga0228702_1001459_pt1 | contig 14976 bp, 18 predicted proteins | sample McNCre217_Aug_MG_2_FD_178018 | JGI IMG/M metagenome (GOLD analysis project Ga0228702, IMG submission 178018) | Freshwater microbial communities from McNutts Creek, Athens, Georgia, United States - 20-17_Aug_MG | ecosystem: Environmental > Aquatic > Freshwater > Creek | place: USA: Georgia... | reverse complement strand
TAAATCAATGCTGCCGGCGCATTCACGTCAAGGAATAGTCGCACGCCATCCAAGTTATAAAAGGCAAACCCAGGTGGGTTGAAGACCGCAATCGGCTCAGATCCTAGGATGCGATTGTAGAAAACGACGGCCCGATCGAGGTTTTCGATGCGCTGGGCAACTTGACGAAATTTCATGGCTAGAGCCTAGCGCCCGATTATCGAAACAAGGAAGTGCCATCCAAGCCACCACCAGAAAATTCCCAACCCTAGACGGGTGGCACGGTTGTGGAGGATGCCCTCCATCATCTGACCGAGGGAAGCCATGTTTGGGTGCTTGTTGTCGCGGGTGGCGAACCACAGGGCAAACCCGATGAACAGGAAAATCAGGTAACCGGCGGTCATGAAATCTGCGGTGTTCATTTGTGCTTCGACCCCTGTCTCAGAAGGCCAAAACCGATAGCCACCCAGCTCAGCACGAAACCAGCCTTGCCAACCATGCTGTCGAGAACCGGGTCTACGAGGATGCTGATGGTCGGGAATGCGTGATGTGAATTATCGAGTTGGCCCAAGATGTTGGCTGCGAACTCCCATAGGCAGACCACGATGGCCCAGATGCTCCACATGAGTCGCGCGTTTTTCTCACGCTTCGGAAGCGGTTTGCGATTGAATGCCACTTTGCCCCAGAAACTCGGCAGGGCTAAAAGGCCGATGATAACGATTGCTGCGCCTTCGAAGAAAGTGTGGCGTGGAATGAATACCAAGATTGCCCACACGAAGAGCCCTGTGATTTCGAGGCCGCGGTCTTGATCGTTCAGTTCGAACGGGCTCTTTAGTTTCCTGAAGATGGTTGTGGAGCTGAGGATGATTGCTGTTGCGGTAAGGAAAATGATTTCATCGCCGATGGACCCGCGGAAAATCTGGAGAGCACTGCAAAGGCCGAACGCTATGACCCAAAGACTTATTGGGAAGCGCCGAGTGTTGCTCATGTTCTAGAGCATAACGGTGATGATGGTGACCCAGAACCCGATTAGCAGTGCCGGCCCAAACGCGATGGCGGTTTTGCGTGTGTACCTCCTGGTGGCCAGTCCGGCAAGTGCCCAGATGCCGCCAATCAGAAACGCAAACACGAACACCATCACGCAGGTGCCAACGCCGATGGCTCCACTTGCCATCCCGAGCGATACTGACAGTTTGACGTCGCCCATTCCTACGCCTCCCCGTGTGGCGAGGTTGAGGGTAAGCATTGCGAGACCCGCAACCAGTCCGCAGGTGATTGCGGTCCAGTGGTGGGCGATGCTGAGACCGGCGGCGATAAAAAGCGCGGCAGGGTAGGTATAAACGTTCGGCAGGCGGTGTGACCGAACATCGATGATCAATAGGGGCATGGTAATACCGGCAATAATGGCCAGCGCCAGCCAGATCGACCAGGAGAAGTTTGCCACCGGCTGAGCCCCCATTCGAAGTCTTTTGCCAAGGCTAGGGGGAGTGCAGGATGGCTGTCCAAAGTAATCCACAGGCGGCTTTCCGCTAGACTTTATGAGGTTCGTTTACGAACCAGTTAGACACCAGTTACGGCCCGCCTCAAAACGGAACGTCGGCGAAATGGTTATTTTTCGCCTCAAACTCGGATGCCTAGGCCGACTTGGCGCAATTGGCAGCGCATCGCACTTGTAATGCGAGGGTTGTGGGTTCGAGTCCCACAGTCGGCTCACCAAAAGAAAATGCCTCCCAGCGATGGGAGGCATTTTTCTATTTGCGGGTGCTTAGCCGAGTAGCCCAGCGAAAGCCTGGTAGACCAAGAATGCCGGCCAGACGATGGCCTTCAGGAAGCCAAGCACACCATCCCAGAAGCCATTAGCGTGCGATACGAAGTAGATCGCAGCGCCGATAAAGCCTAGGAAGTAGAAGTTGCTATAGGTCTTGCTCTTCAGCTGAATCTTGCCGTACTTCTTGGTGTTCTTGTTGATCTGCTTCTTGAGCTTCTTTTTGAATTTCTCTTGGTCAAAGTAAGTCATAAGAACAATCTAGTTCTCGTCGAAGGTGATGCTCACCGAGTTTATGCAGTAGCGGTCACCGGTAGGGGTCTCGGGTGCATCCTCGAATACGTGTCCAAGGTGCGAGCCGCAGTTGGCGCATAGCACCTCAACGCGAACCATGCCGTGGCTTCGATCTTCGCGCAGAATCACCGCATCGCTTGCCTGAGGCTCATAGAACGAAGGCCAACCGCAGTGAGAGTCGAACTTGGTCTCGCTCTTGAACAAGAAGTGGCCACAGCCGCGGCAACTGAATGAGCCAACGCGCTTTTCGTCAAGGAGCTCGCCGGTGTAGGCGCGCTCGGTGCCAGCCTGGCGCAACACAAAGTACTCGAACTCGGTAAGTTCGGCGCGCCACTCGTCGTCGGTCTTCTTTACTGGGTAATCCATATTCAGCTCCAGAGCCTAATATTGTCTTGGGCTTATGCCCACTCAATATAGAGCAGGAAACATGGCTAAAGACTTCCCGGCAGACGAGTTCGACTCCGTCACTGCCATCGGTGGGCGTCACCGCGCAAAGCGCACCCTGCGTTCGCGTCTTGCCTCTTTCGCCCGCTACGCCGGCGTCACCGCTGCGCTTTCGGGTGCTGCCATCGTTGCTCTCAATGTCACCAGCGCCGGATCTGACCTCGGCAACATTGCCGCTCCAAGTGGCCAGGGCCTTTCGGGCTTCAATGCAAACGGTCTTGGCGTTACTGTCATCGATGCCACCGATAAGAAGGGGCTCGCATCCAAGGTGGCTTCAAGCCTCTTCGACGAGGGTTGGAACGTGCTTAGCGCGGTGAATCTGAACCTTCCGACACCAAAGGGTGCGGCAACCGGCTCAATCCCAGCACCAACTCCGACCCCGGCGGCAACCGGCGCGGTTGACCCATCCAAGACCACCATTGTTTATGTGACCACCGATGCGGCCAAGAGTGCTGCTAACGATGTGCTCAAAACAATCGGCATCTACAAGATCGTGCAGGCAGAAACCTATGCCGATCCGATCACTATCGTTCTTGGAAGCGATTTCAAATAACACCCTCGCTGGTTAGCGGTTGTATAACTTTCCAATAACCATGCGTGTCAAAAGGGTGTAAACGCTTGCTTGTGCCCAGATAACCCCGTAACCTGCAAGTAGTCGTCTAGTGCGCGCAGTATTGCGCACACCCCATAGGAACCTTCTTGGCAACTATGCGACCCAGTCGGGAATCATCCGATTGAAACATAGTTACAGGAGCAGTACAACATGGCACAAGGAACCGTAAAGTGGTTCAACTCTGAGAAGGGCTTCGGCTTCATCACTCAGGACGGCGGAGCGGACGTATTCGTTCACTTCAGCGCTGTTCAGAGCGACGGCTACCGTGAGCTCAAGGAGAACCAGCGAGTCGAGTTCGACGTAAAGAGCGGCGACAAGGGTCCACAGGCAGACAACGTACACGTTATCTAGTCTTCAAACAGATCAGGCCTCTACCTTCGGGTAGGGGTCTTTTCGTTTAATCGGCGATGCGCGTATCGTTCCTGGGATGGCCGCTCACAACTCAAGTGAAGGTATTTGCACTCTGCCACCTTGAGTGCCAAAATAGTTGTTAGCACTCCAATGTTGAGAGTGCCAAAACAAAGTACTTAATCCAAACGGGAGAAACCCTAAATGGCAAAAATCATCACTTTTGACGAAGAAGCTCGTCGCGGCCTAGAGCGCGGCTTGAACATCCTCGCAGACACCGTAAAGGTAACCCTTGGCCCACGTGGTCGTAACGTTGTGCTCGAGAAGAAGTGGGGCGCACCTACCATCACCAACGATGGTGTTTCGATCGCTAAGGAAATTGAGCTTGAAGACCCACTAGAGAAGATGGGTGCAGAGCTAGTCAAGGAAGTTGCTAAGAAGACCGACGACGTTGCCGGTGACGGAACTACCACCGCAACCGTTCTTGCTCAGGCACTCGTTCGCGAAGGTCTTCGCAACGTCGCTGCAGGCGCAGACCCAATCAGCCTAAAGCGCGGTATCGACAAGGCAACTGCTGCTGTCATCGCACAGCTTCTAGACAACGCAAAGCCTGTTGAGACCAAGGAGCAGATTGCTGCTACCGCAAGCATCTCGGCTGGCGACAGCCAGATCGGTGACCTAATCGCTGAGGCAATCGACAAGGTTGGCCGCGAGGGTGTTGTAACCGTTGAAGAGAGCAACACTTTCGGCATCGACCTACAGCTAACCGAAGGTATGCGCTTCGACAAGGGCTACCTAAGTGCCTACATGGTTACCGACCCAGAGCGTCAGGAAGCAGTTCTTGAGGACGCTTACGTTCTCATCGTGAACAGCAAGATCAGCAACATCAAGGATCTTCTTCCAATCGTCGACAAGGTCATCCAGGCAAACAAGCCTCTTCTTCTCATCGCAGAAGACATCGAAGGCGAAGCTCTTGCAACCCTTATCGTCAACAAGATCCGCGGCATCTTCAAGTCGGTAGCCGTCAAGGCTCCTGGCTTCGGCGACCGCCGCAAGGCAATGCTTCAGGACATCGCCATCCTTACCGGTGGTCAGGTCATCTCTGAAGAAGTTGGTCTAAAGCTTGAGAACACCACTCTCGACCTTCTAGGTCGTGCTCGCAAGGTTGTTATCACCAAGGATGAGACCACCATCGTTGAGGGTGCTGGCGACCAGGCTCAGATTGCTGGCCGCGTTGAGCAGATCCGTCGTGAGATCAACTCGACCGACAGCGACTACGACCGCGAGAAGCTACAGGAGCGCCTTGCAAAGCTTGCCGGTGGTGTAGCAGTCATCAAGGCTGGTGCAGCAACCGAGGTTGAGCTCAAGGAGCGCAAGCACCGCATCGAAGACGCAGTTCGCAACGCGAAGGCTGCCGTTGAAGAAGGTATCGTCGCCGGTGGTGGTGTTGCATTGCTTCAGGCAGGCACCCAGGCACTATTCGACGGTCTAGGTCTAGTTGGTGACGAGGCAACCGGTGCGAACATCGTTCGCGTCGCTATCTCGGCTCCGCTAAAGCAGATTGCTATCAACGCAGGTCTAGAGCCTGGCGTAGTTGCTGAGAAGGTTTCGAACCTTCCTTCGGGCCACGGTCTGAACGCAGCTACCGGCGAGTACGTAGACATGCTTGCTGCTGGTATCAACGACCCAGTGAAGGTAACCCGCTCGGCTCTGCAGAATGCAGCTTCGATTGCAGGTCTATTCCTAACCACCGAGGCAGTTGTTGCAGACAAGCCAGAGCCAGCAGCAGCAATGCCTGCAGCTCCTGGTGGAGGCATGGACTTCTAAAGTTCCCAATAAAAATGGGGCCGATCGAAAGATCGGCCCCATTTTTGCTTTCGGCGAGTACTAGAGGAACAGGCGCTGGTTTGTGGCTTCGATGTCGGAGTATTGCTGTGCGGCGATGGCGAGAGCCTGGCCAATCTCGGCTAGCTGCTGCTGTACGAGGCCTGCAGTTGTGCGCCAACGCCCCGCAAGGTCTTGGAAGCTATTGGCTGCTTGACCCTGCCACGAGCTCTGCAGGGAGTTCAGCTGGGTGTGGAGGGTATCCACGTCGGACTGCAACTTTTGGATGGTTGACTGCACGACTGTGTTGGCGGCAAGGACTTCTTCGGAATCTACAAGGAAACGTGTCATGCACTAAGTGTGCGGGCCGTCATCCGCGCGGTGAATGCCGCAGCCGGAAGCTGTGGAAAAGAACCCGAAACCTGGGCTGTTGAACCTAGAGGTTGTCGCTTGGTAGCGGCAGGGTTACGCGGAAGGTTGCTCCGCCACCAACGGTCTGGTCGGCAACGATGGTTCCGTTGTGACGAGCGACGATTGTGCTTACGATCGAAAGCCCAAGACCCGAGCCGCCGGTGTCGCGGTTGCGCGAGTTGTCGGCGCGGAAGAAGCGCTCAAATACCTTCTGGCGAAGTTCCTTCGGGATGCCTTCGCCGTGGTCGCGTACCTCTATGATCTGAGCCTCGTGCGACTTGCCCAGCGCCACTTCAATCTGTGCATTGTCAGGGGAGAACCGAGAAGCATTCGCGAGCAGGTTGGTGAGCACCTGACGGATCTGCGAGGCATTAGCGCTCACCACGAACCCGGCGTCTTCCTTCAGCTCGCGGCCAGCCAGATCGGTCACCACAATCTTGCGGTTTCCATCGGCTACAGAGGCATCCTTGGCGGCCATGCGGGCTAGTGCGACGAGCTCAACGTGGTGCTTTTCGAGCTCAACGTTTTCGTCAAGGCGGGCAAGCGCCAGCAGCGATTCAACTAGGTCGCCCATGCGAATTGCCTCGGACTCAATGCGCTCCATGGCCTCGTTGATGTCTGACTTCTTTTTGAGTGCACCGATGCGGTAGAGCTCGGCGTAGCCGCGCACAGAAACCAGTGGGGTTCGCAGTTCGTGGCTGGCATCCGCTACGAAGCGGCGCATCTGATCGAGCGTCTGGTTGCGGCTCTTGAGCGAGCCATCGATGGAGTCGAGCATCGTGTTCAGCGAACGGTTGATGCGCGCGATTTCGGTGTCTCCAGGGTGTTCGATAAGGCGCTGGCTGGTGTCGCCGGCTGCAACTGCGGCGGCAGTGCGTTCGACCTCGCGAAGTGGGCGGAAGGCTGAGGTGATGGTTAGCCAAATCGCGATTCCGCTCAGCAGTAGCAGCAGGAATCCGGTCGAAAGGCCGATGCCGCGGTACTGGTCTAGCAGTTCATCGTTTGAGTCGGTTGGCAACGCAACAACCAGCGAGCCGGCCATCGTCGTGAGTGGCACGGCCACAATGCGCCAACTCTTGATGCCCTGCTTGGCCGAAGAACCTGGAACATCAAAAGGCACGCCCTGCTTGCTGAGCACGAACGCGCTGTTGAACTTGGAAAGTTCAGGGGAGTCCTGGGTGCTGCGGGTCGACGAGACTACGCCGACAACGAGCGCACCGCTGGTGTCTAGGTAGCCGATGTAGTAGTCGCTCGGTAGGCGCGGCAGCTGAACCTGGCGGGTGCTCAGGCGCTGTTCAAGCAGGGCTGGATCCTCGTGGCTAAGCGTAGACGCGGTGCTGGTGAGCAAGGTGTCTAGGTTTTGCTGCAGGTAGGTGCGAAGCAGGGTCATGGTGCCAAGGCTTGAAACCACTAGCAGAACGCCGATGATGGCGACTGAAAGTGCAGTCAGTTTGGTTCGGAGCGAAATGCGCTCCCAAGCCTGCTCGAGTTTGTTCATTTAGGCGGCTTTGACCGAACGGAACATGTAGCCGACACCGCGCTTGGTGTGAATGACTTCCTCGGTGGTGTGTGCGTGCAGCTTGCGGCGCAGGTATGAGATGTATGACTCAACGATGGCATTGTTGCCACCGAAGTCGTACTCCCAAACGTGGTTCAAAATCTGTTCCTTCTTGAGAACCTGGTTTGGGTTGCTCATTAGGAAGTGCAGCAAGTTGTACTCGGTAGGGCTGAGGTCGACAAGCTGACCGTTTGCGTAAACCTCGTGGGCATCGTTGTTGATCTTCACTTCGCCAACCTCGAGGATGGCATCCTCGTGCTCCGCTGCCTTGGTGCGGCGCAGGATGGCCTGAATGCGGGCAACAATCTCCGCGAGGCTGAATGGCTTGGTCACATAGTCATCGCCACCGACGGTGAGGCCAGTGATCTTGTCTTCGGTGTCGTCGCGAGCGGTAAGGAACAAAACTGGTGCGGTGACGCCCATCGAACGGATCTTCTTGGTCACGCTGAAGCCGCTCATGTCTGGCAGCATTACGTCGAGCAGGATGATGTCTGGGTCTGAAGTGGTTGCTGCTTGCACGGCATCTGCGCCGTTGGCCACTGCGTTTGTCAGGAACCCTTCGAAGCGAAGGTGACGGGTGAGGAGGTCGCGGATGCTTGGCTCGTCATCGACGATTAGAACTTTGATGCCTGAGGCTGCAGAAGTGTTCATGACACTACTTTCGCAGAAATACCTGAAAGAAAGCTGAGAGTTCTCTGGAAGGCCTCCGGCGCGTCGTCTGGGCCGCCGAAGCTTCGGTTAGAGGTCTGCTTCGTCCAGAATCTGGTACGAGTAGCCCTGCTCTGCAAGGAAACGCTGACGGTTCTGTGCGAAGTCCTGGTCCACAGTGTCGCGGCTGATCAGGGTGTAGAAGTTGGCACTGCGGCCATCTTCCTTCGGGCGAAGCAGGCGTCCGAGGCGCTGGGCCTCTTCCTGACGGCTACCGTAAGAACCGCTGATCTGGATGGCCATCGATGCCTCTGGAAGGTCAACGCTGAAGTTGGCAACCTTAGAAACAACGATGGTGGTTTCGGTGCCGTCACGGAAGGCCTGGAATAGGCGCTCGCGCTCTTCGACCGGGGTGTCGCCGGTGATTTGTGGCACGCCCAACGCACCTGAAACCGCCGCAATCTGGTCGAGATACTGGCCGATTATGAGAGTCGGTTCGCCCTTGTGGCGTTCCAGCAGCTTGCGGATTACGCCCACCTTAACCGGCGAGGTTGCAGCTAGGCGGTAGCGCTCATCCTGAGTGGCGATGGCGTACTCGAGTCGCTCTTCGTCTGGAAGGTCGACGCGAACCTCGAAGCAGTTTGCAGGCGCGATGTAACCCTGCTGCTCGATTTCCTTCCAAGGCGCGTCATAACGCTTTGGTCCGATGAGGCTGAATACATCACCTTCCTTGCCATCCTCGCGGACGAGCGTGGCGGTGAGGCCTAGGCGGCGGCGAGCCTGCAGGTCTGCGGTCATCTTGAAGATTGGCGCCGGCAGCAGGTGGACCTCGTCGTAAACGATCAGGCCCCAGTCGTTGGCGTTCAGTAGAGAAAGGTGCGCGTATTCGTTCTTACGCTTGGTGGTCAGAATCTGATAGGTCGCGATGGTGACCGGCTTGACCTCCTTGAGGCTGCCGGAATATTCGCCAATCTCGTCCTCGGTCAACGTCGTGCGCTTGATCAGCTCTTGCTTCCACTGACGGGCGCTCACTGTGTTGGTAACGAGGATGAGTGTGTTGGTCTTGGCAACGCTCATTGCGCCGGCGCCAACGATGGTCTTTCCCGCGCCACAAGGAAGCACGACGACTCCGCTGCCACCTTCCCAGAAGCGGTCGACAGCGCTCGCCTGGTAGTCGCGGATGCTCCAGCCACCAGAGTTCGAGAGGTTGATTTCGTGCGGGGTGCCCGGGGTGTAGCCGGCGAAGTCTTCGGCAGGCCAGCCAAGCTTCAGCAGCTCTTGCTTTACCTGCCCGCGTGCCCAAGGGCGAATCTTGAATGCGGTGTCCGAAACGCGGCCCTCGAGTAGCTCCGCGATCTTGCGCTGGCGCGATGCCTCAAGCAGGATTGCGGGGGAGTCGGAGTGCAGTTCGAGCTCTCCGTCATCGGCGCGCTGAATGGTTAGACGGCCGTAGCGGCCCATGGTTTCGGTGATGTCGGTGCGCACACCGGCAGGGACCGGGAATTTCGCGTACTTATCTAGTACACCGAGAACGAAGTCGCTGTCATGGCCGGCGGCACGCGCGTTCCAGAGGCCCAGACGGGTGATTCGGTAAGTGTGAATGTGCTCCGGGGCGCGCTCCAACTCGGCGAAAATGCTGAGGTCGTGACGGGCATCGCTGGCGTCTGGATGGTCGATTTCCAGGAGAGCGGTTTTGTCGCTCTGAACAATAAGTGGCCCCAAAGACATAACTTCTAGCCTATTGCCACTCGGAGGATACGCTCGAGCGGCAGCGTGCGCTCGATGTCTGCCTTTTTGTCGAGACCACGAAGGCGACCATTCACTAAGGCAGTTGGCAAAATGCGGAACTCCACTTCGTTGCCACTGCGGTCGGTTAGGGCAACCGTCAGTGCGGTCTTGTTCTTGATGGCGAGCTGAATCTGGCGGGTGAGGTCTTGGTCGTCCGGCTGGGCGCCAACTCGCTCATCGGCGCTTCTTACCGCGGTGATGAGAGCGAGCAGCGGGTCGGTTTCTGCGCCAACCACTAGGTTTCCCCACGACCCCTTGTTCTCCGGTGAGATGACGGCTCCGGTTGCGTCGATACGCACCGGAACGTAGCCATAGTCGCGAAGACCAAAGTAGACAACCTCAGGCTCGAATCGAGTCGCGAGCGTTCCTGCCGAAAGTGCATAGAACGCGAATGGGCGGAGGCGTGAGTCATTGAGGATTTCGGTGAGCAGGATTCCATCGGTGCTGCTCAAAACAGAACGGTCTGCGCCGGTCTTGCCCTCGGCGATGCGCAGGCGGCCGAAGCGCCCGGCGGCTTCGTTCAAAAGGTATTCGACGGGCTGCGGTAGTGACTTGGCCGAAAGGTCGGTGAGAACCGTGCGGATTTGCTCTGCGGTGAGGCCGCATTCGAGGCCGTTGCTGACACTCAGCGACGATAGGCGATAGGTGCTGGCTACCGAAACCTGTTCGATTTGGGCAAACTTGCGAAGAATCGCCTCGGTTGGGGTGTCGAGAGGCCCCGGGGCAATGAGGCTGAGGTCTGCCTGCACGATGAGGCTGTGCTGGAGTTGAGGCAGGTGTGGCTGCAGCAGGTCGCGAGCCACGTCGAACTTGCCTTCCAGGCAAAGAGTCAGAAGCACGGTCGGTGCTCCGGCAACGCTGAAACCAATGCCCTGAGCTTGCTCGAGCAGAATCTCAAGTTCATCGCCGAGATTTTCATCGGCGAGTGGGAACACCGCGCGCAGTGCGCCGGCGATGTCGTTGGTTGGAAGTGTGAGCAGCTGGCGGAGCTGGCGTGCGCCCACCGAGCCGAGGGATGCGATCCACTGGTTAGCCAGCATGCTCCAGCGCTCAATCATGCTTGCCGCCAAGAACGACTCCGCACGGGCGGTGAGCCACCAGCGGTCGCCGATGAGTTCGACCATTCTTAGCTGCTGAGCGAGTACGAAGTAGCCGCGAACCTGGGTGTTGGTGCGGCGCAGATGAGTGGCTAGGCGTTTTACGTCAGAAACCCCGAAACCGGTTTTGCCAACCTGGCGAACCAGGTGCTGCTCAACATCAAGCACTAGCTCGGTGATTGCATGCTGAGTTTCAAAGGCTGCGATGGCCGCGAGCCCAAGGGTTGAGCGATCCGGCTCGGCGCTCGGGTCAATCTCAGGGATGATCGAGATTGCCGCGGTCTTGGTCTGGATGAAGTCTTTACCGGCCAAAATAGGTCGCGCAATTTCGGCTGTCACCTCGTAAGGGTGTGGACCCTTGGCATCACGGTAAACAAGGCCGAGTTCGATGAGTCCGGCAGTGCCATTATCGGTTACATCTGAGCCTGAGTTTTCAACAAGTTCGTTGAGAGCGTCGGCTTCCGAGGCCGCGAGTTTGACGATGGCCGCCTGGATGCTCTTTGGTGCGAGCAGTGCCTGCGCTAGATCGAAGAAGTCTTTTGGGGCACCGGCGACGTTTCGGCGCTGAAGCAATGCCACGAGCGATTCGTTCGATCGCCCCTTTAGGTCTGTGGCAAGTCTCAGCAGATCGCTCAAAATGCCCTCGTCCCCAAAAACCGCTTACTTGCGGTTTTCGCGCGCCTTTCGCACGATGGCGGTAATCAGCAGGCTGAACACGAGGATGAAACCGATAGGGAAGCCGACTAGCGGCAACGCGGCGATGATCTGCATTGGCGAGCCACCCATCGCGTAGTAAATAAGCGAGATTGCCATGCAGATGATTGATACACCGATGACACCCGCAGCCATGAACGCTAGAACGTTCTCAATGCGGTTTTCGCGGAGTCCTGCCGACGCTGTCTTTACTGGGTTCTGCTTGTTTTTTGCCATCCTTCAAGCCTACTCGCCTTAGAACGTCTTGAACTAGGCCTCAATGTTTCCGTGCGGTAAACTTAGGGTTGGTTTTTACGAAAGAGGATTTCATGCCAACCGGTAAAGTTCGATTCTTCGACGAGGAGAAGGGCTACGGCTTCATCGACAGCGATGAGGGCGCCCAGGTTTTCTTGCACGCTAGTGCGCTCCCAGATGGCGTGACCACTGTTCGTAAGAATGCCCGTGTTGAGTTCAGCGTCGCCGATGGCCGTAAGGGCCCTCAGGTGCTTAGCCTGCGCTTCCTAGACGCACCGGTAAGCCTCGCAAAGCTAAGCCGCAAGCCAGCAGACGACCTCGCCATCATCACCGAGGACACCATTGCGCTGCTCGACAACATCAACAACGGTTTGAAGCACGGACGCCACCCTGAAGGCGCAAGCGCACGCAAGATTGCTGCGCTACTGCGCAAGCTGGCCGACGAACTAGAAGCCTAGGAATGTCTAGCTACGAGAGCATTGCCCGCGCCGCCGCGGTTGACGCGCACGGCGAACTTGCCGTTGGCGATTTTGTGGGTGTGCTCCAGGAGAACCAGGATCAGGTTCTCACTTACCTCTTTGCCAGCAAGGTAAAGGGCTACCCAGACTGGACCATCGGCGCCACTCTATTCATCGCCGGGGCAGAGGCAACGGTTTCTGAGGTGTTCTTTGCACCTGGCGAGGGCAGTTTGGTTGCCCCGAAGTGGGTTCCTTGGAGTGAGCGTTTGGCCGACTACAAGGCCCTGCAGGCAGCTCTTGAGGCTGAGGCAGCTGCGGCTGCGCTAGAGGCACTTGAGTCGGCTGATGAAGCTGGCGACGAAGACGCCGATGACGAGGATGTTGAAGATGCTGCAGATGAAGTCGACGCTGATGCATACGGCAACGGAGAACCAGAGCAGGATTCTGCTGCGGTTGAGTCTGAAGAACTAGCGGTTTCGGACGTGCCAGAGGCCGTAGAGGCCGAGAGCGACACCAACTCCGGCGGTGGCCTGAGCAAGGGGCTCTTCAAGTGGAAGAAGCTGCGGAGCAGCAAGAAGCGTAAGTAACGCAATCACCCATAGTCCGGTGCCAACGGCAACGGCGAGTTTCGCATTTACCTTCACCGGTTCCGGATCGGGCTTGCGTTCAACGTGCTTCAGGTAAAAGCGAACCATGTGTTCACACTAACTCAGTTGGCGGGATAAACCCGCACCACAAAGTTAACCCAGCTGACCAACCACGTAATCGATGCACTTGGTTAGCTGCTGTACATCTTCTAGGTCTACAGCGGTGAAGGTAGCAACTCGAAGCTGGTTGCGGCCGAGCTTGCGGTACGGTTCAGTGTCTACAACACCGTTCGCGCGAAGCACCTTGGCAATCGCAGCCGCGTCAATGTCGTCGTTGAAGTCGATGGTTGCAACAACCTGCGAGCGGTGCTCTGGGTTCTCGACGAATGGGGTTGCGAAGCTGCTTGCATCTGCCCAGTCGTAGATGTGCTGCGATGCAGCCTTGGTGCGAGCGTCAGCCCAAGCAAGACCGCCATTTTCGTTCATCCAGTCAACCTGCTCTGCGAGTAGGAAGAGGGTCGAGATGGCTGGGGTGTTGAGAGTCTGGTTTAGGCGCGAGTTGTCGATCGCGGTCTTAAGGCTCAAGAACTCTGGGATGTAGCGGTCGGTAGCGGCGATGCGCTCAGCGCGCTCGATGGCGGCAGGCGACATGAGTGCGAACCAAAGGCCGCCATCCGACGCGAAGTTCTTCTGAGGTGCGAAGTAGTAAACGTCGGTCTCAAGCGGGTCGAAGTCGATGCCGCCGGCCGCGCTGGTCGCATCGGTTAGGAAGATTGCGTTTGCATCTGCACCAGCAACACGCTTGACCGGAGCGACAACACCGGTCGAGGTCTCGTTCTGTGCGTATGCATACAGGCTTACTCCAGCCTCTGCCTGAAGCTCTAGGCGCGATCCAGGGGTGCCGTTGATGACGGTTGGAGCGGTTAGCCATGGAGCCTTCAGTGCGCTCGCGAACTTGCCGCCGAACTCACCGTGAACAAGAGCCTGTGCCTTGCCTTCGGCGAGGCTGAACGAGGCTACGTCCCAGAATGCGGTCGAGCCACCGTTACCGATGACGATTTCGTAGCCTTCAGGGTTGTGGTAGAGGTCGAACAGGCCTTCCTGCACGCGCTTGACCAGGTTCTTGACCGGTGCCTGGCGGTGCGAGGTTCCCATTAGCTTTGCGCCCTCGGTTGCAAAAGCTTCGATCTGGGCCTGACGAACACGCGATGGTCCGCAGCCGAAACGACCGTCTAGGGGCAATAGTTCACTTGGGATTTTGATGTCAGCCATAGCTAAAAGTTTACTCAGCCTGCCGACTAATGAACCTTCCGCAAGTAATAATTGAGGCAAATCTAGAACTTAGGGGAGGGATGAAATGACTGATCTAATCGACACCACCGAAATGTACCTTCGCACCATTTTGGAATTGGAAGAAGAAGGCCAGGTCCCTCTTCGCGCCCGTATTAGCGAGCGCCTAAACCACTCCGGTCCAACCGTGTCTCAGACCATCGGACGCATGGAGCGTTTGGGATACGTTGTCGTGTCGAACGACCGTCACCTTGAACTAACCGACTTCGGTCGCGAAGAGGCCACAAAGGTTATGCGCAAGCACCGCATCGCAGAGCGCCTGCTGGCCGATGTGATCGGGCTCGAATGGGAACTCGTTCACGAAGAGGCTTGCCGCTGGGAACACGTGATGAGCGAGCAGGTTGAGCGCAAAATCATGGCGATTCTCGACAACCCGCACTCATCGCCTTATGGAAACCCGATCCCGGGTCTTGCCGAGCTGGGCATCGAACCGGCCGAAGGCTTTGGCGCCGGCGTTGTCAGTGTTGCTCACCTAGATTTCAGCGATACCGGCCGCGCCTACACACTGCGCCGCATCGGTGAACCGCTGCAGGTAGACGTTCAGCTGCTTGCAGACCTCAAAGCACTTGGCATTGTTCCGGGTGCGCGTCTGAGTTTCGAACACAAGGCTCGCCGCGTATTCATCAAGGTGGAAGGCGCCCACGAGGGCGAGAGCATCGTCATCGATGATGCAGCGCACCTGTTTGTTTCCTTAGAGTAGACACAAAGTCCATAGGCAACATCGAGAGCCTGGGGTAAAATCTAAGTTCAGCCCAGAATCCCTGGAGGATTACCCTTTGGCTAAGCAAGGAACCGGTCGCCATCGAGCAGACGTTGAAATCAACGTGCTCGAGACCATGGAACTGCGCTCACGTCGCTCAATGC
>Ga0228702_1001458_pt1 | contig 14994 bp, 13 predicted proteins | sample McNCre217_Aug_MG_2_FD_178018 | JGI IMG/M metagenome (GOLD analysis project Ga0228702, IMG submission 178018) | Freshwater microbial communities from McNutts Creek, Athens, Georgia, United States - 20-17_Aug_MG | ecosystem: Environmental > Aquatic > Freshwater > Creek | place: USA: Georgia... | reverse complement strand
CAACACTTGCATAGCGACGCTTGGACCCGCCGAGCACCTTGATGCACAGCACGGACTTGGCGCCGGTGTTGTCGGCCACATCCAACCGAGTTTCTGTCTGGATCATTTCTTTATTCCCAACTTGTATCCCTCGCCCAGCAGCCAAAGCCACCAAACAGGAATCAGTCTTGGACCCGTCATCCACACCGCAAACCACTCGCGGCACTTCAGATTGGGCAGATACTTACGCTTTTTGCAAAGCGAAGCCCACGATTCTGTCAGAAAAAAACCGGGGCGTCAACAACTTTCGCAAAGAATTTTGGATGGATCGCCCTTGAATAGCCGATGAAGCCCAGAAAAACCGCCATTTCCCGTGCCTGGCAGCCCTTGAGTCGCTCAAACAGCCCAGTTTCTGGCGCGATCCACCGCCTGACGCCAACGCCCCTGGCGCTCTTGACGTTGCAGGGCCGTCCATTGGGGCTCAAACCGCCGCTCTTCTTGCCACTGCCCAGAAATTTCATCGGCACCCGACCAAAAACCGGTGGCCAAGCCCGCCAGGTACGCGGCGCCCAAGGCCGTGGTTTCGCTCACCTGGCTGCGCACCACCGGCACGCCCAGCACATCGGCCTGTATTTGCATCAGCAAATTGTTCCGGGATGCCCCGCCATCGACGCGCAGCTCCTGGAGCTGCAAACCGCTGTCGGCACTCATGGCCTGAAACACATCGGCCGTTTGCAAGGCAATGGCCTCCAGTGCCGCCCGTGCAATGTGGGCGCGGGTGGTGCCCCGCGTCATGCCCAGCAACGTGCCGCGGGCTTGCCCATCCCAATCGGGGGCACCCAAGCCGGCAAAAGCAGGCACAAGAAAGACGTCGCCGGTGTCGGGCACGCTGGCGGCCAGGGCTTCGACCTCGGGCGCACTCTGGATCACCTGCAGGCCATCGCGCAGCCACTGCACCGTCGCACCCGCCATGAACACCGAGCCCTCCAAGGCATACGCCCGGGCATGCTCGGACGAGGCAGGCCCCTGCCAAGCCACCGTGCTGAGCAGGCGATGCCGGCTGACCACTGGCTGGTTGCCCGTGTTCATCAGCATGAAGCATCCGGTGCCATAGGTGTTCTTGGCCATGCCTGGCGCAAAGCAGGCCTGCCCGAACAGCGCCGCCTGTTGGTCGCCCGCCCATCCTGCGATCGGCACACGCACGCCCAGCAAAGCCGCATCGGTCTCGGCCACCACCCCGCACGAAGGCAGCACCTGAGGCAAGACCTCTGCCGGAATGCGCAGCATGGCCAACAGCTCTGGATCCCACGCGCCTTTTTTCAAGTTGAACAGCAAGGTGCGCGAAGCATTGCTGGGGTCCGTGGCATGGACGCGACCGCCGGTGAGCTTCCAGACCAGCCAGCTGTCCACCGTGCCAAACGCCAGCTCACCGCGCTCGGCCCGCGCACGGGCACCCGGCACATGGTCCAGCAACCAGGCGAGCTTGGTCCCCGAGAAATACGCATCCAGCACCAAACCCGTCTTGCGCGTGATTTTGTCGGCCAGCCCGGCAGTCCGCAGCGCCTCGCAATGCGCCACGGTCCTGCGGTCTTGCCACACGATGGCCGGTGCCACCGGCTCGCCGGTCTGGCGGTCCCACAGCACTGTGGTCTCGCGCTGGTTGGTCAGGCCAATCGCGCGCAATTGCGCAGCCGAGATACCCGCACGGCTCAAGGCTTCCTGCATCACCGCCAGCTGGCTTTGCCAGATCTCGTTGGCATCGTGTTCCACCCAAGCAGGCTGCGGAAAATGCTGCGCAAACTCGCGCTGCGCGATCGCCACCGGCTGGCCAGCCCGGTCAAACACCACCGCACGTGAGCTGGTGGTCCCTTGGTCAATAGAAAGGATGTAGTCCATGCCCACAAGGCTAACGCAAAGTTCTGGGCACAAACAGCGACAATTCCCGCATGGCGTTTTCCAAACAGACACCCAAGAGACACCCTAACATGAGCACACCTTCACAACAGATCGCATTCATCGGCGGCGGCAACATGGCCAGCGCCATCATTGGCGGCCTGATCCGCCAGGGCATGAAGCCTGCACAAATCACCGTGGTCGAGCCCTTTGCCGATACCGCTGCCAAGTTGCTCAATGACTTTGGCATCACGGCACTGCCTTCGGCAGGCCCAGCGCTGGCCCAGGCAGACCTCGTGGTCTGGGCGGTCAAACCGCAGATCTTCAGCGAAGCGGCTGCCCCCGTCATGGCGCACACCCGCAAGGCGCTGCACCTGTCGGTGGCCGCAGGCATCCGCACCGACAGCATCCGCCGCTGGGTGGGCACCGAGCGCGTGGTGCGCTGCATGCCCAACACGCCCGCATTGGTGGGCCAGGGCATGACCGCGCTTTACCCTTGCCCCAGTGTCTCCGCCGCCGACAAAGCACTGGTCGAGCAGGTGATTGGCACCACCGGGCAATACCTGTGGGTGACGCAGGAGTCGCAACTGGACGCGGTGACCGCCCTGTCGGGCTCTGGCCCGGCCTATGTTTTCTATTTCCTGGAAGCCATGACCGAAGCCGGTGTGGGCATGGGGCTGTCGGCCGACCAAGCCTACCAACTGGCCGTGGCCACTTTCTCGGGCGCATCGTCTTTGGCCGCAGCATCAACCGAATCCCCCGAAGTGCTGCGCCAGCGCGTCACCTCCAAAGGCGGCACCACCTACGCGGCACTCACGGCCATGGAGGCCGCTGGCATCAAACCTGCCTTCATCCAGGCCATGCAAGCGGCTGAAGTGCGCGCACGCGAATTGGGTGACGAATTCGGCAAGGCCTGAGCACCCAAGCCCTGCGCAGGGTCAACCCTCGCGAGGGTAAATACCGATATCTGTACCAACACGTACATTAATAAAATCTTTATGTACCAAAACGTACATTAAAGATTTTCAAAGGATATCGGGTGTTCAAAGTCGTACTTCACCGATTGCTCATGTCGGTGCCGCTGGTGGTCGTGGTCACGCTGCTGACCTTTGTGCTCAACAGCCTGGCCCCGGGTGACATGGCCATGACCATTTTGGGTGCCGATGGCACACGCGAACAATACGAAGCGCTGCGCATCGAACTGGGCCTGGACCGCCCATTGCTCGTGCAATACCTGTCCTGGCTTGGCCACGCGGTGCAGGGCGATCTGGGTGTGTCGCACTTCACCAAAGAAACCGTGACCTCGCTGCTCAACCCCAGGCTGGGGGTGTCGGTGTCCATCATGGTCGGGGTGCTGGTGGTTTGCCTGAGCGTGGGCCTCATGCTGGGCGTGGCCAGCGCACTGCAAGGCGGCTGGGTGGGCCGCGCCATCGATGCGTTCTCGCTGGTCGGGCTGATCTTTCCGTCTTTCTGGCTGGCCCTGGTGCTGATCTCCGTCTTTGCAGTCACCCTGCGCTGGCTGCCCGCCACCGGCTATGTGTTTTTCAGCGAAAGCCCCAAAGACTGGGCCTTGAGCCTGGTGCTGCCCATTTTCTCGGTGGCCATGTACTCCATCACCAGCATCGCCAAACAAACCCGTGACGCGATGAACGATGTCATGGGCCGCGACTTCATCCGCGCCCTGCGCGCCTGCGGTTTGCCCGAGCGCAGCGTGATCTGGAAACACGCCTTGCGCAATGCGGCCTTGCCCGTGGTCACGGTGCTGGGCCTGGTGATGATCGGCGCCATCAGCGGCACGGTGTTCGTCGAACGCGTGTTCGTCTTGCCCGGACTGGGCAGCCTGGCCGTCAGCGCCGCCCTGAACAAAGACATCTTGCTGCTGCAAGGCGTGACGCTGTACTTCACCCTGATGACCGTGGCCATCAACCTGATGGTCGACCTGAGCTACGGTTGGCTCAACCCGAAAGTGAGGCTGTCATGAGCGCGGCTGCAACCCAGACCCCAAACGCGAGCTTTGTGCGGCGACTGTTGAGCCGTCCGCTGGCGGTGGTGGCCCTGCTGTGGCTTGTACTGCTGCTGGTGCTGTCGATCGGCGCCCCGGTGTTCGCCCCTCTTGACCCACTGGAGCAAGACCTGCTGGCCCTCAAGCAACTGCCCAGTGCGGAGCACTGGCTGGGCACCGATGCCCTGGGTCGCGATGTGTTCAGCCGCATGGTGCACGGCGTCTCGCTCACCATCGCAGGCGTGATCGAAGCGGTGGTCATGGCCAGCCTGCTGGGCCTGAGCCTGGGCGTGAGCGCCGGGTATTTCGGCGGCCTGTGGGACCGGTGCGTGCAGCAATACGTGAGCCTGGTGCAGTCGCTGCCCACCATGCTGATCATGTTGGCGGTGCTGGCCGTGTTTGGCCAGGCGATGCTGCCGGCCATGGTCACGCTGGGCGTGATGGGCTCGGCTGGGGTGTCACGCGTGCTGCGCAGCGTGACACTGGCCGTGCGCGAAGAGCTGTACATCGCGGCCGCCCGCATCTCGGGGCTGAGCGATGCGCACATCATCTTGCGCCATGTGTTGCCCCGCATTGCCGGGCCGGTGATTGTGCAAATGTCGCTGTTCGCCGCCATCGCCGTGATTGTGCAAACCGGCATCAGCTTCCTGGGCTTGGGCGTGGCCCCGCCTGCCCCCACTTGGGGCAGCATGATTTTTGAAGCCTCGGCCAGCCTGAACGACTTCCCATGGCTGCTGGTGCCTTCGGGCGGCGTGGTGGCGCTCACGGTGCTGTCGTTTGGCCTGTTGGGCGACAGCCTGCGCGATGCCTCCACCGAATCCTGGTCGCGCCCGGCCGTGCGCCAAAGCGTCAAGGCACGCCAGGCCATCCAACCGAAAGACTTGCCTGAAGGCTGCTTGCTGTCGCTGCGCGATGTGACCATCGTCACAGGCACGGGCAGCGCCACGCGCACGCTGGTGCAAGGGGTGAATCTGGATCTGAAGCAAGGTGAAACCCTGGGCATCGTGGGCGAATCCGGCAGTGGCAAAACCCTGACCAGCCTGTCGCTCATGGGCTTGCTGCCACCGGGCGTGCACGTCAGCACGGGCACAGCGGTGATCAACGGTGAAGTGATCGACTTGTCCAACGAAAAGCGCCTGACCCAGCTGCGCGGCGCCACCGTGGGCATGATCTTTCAGGAGCCCATGGCAGCGCTGGACCCCTGCTTCACCATCGGACACCAGCTGGCCGAGGTGATCCGCCTGCAAGGTCTGGGCGCCACCCAAGTCCAGGCCAAGGTCATGGAGCTGCTGGAACAAGTCAAGATCCCCAACCCGCAGGACGTGGCCAAGCGTTACCCCCACCAAATCTCGGGGGGCATGGCCAGGGCCCTGGCCAGCGAGCCCCGGATTTTATTGGCTGACGAACCCACCACCGCACTTGACGTGACCGTGCAAGCCGAAATCCTGGCGCTGCTGCGCAGCCTGAGCCAATCTCGCCAGATGGCGGTGGTGCTGGTCACGCACGACTGGGGCGTGGTGGCCGACATCTGCGACCGCGCCATGGTGCTGCGCCACGGCCAGGTCCTTGAATCGGCCACCGTGGTGGACCTGTTCCACCGCCCACAACACCCCTACACCCAGGCCTTGCTGGCGGCCAACCCGCACAGCGCCAAGCCGGGTGATGTGCTGCCCACGGTGGACGACAAACTGATGAACATCACCGGAGTGGCCACATGAACACCGCACCGCTTTTACAAGTGCAGGACTTGCGCGTAGACTTCACACAAGGCCAGGGCAAGGTCTTTCAGGCCCTCAAAGGCGTGAGCCTGAGCATCCACCCCGGCGAAACCGTGGGGCTGGTGGGCGAGTCAGGCTCGGGCAAGACCACCCTGGGTCGCGTGATCCTGGGCTTGACCGAGGCCACACAGGGTCAGATCCTGTTTGATGGCGAAGACATCACCCACGCCAGCCGCGCGCGCCGCCGCACACTGGGGCGCGACATCCAGGTGGTGTTCCAAGACCCTTATGGCTCGCTCAACCCCGCACGCACTGTGGGTGACACCTTGGCCGAGCCTTTGCTGAGCGACAAAAGCCTGCGCACCCAAGACATCGCGCAACGCATCGCCGAGGTGCTGCAACGCGTGGGCATGCCCGCAGACACCGCGCAGCGCTATCCCGGTCAATTCTCGGGCGGGCAGCGCCAGCGCATCGCCATTGCCCGCGCCGTGATCGCCAAGCCCCGCCTGATCGTGTGCGATGAGCCCGTCAGTGCGCTGGACCTGTCGGTCCAAGCCCAAGTGCTGAACCTGCTCAAGGAACTGCAGCAAAGCATGGGCCTGGCCATGCTGTTCATCTCGCACGACTTGACGGTGGTGCGGCATGTGTCGCACCGCACCGTGGTGCTGTACCGGGGCGACATCGTCGAGCAAGGCGATGCAGCCCAGGTGCATGAACACCCGCAGCACCCCTACACCCGCGCCCTGCTGGCCGCAGCGCCGGTGCCCGACCCGCTCATCCAGCGCGAACGCCGTGCCCAGTTCGATCTGGCGCGCCAAGCGCTGGCCGCAGTGACTTGACCTTGTTCTTCAACCGCAAACCACGCCTTTTCCCACAACACCTACAGGAGACACGCATGAACACCTCGAACACCCTTCGCCGCCACCTGCTGGGCACCAGCGTGCTCGGCGCCTGCGCCCTCAGCCTGGGCCTGATGAGTGCGCCAGCCATGGCCCAAAACAACGCCAAGGTGCTGAGCATCGGCATGCCCTTCTCGCCCTTGAGCATGGACCCCGCCATCAGCGGCAATGGCCGTGCAGGCGTGCACCTGTCGCCCGCTTATGAACCCCTGATCCGCACCCAGGCCGATGGCAAATTCGCGCCGGGCCTGGCCACCGCCTGGCAAATGTCGCCCGACAGCAAGGAAGTGACCTTCACCCTGCGTCAGAACGCCAAGTTCAGCGACGGCGAGCCCGTGACCGCCGAAGCGGTCAAGAAATCCCTCGAATACTTCGTTGGCAAAAAAGGACCGTTCTCGGCCAACCTGGCCACCATGACCGGCATCGAGATCCTGGACAAATTCAAGTTCAAGATCAAACTCTCGGCGCCCCAACCGGCACTGCTGTCCTTGTTCGATGCCTACTTCAACAGCGGCGACATCATCAGCCCCCTCGGCGTGGCCAAACCCGACCAGCTGGGCGCAGCCACCTTTGGCGCAGGTCCCTACAAGCTCGACCCTGCGGCGACCATCACCGGCAAGAGCTACACCTATGTGCCCAACGAGCACTACTACGACAAGAGCCGCATCAAGTGGGACAAGGTCGTGGTGCAAGTCTTTGAAGACCAGAACGCGGGCATCCAGGCCATGAAAGCCGGACAACTCAAGGTGCTGGTCAGTGATCCTTTCACAGGCAACTCGAACGCCGCCAACCTGCCCAGCGATCTGCGCATCGTGTCCGATCCGGTGCAGTGGACTGGCCTGATCCTGGCCGACCGCGAAGGCGTGTTCCAGCCCGAACTGAAAGACGTGCGTGTGCGCCAAGCCATTAACTACGCGCTGGACCGCAAGCTCTTGGCCACCGCCTTGTTCGGCAAACTGGCCGAACCCTCTGCGCAATTGCAAAGCAAGGGCTTCCTGGGCTATGACCCCGAGATCGAAAAGCGTTACCCCTACGACCCCGCCAAAGCCAAGGCCCTGCTGGCCGAAGCCGGTTACCCCAACGGCTTTGAGTTGAAACTGCAATACGTCAACAACACGCTCAGCCGCTTTCTGACCATGGCCATTGCCGGTCAGCTTAAGAAAGTCGGTATCCGTCCGGTGACCGAAGAGTTCCAGAACTTTGGCGCCATGATCGCGGCCGAGCGCAGCAAGAAGATTGGCGCCCTGATGTTCAACAGCAACTCGGGCGTGCCCAATCTGGCGCGCTTTCAGACTTTGGGCAAAGGCAGCCTGAACTTCTACAAATCGGAAGACGCCACCCTCACCAAGCTGATGGACGAAGCCGCCGCACTGCCGCTGGACAAAGCGGAAGGTGCATGGAAAAAGGTCTACGCCCACGCCGCCGAGATCGCCTGGTTCGCCCCTGTGGTGGCCAGCCACACGGTCTACTTTGTCTCCAACAGCGTCAAGGCACCGCGCATCGGCCAATCGGTCGTGATCGACGCCATCGACTTCATTCCCGCCAAATAAGCCCTGTCATGCCCCACAACACCCCCATCCTGCCCCTGGACCCGGCGATCGTCGAGATCGACCGCCGCTGGAAAGCCGCGGGCATCCCCGACCTTTACGAAGGCGGCAATGGCCCCGTGAGCCGCGAGCGTGCCCGCAATGTGCGTGCATTGCTCTACCCCAAGCCTGTGCTGCCCGAAGGTCGCATCGAATCGCGCACCATACCCGGCCCCACAGGGGACATGGCCGTGCGCGTGGTCTACCCCTTGTCGGGCGACACCACGGGCACCTTGGTGTATTTCCATGGCGGCGGCTGGGTCGTGGGCGATCTGGAATCGCACGAAGCCCACGCCATCCGCCTGGCCAACCGCGCGGGGGTGGTCGTCCTGAATGTGGATTACCGACTGGCACCCGAGCACCCCTTCCCGGCCGCCGCCGATGACGCCGAAGCCGCGATGCTGTGGGCCAGCCAACACCTGGACGAGTTGGGTGGCCAAGGCAAGCCTTTGGCCGTGGGCGGTGACAGCGCCGGTGGCAATCTGGCGGCTGTGGCCGCGCTGTACTGCCGCGACCACGGCATCGCACTGGCTTGCCAACTGCTGCTGTACCCGGCCACCAACCTGTCTGGCCGGGGTGGCCCTGAAAAGTCCTACCTGGGCGACAACGCCGAAGCCAAAGCCCAGGACCCGCGTGTCTCGCCCCTGAAAGCGGCCACGCTGGCGGGCCTGGCCCCCGCCATCATCGGCGTGGGCGTGCACGACTTTTTGTACCAGGACAACCTGGCCTACGCCGCTGCCTTGAAGGCCGCCGGTGTGCCACTGCGGATGCGCGTGCACGGCGACTTGAACCACGGCTTTTTCAGCTACACCGCGGTCTCGCCTGCCAGCGCTGCTGCGGCCGATCAACTGTGCGACGATCTGCGCCAACAACTGCAAGCCTGAAAGCCCAAAACCAGCCCCTATGGATCCGGTCAAACGCAACATCCTCGAAGTCGCCCTCGCTGAATTCGCCAACTACGGTCTGGAAGGCAGCCGCATCGAATCGATCGCGGCAGGCACCCACACCAGCAAGCGGATGATCTACTACCACTTCGGCAGCAAGGAAGGCCTGTATGCGGCCGTGCTGGAGTTCGCCTACAGAATCGTGCGCGAAGACCACATCGACCCGCCAGATGAGCTGCCACCGTTGCAGGCACTGGCCCGATTGGCCGGGTATGCATTTGACAACTTCAGCAAATACCCCGACTTCATCCGCTTGAGCCTGCAGGAAAACCTGCAAGGTGCACGCTTTCTGAAAGAGTCGCCCACCATCGTCGAGATGAACCGCGCCACGTTTGCGATGGTGCAAGACATCGTACAACGTGGCCAGACCGATGGCAGCATCCGCCAAGACATCGAACCGATGAACGTCTACATCAACTTCATCGGCCTGTGCCACTACCACATCTCCTCGCAGCACAACTACCAAGTTCTATTCGATTACGACGCCAGCACGCCCGCCAACAGCCAGTCACGCCGTGCGTCGATCTGCGATGCCATCGTTCGCTATGTGCGGGCCTGAATGCACGCCACACCGCAGGAATGCCCATGACTTCGTTTGAATCCACCGTGCAAGCCCATCCCCTGCAAGCACCCTCGAGTGTGCTGGCCTGGGAGGCTGTGGTGCAGGTCTCGCCCCGGCAAGACCTGGGCATGTCCCCTGCGGGTGAACGCTTCATCATCCCGATTGTGGGCGGCCAATTTGCAGGCCAGATCGATGGCCATGTGTTGCGTGGACGGGTGCTGCCCGGAGGAGCCGACCGGCAGCTGCTGCGCCCCGATGGCATCAAGGAGCTGGACGCCCTGTACGAGATGCAGCACGACGATGGCACGGTGCTGACCATCCGCAACCGCGTGACCATCGATGCCCCCGCCGAGGGGCCGCGTTATGCCTTTTCGCAAGTGAAGGTCACCGCCCCCGAAGGGCCGCACGCCTGGCTCAACCGCCGGGTCTTTGTGGGCACCTTGCATGGCTTGCCACCCGAGCGACAAGCCGTCCTGATCCGGGTCTGGATGCTGCGCTGAAGGTCAGCGCATCACCGGTACGACAAGGCCACGCCCACAAACACGCTGAAGCCCAGCCAATGGTTCAGCCGGAAAGCCTTGAAGCAGCCTTCGCGGCTGCGCTGGCGGATCAAGCTGTAGTGCCAGACCACCTGACCTGCCGAGACCGCAAAAGCCAGCCAGAACCACGCTCCTTGCTGCGGGGCATTCAACAGCCATGCCCAGATTAACAGATAGGCCACATAAAAGCCCATGATGGCGGGCACATCCTTGTCGCCTAAGGTGATGGCCGAGGTCCTCATGCCGATCTTGAGGTCGTCATCGCGGTCGACCATGGCGTATTCGGTGTCATAGGCCAAGACCCAAAACAGATTGCCCACCAGCAGTGCCCAAGCCAATGCCGGCACCTGACCTTGCACGGCAGCAAACGCCATCGGGATGCCGAAACTGAAGGCCACGCCCAGCACCGCTTGCGGCATGGAGACATAACGCTTGGCATACGGGTACACCAAGGTCACGGCCAAGGCCGCGAAAGACCAAGCGATGGTGGCGCTGTTGGTCGTCAGCACCAGGCCAAACGCGCACAGCGCCAGCACCGCCCCCACACCCAAAGCTTCTTGGGTGCCGATGCGGCCACTCGTGACGGGTCGGTTGGCCGTGCGCTTGACGTGCTTGTCAAAGTCGCGGTCGGCCACATCGTTGATGCAACAGCCCGCGCTGCGCATGAGGATGGTGCCCAAGGTGAACACGGCGATCAAATGCCAGCCCGGAAAGCCGCCTGCCGCCACCCACAAAGCCGCCAGAGAAGGCCAGAGCAACAACAACCAGCCCGCAGGCCGGTTCCAGCGGATCAAATCCAGGTACAGCTTGATTTTGTCGGTCATGGCTCAATTATCCGCGTCCCAATGCAGCGGACGCACAGCGAGCCGTTGTAGGTCGGAGCTTCAGCTCCGACAAAGACCCATGCGGTTCAACCACCTGTCGGGGCTGAAGCCGCCGACCTGAGGAGGCGTCACGACAGGCGCGTCACGCCGGGCAAGGCGCAGGCATACACCGCATTGCGCAAAGCGGCGATCGCCTCATAGCGCGTGAAGCTGCGCCGCCAGGCCAAGACCACACGGCGCGTGGGCGGCAGGCCGCCATGCGGATCGACGATGGGCAGATAGCGCACATGGGCATCGCCATTGACCGACTTTTTGTCGGGCTGGGCCCAAGCCTCTTCGGGCACCGACAAGCGCGGCACCAAGGTCACGCCCATGCCGGCGGCCACCATGTGTTTGATGGTCTCCAGCGACGAGCCTTCAAAACTCTTGCGGATGCCCTCGGTGCGGCTGGAAAACTTGGCAAATTCCGGACACACCTCGAGCACATGGTCGCGAAAGCAATGCCCATTGCCCAAGAGCAGCATGGTTTCGTCCTTGAGCTGGTCGGTGGTCAGCGAGGCCTCGCCCGCCAAAGGGTGCGCGCGCGGCAAGGCCGCCACAAAGGGCTCGTCGTACAGCGGCGCTTGGGCCAGACCCGTGTCCGGAAAAGGCTCGGCCAAGATCGCGCAATCGATCTCGCCGGTGCGCAGCATCTCCAGCAAGCGCACGGTGAAGTTCTCTTGCAGCATGAGCGGCATCTGCGGTGTGCGGGTGATCACCTGGCGCACCAGATCGGGCAACAAATAAGGGCCGATGGTGTAGATCACGCCCAGCCGCAAGGGGCCAGACAGCGGGTCTTTGCCGCGCTTGGCGATTTCCTTGATCTCGGCGGCCTGCTCCAGCACGCTTTGCGCCTGGCGCACCACCTCGTCACCCAATGCCGTGACCGACACTTCGCTTGCGCTGCGCTCGAAGATCTTCATGTCCAGCTCTTCTTCGAGCTTCTTGATCGCCAGCGACAGTGTGGGCTGCGACACATGACAGGCCTCAGCGGCCTTGCCAAAGTGTTTTTCGCGGGCCACGGCCACGATGTATTTGAGTTCGGTCAGGGTCATGGCCGTATTGGAACATCAAGCTTTGAGGTACTCGGATTTCCCGCCCAACCAGCGGCCTATGTGGCGCTCGGCCAAGTGCGGGTGCTGGTCCAGCATCTGCGGCGCCAAGGCGCGGGCCCACTCCAGCAAGGGCGTGTCCGTCTCCAAATCGGCAAAGCGCAGCAAGGGCGCGCCCGACTGGCGTGCCCCCAAAAACTCGCCCGGTCCCCGGATCTCCAAATCGCGCCGGGCGATCTCGAAACCGTCGTTGGTCTCGACCATGGCGCGCAAGCGCTCACGCGCAGTCTCGCTCAAGCGCCCACCTTCGGGCGTGCCATACAGCAGCACACAAGCCGATGCCGCCGCACCGCGCCCCACCCGACCGCGCAACTGGTGCAACTGGCTCAGGCCAAAGCGCTCGGCATGCTCGATCACCATCAGCGAGGCATTGGGCACATCCACCCCCACCTCGATCACCGTGGTGCTGACCAGCACGCCCATGACGCCTGCGGTGAACAGGTCCATCACCGCCTTTTTTTCGGCCACCGGCATGCGCGAGTGCAGCAGGCCCACCATCACCCCGGGCAGCGCCTCGCTCAGGTCGGCATGGGTTTGGGTGGCGTTGGTCAGGTCCAATGCTTCGCTTTCTTCGATCAGCGGGCACACCCAGTACACCTGCCGCCCCTGCTGCAGCTGAGCGCCAATGCGCGCGACCACTTCGTCGCGGCGGTGATCGGACACCACACGCGTCACGATGGGCGTGCGCCCCGGCGGCAACTCGTCGATCACCGACACGTCCAGATCGGCGTAATAGCTCATGGCCAGCGTGCGCGGGATCGGCGTGGCCGTCATCATCAGCATGTGCGGCTCCATGCCATCGGCCTGCATCTTGCCGCGCAAGGCCAAGCGCTGCGCCACGCCAAAGCGGTGCTGCTCGTCGATCACGGCCAGCGCCAGGTTCTTGAACTTGACGTGCTCCTGGATGACCGCATGCGTGCCCACCACCAGCGCGGCCTCGCCGGACTCGATCAACGCCAGCATGGCGGCGCGCTCTTTCTTCTTCTGGCTGCCAATCAACCAAGCGACTTTCACGCCCAGCGGCTCCAGCCAGCCCACCAGCTTGGCAAAGTGCTGGGTGGCCAGAATTTCGGTCGGGGCCATCAAGGCGCATTGCCAGCCCGCATCCACAGCCACCATGGCCGCCAGTGCCGCCACCACCGTCTTGCCCGCGCCCACATCGCCTTGCAGCAGGCGGTGCATGGGCACGTTGCGGGCCATGTCCTGGGCGATTTCCTGCCCCACGCGTTGCTGGGCATTCGTCAGGCCAAAGGGCAGAGCGGTCAGCAACTGACCATACAAGCCTTCCGACTTGAGTTTGAGCGCAGGTGCCCGCAACAAATCGCGCTCGCGCTTGGCCGTGAGCTGTGACAGCTGCTGGGCCAGCAACTCTTCGCACTTGAGCCGAATCCAGGCCGGGTGGCTGCGGTCTTCGAGGGCGGCCAGCGACACATCGGGCGTGGGGTGGTGCAAAAACTGCAGCGCATCGCGCAGCGACCAGGCGCCACGCTTGTCGGGCCAGGCGATGCCTCGGGGCAAGGTTTCGCTCAGGTCCGCATGGTTCAAGCCGGTGATCACGGCGCGGCGCAAATAAGCTTGGGCCAGCCCGGCCACCGTGGGATACACCGGCGTCAAAGCCTCAGCCAAATGCCCCCCCGCCGCCTTGAACGTGGGGTGCATCATGGTCAACCCCATGAAGCCGCCACGCACCTCGCCCCGTGCTCGGATGCGGTTGCCCACCGCCAAGGCCTTCTGATGCGACGGGTAGAAACTGAAAAAACGCATCACACAGGTGTCGCTGCCGTCATCGACCGTGACCAACAACTGGCGGCGCGGCCGCATGGTGATTTCGCAGGCCGTCACCGTGGCCTCAATCTGCGCGGTGTCGCCTTCGCGCACATCCCGCAGTTTGACGATGCGGGTTTCGTCTTCGTAGCGCAGCGGCAGGTGCAAAGCCAGGTCAATGTCGCGCACCAAGCCGAGCTTGATCAACGCCTTTTGTGGCGCGGACAGCGTTTTGGAGGGCTGGGTGGCGGGCTTGGCAGGCATGTCACCGATTGTGCCTTTGGATGGCCCCAAAAAAACAAAGCCGCCCGAAGGCGGCTTTGTCTTGATGTGTGACGTTTCAGAAATTCAAATTCAGAACTTGTAGCCCACGCCAACGCTCAGACCGTTGACTTTGAGGCCGTCTTTGTTGTTGTAGTTCATGTAGCTGCCGGTCACATACGTGCGCTTGTCGAAGTAGTAATTGGCGCCCACACCGTACGCGATCGAACCGTCTGTGTTCTTGCCGGTGGTATTTGCACTCGTGGTGGTGTATTTGTTTTCCAAGTAACCGAGACGTGCAAACACTTCCAGCTCATTGCTCACCATGACTTTAGGCTTCACAAACACACCAAAAGAACTTTTGGCCTTCAACTTGGTGCCAAAGTCAACGCCATTCACAGTCTCGGTAGAGCTGCCAGCGCCCAAGGCCAAGTAGCCCTCAACGTCCACATTGGGGTGCACGCTGTAACCCACGAGGCCAGAGAAGGTCGATGGCTTGGCTTTGTAATTGGCACCCTGCACGGACTCTTTGGCGGTCAAACCTGTGACCGAACCTTCCACGTAAACCTGTGCTTGTGCTGCAGCAGCTGTCGCGAGAATGGCTGTGACGCTCAGGAAACGGATCATTTTTTTCATATCGACTTTCAATTGTTGAGTTTTCGTACGCGGACATCGTGTCCGCCGGGTGCGAATTCTAGCCACCAAAAACTCAATAACATTAACAATTGTGTAAGTATTTACTACTTTTAGATCTCAGCAAATCTACAGCCATTCTGTATTGACCCATCCGAAACTGCACAGGTCAGGCTGCTAAAGCATAAGCCTCAGCAGGCGTTTTCATACCCAGCGCCTGATGAGGGCGCCGGTGGTTG
>Ga0228702_1001457_pt1 | contig 15019 bp, 13 predicted proteins | sample McNCre217_Aug_MG_2_FD_178018 | JGI IMG/M metagenome (GOLD analysis project Ga0228702, IMG submission 178018) | Freshwater microbial communities from McNutts Creek, Athens, Georgia, United States - 20-17_Aug_MG | ecosystem: Environmental > Aquatic > Freshwater > Creek | place: USA: Georgia... | reverse complement strand
ACCGCGCGCGAAATCATCGCCAACCCGTCGTCAGATTATGTTGCCGATTTCGTGGCGCATATGAACCCGTTGGGCGTTCTGACCGCGCGCGATGTGATGCAATCGGGCGAAACCTCGGCGACTCTAAGCGTCGATGCCGAAACCCCGGTGCGCTCGGTGATGGAATCCATGCGCGACGGCGCGACCGAACTTGCCGTCACCGAAAATGGCGCGCGCATTGGCGTGTTGCGTGCAGGCCATGTGATGGGCCGCTTGGTCAACCCGCGCGGCACCGCCTGAACAAACCCGCAAGGTGCGCAGCCCCGCGCGCACCTTGCCCACCAAGCCATTGCTCTTTCTTAAATACTCCCGCCGGAGGCAGCGCCCTCGCCACCGGCGCACCGCCCACCGCTTAGGGCCGCAGATACACCAGCGTATTGCCGCGCCCAACATAAGACAGCTCCATCCGCGTCGGGCTCACCGCCAGCAGTGCAAAGCATGGCGTGTCCATCGGGTCGCCGCCCATTTCTTGCTTCCACACCACCGGCCCAATGCTGTCGCCGCCGGGGCAAGCGTCGGCAAAACCTAGCACCGAAACCGCAGTTTGCTGCCCGTCATAGCTGGCCGTTTCTTCCGACCCTACCACGCGTAGCGTCGATTTCGCGTCGCTTTCGTCCACCCAATCGCCCTGCATCGCATCGCGCTGATCGGCATATGCATCGCGTTGCCCCGGCTCGGCCTTCGACACGGCGGCTTCCACCGTAATGTCACCCATCGAAATCTGATCGCCGCTGACAATCATCGGCGCGTTCACCGGCAGCGTTTGCATATAGGCCAGCGCCGCATCGTTGCTTTTGTCACCAAAGCTCGCGATCCAACGCGCGCCCTCGGCGTAAAACGTGCAAGACGGCCCCCCTTCGGTGTCATCGCAATTTTGCAGCAAGGCCTCGACGGTGAACGGTTCGCCATGGGTGCCGGGGGCAAAACTGGCAACAGCCGCTGCAGAATCGACAGCCGCCGCATCGCCGCCCGCCTCGGCCAAAACCGTGCCCTCCCCGCTTAGATCAAAGCGATAGCCCGTCGCCGTCGCCCCGGTATCAATATGCGAAAACGGCCGCACCTCGGCCCCCAAGGCCGCGCAATCGCCATCCGCGCCGCTCAGCTTGAAGGTCTTGGCGGTGGCGCAAAAGCTATAGCCTGCCCCGGCAAACGTGCCGCCATCCGACAGCGAATAATAGAAATGCCGCTGTTTAAGATCACCCTTGACCACATTGGCGCAGGCGCCGGGCTTGATCTGCCACCAGCCCTGCGACACCCAGGCCCCCGCCTCCATATAGGCCACGGCCACGGTTTGCCGCGCGTCCAGGGTGTTACAAATCTTCAACTCGGCTTGCGCCGCCCCCGCAGCCAAAACCGCTGCAACCGTCAATGCCACCAGTTTCATAAAGCCCTCATGCAAATTTACCGCAGCCTAGCAATCAGGCTGCGGCACGTCTGCATAAATTGCGCCGCTTTAGACGTTCTTCTTTGGCGCGGCCTTCTTAGCCGGTTTTGCGGCTGGCTTGCTGACCTTGGCCGCAGGCTCTTCGCCCGCCTCACCCGTGTCAGACTTTGCCGGCGCTTTCTTGGCCGCAACCTTCTTCGGGGCCGCAGCTTTCGCTGCTGTCGCCTTCTTGGCGGCAGCCTTCTTCGGCGCGGCCTTCTTGCCCGACTTGCTAGCCTTTTCCACGATCAGCGCCAGCGCCTCTTCCAGCGTCACCGCCTCTGGCGTCAACTCTTTGGGCAGCGTCGCATTGATCTTGGCCCATTTCACATAAGGACCATATTTGCCCGGCATCACCTGCACCGGCCCGCCATCGGGGTGCTCACCCAACTCACGCAACGGTTCAACCGCCGTGGCCGACCCACGCCGCCCGGCCGCCTTCAGCGCCAACACCTCGACCGCACGGTTCATCCCAATGGTGAACACCTCTTCCACGTCGGGAATATTGGCATAGACCGAACCGTGCTTCACATAAGGCCCAAACCGCCCAATCGCCGATTCAATCATCACCCCATCCTCTGGGTGCAGCCCAATCTGACGCGGCAGCGACAGCAGTTCAATCGCCCGCTCCAGCGTCAAAGCATCCGGTGCCCAGCCCTTCGGCAAACTTGCACGCGGGGGTTTCGGCGCTTCTTCGCTGACCTCGCCCTTTTGCACATAGGGGCCAAACCGCCCGGCGCGCAGGCTGATCGGCACGCCATCAACGTCCTCGCCCAACACCCGGCCATCCACCGACCCGCCGTCCTCGCCCCCCGAAATCGGACGGGTGTAGCGGCACTCGGGGTAGTTGCCACAGCCAATAAACGCCCCCCCCGACCGCGCCGTTTTCAGATGCAGACGCCCCTGCCCACAGGTCGGGCAAACCCGCGGATCCGAGCCATCCTCGCGCAGCGGATACAGGTGCGGCGCAAGAAATTCGTCAATCTTGTCCAACACTTCGCCTATACGAAGATCGGCCGTTTCGGCAATCGCCGCCGAAAAATCGCGCCAGAACCGCGCCAGGACTTCCTTGTAATCCCGCTCGCCCGCCGACACATCATCAAGCTGGCTTTCCAGATCGGCGGTGAAATCATACTCGACATAGCGGCGGAAGAAGTTGGTCAGGAACGCCGTCACCAGCCGCCCCTTGTCCTCGGGGAACAGCCGGTTCTTGTCCTTGCGAACGTATTCGCGATCCACAATCGTGGTCAAAACCGAGGCATAGGTTGACGGGCGGCCAATGCCCAATTCTTCCATCCGCTTCACCAAAGTCGCCTCGGTATAGCGCGGCGGCGCTTGGGTGAAATGCTGCTCTGGCGTGACGCGGCGCTTGTCAGCAGGCTCGTTTGCCATGATCTGCGGCAGACGGCCCTCGTCTTCGTCTTCGTCGTCGCGGCCCTCTTCGTAAACCTTCAAGAAGCCGTCGAACATCACCACCTGACCGGTGGCGCGCAGGCCCACCTGACCATCGGCGCTGCCCACTTCGACCGTGGTCCGCTCCAGCCGCGCCGCCGCCATCTGGCTGGCAATGGTGCGCTTCCAGATCAGCTCGTAAAGCTTGCGCTGATCGGCTTCGGTCAAGCGCAGATCATCCGGCGCCGCCGCCATCTCGGTCGGGCGAATACATTCATGCGCCTCTTGCGCGTTCTTGGCCTTGTTTTTGTAAATGCGCGGGCTGTCGGGCACATAGGCCGCGCCGAAGCGGTCGGTGATCGCCGCGCGCGCCGAAGCCACCGCCTCGGGGGCCATATCAATGCCGTCGGTCCGCATATAGGTGATGTGACCGGCCTCATACAGCCGCTGCGCCGCCGACATGCAGGCCTTGGCGCCCATGCCAAACTTGCGGCTGGCCTCTTGTTGCAGGGTCGATGTCATGAACGGCGGCGACGGGTTGCGCGTGGCGGGCTTGGCCTCGACCGATTTCACCGTCAGCGCGCGCGATGTCACCGCCTGCACCGCCAATTCCGCAGCCTCTGCGGTCGGAATATCGAACTTATCCAGCTTCTTGCCGCCCAGAACCGTCAGACGCGCGGCAAACTCCTGCCCGCGCGGCGTGGCAAGCATCGCTTCCACCGACCAGAATTCCCGTGCGCGAAACGCTTCGATCTCCATCTCGCGCTCAACGATCAAGCGCAGACAAACCGATTGCACCCGCCCGGCCGAACGCGACCCCGGCAGCTTGCGCCACAACACCGGCGACAGCGTGAACCCCACCAGATAATCCAACGCGCGCCGCGCGAGATAAGCATCCACCAACGGCTGATCCACCTGCCGCGGATGCTTCATCGCTTCGGTCACAGCGGCTTTGGTGATGGCGTTAAAGGTGACGCGCGACACCTTCTTGCCCTTCTTCAGCACCGAGGCCAGCGCCTCTTGCAAGTGCCACGAAATCGCCTCGCCCTCGCGGTCAGGGTCGGTCGCAAGGATCAATTCGTCATCGGTTTTCAGCGCATCGGTGATGGCGCGGATATGCTTTTTGCTATCCGCCGCAACCTCCCATGTCATGCCGAAATCATGCGCGGTATCGACCGAGCCATCCTTGGCAGGCAGATCGCGGACATGGCCATAAGAGGCCAGCACCACATAGTCCGAGCCAAGATATTTGTTAATTGTCTTGGCCTTGGCAGGAGATTCGACGACGACGACGGGCATGAAATTCCCTATGGAACGGACTTCTGAATGGCGCGGCACCATGTGAGCGAATGACCGGCAATGTCAACCGGGGCAATGGTATCGTAGGCTTAAGCCCGTCGAAGGGTCTGTGATTTCACATTGGCCTAAATATCCCCGCCGGAGGCTCCTGCTGAAACCACAGATGCCTCCGGCGGGGATATTTGGACCAATGTGAAAGCGCAAAGCCCCCCTTAAGTCGGATCAAGCCGTGACAGCAGCCCGCCCGATTGCCGTTCGATCCGGCCTTCCAGTTCAAGCGTGATCAGCGCCGGGGCAAGCGTTGCAGGCGGCATGGCCAGATCGCGGATCAACTGGTCTTCGGCTAGGGGGCTGGGGCCAAGCCGGGCAAGGATAAGGCTGTGCACGCTGGCAACGTCGGCCAAGGCGCGGCGCGGTGGCACCGGGCCGGGCAAATCGGGCAGCGCCGGCGCGGGGTCAGCGGCGCGCGGGGCAGAGACGCGGGGGGCAGAGACGCGGGGGGCAGCGCGCTTTGCTGCAGGGTTTAGCGGTGGCAGGGCGGCGGCGGGTTTGGCAAAGCTGCCGGCAAGCCCCACCGCCTCTAGCACGTCTTGCGCAGACCGGATCAGGGTTGCGCCATCGCGCAGCAGCAGGTTGCAACCTGCGGCGCGCGCGTCAAACGGGTGGCCCGGCACCGCCAGCACCTCGCGGCCTTGGTCAAGCGCGGTTTTTGCGGTGATCAGGCTGCCAGAGCGGGCTGCAGCTTCGACCACCACCACCGCGCGGGCAAGCCCCGACACGATGCGGTTGCGTTGCGGAAAATGCCGAACCTGCGGCGCGGTTGCCATCGGTTGTTCAGAAATCCGGCAGCCTTTGCTGGCAATCTCGGCGGCAAGGGCGGCATTTTCCAGCGGATAGACTACATCAACGCCGCCTGCCTGCACCGCCACGGTACCCGTGGCCAGCGCGGCCTGATGCGCTTCGGCATCAATGCCACGGGCAAGGCCCGAGACAATCACCATTCCCGCCGCCCCCAAGCTTTCGGACAGCCGCCGCGCCATGCGAAGCCCCAAGGACGACGCATTACGCGCACCGACCATGGCAACCATCGGTTGGGTCAACAGTTCAACACGGCCCTGCGCCCACAGCACCGGCGGCGCGTCAGGCAAATCCATCAGGGCGCTGGGGTAATCAGGCTGGCCCCAAAGCAAAAGTCGCGCCTGGGCTGCGCGGCCCAGTGCCATTTCATGCCGCACCACCTCCAATGGGCAGAGCGCATAGTTTTCAACGCCCGCGGCAGCAGCAATGTCTGGCAACGCGGCCAGCGCCGACGCCACATCGCCATGCTCGGCAAGCAAGCGGTGAAAGGTCGTTGCCCCCACCCGGCGCGAGCGAATGAGGCGAAGCCACAGCAGTGGATCTTCGTCCTGGGAAGCGGGACTTGCGGTGTGGGGTGTGTGCAGACCCGTTGCCATTTATGCCTCGCCTCATTCACGATTCGCAGTCTGGACCGGTTAGGGTTAACAACTGGTGAACAAGATTTAGCAGCGGTTTGGTGGCGGGTGGCGCTGGACTGAAATCGGCCCAAATCTGGACTTATCGAAACCCGCTCTGGGCCGATTGCCGCAGGCCACTTTCTTTGATCAAATGCGCCGCGTCAAAAGCCGTTATCTGATGCAGTAAGCTGCGGCAAAACCAAGGAAAAAGCCATGAAGAACGCAGAAGTTGCCCGCCGCCGGGATGAAAGCATTTCGCGCGGGGTTGGTGTGCAGACCCAGATCTATGTCGACCGGGCGCTGAACTCGGAAGTCTGGGACATCGAGGGCAACCGCTATATCGACTTCGCGGCCGGGATCGCCGTGGTCAACACCGGCCATTGCCACCCCAAGGTGATGGATGCGGTGTCCAAGCAACTGGCGAAATTCACCCATACCTGCCACCAGGTTCTGCCCTATGAAAATTATGTCCGTCTGGCAGAGCGTCTGAACGCCGCCGTTCCGGGCGATTTTCCGAAGAAAACCGTCTTCGTGACCACCGGCGCAGAAGCTGTTGAAAACGCGATCAAAGTTGCGCGTATCGCCACCGGGCGTTCGGCAATCATCGCCTTTGGCGGCGCGTTCCACGGCCGCACCTTCCTTGGCATGTCGCTGACCGGCAAGGTTGACCCCTATAAGAAAGGCTTCGGCGCGATGCTGCCCGACGTCTATCACGTGCCGTTCCCGCAAGAAGTGCATGGCATTTCGACCGATGAGGCGATGGCCGGCATCACCAAGCTGTTCAAGGCCGATCTGGACCCGACCCGCGTTGCCGCGATCATCTTTGAACCGGTGCAAGGCGAAGGCGGTTTTTACCCGGCACCGAAAGACCTGGTGAAAGCCATCCGCAAGCTGTGTGACGAGCATGGCATCGTGATGATCGCCGACGAAGTGCAGACCGGCTTTGCCCGCACCGGCACGCTGTTTGCGATGGAAGGCTATGGCGTTGCGGCCGACCTGACCACCATGGCCAAAGGTCTGGCTGGCGGCCTGCCGCTGGCAGCTTTGACCGGCAAGGCCAGCCTGATGGATGCGGCGCATCCGGGCGGCTTGGGCGGCACCTATGGCGGCAACCCGATCGGCATCGCCGCCGCCAATGCCGTGCTGGACGTGATCGAAGAAGAGCAGCTTTGCGCCCGCGCCAATGAATTGGGCGGCCGTCTGAAGCAGCGTCTGGAAGCGATCCGGTCGGTGACGCCGGAAATCGTCGACATCCGTGGCCCCGGCTTCATGGTGGCGGTGGAATTTGCCGACGCCAAATCGCATGCCCCCGACGCAGGCTTCACCACCCGCGTCCGCCTTGAGGCGCAAAAGCGCGGCTTGATCCTGCTGACCTGTGGCGTTTACGGCAACGTCGTGCGCTTCCTGGCGCCGATCACCATCCCGGATGCGCATTTCGCCGAAGCAATGGACATTCTGGAAGCCTCGGTCGCGGCGGCACGTCAGGCCTAAGCGCCCTGAACACCGGCAGAGCGGGGCGCTGCCCCGCACCCCGGGATATTTTGGCCAAGATGAAGGGCTGCGGGCAATCCCCGTGGCCCTTTTGCTTGGTTTGCAAGGGGCCGCACGACGGGGTAAGAGCCGTCAGGACAACGGAGGCGACATGGCAGCGGGCAAGCAGACAGGCATCGAACTGATCGGCGCGGGTTATGCCGTTGCTGGCAAGGTGATCCTGTCGGGGCTGGATCTGACGCTGACCGAATCCCGCATCGGCATTGTCGGGCGCAACGGGTCGGGCAAAACCAGCTTGTTGCGGCTGATTGCCGGTCTGGTGGCCCCCAGCACCGGCCAGGTGCGGGTGGCGGGGTTGACGCCGTCAAAAGACCGGCGCGGCATGTTGGCCGCGCTTGGCATCTTGTTTCAAAACCCCGATCATCAAATTCTGTTTCCCACCGTGGGCGAAGAATTGGCCTTTGGCCTGCGCCAGATCGGCCAGACCGAGGCCGAGGCCCGCTATGCCGTGCGCGCGCTGTTGGCATCGGAGGGCCGCGCGCATTGGGAAGACGCCGCGACCCACACCCTAAGCCAAGGCCAGCGGCATTATCTGTGTCTGCTGTCGGTGTTGCTGATGCAGCCGCAGACGATTTTGCTGGACGAACCCTTTGCCGGGTTGGACCTGCCGACGCAGGCGCGGCTGGCGCGGCGTTTGGCTGCCCTGCCGCAGCGCACGTTGACCATCAGCCACGACCCCGCAGCGGTGGCGGGCTGTGATCGGGTGATCTGGATCGAAGCCGGTCGCGTGCATGCCGATGGCGCCGCCGCCGAGGTGCTTGCGCGTTTTACCGCCGAAATGGCCCGCTTGGGGGATCAGGATGCTGACACTCACCTCGCCGGTTAAGACATGGGCGCATCGGCTGCCGGCTTGGGGCAAGCTGTTGGTGCTGTGCGCCTATACCGTGCTGTTGTTTGCGCTGCAGACACCGCTTGCTATGGCGGTGGCAGCGCTGTTGCCGGTGACGCTGCTGGCCTCTTGTGGGGGCAGCTTTGCGATAACTTCGTTGCGGATGCTGCGCCCGCTTTGGCCTTTTGTCGCTGTGGTCGTGCTTTGGCATCTGTGGCTGGGCGATAGCGCCGGCGGGGCGGTGGTGATTTTGCGCATGCTGGCGGCGGTTCTGGCCGCCAACTTTGTCACCATGACGACGCAGCTTTCGCAGATGATCGCGCTGATTGAAGGACTTGCCCGCCCGCTGGCACCGATTTTGCCGCCCCGAGCCTTGGCTTTGGCGATTGCATTGGTAATCCGTTTTATCCCCGTGATGCTGACGCGCACAGAGGCCATCGCCCAAGCTTGGCGCGCCCGCAGCCCGCGCAAACCGGGCTGGCGGATCTTGTTGCCAACCACGCTTGCAGCGCTGGACGATGCCGACCGCGTGGCAGAGGCCTTGCGCGCAAGGGGTGGCGCGGGCTAAATGCAGGCGCGCAACAGGAGACTTGAATGGAAAAGAACCTGACTCATATCGCCCTTTTCGCCGCTTTGATCGCGGTGCTGGGGCTGGTGCCAAAGATTGAATTGTTGTCCGGCGTGCCGATTACCGCCCAGTCGATGGGCGTCATGCTGTGCGGCACGGTGCTTGGCGCGCGGCGGGGAGCCTTGGCTGTACTGTTGTTTTTGGTTTTGGTTGCGGTTGGTTTGCCGCTGTTGGCCGGTGGCCGGGGCGGTTTGGGTGTGTTTGCCTCGCCGTCGGTTGGCTTCCTGATCGGCTTTCCAGTTGCGGCGTTTGTCGCGGGTTTCATCGTCGAACGCTGGACGGCGCCGGTTGGCATCGCCGCCTTTACGGGTGCAGTGCTGGGCGGCATTGTGGTGCTTTACGCCTTTGGCATTCCCGGTATGGCCTTCATGCTGGATAAATCGCTGGCCGAAGCAACCGCGCTGTCAACGCCGTTCTTCCCCGGCGATCTGATCAAGGCGGGTCTGACCGCGCTGGTCACCCGTGCGATTGCCCAGATGCGCCCCGGCGCACTACTGTCGCGGGGCTAAGACTTTGCGGGTGCGCGAAAGGTTTTTGCGCACCCGTTTTGCCGAAGTGTTAAAAATTCATTAAGTTGACCAAGTCAAGCCTTTGATATCAATCGGATTAAAAAGGTCCCGAGTTGGGACCGTGGCTAGCGCGCCAGCAAAAGCGCAGTGCCAACTCCGCCCGCAGACGCGATGGCGGCAAGGCCGACCCCCTGCTGCAATTCATAAAACAGCCGCACCGCAAGGATCGCCCCCGACGCCCCGATCGGATGGCCGCGCGCCAAGGCCCCGCCGCCCAGATTGACGCGCGCCGGATCAAGTCCCGCCCCGGCCACGCAAGCTATCGCCTGCACGGCATAGGCCTCCATAATCTCGGCCAGCGCCAGATCTTGCGGGGAGATACCGGCCCGCGCAAGCGCCGCCTGAATTGCCGCCACCGGCGCCAAACCGGGTTGGCAGGGATCACCGCCAAGCGTCGCACCGCCCACGATCCGCACGCCCCGCCCGGCTGCGATGCGGTCGGACACCACCAGCACAAACGCCGCCGCATCCGCCGCCACCGCCGCATTTGCCGCCGTGATCGTGCCCAGCAAAGGCCGCGCCCGCGCCGCAACCGCCGGGCTTAGCCCGCGTGCAAAGGCATCGCGGGACTGACCGGCGATTTCAACCAGCTCATCCGGCGCGACGCGGGCCTTGGCGTGGCTTGCCACCGCCCAACCATCCTGCGCCGCCCGCGAAATCTGTAAACGCGCGGCCAAATCTGCCGCCGCTGCGGTCATATCGGGGTCACGGTCGGGCCACGGCGTAAACCGCGCCTGATCATAGGGCAGTGCAGGCCCGCCATCAGGATCGCTGCGCAGCCGCAGTGGCCGCCGCGAATAGCTTTCCGCCCCGCCAGCAATCACCACCTCTGCCGCACCGCTATCAATCAAGGCGCGCGCGAGCAGCACCGCATCCAGACCGCCCGCACATTGCCGATCCAGCGACAGACCGGCCACCCGCTGCGGCAAACCCGCCGCCAGCGCGACGATCCGCGCCGGATTACCGCCCGCCCCCAAAGCGTTGGCGCAGATCAGTTCATCCACCGCATCGCCCGACATTCCCGCCGCGCCCAGCAGGGCCTGCACCACCGGGGCTGCCAGATCTTCAACCTCAAGCCGCGCGAAGGCACCGCCACGCGGCACCACTGCCGAGCGTTTTGCCGCAAGGATCACGGCCATATCGCGTGCTCTGCTTGCAAGCGCGCAAGGTCGGTCTTGCCCGAGGCCAGAACCGGCCAATCTGTGCACCAGATGATTTCCCGGGGCGCCTTCAGCGTGCCCAGATGCGCGCGACAGGCGGTCAGGATCGCGGCTTCTTGCGCCGGATCGCCCAGCAGTATCGCCACCATCACCGCCCCGCGCAGCGCGTCTTTGCGCGGCAGCACCGCAACCCGCGCCACGCCGGGCAGGCCCGCCATGAAGCCTTCAATCTCTTCCGGGAATACGTTTTGATCGGCCACCGTCACCATGCGTCCAGCGCGGCCCGACAGATATAGATATCCGTCCTTTATCCGCCCCATCTCTCCCACCGACAGCCAGCCGTCCCGCCAGACAGCACCGCCCGGATCGCCCCCAGCGTAACCTTGAAACAGGTAGGGGCTGCGCACCCAGATTTCGCCATCGCGCAGATCAATCTCTACCCCCGGATAGGCCTTGCCGACAGATTCCGCCGGTGCATCTGGGCCGGCAAGGCTGATGAAGCTTGCCTCTGCCGCGCCGTAAAATTCGCGCACGGCAACCCCGCCCAAGGCGGCGCGCAAGGCGGCGTCGAGCTTTGATCCGCCGACGATGATCAGCCGCGCAGTGGGCTGCCAGCCTGCTTCGATCAGCAGGCGCAATTGCGCAGGCGTGGCATAGATGATGTCGATCCCGGCCAAGGCTGCCGCCTGCCGGTCGGGGCGCATGGCCCCCAACAAATGCAGATCCGCCCCCAAGTGCAGCGCCTCTAGCGCGCCGTAAAGTGCCAGCGAATGCACCAGATCACCCAGGACGGCGACGCGCACGCCGGGACCGATTTCAAAGAGTGCTGCGTTTACCGCAAAGCTGCGCGTCCACGATGCCATGCTGCGCAAAATCCGCCGCGGCCGCCCCGATGACCCCGAGGTCAGCGTTTCAAACACGCCCTGCCCCGTTGGCTGCGGGCCATCACCGCCGATGCGAAATGCGCGCCCCGGTGTTGCCAAGGCCGCCCGCAGGCCGGAGGCATCGCCAACAACGCGGGCCGCCGGATGCCATTGAAACAGCGCCGTCGTGGCCGAGATATCTTCGCCAGAAGCGGGCACGCGCTAGGCCGCGATCAGGGTCGCCATACGGCGCAGCGCCAGCAGATAGCCTTGGGTGCCAAACCCTGCGATCACGCCATCGGCGCGCGCCGAAACAAAGGAGTGGTGCCGAAACGCCTCGCGCTTGTGGATGTTCGAAATATGCACCTCTAACACTGCGCCGTCGAAGGCGTTCAGCGCATCCAGAATCGCCACCGAAGTGTGGGAATAGGCCCCCGGATTGATGATGATGCCCGCCGCATCGTTGCGCGCGGCCTGTATCCAATCAACCAACTGACCTTCGTGATTGGATTGCATGAACCGCAGATCCAGCGCCAATTCCGCAGCTAAACCGGTCATCGACGCTTCGACATCGGCAAGCGTCTCGCGCCCGTAAATCTCGGGCTGGCGCAGGCCCAGCAGGTTAAGATTAGGGCCGTTCAGAACAAATATGGGCTTTGACATAGGCGGGTCCTTGCAGATTTTCCTTGTCTTAGCCCATTGCGCAGCCTGCGCGCAGTAAAAAACGCGCCTCCCGTGGGGGGAGGCGCGCAAGTTAGGCCGCCGGTCTTGGGGACCAACCGTCAGGGAGACGATAACAGGCTCAGGCGACCTTTTCTAAAGCGACTTCCGGCACAATCCCCAACGCGCGCACGACGTCGCGGGTCAATTCGGGACGGTTCAGCGTGTAGAAATGCAAATCCTCGACCCCGCCTTCGATCAGACGCGAACACAGGCTGGAGCATTGCGTCAGCGCCAGCAACTCTTCGCGGCCATCGCGCTTGGCAGCAGCAAAGCCTTCGTCCAAGCGATAGGGGATGCTTGCGCCGCAGCGCGCCGCGAACTTCTTGGTGCCTTCCCAGCTTTGGATCGGCAAGATGCCCGGAATGATCGGCGCGGCGATGCCCGCCTTTACACAGGCATCGCGGAAGCGGAAGAACGTGTCGGCCTCAAAGAAGAACTGGGTGATTGCGCTGCTGGCGCCGGCATCAATCTTGCGCTTCAGCCAAGTCACATCGGCAAAACGGTCAGCCGCGTCCGGGTGCGCTTCGGGATAGGCACCGACGCGCAGTTTGAACTTGCCGGTTTTGGCCAAAGCCGCGACCAATTCGACCGAGTTGGCAAAGCCGTCCGGATGCGGGGTGAAACGCGCAGCCCCTTTGGGTGCGTCACCGCGCAGGGCGACAATCTCTGTCACGCCAGCTTCGGCATAGGCCGCAGCGATTTCCAGCGTTTCGGCGCGGGTGGCGTCAACGCAGGTCAAATGCGCGGCGACGTTCAGACCATAGTTGCGCTTGATCGTGGCCACCGCGTCATGGGTCAATTTACGCGTGGTGCCGCCTGCGCCGTAGGTCACCGACACGAAATTTGGTGCCATCGGGGCCAACACCTGCACGGTTTCCCAAAGTTTGAACGACGCATCCAAAGATTGCGGCGGGAAGAACTCGAAAGAAATACGGGGTGCAGACATTGGTAGGCTCCTTTTGCTTGCCCTGTTGTCTCACACGGTGCAAAATGAATCCAATTCATAGTTTTCAACATAAACATGAGATATACGCATGTATCTGGAACTTCGTCACCTGCGCACCATCCGCGCAATTCATCAGGCGGGCGGTCTTGCCCGCGCGGCTGACATGATGAACATGACACAATCGGCGCTAAGCCATCAGGTTGCGGGGCTTGAGGCGCAGGTGGGGATGGAGCTGTTTGTAAGGCGGTCAAAACCGATGACGCTGTCGGCGGCGGGCATTCGGATGTTGCGGGCTGCCGAGCGGATTTTGCCGGAAATCACCGCGCTGGAAGAAGAGTTCCGCGCGCTGCAATCGGGAAAAACCGGCCGCTTGCACATCGCCATTCAATGCCATGCTTGTTTTGACTGGCTGTTTCCGGTGCTGGAACTGTTTCGCCACGCTTGGCCCGAGGTGGATGTCGACATCCGCGCCGGACTGGCGTTTGACAGCTTTCCGGCACTGCTGCGCGAAGAGGTTGATCTGGTGATTTCGTCCAACCCCGAACCGCTGCCGGGGGTCACGTTCAATCCGCTGTTTGATTACCACCCGATGTTCATCGCCTCGGCGCAGAATCCGCTGGCGGCAAAGGACATGATCACCGCCGAAGATTTCCGCGACCAGACGCTGATCACCTACCCCGTGACGCGCGACAAGCTGGACGTGTTTACCGAGTTGCTGACCGCCGCCAAGGTCGAACCCCGCGCCCAGCGCCCGGTAGAGCTGACGGCGGTGATTCTGATGCTGGTTGGCAGCAATCGCGGCGTGGCGGTGTTGCCCGACTGGGTGCTGCGCGACGTGAAATCGAACGCAGACTATGTCACGCGCCCGCTTGGCCCCGGCACAATCACCAAACGGCTTTATGCGGCCACGCGCGAAGAAGATGCCGGAAAGCCCTATATCGCGCATTTCCTGCGGCTGGGACGTTCGGAAGCGGTGAAATTGCAGCGCAGCTAGGAGCCAGCGATTAACCACCGTTCTGGATTTACACTTGAATAGTAAGCAGGCTTATTATATCCAGACTTATGACTTCTAACCCTGACAAGCTCGGCCTGCTGTTGCATGATGCCACCCGCCTGTTGCGCAAACGCTTTGCCCAGCGCGCGTCAGGCTATGGCCTGACATCGGCGCAATGGCGGGTGTTGGCGATTTTGGCCCGCTTTGGTTCCGCTTCGCAGGCGCGGCTGGCGGACCGGCTTGAAATTGAACCTATTTCCGTATCGCGGATGATCGACCGGATGGAACAAGCCGGTTGGGTCGCGCGGGTGCCCGACCCGACCGACCGCCGCATCAAGATGATTGTGCCCACCGAACGCAGCCGCGCCGCCGAGGCCGAAATGAAGGCGCTTGCCGCATCGGTGTATGACGAGGCGCTTGAGGCGTTCAGCCCAGAGGCCAGGAACGCCCTGCTTTCGGGGCTGACAACCCTAATCACAACCCTATCCGCAAGTTCGGGCGAACCGCCCACCTGTGACGAGATGAAAGAACCGAAATGACCGCTACCTCTACCAATCCCCCGATAACGGTTGCAGCGCCGCGCAAGAAACGCCGTGGGCTGATGATTGCCGGCCCGCTTGTGCTTTTAGTCGCGGCGGGCGGCTATTGGCTGATGGGCGGGCGCTATGAAGAAACCGAAAACGCCTATCTGCATCAGGCGCGCATTTCGGTGGCATCATCTGTCGCCGGACGTATCGAAAAGGTGCTGGTGACCGACAACCAGACAGTCAAAGAAGGCGATGTGCTGTTTCAGGTTGATACCGTGCCGTTCCGGTTGGCGCAGGCCCAAGCCGAAGCTGCCGTCAGCGCCGCACGCATCAGTGTTGAACAGTTGAAGCTGGCCTATACAACCGCGCAGGTGCAACTGCAGCTTGCCAATGACGAGGCAGATTATCAAACCGGTGAGCGGGTGCGTCAGGAAGAACTTGGCGCAAAAGGCGTCGCCACCGATACCAAACTGACCGATGCCCGCCACGCCGAACGCGCCGCGCTGGACAAGCGCGATTTGGCAAAAGAAGCGGTCGCAATGGCGTTGGCGGCGATTGGCGGCAACCCAGACACCCCTACCGATGCACATCCTGCGGTTCA